>TARA_B110000037_G_scaffold222756_1_pt1 | contig 23018 bp, 18 predicted proteins | sample TARA_B110000037 | Tara Oceans TARA_B110000037 (sample SAMEA4397196) | marine metagenome | biome: Polar Biome; feature: [MIX] marine epipelagic wind mixed layer (ENVO:01000061); material: water (ENVO:00002006), including particulate matter (ENVO:01000060) such as... | depth 10-100 m
GGGCGGAAGTCCATAACCTGCTTGTGTTCCTGGAGACAACTGCTGCCCCCCTTCTACATAGTTTGAGGCAGCCCCAGCTTCATTGGGGTCATTGATAACATCTAGCGCAGTAGGATTATTTTGTACAGCTACATATATTTTTCCATTAGGTCCAAGTTGCATGGCGCCCATACCCCCCCCAATAACATTAACATAAATAAATTCAGCAGAATTAGGCACATCAGTTGCTGTTAAATCTATCTGTTGTACTCCTGTATTACTAGAAAAATAAACTTTCTCTGAATTTTGGGAAAATGCGACGCCGTAAAAACGATCGTTTGAAAGTACTTCCATCGCTCCAGTTACTTGCCCTGTTTCTTTATTAAAATCGTAAATCCATGCAGAGCCGTTATTGGCAAATTCACCTTCTTGAGTTCCATTTTGGTTATGTGCTATCGCTATTTTTTCACCATTGGGAGAAGACTTTAGATAGCCAATGGCATTTCGTCTGTACCCTTCAATACCGATAGAAGGAGTTACATTTGAAATAGATGGACTTGGGTTTACTCCATCTGAATCTACTCGAAAAGCGTAGAAAGAACTTATAAAATGTGTTAAAACCCAATACGATTGTCCGTCAGCATGTTCAACAGCTGATATTTTTTCTCCACATTTATATTTTATCTGTTCAGCGTTATTTTGGTCATAAGTTAAAAGTTGTATGTTTTTTTCTACTAAATCAATGTCCCCCATTCCATTGTTAAGCGTCATGTCAACCAACGAATAGTTGAGACCGTTATTGAACCCATCATCACCTTCAGGAACAGAGGTAAAAGAATCATTGTATTCGGTGGTAGAGAATCCATTGAAATCTGCGGGACCTTGGTCAGGAAAAGCCCACGCATTTTGATGGTGTGGCTCATCTACTGTGAAAACATAATACTTGTCTAAATCTCCAGGCTTAGGAATAATCACTGCTGAGCTTGTACTTGAAGGGTCTCCTAAGAGCCCTGATCCAAAATAATAATTTGCATTAGGCATGAGAACGTGGTTGGCATCCCATACGTCGCGCCCATCGGTATAAAATTTTAGGTTTCCATTTGGATCAGAAATAGAGGAGCATCCTTCAAATGTAGCAATTGTATTTTGAGCAGCGGCAGTTGGAGTTACAGTGTTGTTCACGTTGTCAAAAACAAGTCCGGCGCCATATCCAAAAAACCAATTATTTGCTTCTCCTTGAGAGTATATAGTATTGCTGATTAGCAAAAAAAAGATTGCTAGTATTATATTCTTTATCATGTCAAAAATTATGAGCTTCAAAATACATTATTTTACAATATTTTGTTTATTTAATTATGTTAAAAATTAAACAAAGTATGAAAATCCATTAAGTTATGGGAGTACAAATAAAACAAGCATTTACAACAAAATTTGTTATGCTATTTTAGAGGTTGTATTTACAGTTAAGCCTCTTAAATTGTAGGGTAGGGTAAGAAAACTATAATTTTAAAGAGTAGAATCTAATAAAAGTCCATGTTCTCTAGAAAAGAGATAACCGCCTCTAAACTTTGATTGGGGCTCTCCTCCATAGGAACATGTCCTACGTTTTTTAAGACAACAAAGGTATTGTTGGGTAAATCTTTATGAAATAATTTGGCGTTTTCAACAGGGATAAGCAAATCCTGTTCGCCCCATAAAATGAGCGTTGGTTGAAGGATGCTTGGAATCTGTTTATAAGCATCTGAGTTGTTTTGAATCGAAAGTCGATCTACAAAAGCCTGTCGGTTTCCAGGTCGAAGGGTCAACTCAAAGTACCGATCTGTGAGTTCATCTGTTACCTTTCTTTTATCAGCATAAACGTTTTCCATACTAGATCGTGCAACGAATTTGGGTGTAATGTATTTGAATAGATTTTTTATCAGAGGAATTTTTGCGATCCTAAAAGCCAATGGTAAGCTCTTGGCTTTGTACGGATACCCAGCGGCATCAATTAAGATCATTTTTTCCACCATGTTAGGATAGTTTGCAGTAAATCTCCAAGCGATATGTCCCCCAAGTGAGTTGCCGCCAATCACACATTTTTTAATTCCTTTTTTATCTAAGAATTGTTTTACAAAAGAGGTGTAATTGCCAACCGAATATATTTTTTTAGGAAAAGGATCGGTAAGGCCATAACCCGGGAGGTCCATTCGAATAACCCTATATTCAGTCTTTAAACTGTCTGTCCAATCATCAAAAGTATGCAGGCTAGAACCAGTCCCATGTATCAGAACAATAGGAACTGAAGTATTTAAATCACCCTCGTCACGGAAATGAACATTTATTCCATCTACAGAAACAAATGAAGAAGGCGCTTTTGCATATTTAGCCTTTAGTTCGTCCAAAGGAATGTCTTTATAACCGAAAAGAAAAGCGACTATAAGAGCCAATATTCCAATACAAAGAAAGGTTGTTTTAAGAATTTTAAACAATTGTTTCATCAAGAAATTTTGATCTCGTTTATAAATTTCAATATAGGTTTAAATTTTACAATATCATACAAGACACTGAATTGAAATTGTACCATATTGGGAAGACTTTAAAAAACCAAACAATCTTAGACGATAAATTAGGTGTTCAGTTTTTATTGAATTGTTTTATAAATTAATTGGGTTTTAAGCTGTTGTTTTAAAATTTTCACTAAATAGTAAACAAAATTAATTGTTAAATTAATTTTATTAACTTTACAATATGAAACCAACTTCACTTATATTTCTAGATATTATCAGGCTGTCAAATATGAATAAATATTATTTTTTTGGACTTTTATTTGTTACGATTTTTTCATGTTATGGGCCGCAAATTAATGAGGAAATCCCTTATGCCTTGCAAGTGAAAGAGGTTAGAAGCTATTACAAAGCAATAGATATTCGTGATAGATTGGAGGATAAAGGGGTAGGGTCCTACATTATTTCGGAAGATACAGATGATGGTAATTGGTATAGAGTGTTGACTGGTGCCGAAAAATCGATTGATGCTGTAAAGGAATATAGAAAATCTTTAGAATCTAAAATTGCTATTAATCAGCTTAAAATTATAAATTATCAAACCATTGAAAAAAATCTTGATTTAGATTTTGAAGATCATTTAGACGAGCGTCAAAGACTTCAGTCAGAAAGACCAAATGTTCCTGAAAAAATATATGATTTAATTAATAAGTTCCCCGATGATAATAATTTTATTGTTAAAAGTTTTTTTGTCACCAATTGCCCAGACTCTTTGGCTAATATGGGAAAATACACAGCTTCTTATGACAATGTAAAGCATGATCTTCCAAGAGGAATTTATATGCGGAGTCTCATGAAAAAGTCAACTGCGATCGCAGAAGTTATTTATGAAGATAATCTATTTGGAGATAGAGTGACCTTAGATATTATCAAACTAAAAGATAATTTAGATTTAGGATCTGTAGAACATGAGCCGTTAACCAATTTAGATATTGCTGACTATTTTGCTGAACTGATTTTGGATACAGGGAACTATGCGTTTGAAGACAAGTTAAAAGTTAAGGTATCAGCATTTCAAAAATTACATGGATATAAAGTTACTATTCAGCCAAAGAAAAGTAAGGCTTCTTTGAGGACCTATTTTTGTTTAGTCTCAAAAGATTCTAAATATCTTGTGTTTTCCCAATCTACAGACAAATCAGATGATGAAATTATTGAAATCGTTGAAGATTTGGGAGAGTCTGACGGACTGAGTTCGTATGACGAGTTCTATAATGCTTTTTATACAATCCCTGCCACTTGTAGTGTAGATGATCAATTTATTTCTATTTATTCAAAAAAACTGACCAACGATTATGCTCGTAGAAGAAGGTATGCCAAGTGGTCAAAAAAAATGGTTGGACACTGGCAGACTACGGCTTACTTTAATGGAGAAGAAAATAATTCTTGGGGGGTTTCATTCTTTGATTTATTAGATCAAAGTCATGTTAATCTTATATATAGTAATTTGTACATTGATTCCCAAAAATCTAAAAGAAATTCTGAATTAATTGATGTTTTGGATAACACAGGAGTAATTGATAAAGCAAACTATCCCGATGAATTATCCTTTCCTGGAAACCGCTTTGTTGTTTCGGTTAATAATTTTAATAGAGGGAAGCTAACACGCGAGACAATGCTATCTATTACCAATTGTCTTCAATTAAAATAAAACCATTATAGAGGCAAATCTATTTCTAAAAATGATTTGTTGACACTGTTTATAATTCAAAAAAAATCCCTGAAAATAAAAAGTTATTTTCAGGGAAAGTACTTTAGTGTCTCCTAGATTACTATAGGTCTTTTAAATTATATCTAATTTCATAGTATAAAGGCTCTTCATACATTGCAACAACATCCAGCCAAACATAAGTGTCATACCAAGTACTTAGGGATTCTAGGCCTATGTAAGCAAATCCTTTTTTTGGTTTTTTGACCAATCCAACTCTACTTTGTGTGGATAATGCACTGTTGTTTAAATCGTATTTAAAAGCTGATGAATGATTGGTCCCATTGTAACCAATAAACTTTTTAATTTCTTTTTGATTATCAAAAAAGAAAACGTTTAAAGAAAATTCGTCATCTTTTTTAGGTGGAAAAATACTATTAACTATTTCGCGGGTGATACTAGATCCACTACTGTTTGAATCCCACAACGGAAGTCCTAACATATTTATTTTTGTATGACTGGTAGAAACTTTATCAATTAAATTACCATCATTTTTTTGATTGTCTTTTTTCCCTGATATTCTTAGAGTGTAAATAAATTCTACAGTTTTGTTAGGAACTTCGATAGGAGCATATAATTTTGAAACGCCACTAAGATTAAGTTTTTGTGATACTATAAACTTTTTAGGCTCATTATATAATTTTTCAAATTTTAAGGATTTCCCTGTAAAACTTCTTCTGGTTTTCTTTTTCACAATGACTGAATCTCTTACAAGTTTAGTTTTACTTAGTTTATTTTCAACAGTTGCAGATTTTCTTTGAATATCCAAGTTATAATAGGTGGCTTCATTAAAAGTAATATTAATCGTAAAAGGGTTTTTTATTTTAATTTTGTGTGCCCAATTAAACTTGTTTGAATTCGTAAATTTCTTAAAAACGCGTCCACTTCTTTCTTCAATGAAAACTACTTGTTTGATTTTAGAGTCTGAATCAAAACTAACTGTAATTGAGTCATTTTTAAGTCCAAAAAAAGATTTTGTTATAACACCTTTTTCAGCAAATTCTGATTCTAAAGAAATAATCTTTTCAAATTTCAGATCTTTCAAAGTGATTTTTTTCTCAATTACCGGTTTAATCTCTTGTTCTGGTTCTTTTTTTGAGAGATCACAAGAAGCTAAGAGTAAAACAGTGCTAAATATTCCTATTTTTAAAGTTTTCAATTTCATTTTGGTTAATTTTTAAGCTTGATAAATTAAGATGGTTATGTATTTTACTGCAAGGTTGTATTAATATATTATTTTATTAGTCCATGAATAGTCCATGTTAAAACCCCCTTTTTTCCTATGGATATAAGCCATCAAATTTTCTTTTAAAAATTTAACTGTAAGTCAATACATTTTTAGAAGCTATAGGTAGGAGAAGAATTATTTTTTTAATTATGTGGGGATTAAGAAAAGTAATTTTTAAGATATGATGTGGTGAAAAAATCGGGGTAAACACTTTTGTTAGATTCTGTGTATTTATTTAGATATGTTTTTTTATCGGCGGAATAAAAATGATATTTAAAAATCAGTTCATACTTATAAAGTAATTTTGAATAGGAAAAAAACATCCTATCAAATGAGAAATTTTTCAATACGATTTCAATTGATTCATGGTCTTTTACTTTTAAAAGGTAAATTAATTTCATGAAAGTGAAATTCTGAAAATGTTCAAATTTATAGAAATACTTATAATTAGTATCGTTATTAACCTTTGATATGATCCATTCCATTACCTCAAAATTTGATGTAATTATACTGGTGAATACAATTTCGAAGAAATATTCTATTTTTAGACCTCGATTTTCATGAAATTTCTCAAAATAAATATTTAGTATATTTATGATATTTTCATTGTTTTCAATAAGATTTTGAGAAATAATTCTACTTTTAAGTATAGGGTGAAATTCATGATTTATTTTCAGCTTATAATACCTTGAAATTGGTTGTTTTTCAAGTTATAAAGATACATTTAGGACTCCTTTACAAAACTCTTTTAAATCAGTTCTTTCAGTAGTATCATATACGTATTTGATGATTTTATTGTAATCACTTTTTGAACCGTCATAACTTACATTGATTGTTATTATTAAATCTTGGAAGTTAGTATTTAAAATTAATTCTTTTACTAAAGAATTATTAATATCCAGCCTTTTTAATAATTTCCCGGCAGACATTCCTATCAAAACAACTTCATCAAATGAAAACATTGTAAATTTCATTTGACTCATGTTGAAAATTTTATTTAGTAATTTAAAATTTTCAACAACTAATAATTCTGTTATTATTTTAGTCAGTCTTAAATAGAACTCATCTTTTTTGTGTAAATTTTCTTTAATCAAACAAATTACAGATTCATCTTCGTCATATTGTAATAAATTTATAATTTTAAATTCTTCATAATATTTATTTCTTAAGTTATAATTAATCAAAAAATCGTTATAGTTCTTAAAATCATTGAACTTAGAAATTGCGTCTAATGTAAATTCACTTGGTTTGACCATTTTAATAATTCCAAATAAACGTCTTAAGGTGTTATAACTGATATAGGAGTCGGTTACGGTTAAAATAATAGCACTCAATCGCTTACAGTCGCTTAATGTGGATATTTCAAATCCTATTTTAGTTTGTGTGATTTCTTTTAATTTTTCGACCATTGTAACGTTAATAGATGCATAGTTATCTAAACTAAAGTACAGTTTTATAAAATTAAATCATGTTGAATAAGCAATTAATTCCGTTATTTATTTTAATCTTTTTGTAGAACATTCTAATAAAAATGAAAAACAAGAGTTTTTTGAGTCATTCGATTCGTGTTTTAAATATATTTGGTAAAAAAATACAGTAATGAATAATATAGCGTCTTCTTTTACTTTGCCAAATGGGTCTGTTTTAAAAAATAGAATTGCCAAGTCTGCAATGAGTGAAAATTTTGGCTCACGAAATCACGCACCAAGTAAGGGATTAATAAATGCATATCGCGTTTGGGCAAAAGGGAATCCAGGACTGCTCATTACAGGAAATGTGATGGTGGATACCATGGCACTAGGGGAAGCACGTAATGTCGTCGTCGAAGACTACAAACATTTTGAGTTATTAAAAGAATGGGCACAATCTGTGGAAGGAACCGGCGTACATCTTTGGCCACAAATTAATCATCCAGGAAGGCAAGCTTTTGCGGCCATTAATAGGGAAATTGTAGGGCCCTCTGCAGTACCGTTAAAAATGGGCAGTGCCTCTAAGATGTTTAAAGTGCCAACAGCATTGACAGAAGCAGCCATTTGGGACATCATTAAACGCTTTGGAACGACCGCAAGAATTCTAAAAGAAGCTGGGTTTACAGGGTGTCAGATACACGGAGCTCACGGATACTTAGTCAGTCAATTTTTATCTCCTAATAGCAATATTAGAACAGATCAATGGGGCGGATCTCTGTCTAATAGAGCGCGTTTTGTTTTAGAGATTTATCGTGAAATTCGCCGACAAGTAGGAGCGGAGTACCCAATAGGAATTAAGATTAATTCTGCAGATTTTCAGCGCGGTGGGTTTACAGAAAAAGCGTCTATGGAGGTAATTCGTCTTCTTGGAAATGAAGGGATTGATTTAATTGAAATTTCTGGTGGAACTTATGAAAAGCCCGCAATGATTCAAGGAGATCGTAAAAAAAGTACTATGGAACGTGAAGCCTACTTTTTAGATTATATTAAAAAAGCCCGAAAATTGATTAAAACACCCTTACTACTTACGGGAGGGTTTCGTTCTGTTTCGGTCATGGAGCAGGCTTTGGAAGATGGCCATCTGGACGTTGTTGGTTTGGCAAGACCATTTTGCTTGTATCCGAACTTAGCAAATCAAATTTTTGAGGGATCCATAAAACGTTTTGAAGCACCAATACCCAGAATTGGTGTGAAGTTCTTAGATCAACTTGGTGGGGTAGAATTACCTTGGTATGAGCTTCAAATTCAGCGCATCGGAAAAGGAAAAGCGCCTAAAACCAATCTACCAGGGATTTTAGCTTTCTGGTTTAGTATGAAGAGTTTGTTTGTCAAATCATTTTGGAAAAATAAGTAAGTTTATATAAAAACCCCTCACATTGCTGCGAGGGGTTTCTGGTTTGAATTCTTTAAAAATAGTTAGTTGCTTCTTACCAATAGGTCACAGTTGGGGGGCTAGTCATGTGGTTGGTCCACTGTCCAGTTCCATTTGCATTCCAAGTGGCTGAGTATGATAAATCGCCATTTACTGTGTAAGCGAAACTCCCAGATCCGTCATTACTCATGCTCATTTCATAAAACACTTGTGATGTATCGCCAAAATCAAATGACATTTCCATGTGAATACCACTATCATCAGAAGTCCAAGACATTTCTGTAGTGTAGTCTGGCATAGTTTCCATCCCCGCTCCCAATGCATCAAAATCGATTGTTGAAGCCCAATATCCAGCAGAGCCGTCAGCCATTTGCCATCCCTCTATGGTGTAGTAAACCGCTCCTTGGTAAGTAACCGTGTATAGAAACTGATATTGGTTACCAACCAATTCGTAGCTATAATCAACGTTAAAATCGCCATAAGACCAGTCGTTAGTAGTCCTGGAGTGGTTTGCTGAACCATATAGAGATTCTGCATTCGTCATAAATGCACCAACTGCATTCATTTGTGCTTGCATAGACATCACCTGAGAATAAACAATTGGTGCGTCAGTCTGCATATTTAATGGCATGCGTTCCTCAAAATTAAACGTGGTCACTGCTGGTTCAAATGATGTTTCACTGTCAGAATCGCCGCTACATGACCAAAGCGTTATTCCTAAAAATAGGTAAATTATTTTTTTCATAATGTTGAATCTTTTTTCAAATATACGTATTTTTAAATATATTTTTTGGAATCAAAATCGTGGAGCCAAGTGGAGTGCAATTAAACTATTTTTGGATAGATTTTAAACAATTCCGAATATTATAAAAATGTCCAATAATAATGGCTATAGAAAATAGAAACATGCCAAATTCAAAAATATCTGCACGTTCTTCCAACACTAATGAAATCACAAAACCAACAAAAGACACCCATAAAAAAACACTAATTCCTTTTGTAAGTTTTCCTTTAGTTGCTTTATAGATAGAAATAAAAGCAATAAAGATAAACAAGAGAGCAATTATGGGATTACTCAAAAAACTAAGACCTAATGCTAACAATGTTGGGGTTGCAAGGCAATGAATTATGCAAAGTAAAGCACTAATAGCCCCTAATTTATCTTCCCATTTTATGTTTTTAACTAGTATCATTTAATCCTTTTTAATTGGTTATTTATGTTTTAAATTAGGCTTATAAAGCATAACTATGTTCAACAGGCCATTCATCTTCAAGACGTTTTTTTAAATCGATAGTAGTAAGTTCTGATTCAGTTAGTAAACAAGCATTGAGTTCTTTTCTAATAAGTGGTTCATCCAAGTTTTGACCTATAAAAACAATTTCATTTTTCCGGTCTCCGAAAGTGATGTCCCAATCACTTTCAATTTGTGTTTGGTTATCCACAAAAGTCAGCTGTTGTATGCGTTTTTCAAAGGGCATACTGCTCCACCAAACGCCAGCGCTATCAGAACGAAGTGAACCCCCAGCTTGTCCCCAAATTAATGCTTGGTCTGGTCTTGAGGCGATCCAAAACAGTCCTTTACTTCTTAATATATTTTGAGGAAATTGTGCCTGTGAATACTTCCAAAAACGTTCGGGATGAAATGGTTTTTTGCTTCTAAAAACAAAAGAGCCAATTCCGTATTCTTCTGTTTCAGGTGTATGTTCTTTTTTATTTAATTCTTCAATCCAGCCTGCATTTTCTTCTGCTTCTTCAAAATCGAAAAGTCCAGTATTTAAAATCTCTTTTGGATTGACTTTGCTGAAATGCGACTCAATTATTCTTGCAGCTGGATTAAGTTTTTCTATTACTGATTTTAAAAGACCCAAATGTTCTTTAGAAACTAAATCTATTTTATTTAAAACGATGACATTACAAAATTCTATCTGATCGGTCAATAAATTTACAATTGTTCTAAAATCATTTTCGATATCCGTAAGACTGCGATCGATCAACCTTTCTGGACTTCCAAAATCCTTAAAAAAGTTAAATGCATCGACCACGGTAACCATGGTATCTACATAACTAAATCTGGAAAGATCAATATTGTTTTCTTCATCGATAAACGAAAATGTTTGTGCTACTGGTATGGGTTCACTGATTCCTGTGCTTTCAATCAATAAATAATCAAATCGATTTTCCATAGCAAGTCTTTCCACCGCAACCTTTAAGCCTTTTTTATTGTGTAAGATATGGTTGAGTAAGGTAGTTTTGCCTGCACCTAAAAAACCACTTAATACGGTTACAGGTAATTTTTTTATGTTATTCATTATTTTGAAAAAATAGTATTGTATTCGAGATATTTTGTTTTATCAACTTTAACTTCATTCCAAACATCTAAAACCATTGTTTGAATGCGCTGATCAACTCTATGTTGAATTTCGTTTCTATAGGCCTGATAATCGTCATAATGTGTTTTTGATAAACGATTGAACGTATTCTGGAAATAGGTAAATGGATTAAACCAATAGGTTTTAGAAATCAGTTCATTTTTGGATCGATTGTCTTCTTCGACTATTGCGGTGGCATTTTTCATGGCCAAATTGATTAAAGCTCTCATTGAATAGCGTTTTGCTTTTTGAAACAGTAGAGAGTCTTTTGCAATTTTGGTCTGTTTTAAATTAGGGTATAAATCAAAAAGTTGTTGGTAGATTAATTCAGTTGATTGGTCATAGATTTTATCTGTTTTTTCTCTTTTAGCATCAATAAAATCAACCATTAAATTTGTTGGTTTTTCGATACTTATCCATTGCTGTACAGCCGCAGGAACTATAAAAGATATGAGTAGCCAAACTCCAATCATTTGTAAGGTGTTTGACACTGTGTTTTTTCCATATTTGAGAATAAAAAAATAAATGACTGCCCAAAACAAAAGATAGATGGATACCCATATATAGACTTTCCAAAATACGTTGTCTGCACCAAAAACATTGGTGAGCACAGCTCCATATACTAACATCCAAAAAAGAACGAACAGAAGTAATAAAACATAAAACAATGTTCTAGACAAGATCCACCAATTTTTAGAACCTGTTTGTACAAATACAAGGGGTAAAAACCCTTGTTCCGCTTCTTGACCTTTTATGTTATAAAGTAAGATTAATAGTAAAAGGGGCAGTAGAAATAGTACTACAAATGAAAAATCTAAAGTGCCAGACTGAATACGTTCTGGATTGGCAATTTCTTTTGCCATATCTGCGTCATAAGGACTGCTTGACATGCCAATTGCTTTATAAAATCCGTACTGTTCTGCTTGACCAATAGTATAGACAATAGCTGGCGAAGGCCTTTTAAATTGATAGGTAGATGTACTCCAAATAGCCCAATAAGGGGTTGTGACATCAACCCATGGTCTGTTTTTTGGACCTTTTTCGTTCGTTTCAAAATAAGATAGTGTGGTTTTATTTTTAGTCGCTATTTCCTTTTTTATCCTTTCAATTTCTTTAGTTTGTTTGTCATACAAATCTGCTCCGTTATGCAAACCATAAATACTTGCTACTATAAATAATACAATTGCAACAATTTTAAATGGACTTCGAACAAAATGTTTCCATTCATATAAAAATATCCCTAGACTTCTCATACAATTTGATTTTTTTTAGTTCCTAAAGCAATAAGTACAAAAACAACTAATGACCATATAATCAATAGAATAAGGTCTAATTTATAGTTTGATATAACTTCAGAAATTTGAGTAGGTTTATACTCAAAATCTGGGACTGACTTGTAAAAATCAGTATCTTCTTTCCAAGCCCAATTACCAGTCTTTGACCCCCCATAAGTTTGTTTATCGTTGAGCGTCTTTATAAAAATACGTCTGTAATTTTCTACTTGTAATAAAAATTCTTGTTGGTGTAGATTGTCACTTGCCATAAAACCCATACTCGTATTTTGTAGAGAAATAAAAGGATTTATGATGCCACCAAATTGAACACTTAGCTTTTGTTTGCGAAGGACCTCCCGATTGTTGCCAAAGTGCTTGTCCCATACGCTATTCCCATACTCTTCATCGGCTTGCATTCGCATACCATCAAAGTTTATAGGCAGCTGTGATAAACTGTCTACGCCATATTTTTTAAGCACTTCTTCTTTTAGTTCTAAACCTCTTTGATCTCTAGGGTTGTGTCCATCTATGCCTTTCAAACGGTCTTCTTTCATAGCAGATTGAAATTCACTTCGGCTAGGAAGTGGATGCCATTTTTCGGCAGAAGTCATCAAAATATTGGGTAAAAATAAGGTCCAAATAATCCAAATCCCCAGCATAGATGTTAAAGCTAGAGTTGCATTTTGCCAGCGTGCAGAAAAGAATACCGTAAGTCCGCTAATGATAAAATAATACAAGCCATAAGATGAAAAAAATAATATGGCTCTCACTAAAATATCAGTAGTTAAACTTTGAAAATTTAAAATCCCATAGACTAAAACGACTAAGCTTAATAATAGTACTCCACACAACCAAACGGCCAACGTTTTAGATAATAGAATCTGTAAAGGTTTTGCGCCTTGTAAAATCAGTAATTTGAGCCTGCCGCTTTGCTTTTCGTTACTGACCGAACTAAATGCTAAGAAAACCAATAAAAGCGGAACAATGTACTGCAATAGGAGCGAAGGTTTAAGTTTTCCAAACCTTGAAACTGATTGCATTTGTGAGGCTTCAGAATGTGTAATTTCATTTTGTACGTGTCCCTCTACACGAAGTACATTTCCAGTCACACTATTAACACCTTCATCAAGACTGCTCAAAAGATTAGTGGGCTTAAATATATAGGTGCCAAAATGTGCAGCACTATGAGGATTCATTTCATCAATACTATCCCATTGCTGCCGCACATGGTCTTTTGCTGTTTTGTATGTATGCTCTTGTTTTAGTGTTTGATAGTTTCCCAAACAAACAGAGAGGATTAAGATGGAAATAAACCCAATATTTATACTTAAAAAAAGGTGGTTACGAACTAAATAACGCCATTCGTTTTTGATGATTTGCAACATTAACGTAGTATTAGTTTTGCATAAATTTTAGATATAATGTCTCAAGTTCGTTGGCACTTACATCCTTACTTTTTAGTTCTTTTACTAAAATTCCGTTTTTAAGAATACCAATACGATTACAGACTTCTCTTACACGAAAAATATCGTGAGAAGCCATTAAAATAGTAGCCCCTTCTGAAGCCAATTTTTTAAGAAGTATTGAAAGTTCATTGCTGGCCAATGGGTCTAATCCGCTAGCAGGTTCATCTAATAAATATACTTTTGCTTTTTTCGCATACGCAATTGCGATGCCAACTTTTTGCCGCATTCCTTTTGAATAACCGCTTACTTTTTTGCTGTGAGCGTTGGATTGAAGTCCGCAGATATTCAAATAATTTTCAAGTTCGCTTTCGGAATATTTCAATCCTGCTAGCTTGCAGAAATAATCTAAGTTTTCTAAACCCGATAAATATGGGTAGAGATTTACATTCTCAGGGATATATCCGATGTATTTTCTGGTCTCTTGCGCATTTTTAGAGGTATCAATATTATTAATTAGAACAGTTCCTTTTTCTGGATTCAAAAACCCTAACAACATATTAATGGTGGTAGATTTACCCGCGCCATTAGCTCCTAAAAGCCCTAATATTTCTCCTTTGTTAACTTCTAAATTTAAATTTTTAATAGCAAAAGTGTCCTTAAATGACTTGCTAACGTTTTGTATTTGTATCATAGAACTGGCTTTTAATGCAACCAAGTTGCGAAACTAAAAAAAAAAGTTTGCTATTGCAACATAGTTGCGTTAAATTTGTGTTTATGGGTATTATCAGAAAAACAATAGCGGTAACCACGGTACTTCAAATTTTTGAAGATAAAAACGAGGCAAAATCGGTAGTGAACCTTATCGCTCTTTTAAAGGATGAGATGAATAAAACAACTGTTTATCGCATTTTAGATAGACTTGAACAAGATGGAGTTATCCATTCTTTTAATGGAAAAGATGGCTTAAAGTGGTATGCTAAATGTGAGGGATGTCATGCACATCAACATTCGGATAAGCATCCGCATTTTCAATGTACAGAATGTGATAAGATGGAGTGTTTATCTATAGATGTTCAAATCCCCTCCATACAAAATCATAAAGTCGTATCTTCTGATATTCTTATAATGGGACAATGTGAAGTTTGCTGTGTGTAGGTATTGCTTACAGTTTCTTACATGTTGAGTAAACCTTCCTGATTGTAGGCTTCTATTCCTAAATAATAGAAGCTTTTTATCTTTTTTATATATTTTATAATTTTTTAAACTTAATAAATTTATGTAAACCCTATGAGGACCAAAAGTGCATAAAATCGAACTATTTTGTGGGGGGATTTGGAAATAACAACTTTAAAAAAGTGATTAGCCTTGAATATAAGGATATCTCTCATGATATTTTTTACGCGCAATCCGTTTAAGACGTATTCTGAGATAGATGGTAAAAAACACTAAACCAAAGAATACCCCAAAAAATAGTCCAATAAAGCAAGTATGGTGCATTTGGAATGCTAAGTATGAAAACAAAGCTATTAGGAATAAATTAATTGAACTAATTCCTATTGAAGACATTAAATGTGAATTGGTTATCCGTAATGCTAAATGATGAATGTGAAGTCTGTCTGGAGCAAAAGGACTCACTCCCAAAGATAGTCTGTAGGTATATATGCTAAGTGAATCTACCATTGGAATGAGAAAAATGGTCATTGGCGCAATGGGTAATATTGACCTATGGATTAAGCTCGTATCAATAGGCTCCATGTTTGTGACCACGATCATGGTCATTATAAAAATGATGAATCCAATAAAAAGCGAACCGGAATCTCCCATAAAAACTTTTCTTTTCCTACTAAAGTTAAAGGGCAGATACGCTAAGATGATACCAATGAGCAGTAAACACAACCCAAAATAGAATTTGTAGTCGAGTACCCAAAAGATGATAGCAAAACTTGCGAAGGCAATGATGCTAATAAAACCTGCCAATCCATCTATGCCATCAATCAAGTTAAATGCATTTACCATAAATACACCAATAAACACGGATAACAGCAACCCTAATAGGCTAGGCACTTCGTTAATCCCTAAGAACCCATGAAGATTCTTTAAAACTAGATCATTTGCGATTACAGTAATAATGATCAGTATTATTTGATAAACTAATTTTTTCCTTGTGTTCATGATTTTTAAATCATCCCAAAAGCCAATTAATGATAGAAAAAAGATGCAAATAAATAGAGCTAAAAAAGTTTGTATGTTTTTAACGTATGGAATTAGAGGTAAAGATCCAATTAAAAATAAAATTGCAAAAACAATTCCTACAGAGTTTGGCAAAGGATTTTTGTGAAAATCTCTTTTTTTTGGTTTCCCAAAAATTCTAAATGTTAGTATGAGTCGTCTATAGTAGCCGATTGCCACAACCCCAGCAATGGTGACAAACGTAATATATTTGAGAATAAAAGATATTGAATACAAAAAAAAGTTTTTTTAAATGAAAATTAAATAGTGCTATTTAATAATATTAGGGTCATAAAATTACATGCTAATTTAAGTGAAGATGCTTAAGTTCTTTTCAGTATGCTTTAACATGAATACAGTAAAGATATCATCCCCTTTTTGCGCATTTAAAGTCTAGTCCGGAACATAACCTCATAAACAAACTAAAGGACATGTATTTGAATAAAAAAGAACTGATTTCTTAGGAACAAGTTTATGAACAACAAGCAGAACCTACAGAAATTTATGACTTTTCTTGATCGTAACCATAGCCGTAACCATAGTTGGATTTGTTCTGATAGCTATAGCGGTATCCGTACCCATATTTATAATAGGATTTTGTAATAGATTTGACACTATTAAATACAACACCAATATTGTTTACTTTTTTATCTTTAACTAAACTATTAACATAAGAAACTATCTTTATTTCGGTATAATCTGCTCTTAATGTATAGAGAACTAAGTCTGCAAGTTTCAAGAGTGGTAAGCTATCACTGACAAGCATAAGTGGTGCTGAATCAATAACGATATAATCATAGGAGTCCTTTAATTTGTCTAATAAACTTACAAATCTAACAGATCCTAAAAGCTCTGAAGGGTTAGGTGGAATTGGACCGCTAAAAAGTACATCTAAGTTGTTATTAAATATATTAAAAGAATTTAAATAATCAGAACTAATTTCAATTGATGAATTCGCTATCAAGTTACTCAATCCTTTGTTAATTATTGGGCGTTTAATTACCATTGGGATGTGAAGCTTTGGGTTTCGTAAATCAGCTCCCAAAAGCAAAACCTTTTTCCCAGTCGCTACATAGCTCGCAGCAATATTGAAAGCTGTAAAAGTCTTTCCCTCTCCTTTAATATTCGAGGTAGATAAAATAACCTTACAAGATTGATCACTATTTAACTTGAAACTTATATTTGATCGAATCATGCGGAAGGTTTCTGTTAAAATACTTCTTGAGTCGTCGGTTGAATGTATATCTTCTATAAAAGGTACTTCGCCCATAATATCTATGTTAGGAATAAGTTTTCCGAGTTCCTTTCGATTATGAATTTTAGTATCGGTTAGTTTTAGTAGGTATAAAATACCAAAAGGAAATACTAAGCCCAATAAAACAGCAGCCATTGCTATGATTTGTTTTTTTGGTTTTACAGGTACATAATCTGTATGGGCATAATTAATTACACGGGTGTTTGGTAGTGTCGATTCGTAACTAATTGATGCTTCCTCACGACGTTCCAATAAAAATAAATACAACTTTTCTGCAATTTGGTAACTTCTTTGAAAACCGATTAAGGTTGATTCAAGTTCTGGAATTTTTGAAACCTCTGAGTTGGTTCTATTTTTAAAGTCTTTATATTCAGTTAAGGAAGTCTCGATATTTAAAAGATAATTGTCTACACTACTAAAAATATTAGTTTTCAAGTCACTCAGTTGATTGCTAATTTGAACTACCAATAGGTTTTTTTTGGTAGCTCCAGTCAATAAGTTTTTACGTTCCAACACCAGCGCATTGTAAGACAATACCAGTTCATTAACATTCGTACTTTGCAAACCAATATTGGATGGCAAAAGACTAAAGTCCGCTTGGTTTTCAAGATTTTTTTTTAGAGATTTTGCAAGGGCCTTTTGAGTAGTTAAGTTAAACTGCTGCTGGTCTAAGTTCTTTAAACTCGTAAGCGCTGATTCGGTTTGAGCTTTTGGTGAAAAGATAAAATTATTAGACTTGAAGCCTGTCGTTTGAAGTGTTAAGGAGTCAATTTCATTTTTAATGGAGCCTAATCTGTTGTTGATAAAACCTATGGAGAGTGCGAAAATTTCTTGCTTGTCTAATTTTTGTTGCTTGTGTGCCACCTCAATAAGAGTATTCAAAATAGCTTCATTGCGTTTGGCGTTGAATCCTTGAATATTCAAATTCATATTATCCCCTGTTTTACTACTTCCACTAATGCCAATATTTTTAGATAGACGCTCAACAGCCATATACCTGTTTGATCTGTTCATTTGGTAATTATTTATGTATTTTGGTTTATTAGTGTTGACAATTATCTTAAAATCGTCGGTTTCTAAAGGCAGTGAAAGATCAAATTGGATGGGATCCTCATCAACATAAAGATAGCCTTTAGAAGCCTCTAAAACCAAGCTAAGGGACTCGTAAGTTTGTTCGGTTTTAAAAATAATTTTGAAGGGAATATCAGTCCCAAAAATCAGTCTTTTCCTGATATGACCAACGGAGTAAACTTGAGTTTGTAGGTCCAAGAGATCTGAAACTCTTGCTAAATTTGGTTTTGAGCCAATCTGAGCAATGTAATTATCAATTTTGACTTTATCAAAGCTAAACATATTTCCTGCACCTTCCGTCAAAAAGGATGGTGGGTCTGAAGAAGCGTCTTTAACCTGAAGGGTTGCCGATGTTTGATAAATGGTATTTGTATAGCGGAGGTAAAGATAAGCCCCTAAAGAAAAAAGAAAGATAGAAAGTAGAAACCAGGGCCAAAAAAAGACATAATAACGAATTTCAGTGAAGATATCAACAGAACTGTTCTCTTGAATAGGATAATTTTCGGAAGTTTTCATATTAAATTAACGTGTTATAACTATAAATAAACTAACAGCCAAACTCAATATAGAGACCAGAGTGCCAGCGTTACCAATTATTCCTGAAGATTTAACTTTGGCATTGTTAGGGCGTACATAAATGATGTCGTTTTGCTTTAGAAAGTAAAAAGGTGATTTTAAAAAATCGGTTTTGGTAAGGTCTATGACTTGGTTTGTGTTTTTGCCATTTTCATTTCGTATGAGCAACAAATGAGTTCGATTTCCTTTAATAGTTAAATCTCCTGCCACTCCAAGCGCCTGGGGGAGACTCACACGTTCTTCTAGGAAAGTGAATGTACCCGGACTATTAACTTCTCCTAAAACAGAAACTCTGAAGTTTAGCAGTCTGATGTTTACCGTAGGGTTATTGATATAGGTACTCAATGCTTCTTCAATTATAAGTGCTAGAGTATGTGTATTTTCATTTGAAGTGTTGATATTGCCTACGATGGGAAGGTTAATTGTGCCCTCTTCTCCGACTAGATAGCCGTCAATAGTACGGCTTTGAGTTTGTAGTTGTTGGTTATTAACTAGAGTTGCTTGTCTTTGAAAAACCAACACACTCTCCGGGTTGAGCGCTTTAATTTGGATGTCTAAAATATCTCCAGGTTGGATGTTTAAAAATTTAAAACTGTTTTCAAGGACTGAATTATCGATGTCTTGAAAATAGTACACATCTTTTTTTGAAGCGCAAGACATTACAAATGCAAATGGAAATAAATAGAAAAAGATTTTTTTGAACATTGTAAAAAGTTTATTAAATTTAGTTAAGTCTCTGTGGTTAATTAGGTGAGGTTTAAGGCGTGATTCGCTTTAAAAACAACAACTTTTAAAATAATAAAAGACAAGTGACAGAAGTTATTTTTGATTTTCCACTAACTTTCTTTGCTGAGTTTAAATTGAATGATTAGTTGTGTTTATTCAGAATAAGAAAGGATGTTATCTTCCTCAGGGTTAATAAATTCATATTCTAATGTGTTGTTAAGTCCTTGTTTTAATGTGTATGGAACATTAAATGACCGATGCGCTTTGGTTGCATCGAATTGTGTAGTAGCACAAAACTTTTTAACTCTAACTGAGCTAATTGATAGTTTTCTCCTAGTGATTTTAGCTATAATATCAAAACAAAATCCACCAATCATTCCTAGCCAAAAAGGTATTTTAAATTTTGGAATTCTCAATTTCATTTTTTCTTCAATAACGGAAACCAATTCATTCATATTAATGTTCGTCTTTTCGGCATAGTTAAATACATGATACCCTAGTTCTCTCTTTTCATGTCTGTTTTTGATAAAAGACACCACATTACCAACGTAGGCCATAGATTTTTTATTTTTGCCTTTTCCAATCATCATAAATTTTCCTGAAGAAATTTGTTTTAATAAATTATAAACGTTTCCTCTATTACGTTCTCCGAAAATAACAGTCGGTCGAATTATTGTGACTGATTTACTTTCGGGCTCTTTGTCATACCATTCCTTTATCACTTGCTCTGCTTCCCATTTACTTTTCCCATAGGGATTAAATGGATCGTGAATGTGATTTTCATTTGGATTCTGTTTGTTAAGTCCATAAATTGCAACTGAGCTAGTAAAAATTAAATGCTTAATTCCAGTACGATCCATTTTAGCTAATACATTTTTTGTACCCCTTACGTTGACGTCGTAATAAAGTGAAGTTGGATGCACATCATCTCTGTGTTCAGCAGCCAATAGAATAACTGCATTAGTTTCTTTATTAAATACTATTTGGTCAGAATTTCGAATATCACCAATAGTGGTTATATTACTAAAAAAAGCAGATTGGTTTTTGTCTATGTTAATGCATTTTTCAAATCCTAACTTTTTTATAAGTTTGGAACCAATAAACCCAGATCCACCAATAACTGTTACAGTTGGATTAGCGCTTTTCTCCAATATTTTTTAAATTCATCATTAGTATTATTATTTTTATATAAAAATTTAGTTTCTTCACACTTTGCTTTTATTTTTACATGGGATAAATTATTATTTATTAAATCTTCTAAATTAGAAAGATTCTCTTCAATAAGTTTAAAGCCATATTTTTTCGAAATAAATTTTTGTGAAGGTATATTGGCTACAATTGGAATTAGCCCTGAACTTAAAGCTTCCAATAAAGACAGAGAAAGTCCTTCTCGAAAACTTAAAGAAATATAATAAGCACAGCTATTTTCTATTATTTTTTTGATTTCACTTTGTTCTAGAGGACCGTGTAAAATTACGTTTAGGTTCGTTTTATTTTTGTATTTATTATAAAGTGATCCATCTCCAATGATGTGTAAATTTTTATTGATTTTTTTATTTATCCAAAAATCAATCAATATATCACAACCTTTAGAAGGTTCTAATCTGCCAAAATAAATGAAATCAAAACTATTAAGTTTTAAGTTTATGTTGTCAAAGTTAGAGGAGTTTTCTAATAAGATGATTTTTTTAGAGCCATTGAATTTCGAAAACAAATCTTTACTTACCATTATTATTTCACAATTAGTAAAGGATAATAATATTACAATAACTTTAATTAATCTTGGATTCTTTCCTGGTCCGTGAATAACAATTTTATCGTTCTTAAAGGGTCTAGTGAATTTAAATAAAGCGGCTCTTACGTCGTGAAAAACAATTGATTTTTCGAAAAAACAAACATGAATTAATTTAAAAAAATTATAACTTTTGATTGAATAAAAATCGATGTTAAAATCATTCCTTAATTTTCTTACATAAATTTCGGCACCTCCGTAACTTTTATTACTATACAGAATTGATTTCATGTTTTTTGATATTATTTTTTACATCATTTGAATAACTTCCTGATTTTGAAAAATTATAATCTTTTATATGCCAACTTAATTTAGCTCTAGACAACTCGATAAATTTTTCAGATTTAAAAGGATGTCGAAGGAGGTTACTTTTGTAACCAATCAGAGTTTTTGAATTACTGTATATAGAATCTGTTAAAACTATATTTGGTAGTCCCGCAAACTTTTCTTTTGATGATCTTGGATGTAGCTTTACAAACAGTTTATTAATATGAAATTCAGTGATTAGATCTGATATTAATTTTTTTTCTCGACTTAACGAAATTCCTAGAGTCCTAGTTAGTGGTTCATCAACATAGAAATAATTAATAATTTGATCTTCGATTAAAATTTTTTCTTTTGAGCCAAAATTTAAGGGGTCAGGTTCACCACATTTATGATAAAGCACATTCTTAACAATAGTGTTAAGTCTTTTTCTATAATAATCCGTGAAATAGTAGCAGCTGGTTTTAGTATTATATTTTATCTTATATAAAAAAAGATTAGTTATTAAAATTGAGAATAACCACATTATAAATTTTACAGCGTTGTTTAAAAAATAAGAAAATGATTTTATATTATTATTCTCGTTAAAAGCGTGCTGAAGTACGACTAATCTAGAGCATCTATTTTTTAATAATTTAATTAAATAAACATCAGGTAATCTTAATCCAATAAAATAAAATTCAGATTTTTTAAAATTTAAACTAAACAATTTCAAATAGGTAAATGGGTTTTCATGTTCAATAATAACATCACAACTAATAATTTTAGATGTAAACCTGTGATACTCTAACTTATTAGTTACTATTGCGACTTTTAAGACCTTCATTGTTTTTTAAAATAAGCCACAACAAAGGGTAGGTTAAGCTAATTTTGGTAAATAATATTAGAATTACATCTAAGTTGTTTTTTGACTTTTTAAGTATATAAAATATCATTGGTATCGCGTAAATACCACAGAACAATATTAAATATGTTATTGGGCCATTATCTAAAGCAACCCCCGATTTTGTAAAATTTACAGGCTTAAAACCTATATTTTCAGACATCACATAAAAAAGTTCAAATCTTTTGTAACTATCAAGACCTCTATCGCTGTATAGTCCAATTTTTGGGAGTACAAATAATGTAATAAAATTGTATAAGAAATAAGACAACCCACCTGCAATAATAAATTTATAAAAAAACGACTTAAAATAATGTCTATAATTACTTACTAATATTAACACCGAAACTATAGAAATAACTGAAAAAGTTAAAATTGAAAATAATATGGACAATGAAATAAGAACATTTTTGTATTTATAATTTTCCTTTCTGAGAAAAAGAATAATTGAAATAGCGATATAATTTATAGCTAAAGTTGAAGGTTCAGGGTATAACCCACTAGGTCTAATTTTTATTAAAGTATTTACTCCAACAAGATGTCTGGATTCTCCATATAAATATTGTGGTATCAAATCGTAACCATAATATAAAATGGAAACAAAAGAAAAAAGATGAAATGCTATGAAAATTGATAGTATTATTAGGATTGAATTGATTTTCACCTCCCGAATGCTAAATCCAATTATCATACTAAAAAATATTGAGATTGAGGTCATTGAAAGTTCCTGATAAATAATGAGTTCGCATATGATCATTGGAATAATCAGTATACAAAAAAACATAACATATTTTTTAAAAGGAAAATACCTTAAATCAGGTCCACATATCAAAAGCAACAATACAAAGAGGGGTAATTTTGAGCCAAAGA
>TARA_B110000037_G_scaffold26902_1_pt1 | contig 22842 bp, 9 predicted proteins | sample TARA_B110000037 | Tara Oceans TARA_B110000037 (sample SAMEA4397196) | marine metagenome | biome: Polar Biome; feature: [MIX] marine epipelagic wind mixed layer (ENVO:01000061); material: water (ENVO:00002006), including particulate matter (ENVO:01000060) such as... | depth 10-100 m
ACCGAGCAGCTACTAAAAACTTATATACAAGTCAAGAGAAGCATGGCAACGATACATTAGCAAAAGTAATCACACGTTGGGCCCCGCCATCAGAAAACGATACAGCTGCATATATTGCTAGAGTGGCTGCTGATACAGGAGTAGATCCAAATGCCGTAGTTGATTTAAAATCTGATCCTGCCCTAACAAAATCACTACTAGAGTCAATGACAAAACATGAAGGCGGTGGCATGGGTAAGTTTGATGAATCTCAAATAGAAAATGGTGTTGCGTTAGCAAACGGCAAGCCTGCAAGTGAAATAGATTTTAGCAAACAAGATACCGATCATACTCCTAATCAATATACATCTGCTGACGACACTGCTGCTGATATTGTTCCGCCTGAATCAAGACGTATACAGCAAGAATTTCAAAACCCAAATAGTATGAACTCTAAAAACTGGATGAGTACAGTTGACAGCCCAACATACAGATGGACATTATATATTGTAAATACTGAAGTGATGAATGATCCAACAATGCTACATAGCAGTGACAGTGCTGCAATAAATTCCAACAAAGCAAAAATAATTGCAATGCAAGGAGTAACAACACAGTTTACACTTGATAACTTTATGATGATATCAACGGTTACACCAGGGCAGACACATGGTAACACAACACCGGGTATTATACAATTTGATTTATTTGAATCATTAGGATTTACTTTCTTAGATAGAGCATTACGTGCTGGTATAGCAATGGGAAATTCAAGTAGTTTGTATACACAGAATTATATTTTAAAATTAGAATTCCTAGGCAGAGACCCAAAAACAGCAGCCAGCACTAAATTTCCTGGCGTGTTCTTTTATCCAGTTAAGTTAAATCAAATTAGAAGCTCGACTGGACCAGAAGGAACACGCTATAATATTATTGCATGGTCAATGATTAAGCATGCACAAACAAATGCAGTTACATCAGTAGATTTCAAAATAGACAATATTACAACAGTGGGCTCATATGCAACTGGATTTGAAACCGGATACAACAATGCAGAAATAAGTTTATTAGAGCCTCAAAAATACGAAGCTGGCTTAGTTTTTCCAGACAGAGAAATTAAAATTGAGTTTGCTGGAAGTGCTAAATCAGTTGGCACAGTAAATGGAAAAGTTGTTAAAAACTTAAAACATTTTACATTGGAAACAAATATGTATGGCGGCGCTGCTGCAACAACAAGCGGTGCAAACATGTCTCCTGGTCATCCAGGCAGCGGCGGAGATGGTATTGATACAAGAGAAGAAAATATAAACATCCAGGAAGGTATTGGCCCACGTATTGCTACAGACATACAAAAAAATTGTCCAGCTTGGGCAGATTGGTGTGAGCATGCTAGTACATTGGGGGTCACACCTAGTATTGTAGTAGAACTTGGACATGAGATCAGAGTTAACAATATGGGTGACCAACAGGGCCAAGGGTATCACGAAACAGTAGTAACTACATTTAGTATACACATAAATTTAAGTCTGTCTGCACATAACGTAGATGCTAGCGTAGCAGAAGAATTAGTAAATGATCAAGAGTTTCAAGTTGATTTATTTAATCTTAAACCCATTATGAAAAATTATACATTTTTATATTCCGGGTTAAATACAGAGGTATTAAGTTATCAAATTGATATTGAATCACTATACACAGTTATAGACATTCCAGTAGGTGGAGTTTATATGAGAGATGGTCGACAGCAATTTGCTGGTACAACTCCAACTGCAATAACAAATGTAACATCAGCTGAAGCTATAGCAAACTCAGATGCATCAGCTAATACAAATGCAACAAGCGCACGATTTTTAGAAGATATTGATTTTGGAACAGTGCATGGTGGACTTAATCAGTTAGCCAATAGAATAAAAATGCCGCCTAGTATTGATGATCAAAACAAAGGCGAATCAAATCCTGACCAAACTCAAAAACACCAACTTCAGTCAAACTTAGCAAAACGTGAGTATGATGCATTAAACTTTAACATGGAAATCAAAGGCGACCCGTTTTGGATGGGAACAATGACATGCAGTATTGAAGGAAGATTAGAAGTACCAAATTATAATGCAACAGATGCATTAATATCATTTATACAATACAATCCTAACGCTAGTGACTTGTTAGAAAATCAACGCAGAGGACCAGTTGATCTAATATCATCTGGAGTATATAAATTAACATCAATTGAGAGTAAATTCCAGGGCGGTGGATTTACACAAACATTAAATGGATTTAAAGATCTTACTACAAATACGGCGCTGGTGCTAGGACAACTACAAAGGATATCAGGAGAATAAAATGGCAGATATGATAAAACATGACGGAACACGTGTTTCACGTGGAGCAAAAGCTAATACATCCCCAAGCCTTAATAATATTAATGGAATATATATTGGCGAAGTAATTAGCAATGAAGATAGTTTATACACAGGAAGAATTACTGTACGTATATCTGATTTCGGTTCAAAAGAAACAGACAGGATATGTGTATTATCAACTCCATTTGGAGGACATAATAAGATTTTAGACAGTGGCGAAGACGAAACAAACGAAGCTGTTGCTCCTATAAGTTATGGCATGTGGCCACAACCACCAGAGATTGGAACTAATGTTGTAGTGGCTTATACAGGAACGCAGACTCAAGGAATAGTATTAGGTAGCCTTATAGCTAAAGATAGAAATTCTATGATGGGCGGCAATGCAAGCGGCCAGATTTATGCTGATGGTAAAACAAGTTATGGACCAGCAGTTGAGAAAAATCCATATGATAAGAATGATGCTGACACAAAACCTCTAAATGAAGCGTTTCAAGCAGTATTAAATAATCAAGGACTAAGTGTTGACTATGTAAGAGGACACAGCCAAAGTAATGCAAGAAGAGAATCACCAAGTAAAGTATTTGGTATTACAACACGACAAGGGCATACGCTTACATTAGACGACGGTGATGATAAAAACTCCAGTAATAATATTAGACTGAGAACCAAAGGTGGAGCTCAAATATTAATGGACGATAGCAATGGTTTTGTTTTTATTACAAACCAATCAGGTGATGCTTGGGTAGAAATGGATTTGGCAGGACATATAGATGTTTACAGTAAAGCAGGTATAAGCATGCACACTGAAGGTGATTATAACATACACGCCAAAGGCAGTATTAATATGGAAGCCGAAATGGGTGTTAATATAAAAAGCGCCGGCGGCGATGGAATAAAATTAGAAACAAGTGTTGGCGGCATTGATATACATAGTGCATTGGATATAAAAGTACATGCAGAAAATTATCATCTAAATGCTGTTGGAAACCTCATTATGGTTGGCACACAAATAGATATGAACGGGCCAGCTGCTACAGCTCCAACAAAGACAACAGTACAAAACCAAACTACAAATACCGGTGTACTAAAAAGTGCAGCAAGTAGAGTACCAGAACACCACCCATGGCTTGGTGCGGTTGGTGTAGAAGAAACAGCTACAACCGGTAAAGGGAATACAGCATAATGCCTATTTTTAAATTACAAGCGACTGTAGATTCTACTAACTTAATTGATTACGGATTATTTACTGTGATGGATAAAACTACAGTTGATACATTAATTAATTTAAATGAGTTAGAAGCAAGTGATAAACTTCTTAATCTTAAAGTTAGAACAATACTATGGTCAGGCTATAGCAGAAAAGGAACAATTGGATATGGAAACATTGACAGTACTAACCTTAACGGAATAGGACTTACTGAAGTAAATGCATACACAGCATTTATTGAAAACTTCAAAGACAAAGAACGTAAATTTAAAAAGATATTTCCATTAACAACATTATCTCAATCACAGTATGATGCTATGTTAGATTTATATGTAGCAACTGGTTCTTTTAATTTTGCAGGCACACCTACCAGACAGTTTAATTTAACTGATTATATTAAAAATAGACAATGGGATTATATTGCAACTGCAATGACATTATGTGGAGCTGATAGATTAAGCAGACAGGCTGATGCAAAAATATTAATGCTTGGAGACTATGGAGTATACAAACTTAGATCACTTATTAAAGAACAAGGGATACAAACACTTGTAAAAGAATACTCAGCAGGACAATTAACAACAGCACAAACAAAACAGGCAGAATATATTTATTATGCAGAAACAAAAAGATTCTTGCCTAACATGACTGAAAATAGAAAACGAACTATAGTCACTCAATTATCTTAATAAATACTTTATAATTACAAGGAACAGAAACTTGAACAACAGTGTATTACTACTTAACGCTGACGGACAGCCATTATCAATATTACCTTTAAGCACAGTTAGTTGGCAAGACGCAGTCAAGGCTGTCTTTCAACAAAAAGTGCGTGTAATCAGAAGCTATGACGGTGTGTACCTACGGTCTGAATCACTTACTATACCATGCCCTAGCATAATCATGCTAAACACTTATCACAAGCAACCAAAAAAAGCAAAGTACTCTCGACGGAATCTATACCTACGAGATAATCATTGCTGTCAATATTGCGGTGATCAGTTTAGTTATGCTGACTTAACCATCGATCATGTGATTCCTAAGTCACATGGTGGCAGGCTTACGTGGGAAAACACAGTAAGTGCATGTGGGCCTTGTAATGTTAAGAAGGGTGATAGTTTATCTAGGCCTATTAATGTACCAACAGTTCCAAGTTGGCACAGGATAAACTACTCTGAAAAGACACATCAAATAACAATTCCATGCCCATTCTGGCAAGATTACATAAAATGGCCCGAAGATAAGCTAATTCTTCAATCATAATATACCTACTTATCTTTTTGCATAAATAGTTGTATGAGTAATATAATCGGATACACCACAATAAATTCGCCTTTCAGTAGTAAAAGTCTGACAGGCATAGAACTAGCTAAACAAGATCTATTAAACCACTTTAAAATCCGTAAAGGAGAGAAGTGGACAGATCCAGAGTTTGGCTGTGACTTACACCTATATGTCTTTGAACCGTTGGATCAAGCTACAATTGATGCAATCGACGAAGAGGTATATAACGTAATATCATATGATCCGAGATTTGAAGTAAACGAATCAAGTATTACAGTTAAGCAAGATAAACATAGTGTTACAGTAAATGTAAAGCTAACTTACTTACCAACAACAACTGCAACAGAGTTGCAGATTAAGTTCGACAATGAATTCGAACAAGACGCAGAGTTATAATTATGGCACAGAAATCAAGACAAAATAAATTATTTGCGGCAGAGGACTTTACAGTTGTATACGAATCATATATTAATGCAAACTTTCAAGCATTTGATTATGATACTATTAGAACTGCAATGGTTGAGTATGTCCGTAACACATATCCAGAGAACTACAATGACTGGGTAGAATCAGCTGAATTTGTTTCACTACTAGATGTAGTAGCACAGTTTGGACACAACTTAGCATATCGAGTAGATATAAATGCTAGGAACAATTTTTTAAGCACATCCAGAAGAAAAGAATCAGTTTATAAATTAGCTGAGTTCTTAGGATATCAACCACGACGTAACGTGCCAGCGTACGGTGAGATGAAAATTACAAGTGTTAAAACAAACGAGTCTATTGTAGGTAGTGCAGGTGTTAGCTTAGGCGGCACTGACATTCTATATGAAGTAAGTAACAATGTAAATAACTTAGACGATTTTATTACAGTTGTTAATGCAGTTATGGAAAACAGCAATCAGTATGGTAGTCCAAAAACATCAGCAGTAATTAATAATGTGTCAGCAGATTTTTACGATCTTAATAATACTCCAAATCAAATTAAATATGATATAAAAGGTACAGTGAATGGTGTTTCATCTAATTATAATATTATAAGCAGTGAATACGACAGCAAACTATTATCGTTTGCAGAGAAGTCACCAGACCCTGTTGGAAGTTTAGGAATATATTTTAAAAATGACGGCAAGGGAATTAACAGTGCTAACACAGGTTTTTACTTTGGTGTTAAGCAGGGTGCGTTAGGTTATCAAGACTTTTCAATTGACACACCAATTGATAATTTATCATTAGACATAAGTGCAGCAAATGTAAACAATTCAGACATATGGGTACAGAACATTAACAGCACAGGCAACGTTATTAAGAATTGGAAAAAAGTTACAGATGTTAACAGTAATGTAATTTACAATGATTTAAAAGCAGGTGAGAGAGATGTGTTCAGTGTAAAAACTAGAACAGGCAACAAAGTATCAATCATGTTTGCAGACAAAGTGTTTGGTAACATTCCAAGAGATACTATTAGAGTTTGGTACAGAACAAGTGTAGACAGTACGCATGTTGTTAGACCAGACGACTTGTCAAGTCAGCGTATACAAGTAAAATATACAGGCGTAGATGGCAACACATATACTGCAATATTTAAAGTACAATTGATGCAAGCAATTACAAATGCAAGCTCAAGCGAAACTATAAACGAAATTAAAGAAAACGCTCCAAAGAATTATGCTAGTCAAGATAGAATGATTACTGGTTCTGACTATAATACTTTGCTAGGAAATAGCAACGGTGCTATATTGAAAATTAAAAGCGTTAACAGAACATTTAGTGGACACAGTAGATATTCAAAATTTATGGATCCTACTGGAACATACAGCAACTTATACTTGTCAGGTAAGGACGCAACATTATACAGAGACAACAAACTAGTTTCAGTTTCAGCTGCAACAAATGACACAGAACAAGTAATATACGAAAAGTATGTTAAGAATATATTAGACAATGATGAATTTGTAAACTTATATTATATAGGGTATGCAATTGCGTTTGCTTCGTTAAGAACAGACTCGAGTTATACAGAGAATTCATTTAATTGGAACAACCCAAGCACAACTCCAACTGGAGTACTAACTGGTTATATAACAAATGCATCAGCAGTTATTCAACGTGTAGGTTCGACAGTTGATACATATATGCAATACATTACACCTGGTGCAATGATTAAATTTGCACCAGGTGTAACAGCTTCTGGTAATTTTGTTGTAGGTGAAACATACAGAATTGCAACATTAGGTTCGACTCCTACAGATTTTACAGCAATTGGTGCTAGTGCAAACACAGTAGGCACTAGATTTGTTGCAACAGATACAGGTTCGTTAGCAGATACAGGTACAGCAAGAGCAGCACTAACTAAGTGGGCTAAAGTAGTAAGCGTATCATCAAATGGACTTGGTATAGAAGGTACAGGCGCACAAGCCGGTCAACCAACTGGGCTACGTGCTAACGGTACTGGTGCTATTATGCTTGATACTGAAATTCCAAAGAACTATGAACTTAGTATTGTATATCCTGCATTAGCTAGAAAGTTTGTTTCTAGAGAAAGAGATATATTCTTATCATATTTAAAAGCAAAAAGATCATTTACTACATATTATAATTTTAAAACTAGAAGCTGGGCAATTGACACAGCTCCAGATCCATTTGTAGTTTTCTTGCCAACCGCTTCAGAATCTCTTGTAGCTGGTATAGACTATATTATAGAAACATTAGGTACAACTGCATGGAGCGATGCAGGTTGGGTAGCTGGCAATGGCGCTACAGGTAATAACGGAACAGTGCCGCGTATTGGTGATAAAATTCTAGCAGCAGCAACAAATCCAACAGTTGGAACAGGTACTGCTAAGAAATCATTCCCAACACAGTTTGGCAATAATAAAGAGAGCTGGTCAGTTTACTTTAATTACACAGGTGCAAACTATGATGTTTATTTAAGAACAATGAGAATTAATTTTAGTAGTGATGCAGTAAAATTAGGAAACATTACAAATGAATTAGAAATTGGAACGTACACTAAAAAAGCAAAACGTGATACAATTGGATTACTGGGTCAATTAGTTAACGGCGATATTGTTTCTAAAGGCGCATATTATGTATATGGGTTTGAAACTACTGACGCAACTACTTACAGACTTTCATTAATTGATGGTAACGCAGATAGTAGACCAGACAATCCAGATGTATTTAAAGACACAGTGGGTATAACTACTACAGACGTAGCAAGCAAAACATACAGTGGCCAGTCAAATTTAAACTTTGAATGGGAACATATTGCTGCAGAAAATCAAGTTGTTGATCCTAGCTTTACAAACATTATTGATGTGTTTGCTTTATCAAAATCATATGACACAGCATATAAGAATTATTTAAACGGAACAATTATAACAGAACCACTACCGCCAACCAGTTACGAATTAGGCACACAGTTTACAAGTGTACTTGAAAAGAAAGCAGTAAGTGACACAGTTGTATTTAAATCAGTTAAGTACAAGCCAATGTTTGGTTCTATAGCGGAGCCGCATCTTAGAGCAAGATTTAGAATAATTAAATTATTTGGCGCTACTATTACAGACAGTGATTTAAAAACAAAAGTAGTTGCAGCAATTAATACTTTCTTTGATTCAAGTAATTGGGACTTTGGAGAAACATTTTACTTCACAGAGCTTGCAGCATACGTGCATGCACAGCTTGCAGGATCATTAAGTAGTTTTGTTATTGTACCACAGGGCACAGGCAGTGTGTTTGGTGACTTGTTTGAGTATACTCCAAATACAGACGAACTTATTATACCAGATGTAGACACGGGTGATATTGATATCATCACAAACATTACCGACGCAAATATAAGAGCAGGATCATAATATGAAAAAGAAGGCAGGACAACCTCCAGTTAATAATATAAAAACTAGTAACTTTTTACCAAGTGTTTTTCAAACACCTCTTAATAAAAATTGGCTAGACAGTACAATGGATCAAATGGTTTCAAAAGGACCACTTGAAAATATAAACGGATACATTGGAAACAGAGGTGGAAGAGATGCAACGTCAACTGATGATTACATTGATCCTAAATTTCACAAAGCATTAAGAAAGAAAAACCAATTACAACCTGGTGCTATTTCATATGACAACAGCGGCAACTTAACTAATGCAATTACATTTGATGATGTTGCACATTCTATTAATGAAAACTTTGCTACATATAATTATAATGCGGCATACGGAGCTGGCTTACTAAGTTATACTCCTCCAATTAATATTGATAAACTCGTGAACTACCAGAACTATCGTTGGGTAGAAGAGTTACCTATATACGAAAGTATATGGACAGGCGCTGTGCAAAACTCAGTTACTATTGCCGAAAACACTTCAGTAATAACAGATGACAATAATACTATTAACATTGAAGAAGGCATGCTTATTAAATTCACTGGCAGTGGACAACATGCTGATATATTAAACGACACATACATAGTAGTTGGTAAACCAGGCAAGTACAATCTACATTTATATTTTAGAGTAGACGGAGCAACAGTTACTAGAGTATACAACAACATAACAAAGCATACGCAAACAACTGATGGCGTGTATACTAATTCAAAATTATTAAACGTATTTCCAAATACTGCAAGCTCTTATTGGGTAGCAGGTAAAACACCAGAAGACTTAGTTGCTGCATATAATGCTGATGCAACTAGACTTCCTATATTTGATGGATTTAAATTTGAAGGTGTTAACTCTAATCCAGAACAGTTAATGAAAGATGTGTTTGTGAAATTTAAAGATGACGGTGCAACTACATGGACACATGCAACCACAAATGCATCAGATATATATTCAATAACAATTGACGCAACAACTGGCAATTTAACAATAACACCAGCAACTGCTGCAGAAAAAAACACATTAAAATTAGTATCTCCCGGACCAACTGTTTCAGGAACAGGTGCAAATTCAGAAGATACAGTAATGTATCACCTAGGACTACCCGTAGTTCCTTTAAAAGATTACATTGTTATTTCAAAAGATGATCCAGCACAAACAGCATGGAGCAGAGCAAACCATTGGGTAAACATTAGCACAATTAATAAACTAAAAACATTACTACCAACTTATGATTTTACTGAAGTATCAAATGTAAGCAGGCATGCAACAAGACCAATTATTGAATATAATTCAGAAATAAACTTATGGAACTCTCCAGAATATAGCACATATACCGCTATCAGCAAATCACTAAACATTGGAACTGTTGATTGGGGTGTTGCTAGTGAAGCTGAAGCCAACAGCATTGCAGTTGTCGGCGATACATATGTTTATATTAATAACCTTACTGGAAAAGCTGGCAAGCGTTTTACAGTTACATTAGGCACACCAACTGAGATTACATTAGGCAATAACACAACATTTACTATTGCCGATGTTAAAAGTAGTTATTGGAATGATTGGAAAAATGCAGACGCATTTGTAGAGTCCGGTTTAATTAAATTAGCACAACAAAAAACTAAAATAAATCAATACCCACTGTATAGATTTTATAATTGCAATGCAGTTCCATTAGAAAATATAGATGGAGTTTCATTTAAAGGCGAAAAGATATTTGGATACAAACAAGGAACCGGCATAGTTGATACTGAATTAGGAATTGCATTAAGTTTTAAAGACACGCCAAAGGGTGCTGAATTTGAATTTGAAAACTTTATCACAACTAAAAAATATTACAACACATACAAACATGTTAAGAATGACAACCTAAGTCATACAAAATCACAACTAGGCTATAGTCTTTTCAAACATAGAGATGTATTAAAGACAACATATATACCAACAAGTGTTGCCGCGGGTGCAACTGATCATGTGCAGTATGAAGTAACTGCTGCAGACACTCCGTTTGTGATACCAAAAGGAAGAAACAACTGGCGACCAACACAAACATATTATATACACTCAGACAGAGTAAGATATGTATCAGGTGGTGGACAGTATGCAATTACAACAGCACACCATGATGGAGTTAGTCACGCAACACGTGTAGGCACAACTGATTTTATTGAAGTTGGCATAGATCAAATAGTTTATTTTTATAACTTAACAGGAGGTGTCATAACACATACTGCTGCAGGCGAAGTTACTATAACAGTGGACCCAAGTGATGCTACTAAATTTAAAGTAGAATTGAGCGCACTTAGTAACGGTACTATGTTTGATATTATGATTGGCGGCCACTTGCTACAATCATTTATTGCTACTGAGAAGTGGGATCATTTGTATCACAAAGTTACGGTTAATGGAAAATCAGAAGAAGCTGCAGAAACAGTTAACAACGATTCGATAAGCATTGATGAAAGTGTATTAGCAGTTGGCGACATCATTGACTTACGTTGGAACAACAACGACCTTACAAACAAAACAACTAACACAAGTATGCCAGACATACACGAACACAACGTGCATAATAAGATGATAGAAACATTTACATTAAGCGAAACAATGGACCACTGGTCTGATAAGCTAAACACAATGCACGGCTTTGATGGCAATACATTTGATGAAAACAACTATGCAAGTATTCCAACATGTGTACATGGTGGAACTATATTCATGTACGAAGATGGTAGCATAATGAATGACATCAACTATTCTAATAACAAATTAAGTATAACAGGTTCACTTAGTGAACAGGCAAATGAATTTGTAGCATTTAGAAATAGAGTAGCCGCGCAAGCAAGAAGAGTATATGGAGGTGACGGAGCTACAAGCATACAAGAATTAACTAATAAAGTAATTGACAATGTTACTAGAAATAGATTTGATACAGGAATGTACAAAGAGTCTAACATGCTTTATACACAAACTGACAACACACAATCGTGGGATGTGACTGATTTAACAACAACTTCATTCAGAACAGGTTATACATTTAACGGCGATGTTAATATTAGAGACCACGGATACCTTTACTTAACAGAATGGAATGGTTCTTATCAATGTAAAAAACTTCTTTTAAAAGATAAAGACTATGATATAATTGGTAACTTTATTATTATAAAGAAACCATTTGCAGCATTAGACCCAACGTTGCTAACAGCACCTAAACTAGAACTTGTCTTTACACAAATGGACAGTGGTTCATATGTTCCACCTAGCATGGTGAAACTTGGATTAGCATATGGTACTGAACCTCAAATACTTTCAAACACATTATACACACATGATGGTATGCAAATAGATATAACTGGTAAAAATATTGAAAACATTCAAGCAGGCGCTGCATTTGATCCTGTTAATGCAGTAATCTTTGAAATGGAAAAGCGTATATATGCCGGACTAGTTAAAGAAGATAGCATGTACATTGACTTATATGGCCTAAGTGGACTAGAAAGATATAATTCTACAGTAGACTTTATACCAACACCACAGAACAACACATGGTTTACATTAAATGATTTAGACAACTATTTAGAAAAACATTATTACCAGTGGGCAAACCTTAATAAAATTACAAGTTTAAATACACTTGGGTATTATGATGCAGCTGATCCATTTACATGGAACTACAGTACGCTATCATTATTAGGCACTGATAAATTGCCTGGACATTACAAGGGTGCATACACACATATATTTGGAACAACCACTCCACACATTACACCATGGCACATGCTAGGGCATGGATTTAAGCCAAGTTGGTGGGACGATCATTATAGCTGGAAAGATACTGCAAATGGCGGTGACGATGCAAAACGAGCAGCACTAATTGACGCATTGAAAAAAGGTATAGTATCAAAGCCAACAGCAGGCAACACAGTACAGGTTGTAGCTAATGCAAGAAACACATGGGATTGGGCTACTAAATGCCCAGTAACAACAACAGGCGCCTTAGAGGATCTTAGTACAGTATTAGGCACGCCAGCAAATGTGGACAAAGCAGCAGACTTTGTGTTTGGCGATTGGGGACCAGTTGAGCAAATGTGGAGAACTACTGCAATTGGCCAAGCAATGACAGTTGATGCTATAATAAAATTAGTACCCGGCAAAGCATGGACAAACTTTTTCCAACCTGGGTTTATTTCGCAATTCGGTAATATTGTAAAAAATACAACTCGTTACTCGGGCAGGTTAGCATCAAGTAATCAATATAAAATGCCAGGAGAGATATATGGAAATTCTGTTACTAGCATAGATGTTATTAATACAAAAGATGACAGACCAGGTACACTAGAAGCAACAGGCTCACTTAAAATTATGGATGATTATGAAAGTACTATTGCTACAGCAACATATAGACTTAATGAATATCCAGCAGCTACTGGTTCTATTAGAAGTATTAGTGTAACTGACCGTGGACTTGATTTTACTGGAACTCCGGTGGTAGCATACGTAGGCACAACAGGAGCAGCAACAGGACTTAGTATTGATGTAACACTTGCAGAAGTTCCATTTGTAGCTAACGGTATTGCTCAAGCACAGTATAATTACATAAAGAGAAATCAACATAACGTTAGTCAAACAGAATTATATAAAAATTTAACAACTAAGCTACAACAAAAGTTATGCGGATTTACTAGTAAACATTTATTAGACTTGTCAGCAGAAAGTAGTTTAACTGGTGACTTTGAATTAGGTGAGGGCGACTTTAATATTGCAATGTATAGAGGTGCAGTTACAGATTCATTAACAGCAAGTGCAGTATTTGTTAAGAAAACACTAACTGGTTATTCAGTAACAGGCGTTAGCAACAACAATAGAGAGTTTAAATTCTTAGAACCAAATCTAGTTAATGCAGTAGATTATAATACTGTAACTATTTCAGATCAACAAATAAGAAGATATAATAAATTCGTAACAACTGCAAGCATAGCAGAGTACGACACAGTATTCCAAAAAGTACAAGACACCTATAACTTCCTTAGAGGATATTGGGAATGGATGCGTGTCAGTGGATACACAACTCAATATGATGGCGACAGCATAGCATCAGCATTTGTTACATGGACGCTTGCTGCAGAAGTAGGCAATGTATATATTTTACAAATTGGCAGAGAAGTAAAATTCAAACCAACACATGGTCATGTATATGAATATAACCAATTAAGTTATAATGGTAACGGTGTACTTTCAACAGACAGCGGAACAATACAAAATAAAGATTTAAGTATATCACGTGCAGATGGCACAGTGTCGCTTCAAACAAAGAATGCAGAATTCTTTGGAAGTATTACTAGTGCAATATTAGATTACGAACATGTTATTATATTTGAAAATAAAACAACACAAGGTATACATTTATTTGATGATGTTAAAAACAGACGTCAGACAAGATTATTATTACGTGGACAGCGCACACAAAACTGGACAGGCGAAAAGAAAGCGCCTGGTTACTTAGTATCTGATAATACAATTATTCAGAACTTTGATAGCGCAGTCCAAAGTATAGACGACATGTACAGAACAGATGTAAATGAATTTAATGCATCATTTTCTAAAGCAAAAGATTTAACAATAGGAAATATAGACGGTACAATGCTTGATGGTTTAGGGCTTGATAAGAACGTGCTTACAAATTTCTATCAAGGAATGATTAAAGACAAAGGTACTAAAAATGCTATTGAACATATTGGTAAGAGTAGATTACTAGAGTGTGATGCAACAACGGTATCAGTTTATGAACAGTATATGTTTAGACAATCGGAACTTGGTAACAACGACATGGAAGATCCACTTGAGATAGAAATAGTTTCTAAAGATATTAATTCGTCTCCACAAACAGTGTCGCTGGAAGCTACTGGAACAAATGCTAATACAATTTATACAACAAGTAAAAAGATTATTAACGACAAAGCTATTACGTTTGAAACAAAGAGCTATGACGATTCAGATTCAGATATACTTACAGGTGGCGAACCACTTGAAAATGAAACAAGATATCACATTGCAGATGTATTTCAATTAAGTACTGTGTTTGATAGTACTGCTGATTACGCAATTATTCCAACTTGGAATAGTTATACAAGTTATAAGAAAGGCGATCAGGTAAGACATGAAGGTAAATTATTAGAATGTACAGTAGATTATACTGGACTAACTGAGAAATCTTCTACTATAATACTTGATGGTACAAACACTTTCCCATCATTTGTATATGGCACTGTAGCAAACATTGCAGGCACAACTGTCACACTACAAAAAACACAACCAGAATACAGTAATATTGTTGCAACTGGCACAGTTAGTAATCCTACACTAATGCCGGGTGCTGTATTAACTATCGATGGAGTAAGTATTCCGTTTAATAAAAGTACAGATGTTCCAACAGTATCTCAAATGCCATACTTACAAGGCACACTAGGACCTGTTGCATTTTCAAATGTTACAGGAAAAACTATTTCAATTACAATTGATCCAGATGGAACTGGCACATCACCAGTAACAACAGCTATTGATTTTGATACAACACCACCAGACGTAGTTGAAAACTTTACAGGAGTATTAAGCCAAACAGACTTTACAATAGCACAAGCATTAACAGGCAGTACATACAGCGTAGGCAGTATTACAATAGATGGTGCAAACGAAACTGGGTATACTGTAAGTGGGCAAGATATTACATTTACATCAGCACCGTTAGCAGGCACTGCTATTGTAGTTACCTTAGTACATTTACCACATCAGAAAACTGATATAGAGATTAGAGATAAAATAAATGCAGCAGGCATCGCTAGTTTTGCAGCAGCTATAATAGATGTAAGTGGAGTTAATGTATTAAAATTAACATATACAACATCTCATATAGATGCTATATTAAGAATTGAACCAGGCGCAACAAATGCTGATTTAGGATTTGATATAGCAGGACAAGAAGACACTCCAACAAGTGTATTGATTGCTACACCACAAGCATTAACTTTAACAGAAATTAGAGATGCAATAAACAATGTAATTAGTCCAGCATTAACAAAAATAACAGCATCAGCACCAGGACAATATTTAATATTAACAAGTACTAATCGTACAGCAGCAAACTTAATAGTAACAGGCGCAGGTGCTACTACTGTTGGATTAACAGGTGCTAGTGGAAGCCCAGCTGGAAACTATCCGTATGTTGAAACAATTGTAAATGTTGCAGCAGACATGGGATATGCAGTTGCTAGAATACAAGAAGAATTAGTAGCACAATCACTTGATTCAATAGTTAGTGCAACAGTTGTACAAAACAGAATTAGAATAACGTCCACAGCAACAACGCTAACAATGGGTGCAACTACATTTAATGCTTTAGCTGGCCTTGAAACAGGTACAGTGACTTCAGCAGAAAGTACTATTGTAAATGTATTTGACACAGCTAACTGGACTGGTGTAGCAGTTGACCCAGCATTATATAACATCCTAGTAACTGATGATAGTAATTTTGAAGTAGAAACATCAGGAACTATTGTTACTAAGTTTTGGGGCTGGAACGTATTACAAGTGCAAAACAATCCAACACCATTGTATACAAAGAGTACACCTAACATAACTGAAACATTTGTTGGTGATGCAACCGAAACTGTGTTTACAACAGTGTCTGATGTGTCAGCCACTACGTACAGTATACAGGCTGTAGTTGTAGATAGTGTGCCACAAGTCGTAACAACTGACTTTACGGTAAGTGGACAAGTAATTACATTTACAACAGCTCCAACAACGGCTGCTGTTATCCAAGTTACAATGAAACATGCTACAACAATAGGATGCGGTATTTGTGCAGGCACATCAAGTAGAGATGGAAATGATGCAGAAATAACTACTAACGTAGCACACGGTTTGCAAGTAGGTGATTATGTACAATTATTAAACACAACCACTACACCTAAGATTGATGGCATACATAAAGTAACAAAGATTAGTGCAAACACTTCAATATTTTATATAGATGAATACATTGAATCATGTGGTAATGCTGTATCTGTACTGCCGCTAGTTACAACTAGATTTGCAGACACAGATGCAATGAATGCTACATATTCAAATGCACGTTGGAATTTAGAAGTAGACAAACTTGTATGGGCTTCTAAGACAATACTTACACTAGGTGCCGAAGCAACACGCGGTACGTATGTACGTAAAACTAAAATTGCATCCGGATTAGTTCCTAATGCATTTATATTTGTAAGAGATACAATAGCACGACCTACTAACAAAGACATTGACAGTATTGTAATTTATAACCATGCTGACAACAGAGCTAAAGCACAACTAGAAGTTTGGGATCCAATGAGAAAGATCATTCCAGGCATTGCTAGTCAAAACTTAGATTATAGTAACGGTGCAGATAACGCAATTTATACACACTCAACTGATATAACACATTTAGTTGACGAAGATACATCATGGGGCGAAGACCAAATAGGAACCAGATGGTGGGATTTATCTACAGTAAGATATTATGATTACGACCAAGGATCTTCTTCTTATAAAGCATCCACGTGGGGTAAGGTATACCCAGGTAGTAGTGTGGATGTATACGAATGGATTAAGTCAACAGTTGCACCAGATGATTATGCAGCAGCAGTTGAAAAGAATACTGAGATGTTTGGAACAGTAGCAACTGGCACAGCGTTCAGTGTTTACAACAACATTACAGAAGAAAACTTATATTACTACACATCAGTAGAAGAATGGAACCCACGAACAAGTTCATACATAGATGTATATTATTATTGGGTGAAAAACAAAACAACAACCACAGATACGAGAACATTGTCTGCAGCAGATGTAGCAAACATAATTAAAGATCCTACAGCAAACGGCGTAAGTTGGTTTGCAGTAATTAGCAGCAATGAATTTATCATTGACAATATTAGTTACTACATTGAAGATAAGAATACAGTATTACAAATTAATAAAAAGGGTGACAAGTATAAGTCACACAATGAATGGACACTGATTGCAGAATCAAATGATATAATTCCTGAGTACTATATAAATGGCATGAAGCGTAACCTAGCTGGTAGAACTGATACTAAATTTAGAATACCGTTTAGTTCATTACACAGGTTTAATAAGTATGGTGATGATTTAGATATTGGACAAGCATGGTTTAATGATTTATCAGATGCTAGACGTAATGCAGTTATAACAATTAACAGTTTATTGCAATATGTAAACCTTGACCAAGCATATAAGAATACATGGGATAGAACATTAGTTGCAAACAACTTCCCAACAGTATTATGGAACTGGCATGATTACAAACTAGAATCATACACAGGAACTATTAATCATACATTACAAGTTGATGCTTACTCTGCACTAGCTAATGTAGATAGAAATAGGCATTTAGTTGTAAAAATTCCTGTATTTGATAGAGATGTTCAACTTGACAGGAGTGAGATTTATGCGTATAATACAGTTACAAAATTGTGGGATTTAGTACACAAGAGAAATGTAACAGTTCAGTTTAATGTTAGCTTACTATCATTAGAAGGTGGATGGGACCAAGGCGCATGGGATACTGCAGGTTGGGACCAAGCAGACTTATCAGAATATTGGGAAACATTAATTACAGCATTGCACAAAGATATATTTGTTCAATACAACATTAGTGAAATGAACACGTTCTTCTTTAGTATTGTTAAGTATGTGCTAGCTAGCTTTGCCCAAACAAACTGGATTAGAAAAACAGCATACGTCCAATTAGAATTTAATAATACAATAGATACAAAAACTAGAAAGTATAAGAAAGATAAAACTAATAATGCAATAGGATATATACAAGAAGTTAAACCGTTTCATACAAAGATTAGTACAACAACAAACAAGTATTCACATAAAGATACTGTTGGACTAACATTAACTGAAACACCACAAACAGTTATATCTGTTAAACATTTTGATATTGATGCTGCATTTGGCGGCACAACATATACAGCTGAAGCATTTGGAACTGATACTGCTACAACAACATTAACCGGTGGTGACTTTACTACTAACCACACTAACACAGATATTGTTAGTGGTGTTGGATATAACAGCCCAGAGTACTTTAACTATACAACTAGTGGTGCAAATAGAAATAGCTTAGTAGAAATTAAACCACTAGAGTTATTAAGAATTAATGTGCAGACTAACACAGCAGGCAGTACACACACTGCTGCTTCGAGAACATTTGCACACATACAAGATGCAAGCGGGTATGTGAGAACATACGCATTGTTAGAATCTAAAGAAGCAGTACTAGCTGCTGATTTAACTATAGTTGCAACAAGCATAAGTGTAGCAAGTACATCAAACTTTGATGATACTGGAATTGCATATGTTGGTGGTGAACTAATAGAATATATAAAAGAAAATTCAACGACACTCAATGTTTTAAAACGTGGAGTAGCAGGAACATTTGCTACAGCAGCAAGTACAGGAACCTCAATAACACAAGTTAACACAGCAGAACTTACGTTTGCTAATGAGATTCCAAGTGCGCCACAGTACAATGCATTAAGTGATACGATTTTAAATAGCCCAGGCTCAACAATAGCACAAGAGTTGCTTAATTTAGGCAAGGGTATTGAATTATAATACTATTTAATATTTTGTATAAATAGTGTATAAGGAATAGGAATAATGAAAACATTAAATGAAAACTCAAGTGTTAAGGTAGAAGGCCACGTTGTAATCAAAGACTTTGATTCAGGTGAAGTTTTACTTGACAAATACAACGCAATAAACTTTCAGAATTTTGCAATGGCAGTAGCAAAGGCTATGTCTAACCAAGCAATTGCTGGAAGTACAGAAAAATATTTTATATCCAAATTAGCGTTTGGTTATGGAGGCACAACGATTGGTGCGAATGGAAATATTACATATAAAGATGCTAGAGTATCCGGAGAAGCTGTAAGTGGATTATATTCACCCAGTCCAGCTACAATTGGTGCAAACGCAGTAACACATCCACTGCAAGTAGCAGTAACAACGTTTACTGTAAACAATGCACAGAATCAACCATATTCAGATTTAGAATGTAAAACTATTTTAGATTACAATCAACCTGATGCAACTGGGCCAGCTATAGATAATTCAGCAAACTTCGATACAGCAGATGATTTTGTATTTGATGAAATTGCATTAATGACTGAAGCCGGAACTTACTTAACACATTTAATTTTTCATCCTATCCAAAAAAGTAATAACAGAAAGTTAGAGATACTTTATACTCTAAGAATAAGAGCAGGAGTTTAACATATGGCATATACAATAAATAAATTTGGCGTAGCTGATATTATAGTAGAAGATGCTGAACTGAATACAACCACTTCATTAAGTTTAGTAGGTAAAGACAGACTTGGATATGGTGAAGCTATTGCACAAAACTCTGTTAAGCTATTAGAAAATTTTGCTAGTGAAACAGCACCAACAGACGCACAAGCAATAGAAGGTCAGCTATGGTGGAAGCCTAGCACAAACATATTACATATTAGACACACTCCTATTGTTGGCGGTGTTGCAGGAACTCCAGTATGGTTAGGCATTGATGCTAGCAGTAGTCTTGTAAAGATTTTAGACAGTGACGGTGTAACATTGCATAACGTATTTGTAGAACGTGCAAACGGCGTTCCAGTAAGCATAGCAAGTTCAGAAGCACAGTGGACTATTGCTACTTCAGATATACATCATGCATTCTTTACAGACGATGGAAGCGGAACAACAGGCGCAGCAACAATCAACCCTGGACTTAACTTAAATACTAAGTCAACATCAGACATGTCAGTTAACACTCCAAAACTTACAACGAAGAAAATTACAACCGGTGGTAACACTGTAGCTGGAACAATTGATGGTACGTGGACACTAGTTGCAGGCGCAAAGCTACAAGCAACATATGCGGATATTGCAGAGCTATACACAGCATCTGAAGAATACGAGCCTGGCACATTAGTAATGTTAGATGAATTAGATGAATCACCGCATGAGGTAACTCAAACACAACATGCACAAGATCCAGACATATTTGGAATAGTAACAACTGATCCAGCAATGTTAATGAACAGTACAGCAGAAGGTACTACTGTTGGTGTAGCGTTGGCTGGTAGAGTGCCTTGTAAAGTTACAGGTATCATACAAAAGGGCGACAGGATTATATCAAGTGACGTACCCGGGCACGGCAAGTCGGGGCGTGGATTAGATCACAATTGGAGACATGTTGTAGGCAGAGCCTTAGAATCAAAAACAACATTAGACGAAGGTATAATTGAAGTAGTAGTTGGAGCAAAGTAAATGCCGTATCCGTCAAGACCAGTTAATGTAAATAATAATGCAGCGGAAACTCCTACCGGAGCTACTGACGGACGAATCAAGGCAGCGGAGTGGAATGAACTAATCCGATACTATAATGAAATATGGGCTGACAAAATAGCAGTACCAGTGTTTGATGCAGCTCATCATACTGATGTAGAGAGACGTTATGGCTGGGGCCAAACACCAGCAGCATATACTCCGTTAGTTGACAACACTCAAGTAATATTAATAAATCACATAAACCAATCAGTCGCTCAATTAAATGCTGGCATTGTTCATCAAGACGATCAGGCTGCACCTGTAACTAATTCAATTAAAACACAGTTCGCAGATACATATCCAATGAACTTAATCACTGCTACACACTACATTGGCATACTAGACAAGATAGGATCATTAACAACTAACAAATACCTAAGCGACTTTAATGACTTAAACTTAGCGGAACGTGTATCAACTAACACTGCTACATGGACTGATGACTTAGCAGTAGAACATAAATTTACATTTAATACATATAGTGATGCAAGACACTTTTTTAACAGCGGTGGTGAACTAACATTTGAACTATCAATGGCAGCAGGTGGTAGTGCTGGTAACATGGTATGGCAAGAACTATTTGATCAATTTGATAGTATACGCATAGGTGCAGAAACTTGTAAAGTTGTTACTGCTGATGCTGGACAGTTTGATGTTATTGGCACAAGCTCAATTGTACCAAAGGGATTCTATACTGGAATCAACTACAATGGTGGTGTCTCTCAATATACAACAGTATTAGACGCTGGTGTATTTAGATATGCATCTGGTGACACGACACATGCATACGTGTATGTACACAGTGAATATAATAGTAGAAGAATTAGAATACAATTAAGAGCTGACGAAGACATTGCAAACAACCAATTTAATATATATGCTAAAATAATTTTAGTAGAAGATGCAGACGATACGTATGATATTACACAAGACATAACATTAACATCTGGTTATTCACAGCCAGCTGACGCAACCACTAGAGCAAGTGATCGTACAGTAAACGCAGTAGTATATCAATTTGATGAACGACTAGCACCCACTGTAACAGAACATCCAAATCCACTTACTGGACTTCTTGGATGGTACGAAACAGATGTATTTGCAAGCATAGAAAACTTTACAGGTGTATTAAACCAAACAGACTTTACAATAGCACAAGCACTTGGAAGTGGTATACAAATTGGTGAAATAACAATAGATGACGTAGAGCAACAACCAACAGTTGACTATACATTAACTGGGCAAGTAGTTACATTTATAACAGCACCTGCTGCAGCAACAGCTATTAAGGTTACTATAGTTAGCGGTCAGTTAACTAATTGGACATCAGCTGATCCAGGCAATGATTGGAATCAAACTGTTGATCCAAATGACAACCCTACTGTTTATACAGATCCAACCAACTAAACTAATCACAAAACACCATTGACAAATCACCATAAATAGTGTATTATATATGTATATAATAATATTCTAACAGGAGAGCTCTATGGACGAACGACTTGAAAAAGCATTAGACTTTAGTAACTACGCACTAACTATCAACAATCAAAAAAGAAACATTAGAAACAGAGTAGCACAACTACAGATTGTACACTACATGGGCGGTGTGTTCTTAGCAGATCATGAAACAATTGCATTTGTAAAAACGTTAGTAGACATGAAGCATAAGAAATTTATTGTAATAGACAGTAAGAATAATCC
>TARA_B110000037_G_scaffold199771_1_pt1 | contig 22836 bp, 19 predicted proteins | sample TARA_B110000037 | Tara Oceans TARA_B110000037 (sample SAMEA4397196) | marine metagenome | biome: Polar Biome; feature: [MIX] marine epipelagic wind mixed layer (ENVO:01000061); material: water (ENVO:00002006), including particulate matter (ENVO:01000060) such as... | depth 10-100 m
GCATCGACATGGAATACCGGACTAGCTAACCGGGTTTTCTCAACCAACACATCCGGTTGCCCGCCAATAAACAAATCCAATGCCGGAACTCGGACACTCAGTCCATGTGGCGTCGATTGAGTCAAAATAGTCGTCAGATTACTCGCTCCATACAACGAGATGATCCCTTGAATCTCCGAGCTCTCGTTTCGAAAGCCGCCCACGCTTCCCTCAAGATATTTATCGCCATTGGTCACGCCCGCCAAAGCCGCCAAATGCCCACCTGCCGAGGAACCTATAATAATTACGTTATCGGTTCTCAATCCGTACGCATCGCTCTTGGCTCTCAAAAAGCGGATGGCAGCTTTGATATCGTGAATTTGAGCTGGAAAACGAGCCTCCCCGCTCAGGCGATAATCAACGCTGGCGATCACCCACCCCTTTTCGACGAATCCCAAAACTGGCACCTTATCCTTTGATCCGGAGCGCCAAGCTCCTCCGTGTATCCAGACAATAATTCCATCAACGGAATCGCTTTTCGGTACATACAAATCGAGGCCTAAGCTTCGATCTCCAATAGACGCATATTCGACATCCTTTATCACTCGCATAAGCTCTTCGCCGCTCCCAGGAAGAGAAAGAAAACACCCAAACATCCCCGCAAACAGTACCTGAGTCACTCGGTGGATCATCCTCCCAAACAATCATCGCAGAGCCCCAATGACAACGGAAAACAATCCGTAGCCTCCTCCATTCTCCGATCTCGCGATATATCCTCGCTCTCGGCTATTCCTGCTCCTTCACTAATCACAATGAAAAAATGCCCGATCCTCGGAATTCTCATCTTTGCATTCTCCGTCCCTCTCGTTTGGGCCCAAGAACCTCAAATTGAATCTGACTATCCCTTGAGCCAAGATTCCCTTCGCCACGAGGGCACCCCCCAAGGAACCCTTACTCACCACGTCTGGAAAAACAGCCAAGTATTCCCTGAAACGATTCGTCGCTACTACGTGTATGTTCCGGCGCAATACGATGCATCGAAACCGGCCGCTCTGATGGTATTCCAAGATGGACACACCTTCATCGGAGAAAATGGCGACTACCGAGCTCCAGTAGTTTTCGACAATCTCATTCACGCCAAGGAAATCCCAGTCACTATTTGCGTATTCATAGACCCCGGACACTTAACGCCCGAACTTCCACCTAAACCAGGCTGGCGGCCACGTCCCGCAAACCGAAGCTTCGAATACGACACGCTCAGCGCCGACTATTCGAATTTTCTACTCAACGAAATCCTACCGGAAATCTCCAAATCCTACAACATCACCAGCGACCCGAACGGACGAGCAATCTGCGGCAATAGCAGTGGAGGCATCTGCGCTTTCACAGTAGCCTGGGAACGCCCCGATCAATTCCGCAAAGTGCTCAGCCACATCGGCAGCTTTACCAACATTCGCGGAGGCCACGACTACCCGGCACTCATCCGAAAAGGCGGCGACCCCAAACCCTTGCGCGTATTCCTCCAAGACGGCAGCGGAGATCTTGATAACCAACACGGCAATTGGCCTCTGGCCAACAAACAGATGTACGCTGCTCTCAAATTCCGTGATTACGACGTAAAATTCGTTTACGGCACTGGAGGCCATAATGGAAACCATGGCGGAGCCATCTTTCCCGATTCCCTTCGTTGGCTCTGGAGGGAATATTCTTTGCCCAAAACCTAAGAGCATCATACAACCGTCCAATTTCACTACAAATACCTATGCTTCGATTCACTATTTTCAAAATCCCAGTAAGCGTACACGGCTTCTTTTTCCTACTGACCGCATTTCTTGGTGGAGCGCTAAGCGCTCAATCGCCCGCTCAATGGCAGCAAGTTTTGGTGTTCATGGCTGCTGCTTTCATTTCCATTCTTATTCACGAACTAGGTCATGCCCTAACAGGGCTTCGCTTCGGAGCTCCTTCCACGCAAATATCGCTTCATTCGATGGGAGGAGCCGCGGCTTTCCCTGGAGCGCGCTTCTCTCGAAAGCAGCGCATTCTAATGACCGCAGCTGGACCCGGAGCAAGCATAGCCTTGGCTACGGTATTCATTATTCTGAGTACGTTCGTCATAGATATCGATTCTAGAACAACGAATCTTCCGCCACTCGTCGCCTCGTTCATTGGTACTCTGATAACGATCAATCTCTTTTGGAGCTTCATAAACCTGTGCCCCATCTTACCAATGGACGGCGGTCAAATCCTCAGAGACGTACTCGGCCCAAACCGGATAAAACTCACTTGTATCATCAGCTTCGTTACGCTTGGACTACTCGCCTTCCTACTTTGGAATCTCACCCATTCGATCTACAATATGGTGATCATGGCATTCCTAGGCGGCTACACATGGAATCTCTTTCGACACGCCACGAGATAGTTTTTCGAAAGAGATTTACTCTCAGACAATCACAGATATCTCAAAGAATCTCATCTGAGTAAATCCGAGTAATCTGTGGGCAAATGAACCCAATTCGCTAAGCCTGTTTCGGACGAGGAATTTCAAACAAATCCCTCGTTCTCGTATAACCTGCGGGACCGTACATACGACCGACCGGATGTAGTTGATTCGTCAAGATACGCTTCGTTTCCGCATCAACGAATCGATCGTCCACCGACCCGTGAACGACTTTACCGAGAATCAGGCGATTGCCCCCCCATTTCTTGAGTCGATATTTCCTGACATTCCAGATGAACAGGCGATTCCGCGATTCGCGGTGGCCCAACTTTCACCGATGGACTAGTGGTCAACCCAACCGCAGAAAGCTCGTTCTCTCCATGAGTGTATTCGAAAGACGTTTGAACCATTTGCTGGGCTAGATCTTCCGTCACCATATTGATAACGAACACTCCTCTTCATTATTAAGCTTACTTCGTGCGAAACGCTTCGCTTTCGATAATCAAATAAACGAGCTCCTGCAAACCATTCCCTTTATCATCAAGCTCCTCTACGATACGGTCCACTTCAGGCCGATCAAAGTACTCCAAAGTCCGACCCATTGAATAAGCCATCATCTTTTCCGTCAGACAACGGGAGAACTGATCAATCCTATCCGCCAAAATCGCCTTCAACCCTTCGGCGTTTTCAAACGCTTCTCCATTCGGCAGCTCTCCCGACGCATCAACAACCGGTTTCTCTTTCCCTCCGCGCGGATACTGATCGCGCCAGGCTCCGATCGGATCGTAATTCTCTAGAGCGAATCCTAATGGATCGATCTTCCGGTGACACTCGTTGCAGGTCTCTACCGTGCGATGCTTCTTAAGTTGGTCGCGAATTGTAGTGGCTCCACGGATATCCGGTTCGAGCGGCTCCACATCCGGCGGAGGCGGCGAAGGCGGTGTCCCCAGAATATTCTCCAAAACCCAGATACCTCTTATTACCGGCGAAGTATCTATCCCGTTAGCGCTCGCCGTCAAAACGCTCGCTTGTCCAAGCAACCCGCCGCGTCGAGAATTCGGTCCTAACGAAACCTTGCGAAAGTCCGAACCTGTCATTCCATCGATACCATACAATCGAGCCAGGCCGCTATCTATGTATGTAAAATCGGCATCCAAAAACTGATCGATCGGCAAATTCTCGTCCAAAATGTTTTGAAAAAACAATTGGGTCTCTCGCTTCATCGAACGCTCCAATCCATCCACGTAATAGCTCTCGAATTCCTTCGGACTCGGCGGCATCGATCCAATCTTGTAGAGCTCAAGCCAACGCGAGGTAAACTGCTCCGTAAACGCCGTTGCCCGTTCGTCCTTCAACATTCGAGCCGCTTGCTTACGTAGATTATTCGCTTCCCTAAGACGTCCTTTTTTCGCGAGATCACGCAACTCATCATCTGGCTGAGACGACCAAAGGAAATAGCTCAACCGAGATGCCAATGCATAGTCATCCAAAACGCCATCCGGCTCCTGGAGAAACAGAAAACCCGGCGAACACAACACTGCCCTCAAACCAACTTTAAGCGCTTCGAATTCGCTCAAGCCTGCCTCGTGTTTCGCTTCCGCCAATTGCACCAAGGTATCCACCTCCTCCGTTTTTACTGGTCGACGAAATGCCTTTTCCGAAAAGCGCTTCAGAATTGGTTTTGCATTGGATAACGTTGCCTCGAAATTTCCGAATAAAGCTTTGTAGCTTGGCGGGGGCCAGGACTCGAATATAGGCCCCTCCAACTCGATCTCGAAAACGCGTATACGCGGTCCATCGTATCCTCGATAAAATGCCGCCCACCCATCGCGAGCATTCTTCCGACTAGACGTTCCCTTCGTATCCAGTTTATCAGGAACGAATGTCGCGATGCGCTTAGCTTCCTCCGCTACTTTTCGCGCAACCGATTCCTCAACCGAATAGGGATAGATATCATCGCTCGGCAAAAGGTACTCATGAATATACTCCTGAAAGCTATCCGGATAATCCATCACCAGACTCTTGCGCAATGACTTTACTCGGTTTGGACCATTGGGAAACGTCAATCTCGGCTGAAACCCTTCATCCAACCACATACGCGCCTCATACCACTTCGTTTCGTCATCCGAAATAGTGAAACTCTGCAACTCTCGATCAGATGATGTACGGTTCTCTAGATCCCCATAAGCCGACGAGCCCGCCACGACTTCAACTCGCAAAGGCTCGCTTTTACGCGTACCGACATACCGTTCTTCATAAGGATACACCCGATTAATCGCCTCCGCCTTGAATCGCAATCGATAGTACCCACTATTCGGAACACCCGATTTCAATTCCGACAGCCAAAGATACCCACCCTGGTCTGTAGTGTTCTTTCGAATGTGCTGAAACTGTCCATCTACGTCCTTTCCGTCGTGACGGTTCGAGGTCTTGTAAAACGGAGCCTCGAATTGGTAGCGCTTCACCTGCGGCTGTTCGCCTGTCATAGCCGCCGCATCTACGTATGCTTCAGCTGCATCCAAGTATCCTTGCAACAAGAAATCGGAAGTCGACAAAGCAGAACCGATATTGGCAAAGCCATCCTCGGTCTCATCTGGCGGAAAAGTCTCCGTGGGATCCGCCAACATCGGCCCAAGTCCTAGCAGGTCTCTCACCGTTCGACCATATTCCACTCGATTCAATCGCCGAAACACCGTTTGGCCACCCGTACTCTTCAGCTTATCGTATGCAATGTCCAAATTTTCGGTTACCCAGGCGACCACTTCCAAGCGATCATGAGAGTCAGGCTGCTTGGCTTTGCTCGGCGGCATATCCCCTAAATTCAATTGGTCGGCAATATCCTGCCAAAGCCACATCGATTCCTCATCCGAGAAATCGATCGCCAAAGTATCGTAACGGCGATCCCCCTTCTGCTTATCCGGACCGTGACATTTAATGCAATACGTATCCAAAAATGGCCTTACCGTTTCATCGTAGGAAGACGATGCCCAAACATTCCCTAGGTAAACAAGAGACGCCCCGAAAACCGCGATTGTAAAACGTATCGACCTCATTGTGACAATGTTCAGGCTACCTCCAAACCGGTCAGCGTTGAGCTTCCTCTATTGAATTGATCCACTTCCAAACCAAACCGCTGCAACATCGATACGTACAAATTACACAAAGGCTCACGGCGATGCTTTTCTCCCGGAAACACTTTGTGTTCTCCATGCCGGAACCCGCCTCCTGCCAATAACACCGGTAGATTCTTGTTAGAGTGAGAACTTCCATTGCCCATTCCGCTGCCAAACAATACCATCGTTCGATCGAGCAAGCTCTGTCCATCAGGCTCCTCGACGGACTTCAATCGATCCAAAAAGCGACTTAGCTGCTTCACTTGAAACTGTTCGATCACCATCAATCCACGTCTCAACTTCTCTGCTTTGCCGTGATGGGAAAACCCATGATAGCTGCCAAGCAAACCCAGATCGCTCGTATCGATGGATCCTGGAATCCCCACCGATGCCACTCGCGTCGAATCGGTTTCCAATGCCACAGCTAACAAATCGTAAAAAACCGGCAAACTATGAGTGAACGCTCCTTCAACCGGCTCATCGATATCGACCTTCGGCTTTGGCTTATCAAGCCACTCCCGAGACATCCCAAGCTTCTTTTCGATCTCCCGCACCGAATTCAAATATTCGTCCAATTTCTCCTGGTCTGCCTTACCCAACTGCCGACTCAGAATCTTCGCATGGCTATTAACCGCATCCAAAATACTCTCATTTATATCGTAAGTATCCGCTTGTTTGGCGCGAAGCGACGGATCGTCCTGAACAAACAATGCTCGAAACAAATCGCGCGTTTTGCTAACCGGCGGAACATTCACCCCATTGCGAGTCCATGAAAGCCGGCAATTCAAATCGCCGCTCGCCTCGCCCGGGCTGACCACCAAAGACGAGAAACGCGTTCGAGCCCCCACGAATTCTGCAGCTCGCTGGTCCACCGAAATATTCCCTTCAGGCCAATCGGAAGCATCCTGATCCTTAATACCGCTCAAAAAAGAATGCACCGCGCTATGGCCTCCGCTCACATCGTGATCCAGATTGGAAAATATCGAAAAGTCTTCCCGATGCTTCGCAAGCGGCTCCAATACGTTCGGCATTCGATAGCCCTTTCCATCGCCTTGCGGGAAAAAGCTATCCGGCATTAGCCCCAATGGATTGCCCACGCAGACCATTCGCATCGGCGATCCAACTCCACTGCTTCGAGCCGCTTCACCGACAGTCGCCCGGGCCATTGGGCCCATCGCCTCCAAAAACGGCAAAGCCATCGCCACTCCGGTGCCTCTCAAAAACGTTCGGCGGTCTATACGCTTAATTGTGCTCATAGGCATTCTTTCTCAACAAGGGGTAATCGATTATGAATTAATGAAATTCAAATTTAGAAAAGGCGCAACCTATCCTACACGCATATTACTACTCGGCCCTCTTTATTGGACTCAAAGATAAAAATCGAATCCTCGATGCAGCTACCTCTATACGTCCGGGTAGAATCTGCAATGGCATCAACAGCTACGCTCGAGCCGTTTCCAATCCCGCCGGAACGTCTTTCGACTTCTTCCCCCTGTCCGCTCGATAGAACAGCCAGCATCCAATTCCTTGATACACAATATTCGGAACCCAAAACAGCAGATCAGGCCGGTACTGATGAAGCCCGTCCATCCAGCTAATCGCTGCCATCATAAAATAGTACGCCAAAGCTAAACCCATCGCCAAAAACAGATTCGCCGACGTTTCCTTGCGCGAAACCCGAACCCCCAAAGGTACGCCAATGAGAGCGAATGAAAGTACCGAAAAGCCCATCGCAAACTTCTCGTGAAATGCCATCTTGGCTTTGTGGTAGACGATCTCCGCTTCTTTTTGCTCCTCCGGAGTTCCACTTTCCATCAGAGCCAAAGCGTCCGACTCCACGGTTTGCAGTTCCTTAAACGTCATCCATTTCAGCTTCTTCTGAAACGTCACTCGCCCGAAAATCTTATCAAGCGACAATACGAAACTCGTCGTATCAAATGATAAAGACCCACGAATATTTTTAAAGTTTTCCGGATCATCCGGATCGCGCACCTCAATCGTCCCGCGATAAGGAATCAAGACGAGCGTATTCTGCTCTTGATTGTAACGCACCTCCCCCGACTCGGCTCGAATAAATCGCTTAGCTCGATTCTCCTCGTCCAAATCCCAAATCCAGAGATCCTTCAATTCAGCTCCATTTTTTTCGCCCACGTAAATCACCAGCCCAGAGAACCCTTTCACGAACGTTTTTTCCTGAATGAACCTCAACGGGTCTCTCTGAATAATCGATTCCTTCTCTTGGCGAAACGCGGCAGTCGCCTTTGGACCGTAATAGAAATTTACGACGAGCGACGCAACCGTCCCCAGTATCGACAAAACAATGACTGAACTAGCGAGGCGAAAAATGCTCGCTCCTGAAGCCCTGAACGCAGTCACCTCGTTCTGAGCTGAAAGCCGCCCCATCGTGAGCAATATCCCTGTCAGTAATCCCACCGGAAGAGCGTAGACCAACAAATCCGGAATCATCAGTTGAACCAGTCGGAGAAATACGGAAATCGTCAGATGCCCATTCGCCGCCATATCCAGCATATCCTTGATAATCCGGCCCGTCAGCATAAGGAACGCAAACATAGCGACCGCGCCAATACTGGTTCCCAAAGCTCCTCGCAGAATATATCGATGGATCAAACTCACTTGTCCACCTAGACTTGCGCGACCGCCCACTTGTTCAAGCCAGAACTCGCAGGACCAATCCGGTTTCGGACAAGCAAGACAAGCCCCTCGACATTCCAGTCAGGCCGCTCAACAGTCGCGGCTTTTACGATTTCGATGAAATACAACCCGGAAAAAAAGCCCATCTACGGCGAAACGCTAGAATCGCTACAAACCACCCTAGAAGAGATCGGCCAACCGAAATTCCGCGCCAAGCAAATCTTAGACTGGCTCTACAAGAAGCGTGCACGCTCCTGGGAGGACATGAGCAACCTGCCCAAACCCCTTCGCGAACACCTAGATACCGAATTCGATATCGCTCCGACCAAACGTTTGCTAGCTAAGGAATCTGCCGATGAAACCGAAAAGTTGCTACTCGAAATGGGGGATCGTTCCCTCGTCGAAACCGTCGTCATCCGGGCGCCTCAAATCGGGGTCGGTCAACAAAACTCGCGCAAAACGATCTGTATTTCCACTCAAGTCGGCTGCGCCTACGGCTGCAAGTTCTGCGCCTCCGGTCTCGCCGGTTGGAAACGCGACCTTAGTGTCGGCGAAATCGTATCCCAGCTCATCCACGTCTGCCACCTGGAAGACGCGACCACTATTCGCGCCAAAGAGGAAATCGCTTCCTTTGACAACATCGTCGTCATGGGCATGGGCGAGCCCATGGCCAACTACGAAAATCTCCTACCGGCCTTGCGGATCCTCAACGCGCCTTGGGGCCTCAATTTCGGCGCCCGACGCATTACCATATCCACCTCCGGCATCGTACCGAAAATCCTCGAGCTAGCCGACGAACCCGAACAGTTCCGACTCGCCGTCAGCCTTCACGGCGCGACCAATGAAGTGCGCGAGCAGATCATGCCGATCAACAAGCGTTACCCTCTGGAAGAACTCATCCCCGCAATTCGGCGCTACGGACAAACCAAAGGGCGCATGATTACTCTCGAATTCATCCTCATCGAGGAGATCAACGATACTTTCGAGCAAGCCGAAGCCCTTATCCGTATCGCCCTCGACCTCAAAGCCCACGTCAACCTCATACCTTACAACTCCGTCCCGGGACTCGATTGGAAACGTCCCAGCATCACCCGTCAAGACAGCTTCTACAATCGCCTCAAACGCGAGGGAGTCAGCGCCACCATTCGCCGCGAAAAAGGACACGATATCGCCGCCGCCTGCGGTCAATTGAAGCTCAAAACCGAACAGGACCAGTAAAACCGAAGCTGAATATTTTTAGTTTGCATTTATCTCTCTATTTTACATATCAATAAATCCGAATACGTTGATATTATGATAGAACAGCAACCCATTACCCAACTCCTTGCGCGCAGCCAACCGTTACTATCCGTCGAATTCTATCCACCGAAAACAGCTGAAGCTGTCGCCGGACTCGTCAGGGCCGCCAACCGGATTTCAGAATCCAAACCTGACTTCATCTCAGTAACCTACGGCGCCGGTGGCAGTACCCGCGATTTATCGGCCACAGTCAGCCGACGCATGAAGGACGAAGTCGGCCTTCAAGTCATGCCCCACTTCACCTGTGTTGGTTCGACCCGCGAGGAACTGGGCGAGATCGTCGACGAATTTTACAACGAAGGTTATCGCAATATCATGGCCTTGCGCGGCGATCCTCCGCAAGGGCACGACACATTTCAGGTCACGGAAGGTGGTTTCGCCTACGCATCCGACCTGGTCGCCTTCATCAAAGAACGCCATCCCGACATGTGCATCGGAATCGCTGGCTACCCGGAAAAACATCCGGAAGCGCCTTCGCTCAATTCCGATCTCGATGCTCTGAAGATCAAAGCCGATGCCGGAGGGTCTTTTATCACAACTCAGCTTTTCTTCGAAAACGATGCCTATTTCCGTTTCGTCGATCAAGTTCGCGCCCGCGGAATCCACCTGCCGATCATTCCCGGCATCATGCCCGCACTCTCGCTAAAGCAAATCAAACGCATCACCCAGCTCTGCCAATCCCAGCTTCCGAAGACACTGGAATCGGCACTTAGCCAAGTCGAGGAGGATCCCGACGCCGTACGCAGGATCGGAATCGATTGGGCGCAACGCCAGATTGCCGAATTGATAGAACGCGGGGCCGACGGCGTACACATCTACGCCCTCAACAAAGCCAAATCCGCAATCGAGCTAATCAACGCAGCTCGCGGATAAAGGGAATCAAGTCGTCAATGTACGTCACCGTTCCTTGCCAGTTGCTAGGAACCTTCCCGCCGTGGCCCATAAACGTCACACTTAGAGACTGTTAAACAAATCGGGAAGAACACCACAATTGAAACCCAATACGCTTAATTCGTTTTGTAGGTCGTCTCGCTGAGGCGACATCTCATCCTAATAGGCGGTCAGCGACCCTCCCTACAGTTTAGCTGCTCGAAGCAATTGGACTTATTCAATTTCCCGTTTATCGACGAAGCGCCAGCGGATCTCGATAAACAGATAACATCCGCTAAAACTTGCCCAAGCACTGTCGTCGCCCAATGTTAGCCGCCGAATGAATCTCAGCGAACTCATATTCGATATCGACACTCTAGCCGAAGGCTATTCTCAAAATACCTTTTCCGTTTCAGATGTCGTTACTGAAGCGCTCAGGCGTATTCGCGAAGGCGATTCCAAAATATGGATCACGGTAGACACTGAAAAAAACCTCCTTGCCCAAGCGCGAAACATAGAGACTTCTCAATCCACTGATCTCCCCCTTTACGGAATTCCGTTTTCAATAAGTGACAATATTGACGTCGAAAACCTGCCTACAACCGCATCGTGCCCTGACTATAAATATTTCCCGAAAAACGATGCCACGGTAATCGCCCGACTTAGGGCAGCAGGAGCCATCCCCATTGGAAAAACCAACCTCGATGAATTCTCTGCAGGACTCGCTGGCGTAAACTCCATCTACGGCACTCCGGAAAACCCTTTCGACCCGGCTTATATCCCTGGCGGTTCTAACTCAGGCTCGGCAATCAGCGTCACCCTTTCGCAAGTCAGCTTTTCAATCGGAATTGATACGATTGGGGCTAGCCTCGTCCCCGCATCCTACAACAATCTAATCGGACTAAAGCCAAGTCGTGGACTGCTCAGCGCAAGCGGAACAATCCCCGCATATCAATCGCAAGATAGCGTATCCATAACATCACTCAATACCAGTGACGCACGAACGGTTTTTCGAACGGCTGCAGCATTCGATGCTACCTATCCATTTTCACGAGTAGCTCCAGAACTCGGGAAAGGTGCAACCCAAACAGCTCAAAAACCACTAACCTTCGGAATTCCCGACCCTACTCAGCTTAAGTTTTTCGACAATGAATCTTACTTAGAAGCGTTTCTAGATTCAATGAAACACCTCGAATCCCTCGGCTACCAGAAACGAATAATCGACTTCGCTCCCTTTTTTGAAGCCGGTCGGTTACTCCACAACGGCCCCTGGGGCGCGGAACGTTACATTGCCATCCAAGACCTAATTGAAAATGCTCCCGAAATCCTACAACCGACTACCCGAGCGATCATCGAAAATGGTCGCCAGCCCTCAGCCGTCGACGCTTTCGAAGCCCTTTATAAAATGGAGGCTCTAAAACTTCAGGCCAATTCCGCAATGTCAGGAATAGACTTTGTCGCAACTCCAACCGTCGGGACCCGCTACACTCTTTCAGCATTCGAGAACGATTCGGAAAACCTCAGCTCGAACCTAGGATACTACACGAACTTCATCAACGCTCTCGACCTATCAGCCATCGTTATACCGACTGCAATGATTGAAAACCGAATCCCATTCGGTTTGAACCTGATTGCGCCAAGCTTCAAAGATACAATGCTTCTGGATGTCGCCGACAAGCTCCACCAAGCGAGCGAACTTCCCCTCGGAGCATCCGATTTGATGCGAGCTAATTAGTCACCGTAACCACATCAATCGTTTCCTTGCGCTCTTCTCCATCACGCAGGTAAACAAGTTCTATAGTCGAGCCAGGCTTCTTTTCATCGAAGGCATTGTACATGTCATCGTAGTTCCGAATTGGAGCTCCATCGATCGATACAATAATGTCCCCGATAATGATCCTACCGAATTGATCCCGAGACGTTCCCTTCAAGCCAGCCTTCTCAGCCGGCGAATCGGAATACACTTCGCGTAAAACAACGCCTTCAACTCCAATCGATCGCGTAATTCGATCCTCGAATATCTCAATCCCGATCCCCGATTGTACAGGACGTCCGTATTGAATAATCTGATTCACAATTCGACCAATTGTATTCGAGGGAACCGCAAAACCGATACCAGTCGAACCTCTTAGGATCATCGTATTCATTCCAATCAATTGTCCACGACTATCCAAAAGCGGTCCACCAGAATTTCCGGGATTGATCGGCGCGTCCGTTTGGATCATATCGCGAATCGTCACCCCATCCATGACCGAAGGCATGCTGCGACTCAAAGCCGAAACATTTCCTACCGTAAGCGTATTGTCCAGACCGTACGGGTTACCGATCGCGATCGCCTTTTGACCAACCAATATTTCCGCGGAGTTCGAAACCTTTTCACCAAACGGCACTACATTGGTTTTACGCAAATCGATTTTCAAAACCGCCATATCTTTGCGTGGTTCGGCTCCCACGATGTCGGCATTGTAGGTATTGCCATCGATCAACGTCACCGCAACGCGAGTCGCCCCTTGAACCACATGAAAATTCGTAACGATATGCCCCTTATCATCCCAGAGGAAACCAGACCCAGTTCCCGCGTTCACCTCAGTCACATTAAAGGAAAAGAACTCCCTCCTATTTTGTAGGTTGTGAACGAATACAACTGCCGACGATGCCTGTTGGAACACATCAATCGTATTCCGTTCGTAGGCGAGCAAATCGCCTGGCATTTCACCAGGATGAGGAGCGACAATCGAAGCGCTCCCGGGTCCAGCAATGAATTTCTTGAAGATTACGCTAAACGCAAAAAGCGTGAACGCGGCGACAACAAACACATAAATCCAACGTAAGATACGATTTCCTTGAAACATAGGCTTAAGTGCACCACAAAAGGCAATTAGGGTTCGAGTTCAAGACTAGGAAACAAATAGCAGCAAAAATGTTGAGCTTCCGTGGACTCGCTCCATCTTAAATGCACAATGACAACTTCAGAGCTCAAATTCGATTCGGCACTAGACAGCCTCAAAAAAGAGCGCCTGCGCATCACCGAACCTCGAAAAGCCCTCCTTCGATTGCTCGTTGGCCTAACGAAGCCGCATTCAGCAGAGGAAATCCATGAATCCCTGGGAGCCGATGCGTTCGACCTAGTCACCATCTACCGCAATCTGGAAGCCTTTGAAAAAGCGGGGATAATCAACCGCATCCCTACCGAATCGGGAAAATCTCTCTTCGAGCTAAACGCTGAGCAACACCACTACCATCACATCATTTGCCGCAAGTGCCATCGCACCGAAAAACTGAACACCTGCGAAGTCCTGAAACTCGAAAAGCTCGCATCCGACCTCGGCTACTCGGAGGTGACTCACGTCCTCGAATTATACGGAGTCTGCGAATCCTGCCGCTAATCACTCCAGAATCTTAAGAATCCCGTCAAAGTACCCTTTGTAAAAAAGAATCACTTTAACGGCGACGAACAGGGCAATAACGGCAAATAGCATCTGAGGGTAAACGAAGGTCGCGACGGTTAGCTTCTTTCGAGCCTGACTCGAATACAACTCCGCCCCGCGCGCAATATTTTCGTCTAACGCACCCGTGCGTTCCCCTACTTTGTAAAGCTGGCGTAGCTCCCGAGGAAAGACTCCTTTCTCTGGCATCCCTTCGCTTGCAGGCCCACCCGCTTTTATCGCTCGAATTACGGCGGCTCCGTCTCGATCCATTTGTCCATTATTCGCAGCATCCAGGGACAACTGCCAACACGAATCAATCGACATGCCTGAACGGATACACACGGAAAACGTACGGCAAAAACGGGCGAGATCTCTATTGATCGAAAATCCTCGAATAATTGGGATGCATCGCTGAAACCCTTTCTTAAACTTCGGCGATACTCTAAAGCCAATCATCAAGAGCGCTCCCAAACTCCACAAAGGAATTAAGATCATTCCAACAGCAACAAGGTAAGCCTCAATCTCTCCCTTCCAAAGATAATCGGTTGGAAAAACGAACGCTCCGAAATGCAGTAAAACAAAGGGGTAGATCGACGCCAGACAAATTCGACTTTTGAAGGTCGCCGATTCCTTACGAAAACCGCCCAATTCCTTAAACGCTTCAGGAAGCGAACCGGACCGCTCGGCAGCGTATAGAATAGATCGCTCACCACTTTCCAAAAAGCCGCATTCCGCAGCGAGCGCATCGCTCCAACTCGAACCTCTTTCGAAATGGGCGACCAAAGATTTCTTCATCTTTTTCGGAATCCCATCAGACAGTCCAACTGCTTCCGAGGCTTCAAAGCCAGATGCCAAAGACTCCGAAAGCTCGAAGAACCAAGAAGAAACGTGTTTATCCGAAGGTTGACCCATCCAATTTCAACCGAAGCTGAAACACGGATAGCGAAAACTCAATGCCTATGTTAGAACCCGAGAATCCGTATACGGCGCCCGAAATCCTACTTCTGGCCGTAATACGCGTTCGCGCCATGCTTGCGCAAATAATGCTTATCCAACTGAGCTTGCGACAGCCATCCCGCGTCTGGTTTCAGCAATTGGGCTTTCATCGTCATCTCGGCAATGATCTCCAAAGCGAAGGCATTCTCGACAGCCTTATTGCCGCTCGATCCCCAGACAAATGGAGCGTGTCCGTGAAAAAGCACTGCATTCACTTGATTCGGATCGATGTTCTCAAAAGCCTCGATGATCACATTTGCCGTTTCCCATTCGTAGTGACGCTCTATCTCTTCCGCTGTAATCGTCCGAGTAACCGGCACCTCGCCGTAAAAGTAATCCGCATGCGTCGTGCCCATGCATGGAATTGACAATCCCGCTTGAGCGTAAGCGGTGGCGTTGCGGGAATGGGTATGCACAACCGACTTAATGTCACCGAACGCTTGATACAAGCGCATGTGCGTGGGTGTATCGGATGAAGGTCGAAGCGTACCCTCAACAGTCAAAGCTTCCAAGTCCAAGACATTATTCTCATCTAGCTTCCCATCGAGTCGCAACACGACGATATCCTCTGACTTTAGTTCATCGTAGCCGACGCCACTCGGCTTGATCGCAAGCACGCCGCGATCGCGATCCACGACCGAAACGTTTCCGAAGGTTAAATCCACTATATTCAGTACTGGAAGCTGCTTATTCGCTTCGCAGCATTCTTCTTTTAAGGCTTGGTATTCGCTCATCTAAATTAGTTAGTTCATCCCGCAAATGAGAATCCACGGTTCATATGATAATACGCATCATTGAATCGCAACTCTTTGCGAAGTTCGTTTACGTTTGTATCGCGATCGATGCTTACCAATTCGATTCCAGCTATTGCCGCAAAGTCCTGCATGATCTCCGAGCTCAAGGCTTGACTGAACACTGGGTGATGCGAACCGCCCGCGTAAATCCATGAAGCTGCCGATGTTTTGAAATCGGGTCGCGGTTTCCAAACTGCCCGAGCCACTGGCAATTTCGGCAATGGCGCTTCCGGCTCTACCACGTCCACTTCATTTACAACCATTCGAAATCGATTTCCAAGATCCACGATCGTCGCGTTCACCGCAGGACCAGGAGGCGTATCGAATACAAGTCTTACCGGGTCTTCCTTGCCGCCAATTCCCAAAGGATGAATCTCAAGAGATGGCTTACGCGCGGCGATCGTCGGGCAAACCTCAAGCATATGAGATCCTAACACCAAGTTTTTATTTGGATGAAGGTGATAGGTGTAGTCTTCCATAAAAGACGTACCGCCCTCCAACCCCTCGGCCATAGCCTTCATGACGTAAACCAATGCGGCAGTCTTCCAATCACCTTCAGCCCCAAAACCATAACCGTCCTTCATAAGCCGCTGTACGGAAAGCCCAGGCAATTGCTTGAGTCCATGCAGGTCCTCGAACGTCGTCGTAAACCCCGATGCTTTCTTGTCTTTCAGAAACGCCCGCAACCCCAACTCGATTCGAGCTCCATCGCGTAGCGATTCATGAGAACCCCCACCCTTCAACAAAGCAGGGACCACGTCATATTCATCCAAATACGTCGAGCAAAGAGCATCCACATCCGCTTCGCTCTGCTCATTTACTAACGCAACTAAATCACCCACTCCGTATCCATTTACCGAATAACCGAAACGCGCTTCTGCAGCAACCTTATCGCCTTCCGTAACGGACACCTCGCGCATATTGTCTCCAATACGGCAAATCCTCGCTCCCTGTAACGCTTGCCAGCCAATTGCCGCGCGGGACCACGCTCCGACTCGCTCATGCACCTCAGGGTCCTGCCAATGCCCCACCACGACCTTCCGCTCCAAACGCATGCGCGAACACATGAACCCGAATTCGCGATCTCCATGAGCCGCTTGGTGCAGGTTCATGTAATCCATATCAATCTCGCCCCAAGGTAAATCTCGATGATACTGCGTATGCAGATGCAAGAATGGTTTGTTCAATATGCTCAACCCACCGATCCACATCTTGGCCGGCGAAAAAGTATGGCACCAGATTATCAAACCTGCGCAATTTGAATCATTGTTCGCCTCCGAGCATATCTCCCGAATCGATTCCGGCGTTTCGCCCACCGTTTTGAAAACCACCTTCGTGGGAATGCTTTTCGAGCGATCGAGAGCATCAGCGACATCTCGGGAATTCGCTGCTACTTTCCGAAGGGCTTCCGGACCATAAAGGTGCTGGGAACCGGTTACGAACCAAAGTTCGAGTTTGGAATGCTTTTTCATTGCGTGAAGTTCAATAAACAAAAGTCGGCGTATAAAAGAACGCTAAGCTCGAGCACGCTCCTTAATGGCAAGCAACTCCTTCATCACGCTTCCCAACTCAGGATTGCTCACGCCACCAAACGCGTCATGCATTTTCGTATACAAAGCAAAAAGCTCATTGTAAACCGATTGCGCTTCAGAATTCGGTTTATAGCTAACATCCTTTAGACTAGTCATCTTCGCCTGTGCCGTCTCGAAATCATCGTATCCGCCTTTTCCCGCTCCCGCCAAAACAGCAGCCGAAACCGCCGACCCAAGCGCGCAGGTTTGCGAACTTCCAGAGATAAGCATTTCGCGTCCCGTAATATCCGCATAAATCTGCATCAACATCGGGTTCTTTTCCGCGATGCCACCCGCGCAAACAACTCGATTAACGGGCACGCCGTATTCCTCGATACGTTCGAGAATCATCCGAGCTCCAAAAGCAGTCCCTTCAATCAAAGCGCGATAGATTTCCGCTTGAGTCGTATGAAGCGTTTGACCGACCAAAACGCCTGTCAACAGCGGATCCACTAAAATCGTTCGATTGCCATTATTCCAGTCTAAGGCCAATAGACCGACTCCGCCCGGCGCATACGCATCGGCCTCCTTCGTCAATCGAACATGCGTATCCCCATCTCCCTTACAAACATGATTAACGAACCAAGCGAAGATATCTCCCACCGCCGACTGTCCCGCTTCTATCCCATAGTAACCTGGCAATATCGCTCCTTTGACGATTCCGCAAATACCCGGAATGTCTACAATTTCCTTGTCAGCTTTTACCACTCCGCAATCGCATGTCGAAGTACCGATCACTTTAACTAAAGTTCCTTCGTCAACACCCGCTCCAATCGCTCCGTAATGAACATCGAACTCGCCCATAGCGATTGCTATGCCAGTTGGCAGACCAAGTCGCTCCGCCCAATCATCACAAAGCTCACCCGCTTTTTCGCTCGCATCGTAGGCCTTCTCATAAAGTCGATCACGCACGTCCGCCAGTTTCGGATCCAGCATCGACAAGAACTCCTTGTCCGGCAAACCACCCCAATCATCAGCATAAAACGCCTTATGGCCAGCCGCGCAAATTCCACGCTTAATCGCCTTAGGATCGGAAACGCCGCCCAACAAAGACGGAATCCAATCGCACAATTCGACCCAACTATAAGCTGCATCGAAAACTTCCGGCGCCACGTTCAAACAATGCCAAAGCTTAGCCCAAAACCATTCTGAAGAATAGGTATTGCCGCACTTCGCCAAATACTGCGGGCGAAACTCACGCCCCAATTCCGTGATTCGAGCCGCCTCCTCCACGCTCGTATGATCCTTCCACAACCAGCACTCCGAAGCCAAATTGCCTTTAAATGCATCTTGCATCGCCAAAGCTGCGTTTTGCGAATCAACCGGAATGGGACTCGAGCCTGTCGAATCCACTCCAATTCCAATCACTTTATCAGGAGAAAAATCCAAATCAGCCGCAGCCGCCTGGGTCATCGCTTCCTTAATCGTCGATTCCAGCCCCGCGACGTAATCGCCCGGATGCTGACGCGCTAGATTATGATCGTTGGCATCCAAGAGGATTCCCATTTCTCCGGAAGGGTAATTAAAAACCGAAGCTCCTGTTTCCGCTCCATCTGCGCAACGCGCCACAATGCTTCTAACCGAATTCGAACCGTAATCTATTCCTATCGTATATGCCATATGAACTATTCTGGGGTTGAGGCTTCTAGAGCGCTCCACCTTCAAAGTAAAAACCTTTGTTTACTTGACAGTAATCCTAGGCAGGAACCTTCTGGATCCAAAATGGAGCGACGGGTTACTCTACAAGACATCGCCATCAGGTTGGGCTACTCGAAGAACACCATATCGCTCGCGCTTCGCAACAACCTGCAAATCCCGGAAAGCACTCGAGCGGATATTCAAGAAACCGCGAGAGAAATGGGCTATCAATCCAACGCGGTCGTTTCGCATCTCATGGCCCAGCTTCGAGCCAGCCAAACGCCGCGATTCCAAGCCAAGCTGGCGCTAATCAACGCCAATCCAGATCCACAAGCTTTCACAAAACATCCGACAATCCCGGCTTACATTGAAGGCTGTAAACGGCGAGCATCTCAACTTGGATACGATTTCGACACTTTTTGGCTGTACGACAAAAAGCTCACTCCAAAAAGCCTTCTTCGCATTCTACAAACCCGCAACATCAAAGGCCTAGTTTTAGTGGGTCTAATGGATACGGCCGTTTTGCCCGAGCTCTACGAACCGATTTGGCAACACTTCGCCTGCGTTGTCACAGGCGTGCGCACCACCGGTCCCACCCTCTCCTACTGTTGCGTCGATCATCACACGCTTACGCTTCAATCCGTGGAGAAGGCGATTGAATACGGCTACCGTCGCCCTGCATTGGTCATCGACGAAACGATCGATCTTCTAGTCCAGCGGCGTTTTTCAGCAGGTTACCTGATCGGCCAACAAGCCCTCCCGCAAAAAAGCAGAATTCCCCCTTTCCTAAAAGTAAGCGAAAGCCCCGCTGGTCTGAAAGCATTCAACGAATGGTTAGTTCGCTACAAACCTGACGCCCTTTTCACCTTATACCATTTGGTCATTCATTGGCTCGAAAAACTCAACTACTCAATCCCCAAAGACATAGGGGTTTTCCAACTCGAGTGGCGTCCCACTCAACCGGAAATAGCCGGTATGCACCAACGCAACGACATTACCGGCGAGGCCGCGGTCGACATGGTAATCAGCCAAATACACAATAACGAAAAAGGACCACCGAATTTTCCACGCTCGGTACTCATCAGTCCCGAATGGCGAGACGGGCCGAGTATTCTAAAAAAGCGCTGACCGTATAAGATCGGCGAATACAATTCACCTCAGGAGCCGCCAGCTAATCCGCGTTCTGAGGATTCCGCAAAAGCGACGAAAGTCTTCACTTCCTCTTTTTCCGCAATATCGCTGCTCTTAATCGCTTCAATTGCTTGCTGCCGATTCAACCCCTGCCGATAGAACAACTTAAACAGCTGCTTAATCACTTGAATCTGATTCGCATCGAAACCGCTCCGTTCAAGCCCGACCTTATTGAACATTCGAATTTTAGCCGGATGCCCATCTCCTAACATAAACGGAGGAATATCCTGCTCCACTTTCGCGCAGCCTCCAATAAACGAATACTGCCCGATATGGCAAAATTGATGAATAGCAGTACCCCCACCGCCAATGCCTACATGATCCTCAACAACGACGTGCCCGGCAAAAGTCGCCCCATTGCTCGCGATCAGGTGGTTCCCGATTTTGCAGCAGTGCCCTACATGGCAATAGGCCAAGAATAAATTATCGTCACCAATTTCCGTATACTCTCCATCGTTCGTCGCGGCATTAATGGATACGTATTCGCGGATCACATTGCGATCGCCGATCCGAGTCCCAGGATTGCCTCCATTGAACTTCATATCCTGGGTCTGCATCCCAACACTAGCGAAGGGGAAAAATTCGCACCCTTCCCCAATCGAGGTATTTCCCCACACATTCGCCTGGTGCCAGATTTTTGTATTCGCTCCGATCTTAACGTCCGGCCCAATAACCGAGAAAGGCCCAACGGAAACCCCGTCGCCCAATTCGGCTCGAGGATCTACGATCGCCGTAGGATGAATATCAGTAGCCATAAGTCAGAAAACTATTCTATTCGAAAAATCAGAATTCCGTCTCTTTATCCACGAGCATGAACTTCAGCTCGCCAGACGACGCAATTTTATCGCCGACCTTACAAGTCGCTACCGCAGTTCCAATTTTACCACGCATTATTTTGACGAGTTTCACATCGATCTTAAGCTGATCGCCTGGGATGACTTTATTGCGAAACTTGACCTTATCGACACTCATGAACACCGCGGTCATCCCTTCGTTCTGGGTCACTCGCAACATCAGAATCCCAGCTGCCTGAGCCATTGCTTCGATCTGCAAAACTCCCGGCATAATCGGCTGTCCCGGGTAGTGGCCCTGGAAATACTCTTCGTTGATCGTACAGTTCTTAATCGCGGTCAGTTCATCATCTCCGCGGAATTCAAGCACGCGATCGATCATCAACATAGGATAGCGATGCGGCAGCGTTTCGAGAACGCGGCGAATATCGAGCTCGGTCTCCGTTTCGATAATTACAGGACTCTTTTTAGGAACCTTCTGAGCAACGCCTTTTTCCAATTCGTCCATCCGTTCGTGGAGCTTTTTGGTCAATTCGGAATTCAGAGCATGCCCCGGCCGGACGGCAATAATGTGAGCTTTGATCGGCTTGCCTAGCAGAAACAAATCTCCCACGACATCCAAAATCTTGTGACGCACCAATTCATCCTCGAACCGCAATGGCTCCTTGGAGAGAATTTTATCGCCCTTCAAAACGATCGCGTTTTCCAAACTGCCGCCCTTGATCTTGCCGAGCTTAATCAGCTCTTCGATATCCTCGAACACAGTGAAGGTCCGTGCAGCCGCGATTTGCGTGGAAAATACTTCCGGATCGATATCCAATGCAAGGTGCTGCGTATGAATTCCGCGATCGTCAGCCGACGTGCAGGTAATTTTAAATCCATCGTAAGGGAGTGCGATAAGCGAAGAATTCCCCTTCGAAACCGAAATCGGCTTATCCAAAACGAAAATTTCGCGATCCGCGTCCTGCTCCACCGGTTCGCCTTCGAGAATCATATTCACGTAGGCCCGAGCCGAACCATCCATGATCGGCGGTTCGCTCGAGTCCATCTCGATTTCGACGTTATCGATTCCCATGCCATGCAAGGATGCCATCACATGCTCGACCGTATGCGCTTTCACGTGACCCACCTCCAACGTCGTATTTCGTACGAGATCGCCCACCTGGGAAATGTGAGGCTTAAATTCTGGCTTCTCATGTAAATCCACCCGACGTATCGTCACTCCATGGTTAACCGGAGCCGGCTTAAGCGTCAGGCGGGAATTGTCGCCCGTATGCAATGCGGGGCCGTTGATGGAAACTTCTCTCAAGATGGAGCGCTGCTTCATGGGAAAGGCTTAGTGTCAGCAATCAATTGAAATGACAAGCACTAGATATGATGCAAATGCAGAGACGAACCCTCCTATTGACAGCAATCGGATAACCGTCTACTTCGACACCCTTTCAAACATATATTCTAATCATGCCCATTGCTCTAGACCTTAGAAAAGGTAACGTAATCAACTACAACGGCAACTCTTGCCTCATCTTGGAATCGCATCACCGCACTCCCGGAAAAGGACAGCCCGTCGTACAAACCAAAATGCGAAACCTCACCACGGGTCGCTCCGGTGACGTACGCTTTCAGTCAACCGAAAAAGTCGAAGTTCTCATGACAGAGCGCAAGAACCTCGAGTTCAGCTACGAGGATCGAGGCACCTACTCCTTCATGGATCTCGAAAGCTACGACTCGATTGAACTCGATCCGGCCATGCTCGAAGAAGCGATCCCCTTTCTCGTACCGAATACCGAATACGAAATCCTTTTTGTCGACGACAAACCCGTCCAACTCATTCTGCCTTCCACAGTTGAGCTTAAGGTGATCGAATCAGCCATTGGAATCCGTGGCGACACAGCCAGCAAGGTCCAAAAGCCAGCTACCTTGGAAACCAACTTAGTCATTCAGGTGCCGCTCTTCATCAAGGAAGGCGAAACGATCAAGGTAAACACCAGCGACAAGAGCTACTCCGGCAGAAGCTAAAACCCGAACCAGTGAATATCTGCGCCCTTTGTTTGCCACCCCGGGGCAAGCCCTCGAC
>TARA_B110000037_G_scaffold149362_1_pt1 | contig 22711 bp, 26 predicted proteins | sample TARA_B110000037 | Tara Oceans TARA_B110000037 (sample SAMEA4397196) | marine metagenome | biome: Polar Biome; feature: [MIX] marine epipelagic wind mixed layer (ENVO:01000061); material: water (ENVO:00002006), including particulate matter (ENVO:01000060) such as... | depth 10-100 m
CAATGGTTTCAATAATGGAAGGTTGTAGTAAATACTGCTCTTTTTGTGTTGTTCCATATACTCGAGGTGAAGAGGTGTCAAGACCACTCAATGACATCATAAAAGAAATTATATCTAAAGACGTAAGTGAAATTACCTTACTAGGCCAGAATGTAAATGCCTATAGAGGTTTAATGGAAAATGGAGAGGTAGCCGACTTCGCGACTTTAATAGAATATGTTTCTGAAATAAATGAAATAAAAAGAATTCGCTTTAGCACAAGCCATCCTAACGAAATGAATGATGCTTTAATTGATTGTTTTAAGAATGTAGACAAATTGGCTAAAATGATTCACCTTCCAATTCAAGCGGGTTCTGACAGAGTTTTATCTGCAATGAAGAGGAATTACACAACCTTAGAATACAAATCTATCATAAGGAAATTAAGAAAAAAATGTCCTGATATATCAATTACATCAGATTTTATTGTCGGATTTCCAACTGAAACCTTGAAGGATTTTAACTCGACAAAATCACTTATGAAGGAGTTAGAATTTGATTACTCTTATAGCTTTATTTATAGCGCTCGTCCTGGAACACCAGCATCTTACTTAGATGATATAACTCCTCACGAAGAGAAATTAGAGCGCCTTCATAGCCTTCAAACAGAGAATATTAATCAAGGTGAAATTTTCACTAAAACAATGTTGGGAACAACACAAAGGGTTTTGATAGATGCCATTTCAAAAAGAAAACCTGGAGTATTTCTAGGTAAAACAGACAATAATAGAGTAGTTGAAATTGAAGGTAATCAATCACTATTAAACCAATTTGTTAAAGTTAAAATAGAGAAAATTTTAGATAAAAATATTCAAGGGATAATTGTTAAATAGATGAAAAAAAATCTACAACTCCCTAATAATAATAACATCATGCTGTCAAACTTATGTGGGCCATTAGATGAAAATCTAAAACAAATTAGTGCTGCTCTAGAAATTGAAATAAATCGAAGAGGCTCAAAGTTTATTCTTAATGGAGACAAAAAAAATATAGATTTTGGTTGTGAGCTGATAAAAAGTTTTTATAGCAAATCAACTAAATCAATTAATCCTGAAGATATCCAGCTTAGCTTAGTCCAACTTAACAAAATAAATACTTCCAATGCAAAAAAATCTCCAGAACTACTAACAAAGCAAAATGAATTACAAGGTCGCACACCTAGACAGGTTGAGTATTTACAAAATATTCAAAACCAAGATATTAATTTTGGAATAGGGCCTGCTGGAACAGGAAAAACTTATCTGGCTGTTGCATCAGCAGTAGATGCACTTAATCGCGAAAAAGTTAAAAGAATTATTTTGGTTAGGCCAGCTGTTGAGGCAGGAGAAAGATTAGGGTTTCTTCCAGGTGATCTAGCCCAAAAAGTTGATCCCTACTTAAGGCCTCTTTATGATGCTTTATATGATTTGGCTGGGTATGATAACGTTACGAAAATGTTTGACAAAGGTATTCTAGAAGTAGCTCCACTTGCTTATATGAGGGGTAGGACTTTAAATAAAAGCTTTATTATTTTAGACGAAGCACAAAATACTACACCTGAGCAAATGAAAATGTTTTTGACTAGGATTGGTTTTGGGACAAAAACAGTGATAACTGGTGATGTAACCCAAATTGATCTAGCGAAAGGGCAATTAAGTGGCTTAATTGAGATACAAAGAATTCTAAAAAAAATTAAAGGTATCGAATTTACCCAATTTACTGCAGAGGATGTAGTAAGGCATCCATTAGTTCAAAAGATAATTATTGCATATGAAAAATATGAAAACATTAAAATAAGCTCGTAATGAAAAAAGAAAAAATTTTTATTCATATCCAAGATACTCTTCACAAAAAAAATATACTAAAACTAAAAGAATGTAAGCTTTGGTTAAGCTCCATATTTCAAAAAAATTCTATCCTTACAATTAGAATTGTTAGTGAAAAAGAATCTGAATCTTTAAATTATAGTTATAGAAATCAAAAAAAACCAACAAATATTTTATCGTTTAGTCTCTCAGAAAATCCTATAATAGGAGATATTATCCTTTGTCACCAAGTTATTAAAAATGAAGCTAAAAATCAAAATAAAAAAATTCACTCTCATTACGCCCATCTTTTAATTCATGGGTATCTTCATCTTTTAGGCTATAGTCATGATAAGAAATTAGATGCAGATAAAATGGAAAAAAAAGAAATTCAGGTTTTAAAGAAACATGGATTTCAAAATCCTTATTAAATAGTTAAAATTTTATTATATGAAAAAGAAAAAAACTGAACTTATAAAGCAAATAAAAAATTATTTGCTAAAACCAAAAGATAAAGAACAGCTTGCAGATATTTTAAAATCTGCATTTGATAAAAATATGATGGACTCTGACGCCTTAATGATGTTGGAGGGTGTACTAAACGTTTCAGAGATGCATGTAAGGGACATAATGATTCCAAGATCACAAATGGATGTTATTGATATTTCTAAAAAAATTGAAGAATTTATACCATTTGTAATTCAAACAAGTCACTCAAGATTCCCTGTAATTGAAGAAGGTATTAATAATGTTATTGGAATACTTCTAGCTAAAGATCTCTTAAGATTCACTTCTGATAAAGAATTTGAAGTACGTGATAATTTAAGGCCTGCAATTTTTGTTCCTGAATCAAAACGTCTTAATGTACTACTTAAAGATTTTAGAACTAATCGGAATCATATTGCTATTGTAGTAGATGAATATGGTGGAGTTTCAGGTATGGTAACCATCGAAGATGTCTTAGAACAAATTGTTGGTGATATTGAAGATGAATTTGATTATGATGAAACTGAAGATAATATTATTGAAGATCAAGAGAGGCAATTTAGAGTCAAAGCTAGTACTGAAATATCAGACTTTAATAATTATTTTGCTACAAATTATAGCGATGAAGAATTTACAACGATTGGTGGATTAATTACTCAAAAATTTGGTTACCTTCCCCAAAGAGATGAAAAAGTTTCATTTGATGGTTTTGATATTACTATTTTAAGGGCTGATAGTCGTCAAATTCATTCTGTACTTATCAATATTGACTTACCAAAATCCACGGAATAGATTTTTTGAACTAACTACCATTATAAATACTCATAATAATAACTTTTAATTAAAGCGAGAATTAATATGAAACATTTAATAACAATTTTTTTTCTTTTCACCTGTCCATTCTCCTTTGCAGAGCATCATTCAACTGATGAAGGTGCTAATGAAAAACCCCTTTTCACTGAACTTCCAACATTAGATGTCAGATTTGTAGAAAAAATTGGAATCTTAACTACAGATGAAATTCTTAATATTCTAGGTGAACCTGCTAAAAGAATAGAATTAAAAATGAAATCAAGTAGTGATGTGATTGCAAGGACATGGTATTACCATAATATTAATACTGATGAAAACGGTAACTACTTCCCAACAACAGAGTTAGATATTGTGGATGGCTATGTTGAATCTGTTGTATTCATGAATGAAGTTGATGAAACTACTACTATTGAAGCTAAAAAATATGATGTTGAAAGACCTAATAGCGTTTTCTAAACTAGTCGTTAAGTCATATTAAAGTTAAAGTACTATTTTTAGTTAATTAAATCTAGTACTTTTATGAAATTCCAACTATTTCTTCATAATTATTTAATCCCTTTTTTACTCGGTGCATCTTCAATTCTCGCTTTTGCACCATTTAACTTTTACCCACTTATATTTATATCAATTATTGGACTTCTTTATGTAACCAATAAAAATAAATCAAAAAATAAGAAAAGTTTTTTGTTTGGAAGTGGTTTTTTTGTTGTCGGTATTTATTGGATTTATATATGCTTACAACAATTTGGAGGGATGCCCACTTTTATAGCCTTAATTTCAACATTATCCTTGTGTTTATTTCTTGCGCTTTTTTTCTTGCCCTTTTCTTTACTTAACCAACATAACAACAAAATATTTTTCATACCCGCTTTTTTTACTTTAATCGAATTATTAAGAAGTTTTATTTTTACGGGTTTTCCATGGCTCTCACTTGGATATTCACAAGTACCAAATAGTCCATTAATTGGATATTTGCCGATTGTTGGTATTCATGGAATTTCATTTCTAGTTTTACTCTCATCTGTTTTAATTTTTCAATTATTTAAAAAAAATTCAAAAAAACTATATTTAATAATTTTTCTTATTTTTATTTGGGGTTATGGAGAATTCCTTAAAGGTATAGAGTGGACTAAACCTATAGGCAAGACTATTAGGACTTCACTTATTCAAGGTAATATTTCTCAAGATAAAAAATGGAATAAAAATATGGTTAATGAGTCGCTCAATCATTACCAGAAACTAATACTTGATAGTGATGCTTCATTAATCATACTTCCTGAAACTTCTATTCCTATTGAAGTTAATGCAATACCTAAAAGTTTTATGAAAAAAATAAAAAATCATATTACACATAATGATGGACATATTATTTTTGGTGCAATTGAAGAGAATATGGGTAATTACTACAATTCAGCATTACTAATAGGTAAAGACTATGAAGCAATATATCGTAAAAATCACCTTGTTCCATTTGGTGAATTTATACCTTTCAAAAAATACTTAAGTTATATTTATCAAAATTGGCTTAATATTCCTTTTACTAATTTAAGTAAAGGAGAACAAAAGTCAGTGGATTTATTTAAAATTAACGATTTAGGTTTTGCAATTAACATATGCTACGAAGACGTTTTTGGCAACGAAATTGCTTGGTATGATAAGTACTCTAGTGAACCTAATGTTTTAGTAAATATAAGTAATGATGCATGGTACGGAAAATCTATTGCAGCCGAACAACATTTACAAATATCCCAAGCAAGAGCAATTGAAAATAAAAAAATGATGATAAGATCGACCAATACAGGGGTAACTGCTTTTATTGACAGGGATGGTAGGGTATTAAAAAAATTACAGCAATTTACCTCTGGCGACCTTAAGCATGATGTCCAGGGTTTTATTGGAACAACGCCATATATGTTGTTCAATAATTTTATAATTTATTTTTTGTGTATTATGACTTTATTGTTATATTTCAGAGCCAGTATAATTTTAAATTTTAAAAAGTTATTCTTTAAATAAAAATTATGTTGTTGCCTATGTCCTATGAAGTGCTTCAAAAAAGCAGTAAAATGCAAGCTAATTAAAAAATATAAAATATGAAACTAACTTTCCAAGAAATTATTTTTAATCTTCAAGAATATTGGAGTAATAATGGTTGCGCTATAGTTCAACCATACGACATGGAAGTTGGCGCTGGCACTTCTCATACAGCAACTTTTCTAAGATCTATTGGGCCTGAGCCATGGAAGGCTGCATATGTTCAACCTAGCAGGCGACCAAAAGATGGTCGCTATGGGGAAAATCCAAATAGACTTCAACATTACTATCAATTTCAAGTAGCACTAAAACCATCACCTGAAAATATAGTAGATTTATATATGAAATCACTAGAAAATCTGGGATTTGATCTCAAAAATAATGATGTTAGGTTGGTAGAAGATAATTGGGAAAATCCAACATTAGGGGCATGGGGACTAGGATGGGAGGTTTGGCTTAATGGGATGGAAGTAACTCAATTTACTTACTTTCAACAAGTAGGAGGCATTGCCTGCAAACCTATAACAGGAGAAATTACTTATGGATTAGAAAGGTTGGCAATGTATATTCAGGATGTTGATAGTATCTACGACATAAAATGGACTAAAGATTTAAAGTATGGAGATGTATTTCTTCAAAACGAAATTGAACAAAGTGCTTATAACTTTGAGTACAGTGATTCAGAATTTCTTCTAACAGCTTTTACATCCCATGAAAAACAAGCAAGCTACTTAGTTGAAAAGAACTTAGCCCTGCCTGCTTATGAACAAGTTTTAAAGGCAGCCCATACATTTAATTTATTAGACGCTAGAGGAGTTATCAGCGTAACCGAAAGGGCTGATTACATTGCTCGAATTAGAGGTATTTCACGTTTAGTAGCGAATTCATATTTAGAAAGTAGAAAAAAACTAGGTTTCCCACTTGCTAATTCAGAGCATGCAGAAGAAGTTATATTATCTTTAAATTCCAAAAAAGAAAAAAAATGAAATTAGATACGCTTCTTATTGAGTTTGTAACTGAAGAATTGCCGCCTAAATCATTAAAAGAGCTAGGGGAAAGATTTGGACAATTGATTACAGAGGGATTACTAGAGAAAGGGCTCGTCAAGACTTCTGATATGAGAATTTTTTCAACACCCAGAAGGCTCGGAGTCAAAATATTAAATGTTGCAGAAAAAAGTGAAAATCAAAAAAAATTAATCAAACTTATGCCCGCTAAAATTGGCTTTGATGAACAAGGTCGAAGCACACAAGCTTTATCAAAAAAACTACATTCTCTCGATGAAACTGATGAGGCTATAACAAGAATAAAAAGAGAAGAAGAGAAAGGACAGCAAATTTTATATATTGAAAAGAATATTGCCGGCACAGAGCTTGAAGATGCTTTATCTGAAATAATCAGACAATGTATCAATCAACTTCCAATAAAAAAAATGATGTCTTATCAATTAGGAGATGGCTGGACTTCTGTAAATTTTGTAAGGCCTATAAAAAATTTACTTATTCTGTATGGGGGAAAAATATTAAAAGTAACATCACTAGGTTTTGAGGCAAATAATAAATCATTAGGTCATCGATTTGAATCTAAAGAAAAAATATTAATTATTGATCATGCAGATAACTATGAACAAATATTATTAGAAACGGGTGGGGTTATCGCCAATTATGAACTAAGAAAAGAAAAAATATATTCGGATATTATTTTAGCTGCTAAGTCATTTAAACAAGAGCTTCATATTGAAGAAGATAATGCCTTATTGAATGAAGTTACTGCTTTGGTTGAAATGCCAAATATTTTGACCGGGTCATTTGATGAAAAATTTTTAAAAGTGCCTCAGGAATGTCTCATTTTAAGTATGAAAGCTAATCAAAAATATTTTCCATTATTTAACAAGAATAATCAACTTACCAATCACTTCATAATAGTTTCAAATCTAACGCCAAAAGATCCAATGAATATAATACGAGGCAATGAAAAAGTTATTAGGCCGAGACTTGCTGACGCAGAATTCTTTTTTGAGCAAGATAAAAAACAATCACTCAAATCACTTTCAAAAAAACTTGGATCTATTGTTTACCATAATAAATTAGGTACTCAATCAGAAAGAGCTGGCAGAGTGGCAATAATATTACAATATATTGCGAAAGAACTTAGTTTTAATGAAGATATTAATTTTAAAGAATTTGCATTAGCCTCCAAGGCAGATCTTTTAAGTCTTATGGTAGGAGAATTTCCAGAACTTCAAGGTGTAATGGGTGCAATATATGCCTCTGAAGATTCTCAATTAAAATGTATAGCATCGGCAATTGAAGATCATTACAAACCAAAATTTTCAGGTGATTCATTACCAAGAGATAGATTCGGAGACTATGCTGCTTTAGCTGAGAAGTTTGAAACTCTGATCGGACTATTTTCAATTAATGAACAACCAACTGGAGACAAGGACCCATTCAGTTTAAGAAGAAATGCTATTGGAATAATTAGAATATTAATAGAAAAGAATATTCCACTTAATTTTTTAAATTTAATTGAAAACCATACGCCAAAAGATAACAAAGATACAGCGGATAGCTTAAAAACATTTATTTATGAAAGATTATCTAATTATCTTAAGGATAAAAATTTTACATCAAATGAAGTTGATGCTGTTATTTCTTCAAGACCTTGTTATCTAAATGATATTATAAGTAAATTAGATGCTATTAAAGAATTTAGCAACTTAGAACAATCCAAAGACCTTGCTTCAGCAAACAAAAGAGTGTCAAATATACTTAAAAATTTTACTGGGTCAATTGAGAAAGTAGACGAAGTACTTTTAAAAGAAGATGAAGAAATTCAACTCTTTAGAACTATAACCAAACTTAACCCTAAAATAATTGAAGCCTTAAAGGAAAAAGATTTTATTGTCGCCTTGAAATCATTAGTTGAATTAAAAAACCCTATCGATGAATTTTTTGAAAATGTTATGGTTAATTCTGAAGATGAAAAAATAAAAATTAATAGGCATAACTTATTAAAACAACTACATATTTCTTTGAATAGTGTAGCTGACATTTCTAAGTTAACTAATTAAAAAAATGAAACTTGTTATTTTAGATAGAGATGGAGTGATAAATCAAGATAGTGTTCATTATATTAAGAACCCAAATGAATGGATACCCATTCCAGAAAGTCTTGAATCAATTGCTCGATTAAATCAACATGGATTTAGCGTTATAATTGCAACCAATCAATCGGGTATAGGAAGGGGTTTATTTGATATTGAAACAATGAATGCAATTAATAAGAAAATGCTAGACTTACTGGCTCAAGTTGGTGGCCATATTGATGCTATTTTTTATTGCCCACACACTGAAGATGCAAACTGTAAATGTCGAAAGCCTAAATCTGGAATGCTTGAGGAAATAAGTACTCGTTTTAATACTAGTTTAAAAAATATTCCTGCTATTGGTGATGCCCCTAGAGACCTAATTGCTTATGAATCTTGTGGTGCTCAACCAATTCTAGTTAAGACTGGAAAAGGCGAAGAAACATTTACCAATAAATCTTATCCGAAAAATACATGGATTTTCAATAATCTTTCAGAAGCAGTTGATAAGATTCTTAAAAAATAGATGACTTTATTAAGATCTTTGGTTTTTCAAATAGGCATGTGGGCTTTTACAATTCCCTTCACTATTCTCTCAATTTTAACCTTTCCTTTATCAGCGATAACCCGTTATAAATTTATTTCCTTATGGGCTAAAACAATATTATTTTGGCTGCGGGTATCTTGCAATATAAAATTCAAAGTAAAAGGGCTCGAAAATATACCTAAAAAGCCATTCATGATTCTATCTAAACACCAATCAGCTTGGGAAACTCTTGCATTTCAAAAAATTTTTCCCCCTCAAGTATGGGTCCTTAAAAAAGAATTGCTATGGATTCCTTTTTTTGGATGGGGGTTAGCTATGACATCCCCTATCGCAATAAATAGAAAAGAAGGAAAAAGGGCTTTAGAGCAGATGCTAAGGCAAGGTATTGATAGACTAAAAAAAGGATTTTGTATTGTTATTTTTCCAGAGGGAACTAGAATCAAGCCAAAAGAAATTGGTAAATACCATATTGGTGGTGCTTGGTTGGCGAAAAAAGCTAAAATTAATATCATCCCTGTTGCTCATAATGCTGGATATTTTTGGCCTAAAAATTCTTTCATAAAAAAACCAGGTGAAATTATTGTATCAATAGGTTCATCAATTAATACATCAACTATTACTGCAAAAGAAGCAACTAAAATTGCTAAAGAATGGATTGAATTAGAAATGTTGGAAATAAATGTTTAGTCTTTCTGATACCAAAAAACTTGAGCTACATGATGGATCTTTTATTAATTACGAGTTAATAAAAAAATATAGGCGTACGGTAAGTTTAAAAATTACACCAACAGGGCTTATTGTTAATGCGCCTATCTTAATGACAAATTATAGAATTGATCAATTGCTTAAAAAAAAATCTAAATGGATTAAAAAAAAATTATTACTAACTAATAATAATAAAGAACCTTTTGAAATAAATAAAGAAGCCCAATTTAAAATTCTTAACAATGAACTCTTAATCAAATTAAGCGAGGGTAGAAATGATATAGCTATAGATAAAAATCGATGCTATATAAGCTTTAAGAATTTATCAGATCACTACAGACTGAAGAAATTTTTCATAATGTGGATAAAAAATTATGCACTGAATTATTTTACTCTAAGAGTTGACGAGCTATGTAGAGAAAATAATTTCAAAGTGAATGCTACATTAATATCTAATGCGAAAACTAGATGGGGTACTTGTAATAGTAGAAAAGAAATTAGACTGAATTGGCGATTAATTCAAGCACCCCCATTTGTGATTGATTATGTAATATGTCATGAATTATCACACTTAAAATTCATGAATCATTCAAGTGATTTTTGGCAACAAGTCCAATTATTATTTCCAGATTATAAGAAAGCGGAATTATACTTAAAAGAAAATGGATTTAAACTTTACAGATTAGACTAAATCAGTTTTTTAATGTCCTCAACGATTAATTTAATCTCTGAACCATACGAGTGACGAACCCTAATTTCCCCGTTTTTATCCAGTAAATATATACCAGATGAATGGTCAATAGTATAAGAGTCGCCTTGAACAACCTTCTTTCTATAAACCTTAAACTGCTGTGTAATTTTTTCTATATTTTCAATAGTTCCAGTAAGGCCAATAAATGAAGAATCAAAAGATGGTATAAATTCACTTAATAACTCTGGTGTATCTCTCTCAGGATCAAGTGAGATAAATAAAACTTCTAATTGCTCAGAATTTTCTCCCAGCATTGATTTAATATTTTTAAGCTCAATCATTGTTGTAGGGCATATATCAGGACAGCTAGCAAATCCAAAAAAAATTGCAACAACTTTACCTTTAAAATCTTTTATTGCTTTCTTTTCACCCTTATGTGAAGTTAGTTCAAAATGAGAATCTAATTTAACCTCAGTTAAATTAGATCCATTAAAAACTAAATTATTATCCGAACAAGACAATAAAGTTGATAATAGTAGTAAAATAACAAAAAATTTATTCATATATAATTTCTTAAATGTTAACTTTCATTTTATCATGCTAACTATAAGTCATTTGGGATATCCTGAAATAAGACTAATAAATATACTTAAAGTTTAAAGGGGCATTATGGCAATACCACAAACAATGGAAGATCGTGATGGGCTTATCTGGTTTAATGGCGAATTTATACCTTGGCGCGAAGCAAAAACTCACGTGCTTACACACACACTTCACTATGGTTTAGGGGTTTTTGAGGGTGTAAGGGCTTATGAAACAAAAAAAGGGCCAGCTATTTTTCGATTGGAAGATCATACAAAAAGATTATTTAATTCTGCTCATATAGTAGGGATGAAATTACCTTTTACTCCTACTCAAATAAATCAGGCCCATAAAGATTCAATCACTAAAAATAATTTAAAGTCTGGCTATATTAGGCCTATGGCATTTTATGGTGCTGAAGCAATGGGAATTTCTGCAAAAGAATTATCAACAAATATAATAGTCGCGGCATGGAGTTGGGGGGCTTATATGGGTCAAGAAGCTCTTGATTCTGGGATCAAGGTTAAAACATCATCTTTATCTAGGCACCATGTAAACAGTACAATGACAAAAGCTAAAGCTAATGGCAATTATATGAATTCTATCCTGGCCCACCAAGAGGCAACTAATGATGGTTATGATGAGGCATTATTATTAGATATCCAAGGTTTTATTGCTGAAGGAACTGGGGAAAATATTTTTATAGTAAAAAATGGTGAGTTAATCACACCCACATTAACTAGCGCATTAGAGGGTATAACAAGAGATACAGTCATGGCCATAGCTAAAGGGTTGGATGTAAAAGTAACTGAAAAAAGTATCACTCGCGATGAAGTATACACTGCTGATGAAGCATTTTTTACAGGTACTGCCGCTGAAGTTACTCCCATCAAAGAGCTTGATGGAAGGCTTATAGGAAAAGGTAAGAGAGGTCTCTTAACTGGGGAGATACAAAAAATTTATTTCGATACAGTTAAAGGAGAAAATCTAGATTACGAACATTGGTTAAGTTATGTTGATTAAAAAGTAATTAACTCCAACTATCGAAATAACTAAATTTAAAATCTGAATTTATAGTAATAGACCTAATAATTTCTTCCATTTCTCTATTACTACTATTAGTTGAAATTGAATAACATTTTCCTTTTGATTGATTTTGTAAAGAAGATTTTTCTAATTGTCTCTTTACCTGTTTAGCTACAGCTAAGCCTGTATCAATTAGATTTACTTCAGGTCCCATTATATTTTTAATGATATTTTGAATAAAAATATAATGGGTGCAGCCTAGAACAATTGTATCGACTTTTCTTTCAAGTAATGGATCTAGATACTTTTGTATTAAATTCTTTATAGATGAATCATTAATTCTTCCTTGCTCTATAAGCTCGACCAAACCAGGGCAAGGCTGAGTATAAAACTCAATTTCTCCTGAATAAGTTTCTAGTAACGCAGAAAATTTTGCACTCTCTAGCGTCCCATTTGTTGCCAAAATACCAACACTTTTACACTTAGTTGTCTTAGTAGCTGGCTTTATTGCTGGTTCCATTCCAATAATTGGAATTTCATATATTTGACGGAGCTCTTTTATAGCAGCAGCTGTTGCTGTATTACAAGCCACTACAATTAACTTTGCAGATTTATTTTTAATTAAATAATCAATAATAGCTTTTGATCGATCTAGGATCTCATGATTATTCTTTAACCCATATGGCGCATATAAAGAATCTGCAACATAGGCTAAACTTTCATCTGGAAGTAGCCTTTGAATATGGGACATAACAGATATACCCCCTATTCCAGAGTCAAAAATTCCAATTGTTTGTATTTTTTTCATTCTATTGCTAATTATAGAGATAAAAATAATAAATAAAGTAGGTTAATGTAGAATAATACAATGGAAAATTATGGCAAATAGGCTAACAAAAATATATACGCGAACTGGTGACCATGGTAAAACTGGGCTTTCTGATGGATCTCGAGTAGATAAATTTCATGCTCGCATTGAATCATTAGGAAATATTGATGAATTAAACTCAGTTATTGGCATTCTTCTCACTGAAAAAATACCAGATGGCAAGAAACTTATTCTTGAGAAAATACAACATGACCTATTTGACATTGGTGGAGAATTATCGATACCAAATCATACCAAAATAGACGGAAGTAAAATTAATTTCCTTGAAAAAAATCTTGATGATATGAACAACGAATTAAAGCCACTAAAAGAGTTTATTTTACCTGGTGGATCCAAAGCCTCTTCTTATTGCCACTTGGCAAGAACAGTTTGTAGGAGGGCTGAAAGAAGTCTATTTAACTTAGCTCAAACTGATAAAGTAAATGAAGCTTCTCTTAAATATATTAATCGCCTTTCAGATATGCTCTTCGTATTAGCTAGATCTTTAAATAAAACTAATAATTTCAATGATGTTTTTTGGAATAAAAATACTCAATAATCAAAATTCATGAATAGTAATCTACTGCAGGTCTTCCAAGAAAAAATTCATTCATTTTTCAAATCTAAAAGAATTAATCACGAGCTAATTAGTGACGCAGCTTTAGACACAGTAAAAATGCTTAAAAAAAATAACTATGACGCTTTTATAGTAGGTGGTGCGATTCGGGATATTTTAATGGGTTTCAAGCCCAAAGACTTTGATATCGCTACCAATGCAACTCCAGAACAAGTAAGGACAATTTTTAAAAAATCAAGGATTATTGGGAGAAGGTTTAGGCTTGTTCACGTCATTTATGGTCGTGAGATTATTGAAGTTTCAACATTTAGAGCAAGGCCTCTAAAAAAAATACAGATGTCTAATGGGGTTTTAAAAGACAATGAGTACGGAACTATCAATGAGGATGCTGAAAGAAGAGATTTCACTATTAATGCACTTTATTACGATATTGAAAATAAAAATATAATTGACTTCTATGGAGGATTAAGAGATATCCAAAATAATCAATTACGCCTTATTGGTGAACCTAAGTTGCGATATAAAGAAGATCCAATTCGAATTTTGAGAGCTATTCGTTTCTCATCTAAATTGAAAATGGAAATTCATAATAAAACCCTAAATGAGATAAGAAATTCTATAGGCCTACTCAAGTCTGTTCCCTACTCTCGCTTATTTGATGAAGTAATGAAGTTTTTTTTAACAGGCCATTCTCAAGAAAGTATGGTGTTGTTTAAAAAATATAATTTAAGTAGTACTTATTTTCCATCATTAGAAAATAATAATAAAATTTTTAATGATTTTTTGTTACAAGCACTTATAAATACGGACCTAAGAATTAAAAATGGTAAATCTATAAATCCAGGATTCTTATTAGCAGTTTTTTTATGGGATGATGTTAATGAGTTATGTAAAAAATATAAAAAAAAATTTCCCCATCCATCTCTTGCACTTAATAAAGCGATTGATGAAGTTCTTCAGAAACAAGCAAGAATTTTTCCAGTTCAAAAAAGATTCTCAATTACGATGAGTGAGATTTGGAGGCTACAAATCCGATTTAATAGTTCGTCATCAAAAAAAATCTATAGGCTTTTAAACCACCCAAGATTTCGCGCTTCATACGACTTTTTATTGCTTCGATGTGAAGCTCTAGAAATTTCAAGATCTGAAGGTTTATGGTGGACTAAGTTTATTGAATCAAGCAAAAAGACGCAAGATTTACTTATTGCTAATAAAAAAAATTGGAACAATGAGTAGTATCTTTATTGCTCTAGGAAGCAACCTAGAAAATCCAAAAAAACAGGTTGAGCAGGGCATTCTATCCATAAAAAAAATAGATGGGATTAAAATTATCTGTGAATCAAGTCTTTATGAAACTGCACCTGTAGGCATCCTAGACCAGCCCAACTTTATTAATGCTGTTATAAAGATTGAATCTAATCTTAGCCCTTATGGACTACTCAAAAAACTTTTGAAAATTGAAAATATTGCCGGTAGAATTAGGGTTCATAAGAATGGGCCTAGAACTTTAGATTTAGATATTCTCTTGTTTGATAATTTAATTTTAAATGATGAAAAATTGACCATTCCACACCCAAGGATGCACGAGAGACTTTTTGTATTATTGCCATTAAAGGATATTGATGAACATATTGTTATTCCAAGCCAAGGTTCAATAAAGCATATAATAAAAAAACTCGTCCCAGAAAATATTAATAGGATCAAATAGTTTGAATATTTTTGATAAATACCCATACATTGTTGTTGAGGGCCCAATTGGATGTGGAAAATCTACTTTAGCCAAACTTCTATCCAATAAATTTGGGGCTAATATGTTCACTGAGAAAGCAGATCGAAATCCTTTTCTACCAAAATTTTATGAAGATATGAAACATTATGCTCTATCAACCCAGCTTTTTTTTCTTTTTCAAAGAGCTGAGCAAATTAACGATCTAAATCAACAAGATTTTTTTAAAAGTGGGATAATTGCTGATTTTTTTCTTCAAAAAGATCCTATATTTGCAAACCTTAATTTAGACAATGAAGAGCTTAAACTTTATACTCAAATTTATAACTACCTTCATCCTAAAGCTCCAACTCCTGACTTAGTTATATACCTTCAAACACCCGTTGATCTTCTGAGGAAGCGAGTTGAAAAAAGAAATATATCTTATGAACAAAAAATTTCTACCCAGTATTTAGAAAAAATTGCAGAATCATATAGTAACTATTTTCATAATCACCATCAATCTAGAGTTTTAATTATCAACAATGAAAATATTGACCTGCTAAAAGATAAATCGTCATTAAACATACTAATAGAACGGATCTCTCAAATTAATAGTATAAGAGAATTTTTTAACCCAAAATTAATCTAATTATGGCCGGTCTGAAAAAATTATTAATTAAAAAAAATATTGCGATTATCACTTGTTATGATGCATCTTTCGCATCTTATCTATCTAATACCAATGTCGATGCTCTCTTAGTTGGAGATTCGTTAGGAATATTAATAAAAGGGCAAGCTTCAACACGAGAAGTAAAAATGAGTGAGGTTTTATACCACACAGAATCTGTTAGAAGAGGAGCACCTCTAATGCCAATAATTAGCGATATGCCAATTAATTCATTTGCGAACAAAAATATGGCCCTAAAGAATGCAAAATTACTTATTAATGCAGGTGCAGATATGGTCAAAATTGAAGGTGAAAATAATATTATTGAAATTGTAAAATATTTAAATATTAATAAAATTTTTGTATGTGGGCATATAGGATTCATGCCTCAAGCTAATAAAATTAACAAGTCTAAAAATGAAGACTTACTTACCAAAGCCAAAAAACTTGAGGAAGCGGGTCTGAAAATGCTAGTACTGTCAATGACCTCAGAATCAGATGATAAAGCTATCACCAACCAACTATCAATTCCAACTATAAGCTTTAGATCTTCTTCGTTCTGCAATGGGGGGGTAGAAATTCTATATGAATTACTTGGAATTACATCTACATCTATTTCTAATGATAAAAAAAATACCCATTTAATGAATCAATCAACTATCCTTCATGTGTTAGAAAAGTTTATTACAAAAATTCACAAACGCAAGAATTAATGAGAATAATTCAATCACCATCAGTACTAAAAAAGCATCTAAATAAACTAGAAAATATATCTTTGATTCCAACTATGGGTGCTTTGCACGAGGGGCATTTATCTTTAGTAAAAGAGGCTAAAAAAATATCTAAAAATATTGTCTTAACCATTTTTATTAACCCCATTCAATTCAATTCAAAAAGTGATCTAGAAAATTATCCAAGAACCTTGGGTCAGGATATAAATCTAATAAAAGATATTGGAGTAACTATATTATTCACCCCCTCAACAAAAGATATTTTCCCAACAAAGCCTAATCTTTCTTACAAAATGCCTTCTATTTCTAATGAATTATGTGGCAAAAGCAGAAAAGGACATTTCAAGGGAGTAATAACAGTTATTGATAAACTGTTCAAACTAATAAAGCCATCACATGCTTTTTTTGGAAAAAAAGATTATCAACAGTTATATTTAATCAATAGGTTTGTATTTGATTCTAAGTTACCTATAAAAATTATAGGGGCTCCAACTATTAGAGATATAAATAATCTTGCACTAAGTTCTAGAAATAACCTTCTTAACAAAAAAGATATCAATAAAGCAGTGGATTTACATAAAAAACTTAAAAAATGTGTTGAATATGTCCTAAATGGAGTAAAAGTTCATGATGCTGAACTTATTGCTAAAAAAGAATTAGCTAAAGAAGGCTGGAGGATGGATTATTTCGAGATAAGAAGGCAATCTGATCTAAAAAGACCAAGTGATATTGATTTAAGACTAGTAGTGCTAGGTGCTGGATTTTTTGGTAAGGTGAGGTTAATTGATAATATAGAATTTTGCATCCCCACAACTATCTGACTATAATGGCACGATTAAAACTAATTTTTAAATACTTATGCAAAGAATAATGCTCAAATCTAAACTTCACCGAGTTTCAGTGACTCACTCAGAACTCGAATACGAAGGTTCATGTGCGATAGATGTTTCACTTTTGGAGGCTTCGAACATAAAAGAATATGAACAAATATCAATTTACAATATAACTAATGGGCAACGATTTACAACGTATGCTATTCAGGCTGAAAAAAATTCAGGAATTATATCCATCAACGGTGCAGCAGCTCATAAAGCAAACCCGGGAGATAAGCTAATTATTGCTACATTTTCCAATTATAATGAAATAGAACTTGAGAAATATCAACCGCTTTTAGTCTATGTTGACAATCAAAATAAAATAACTGTAACTAAAAACTCAATTGCAATTCAGGCAGCATAAGTTAAAAACACTTGACCTCAATTTCTAATATTAAAAAAAATGTAATAAGCGCATTAGAAGATATTAAAGCATTCGATATTATTTCTATAGATATTCGAAAGCAAGCTTCTATCGCAGATTATATTATCATCGCAAGTGCTAATTCATCAAGACAAGCTAAAGCACTAGCTGATAATATAAAAGATGAGATGCAAAAAATTAATATCTCTTTGATTGGTATGGAAGGGGGATCGGGAAGTGAATGGGTTTTAGTTGATTTGGGTGATATTATTATCCACATAATGACTCCAACAATAAGAGCTCATTATAATTTAGAAGAAATTTGGGTATCTGATAATTAAAAAGTGATCTCACAGATTGAAAATAAAAATTATTTCAATAGGAAACAGGACTCCGAAATCAATCCAAGATATTTTGTATAAATATACTTCAAGATTTGACAACTATTTTAAAATCGAATTATTAGAAATAAAGTCCGAAAAAAATTTTCAATCTATCGAACAAAAAAAATTACAGGAGGCTAAAAAAATTCTTAAATTAATTAATAATGATTTTATTGTCTCACTTGATGAAAATGGATCTTCTTGCTCCTCAAAGGCTCTTTCAAAAAATTTATCGAACTGGATTCAGAACTTTCCCAAAGTAGTTTTTATAATTGGTGGTGCCGATGGTTTAGATAAAAAAATTATAAATATTTCAAATTGGACTTGGAGTCTATCGGAACTTACACTTCCACATAATCTAGTAAAAATTATACTTGTAGAGCAACTTTACAGGGCATCATCAATATTAAATAATCACCCATATCATCGTGAATAACATAATAAATAACAGTCTTATATGGCTCAGAAGAGACCTTAGGCTATATGATCACAATGCTCTTTTTCATGCTCTAAAAAATTCTAAGTCAGTTTATTGTTGTTTTATTTTTGATACCAAAATCTTAGAAAAATTAAGTAACAAACAGGACAGAAGAATTGAGTTTATATGGTACGCCCTTAAAGAAATAAAAAAAGATCTAAACAGCTTAGGTTCCGATCTTATTGTAGAAATTGGTGACCCTTTAGTTTTAATTCCTGATTTAATTCATAGGTATAAATGTAGTGCATTATTTTTAAACAAAGATTATGAAAGATACGCAATAGATAGGGATAAAAAAATTTCTGATACGCTACAAAACAATGGCATCCAGACGTACAAATATAAAGATCAAGTAATATTTGAAGAAAAAGAGATTTTAACTCAAAATAATAGTCCTTATACTATTTTTACTCCCTATAAAAATAATCATCTTAAAAAAATATTAGATGAAGGTATTGCCCAATTTGATTGTGATTCTTACAAGGTTAATTTAGCTAAATTTAAATATAAACCTCTTCAATCATTAAAAGAAATAGGTTTCGAAGAATCAAATATTTCTTCAATGAATCTTCCTATTGGAACATCAGGGGGAATTGCCTTAATTGAAGATTTTAAAGCAAGAATAAAAAATTATAATTACAATAGAAATTTTCCAGCTATAAAAGGTGTTTCATATCTCTCAGTACATAATAGATTTGGTACAGTATCGATAAGGCATCTTGCAAAAATAGCACTCGAACATACCTCAGAAGGCTCTTCTTCATGGCTGAGTGAATTGATATGGAGAGATTTTTATTTCCAAATACTATCAAACTTCCCCCATGTCCAAGAAGGTGAAGCTTTTAAATTTAAATACAATAATCTTAAATTTGAAAATGATGAAAAAAAATTTAGCTCCTGGATGAATGGACAAACAGGCTTCCCAATTGTCGATGCAGGGATGCGCCAATTAAATTCAACTGGATTTATGCATAACCGACTTAGAATGATTATTGCTAGTTTTTTAGTAAAAGATTTATTAATAGACTGGCGCTGGGGCGAAAAATATTTTGCCGATCATTTAATTGATTTCGACTTATCTGCAAATAATGGGGGGTGGCAATGGGCAGCATCGACAGGCTGTGATGCGCAACCTTATTTTAGGATTTTCAACCCACTTCTTCAATCAGAAAAATTTGATCCAGATGGTAATTTCATCAAAAAGTATGTTCCTGAATTAGAGTCATTAAATAAAAAAGAGATCCACCAACCATCTGTTTTTTTTGACAAATCACCACATAATTTTTCTATCAAATTAGGTTCAGATTACCCATTCCCAATTGTTAATCATGCAGAACAAAAAGATAAGATTATGGCTTTATATAAGAATGCAATATAGTGTTGTTTTTTTACAACAATATTTCTTTCATTTAACTTATTACAGGCTTATTAAATAGACTTAAATACAACGATGATGGATAATCATAAGCATATGCGAACATCAAAATTACTAATTATTGTTTTACTTATTTTCCAGGTGGCAGGCTGTGCAACACATGCTAATAAGGATCCATTAGAAAGCTTAAATCGAGCAATATATAAGTTTAACGATGTTGCTGACGGAGCAATTATTAAGCCAGTATCAAAAGGTTATAGAAATATAGCTCCAACATTTGTTGTAAAGGGTATTAATAACTTCTTTAATAATATTAGAGATGTAGTCACAGTAATAAATGAGTTACTCCAAGGCAAGATTGAGTATGCTGCAAATGATACTGGAAGAGTTCTACTTAACAGCACTATTGGATTGCTAGGCTTTATTGATATTCATTCAATAAGTGGTGGTGAAAGAAGGAAAGAAGATTTTGGGCAAACACTTGGGCACTGGGGTGTAGGACAGGGAGCATATTTAGTTCTTCCATTTATAGGGCCTTCAACTACTCGGGATGCTGTCGGGTTTGTAACAGATACATTAGCTTTTGATCCGATTAGCTACATAAATAATGTAAGAGGAAGGAATCAGGTGCGTATTTTGCAATTTGTTGATGCTCGCACTGAACTCTTGAATGCATCGTCAATTATGGATGAAGCATCTTTAGATCCATACCAATTCCAAAGAGACGCATACCTTCAATACCGTAAAGCTCTTCTTAATGATAAGCCTTCAGGAGAAATCGACTATACCGATTCTGCAGATACTGATTATAACTATGAAGCATACATGGAAGAATCTCCGGATAAATTAATCCCTGAGATTACTGATACACGAAAAATTTCCCAAGCTGAGTAATTCATTTTCTTAAGAATTAGTTGCTACCGTCATAGGTTCAATCATAATTGATCCAGTATATTTAGAACTATTTTGATTGATATCATTTGCTATGGCCTTAATATTTAACAACATATCTTTAAGATTACTAGCAATTGTGATTTCCTCTACCGCATATTGAATTTTTCCTGACTCAATCCAAAAACCTACAGCTCCTCTTGAGTAATCTCCAGTAACCATATTCAATCCATGGCCTAAAAGTTCTGTAACCAAAAGACCTTTATCAATTCCTTGAATTAACTCTGAGAGATTTTTATTAGATGAACTTACAATAAGGTTATGTGCACCGCCAGAATTTCCAGTAGTTTGCATCTCCAACTTTTTTGCACTATAAGAGGATAGAAAATAACCATTTAAAAAGCCATTATCTAAAATACTTCTTTCTTTTAAATTTACGCCTTCCCCATCAAAATATGAGCTTGAGTGGCCTTTATCTAAAAATGGATTTTCAATAATAGACAAAGAGTCGGAAGCTATCTTAGTGTTTAATGAGTTTAATAAAAAAGATGTCTCACGATACAAGTTTCCACCAGAAATTGCAGCAACCATTGAAGAAATAATTGAAGTAGCAATTTGAGCTTCAAATATTACAGGGTATTTTCCAGTCTTAATTGGCCTTACGTCCAAGCGTTTAATAGCTCTTTCTGCTGCATCTTTTCCAATTAACTGGACTGATAATAAATCATTATATGACCTTACTGAGCTGAAACTATAATCTCTCTGCATTCCTAAATCACCTTTAGCTACCACAGAACAGCTAAGAGAAGATCGAGAAGATGGGTAACCCCCACTAAAACCTGCAGAATTTAAATAAACAAATAGATTTTCAGACGTGCTTAGTTGTGCGCCTTCTGAATTAACTATACGACTATCAAAACTTAAAGCGTAATCTTCACATTCCAGGACTTTTTGAATCATTAATTCTTGAGAATCAAAATATGAGTTGTAAATATTTAAATCTTTAACATCTTTGGAATAAAGACTAGGGTCTGCTAAGCCAAAAGCCTTATCTTCTGAAGTATATTTTGCTATCTGGCAAGCTGCTTTAACGCATGAATCAAGAGCATCATTACTAAAATCTGAAGTTGATGCAATGCCTTGATGATGACCAAAAAAAACAGTGGTACTTAGACTTTTACCATTATTTAACTCAATATTCTCTAAATCGCCCATACGAGTAGAAATAGTTTTTCCTGCGTTGACACTGATTTCCACCTCTGAAGCAGTTGCACCATATTTTTTTGCTATATCTAAAACCTTATTTGCAATTAGATACAAATCGTCTTTAGATAAGTTAAAAAGTTTTACGTCCATAGGAAATACTTTCTTCAAAACTGATATCATACAGAATCATTGAAAGAATTAGGCGTTAAGTCATGGAAGATTTAGATAAAAATCTTATTGTAAGTAAAACAGAATTAAAGAAAGGTTCAAAAAAGATTCAACAATTTGGAAAAAAAATTTCTGAATTAACTCTAAATAACATCCAAGAATTTAAATTTCCTTCAAATATTTATGATGCAGCTATTGATCTTAAAAATTTAAAATCAAACTCTGCTAAAAAGAGGCAAGCTCAATATTTAGGAAAGTTACTAAGAGAAATTGACTTAACTGGTGCTTTTTTAATTATGGAGCAATTAAAAGTAACCTCACAAAAGGAAATACAAAGAAATCATGTTGTTGAGAGCTGGAGAGATAAACTATTAAGCAATAATGATTCAATAACTAATTTTTTTGATGAATATCCTAAGGCTGACAGGCAGTCACTAAGGCAAACGATTTCAAATGCTCAAAAAGAAAAAAAAGATAATAGGCCTCCTAAATACTCAAGACAACTCTTTAAGCTTATTAAAGATATTATGTCTAAAGTTTAACCATAACCTTTGATTGCTTTCCAGCTCTTAAATAACCAACTTCAATTAATTTACCTTTATTTTTTCTGATTGCGCTAATTAGA
>TARA_B110000037_G_scaffold137000_1_pt1 | contig 22530 bp, 9 predicted proteins | sample TARA_B110000037 | Tara Oceans TARA_B110000037 (sample SAMEA4397196) | marine metagenome | biome: Polar Biome; feature: [MIX] marine epipelagic wind mixed layer (ENVO:01000061); material: water (ENVO:00002006), including particulate matter (ENVO:01000060) such as... | depth 10-100 m
AGAAACTGAGAAAAAATATCCACTTTATAAAAAATACATAAAAGAAGTAAGCCGATTTGTTCCTTTTAAGAAAAAATTTAGAATTTAGTCATCTTAAACATTTAAAAAATAATTTATGTCAAAAAAATGGAAAAATAAAATCCCACCAGCCAAAGTTTAAAACATAGCTTGTAACTATGGCATATATGTTTTTTTAAATCTACATTTATTATCTAAGAAAACTAATCGAAATTATTTTTTTATCTTAAAATTATATTATAATGTGCGAAAATTATAGTAATGACTATATTTTACTTAAAAAAAATCATTTAATTTGTTTAAATTAAAAACATATTTATGTTACTCCTAAAAAAATATTTAAAAAAAAGAGGAATAAGAAAAAGAAAAATATCATTTGATTATATTTCAAATTTAAATACTGATTTATTATTGGACTCTATCAAAATAGATAAAAAACTAGTAGTTCACATAAGAACTATAGAAAATCAAGCTGATCAAACAATAACTCCTAAGCTTAAAAGTAAGCTTCTAAATAGTGAAGTTTTTAAAAAAAAATTTAATAGATTTCTTGAAAATTATCGTTTCACATACCTTTATGATGAAATAATTATGACAAATAAAATTATAAAATCTAAGCATCCTTTTAAAACCTATAGAAAGTATATATATTTTGAAGCGTATTTAAATTCAATTAAAGCTGAAGTTGAAGCTGGTAAATTAACTAAAGGAGATAAAGTAATTTTTATTGGAAGTGGACCATTACCTATTACACTAATAATGTTATACGATAAATATGGTATAGAAAGCATCGGAATTGAAATAATACCTAAAGTAGCAGAATTGTCAAGAAAACTTATTAGATCCTTACAGCTTTCAGATAAGATTGAAATTGTAACAGGTGATCATTTTTCAATAAAAAAGACTGAAAATATTAAACATGTCATTATTGCATTAGCAGCTGAACCCAAAGATGAAATTTTACAATGGCTAAGACCACGTCTGTCAGATAGTACTAGTATATCCTATCGTTTTACAAAACATCAAAAATTAAAGGGAGATATAGATGATTTAGTACAAAATTCAAAAAGAAGATTTAAGGAATATGATGGATATAAAACTACCAAAATAATAAATCCAGCCCCACCAAGCTCAAATATTATAGCTGTAGTTAAACCAAAAAAATAAAGTCAAGAATACTGGGAATTTGAATTTAAAAGAAATTGATGGAATGGTAATAGTTGAATCAAAATAATATATTTATTGATGATCACAGAATATATTAATTATTAAAATTTTTACAACAAAAACATTTAGTAAAATGCCAAATTTTATAAATGTAACTTTTAAAAAATTACAAAAGAGAATATTCTAATATGTCTCTATTCGTATCTGTTGTATATATATTTTCTAAACGAAAACCACAATCTTCTCCTAGAGTTTTGTATTCTTCCTTATTCCTTTCTTGACCATCTACCAAAATCATAAAATTTAAACTCATCCAATTAGAAATATCTCTAGAACCATCATCGGGTAAAATATTTTCTATAATAAGTAAGCGCTTATTTTTAATAGAAGTATTGACTCCATTTGTTGACATCATTGCTTTTCTAACATTTCTCATTATTTTTTTCGTCTTATCTTCAGGCCAGTTGTGAATTACATTCTTCATCGTATAAACATCTGCCTTATCAGGAACTTCTTCGAAAAAATTACCTGTCATTATATTAATCTCATCCAGCTCAGAATTTTCAAAAGTTGTAGAGAGATCAAAAACAGCACCTTTTAAATTATTATTTTGTTTTAGTATTGAAATTAAAAAAGAACCTTTTCCTCCACCGATATCGATAACGTTGTGAAAAGATGAAAAATCAAAAGCTTCTACAATCTTAGAATCTTCTGTTTCCCATTTTTTCAGCATGGCCTCATGAAAAATTTGAAGAAGTTCAGGTTTATCTTGCAAATAAGTTAGTGTTCCTTTTTCAACAGTTGGTGAGTACTCTTTTCCGTTTCCATTTTTTAAAATGTCCACTAAGTTACCCCAAGGTTTATAGCGGTAATCAGCTCCATTTAGTCGAGCTTCTGCTCTTTTAGAATACGGATGGTCACTTCGCAAGAGCGCTCCGAGTTCGGTAAGCATATATTCCTTAGTTTTTGTGTTAAACTGAATAAAACCTAACTCAGCAACACACCTTAAAAACTGTCTCAAATAAGGTATATTTAGTTCTAAATCTTCCGCAAGTTTTTCACAAGTTTTTGAAGAATTACTAAGAGCATCAGCCATAGCTAATTCGGCAAAAGTATAGGAGCACTGTTGGAGCCAATTGCCATAAATCATTTGCGAAAGTGTCTTTATATTCTCGATCATGCGTTCTTTAGCTGCGTTCATATGATAGTAATTATATTATTTTTTTAGAATATGAATAACATACAGTGTTGTAAGACCTTTTACATTCCATACTTTGTGAATAATCGCTACCACTACAGTATAAATTACAGCCGGAAGCATTCCATATAATATGGTATGATAATCTCCTAAATTTTCTCTGAATAAATTCCACATTAATAAAGGAACTGTCAAGTAAAAAAAAGCGTCTGTAATAATTTTTTTTATCATAATAATTTTTTTGCTATAAATTCATGTTTTTTATAGAATCAAATTTCAGTTCTGTTGGATAGGCTATACTGATTACTACGTTGTTTTTAATCCACGCAAGTGCATTTAGTCTCGGTAAGTGTTTAAATGCTATTGTATAAATTGAATTATGAAGGGTAATTTCTGATATTTCAAAAAAAGTTTCAGAAATTGTAAAACCCGTTCTTAATGCTTTAGAAACAGCTTCTTTTGCAGCCCAGTATATGTGTTTTTCTTCTAAAGTGAAACTTTTCTTGTATTTCGATAAAAAAAATGCCAGGGTCACCTCGTTATTTGGGTTTATCTCTTCGATATCCACCCCAATAGGGTGTGTACCTGCTTCAGACAAAAGAGAAGCAGCATACTCGCTTGAATGTGCTATTGAAACCCACATCTTATTAATCCCGTTTGTGTCAAATATAGGGAAACCCCATACTCCACTGATAATGTTTATATCGGTAGGCTTAATTTTTTCTTTAATCAGTAAAACATTGTTTTTAGCTAGAATCCTGCCTGTAATAAATTCATTCTGTCTGCTAATTACTTTAAAATTATTAAGAATTTCAATTTCATCTTTGGAAAGAGAAGATCTAAATTTTTGAATGGAATTATCATATTTTCCTGTAGACAAGATAAGTCGATATTTTTGCTCTTTTTCGTCAATTAAATTTATAAAATATACCTCTTTAAATTTCATTTCCATGTCGTTGTTTTTAACCATTGTTCAACTACATTTGCTATGACGACCGAATTTTTACCATTTATCATGGTAATATGGTTCCCTGGAACTTCAACAATCGTTATATTAGAACAGTATTTTCTCCAACCTAAATCCTCTAATTTTGTTATCGGATGTTCATCAACCATGAGGTTTTCTTTTGCTTTTAATAGTAAAACGGGGCCGTTATATAACTCAGGTGAAAATTGAGTTACAATCTCATTGTGCTTCACAAGAATATCCAAAAATCCTTTAAAATTTTCTAGAGTAGTTTCTTCGGGCGTCAATTGAATTCTAATAAATTCATTCAATAAACGTTCGTGATTAATCACATCACTTTCAATAATTTTTTTGTCAAATTGTTGATTTGTGAAAACATAGACTTTTTGCAAATAAGTAAATAATCGTTCTTTATACGATATTTCTTCTTTTTGGGGATTGCTTATTGCCGGTTGATCTAACAAAACAAGTGGAGGGAGGGTACTGTTTTCCAGAGCAAATAAACAGGCGATCTGATGTGCAATTAAAGCACCCATAGACCAACCTGCTAAAATGAGATGCTCTGTAATTTTTCCTTGTTTTAATTTTTTAAAATAATCACTTGCTAATTTTTCAATGGATATTGTCTCATCACGATCTGTACATCCAAATGAATAAGTGTTCATTATTGGTGAAAGAGCGGTTGCAATAGGATAATAGCACATAATATTCCCTCCTGCAGGATGTACCCAGATACTTTTTTTAAGATGCCCTTTTTCTATGATAGCAATAGGATTCTCAATTGAAGGAAAAGAGCTACTATCTTTTCTTAATAAACCAGCCAATTCTTTTATAGAACTGTTATTAAATAAATTGGATATTGCTAGTTGACATTTAAATTCCTTGTTAATTTTTGAAATAAGCTTGATAGCTAAAAGAGAATGTCCACCAATGTCAAAAAAATTATCTTCTATTGAAATAGTTATATTTGGAAACAATTCTTTATAAAACTCTAATAATTTTATTTCAAAAAAATCTCTGGGCAGTATCTCAATAGTTTCTTTTGTACTTAAACCCTTTTTTTCTTTTAAATTACCGTAATCAATTTTTCCATTAGTGGTTAATGGTATTTTTTTTACGAAATAAAAAGTTGGCACAAACATATCCGGGACATATTTTTTCAAATAGGTCGCCAGCTTATTTGATGGCATATCTTTAGTAGTTTGAATGGCCGCGCCTAACTTTTTAATGTGATCTGTTTCGTTAAGAAGATACACAACTGCATTGTCAACATCAGGATGATTTTTTAAAACACTTTCTATTTCACGTAACTCAACTCTAAAACCGTTCATTTTAATTTGCGAATCACTCCTTCCTAAAAAGATAACTTCTCCATGCTTATTAAGAATCCCTCTATCTCCTGTTCTGTAAATTTTATCGCCGTTAGGAAGGTGTAAATACTTTTGATTTGTAAGTTCAGAATCATTTAAATATTTTTTTGCAAGATTATAACCGCTTATACAAATTTCACCCTCCACTCCATTTGGAACTAAATTCAAAAAGGCATCTAGGAGGTATACTTTTGTATTATTTATAGGTCTTCCTATTGGAATACGACCTTCTAAATTACTTAAATCTAGTTCGTGTGTTAGTACACCAATAGTTGTTTCTGTTGGGCCATAATGATTTAGTACTCGAAGGCCTTTTAACTTGTTCTTTTGTATTAATGAAACAAGTGTATTAGTTATGACTTCTCCTCCACAAATTAAAACCTTAGAAGGTAAAATTTCTTGTATTATTTCTGAATAGGCCTCCAAATGGGAGGGCACAATTTTAAGAATATCGGGCGGATTTTGTTTAAAAAAGGCACATAGTAATGCCGGATCTAATAATACATCTTGTGATGGGAATAAAAGGGTGCCTCCATAACCTAAAGACAGGAAAATAGCAGTATTCCCTAAATCTGCTTGAATAGCCGAGACATGAGCGAAATTTTGCAAACTAATACGGTTTACTTCATGCTTCAAACCTTTAGTGTAATTAAGTAAAGCACCGTGAGAGACTAAAACTCCTTTTGGTTTACTTGTAGTGCCTGAAGTATAGATTAAATAGGCCGTGGTGTTGCTTTTTAAAGGAACATCATCACAGTGATCATTAAAAGAAAAATGAGCTAATTCCTTAGGAGAAATACAACTGATGGAAATTATCTTTTTATCAGAAAAAAGGACGGACGCCTGGCTGTCTTTTATTATGAAATGTAATTTTTCCTCAGGAGTATCTAATGCAACTGGAAGATAAGTACAGGCACTTTTATAACAGGCCAGTATACCAATAATAAACGATACATTTCTACCTGTATCTAAAATGACTACGCTATGCTCCTTAACTCCTTTTTCTCTAAAAAGTTGGGTTAAGGCATTTGCTCTTTTGTTTAATTCTTTATAAGTTATTTTTTCGTCAGAATCAATTACGGCAATTTTATTAGGAAATTCTTCTAAAGCCTTATTAAATAATTCTAACCATGATTCTTCAGAATGAACCTCTACGGATCCTGTTAAAAGAGAAAGGTCTTCATCAGGGAATATTTTTTGTTTATCCAGAGAATCAGTAGGGTTCTCGATAACAGCATCTATTAGGTTTTGATAGTGCTCTACGCATTTAACTATCTTAGAAGATGCTATACTGTCTTTTTTATAGGTTAATACCAACTTCGTATTTTCGCCTTCTACTTCAACCCAAAAGTTTAAATCGAATTTTGAATTTCCATAGTCTATAGAAAGCATCTCATATTTATCTTCTTTATTTTTTTTCGGAAAATACTGATACGCAAAATGTATGTTAAATAAGACGTTATCATCCAAATTTCTTTCTGGATTTATTGCTTTAATAATCTCAGTAAAAGGAACCTCTTGGTGCTTTATATATTGATTAATACTGTCAATAGATTTTTTCATTAATTGGAAAAAACTCAGTTTTATATCAATGAGCAATCGAATTGGGAGCGAGTTAAAAAAGAGTCCATAGGTGTCTTGAAAGTATCTTGAATTTCTATTGGCTACCGGTGTACCAATAATAATGTCATTTTCTTGAGTGTAGATACTCATTAAAATAACAAAACAAACATAATAGAACTGAAATTGAGTATAGTTATTCCTTTGACAAAAAGCGGTTATTTTTTGTGAGGTTTCTAAAGGGAAATTATATACTAGTAGCTCACCCTGGAGCGTTTCCTTAGTTGAATAAAAATCTCTGGGAAATCTGGATGCAGGGGGTAAAGACGATAATTTTCTTTTCCAAAACCCTATATGATCTTGATAGGTTTCTGATTTCATCCAATCGTGTTCCCATTTTACAAAATCTATATATGAATACGGCTTTTCCGAATTGGCATTCAGTTTTCTATAATCTAAATGAAGGTCATTAGAAAGCAATGCGTTTGTCCAACCATCAGAAATGATATGTTGTAAATTAAGTAACAATATAAATTTGTTTTCTGCAATTTTAGTAAGCTTAATAGCGAATAACGGAAGTTGTGTTAAGTTAAAAGTTTTAGAGGAATGCCCTAGCGCTATTTCTTCAATTAATTTCTTTTTCTCTATATTATTACTAATATCTTGATAGTCTATTGACGGCTTGTATTTTGGATGAATATGTTGATATATTTCACCATTTTTTTCATGAAAGGTCGTCCTGAGAATGTCATTATTTACAACAATCTGTTCTAATGCGAGTTCCAAATTTTCTAAAGAAATAGCTTTATAAATTTTAACAGCAACAGGTATATTGTACAGAGAAGTGTTTTTAAATAAATAAGATAAAAACCAAATTCGTTCTTGGGCTTTCGATAAGGGGTAATGCTCTTCGGGATTACGCAGCATTTTTTCAAATGTCTTACTAGCGCTAGTTTTTAGAGATCTATTCCGAGATGCTACTAATTTTCGTATCTGTTCAGGACTTAGGTTGTTAAATTTATTTTTTAATGAGTTTTGCATGCAGTTTTTAAAGTTTAATCATAAGTTACAACCAATTTACCAATATGTGTTCCTCTAGACATCGCTGTAATAGCTTTTTTTAAATCTTTTATAGGATAAACAGTATGGAAAATAGCTTTAAAAGATCCATTTTCAAATAATTCAACAATTTCTTCCAAAGAAGAAGTCATTAGATCTGGATTTAGAAACAGTAATGAAATATCTAAAAACTGAAATACAATTCCATTGCTAAGCAATTTCATGCCAAAATGGGTGTCTTTAGCTATGTCTTTTTTATCAATATGAATGAATTTCCCAAAAGGTTTTAACAACTTAATACTTTCAAACATTAATTCTCCAGAAAGAGTATTTAAAACAATGTCTAGTTCTGTATTTTTAGATTTTAAAATATGGGCAAAATCTAAAGACCTAGAATCGTAGACGTTTTTAATCCCATTACTTCTTAGGTGTTCTCTTTTTTCTTTTGTTCCAGCAGTGGTAAAAATGGTTGCTTGTTTCCAATTAGCAATCTGTAATGCTGATAGACCAACACCGCCAGAGGCCGTATGAATTAATAAATTTTCAGATTTCCGTAATCTTCCCAATTTAATTAAACCAATATATGAGGTTAAAAAAACGGTTGGAATACAACAAGCTTCTTCAAAAGATAAATTTTTAGGTTTTAAGCAAACACAGAATTTATGAACATTAAAGGTTTTGATGAAATGACAATTATCTCTCAATATTTCATCATTTTCTGTATGGCCAATATGAATCGATATGACTTCGTCTCCAGGCTTAAATTTTTTTACATTGTCTCCAACTTTTTCGATAATTCCCGCATAATCTGAACCCATATTTGTCGGTACTCCCGGAGAACTTGGGTATTGTTTAGAGGCAATCATTACATCTCTAAAATTTAAACTTGAAGCTTTGGCTCGAATTTGAATATAATCTGACCCAGGTTCAGATATTTCTGTTTGCCGTAAATTAAAATCAAAAGGCATGTCAGATTTGAATGTATACTCAAAGTTTTTTAAAAAATCAATACCAATTTTCGCTGTTTTATTCTTTGATTTAGTCAACTTAGCAAGCAATTCTGCTTGCTTTTCTGGAGGTAGACTTTTTATTTTCTTTAAAAACTCATTCATAATTATTCATTCAAAAGTTTTTCAAGGTCTTCATCCGAGTGTTCTCCTAATATTTTACCAAGTACTAGCTCTGCTAACATAGAAACAGTAGGATTATTAACGAATTCATCTGTAGATAAAGCTACTTCAAATGCATCATTAATTCCAGAAACTATTTGTATCGATAATAAAGAATTTCCGCCCAAACTATTAAAAGAATCATCTGAGCCAATTTTATTAATCCCTAAAATAGCGGTCCAGATCATTGCAATAGTTATTTCTATTTCATTTTCTGGTGCGATATATGGCGTTTCTATGTCTGGCCGATCGTCTATATCTTCATTTATCTTAACATTTTTTATTTTTTCTTTACTTTTCTGTTTTAAAATAGAATGTGTTGAATCATCGATATCAAATTGCAAGTCTTTTGTATATACAATGACTTGTGATAGCTTAGAGTTCCGAAGTAATGTATCTATAACTTGTTCTCCTTCACTGGGCAGAATGTCATCTTCTAATGCATCAAGAGAAAGTTCTTTTATTTCTTCAGTTGCTACATTGCTTTTGTTTGACAAATTAGATAACTTAATAAATGAATAATTTAATATTTCAGCTATTATATCTCCGTCTAGATTACAGATTTGAAAATCAAAACTTAATTGATTCGCTACCGGTTCTAAGGAAGACATTTTCGTATACGCATAGAGTTCTTTTTCAAAAGGAGCGTATATATATACTTCACCATAAGCGTTTGGTAAATAGCTACTAGATAAGTCTTCCAAATATCGGAAATGACTGGAAGTTGCTACATCTAGCATAGCTGGATGTAAAAAAAAGGAAGAAAAGTCATTATTAAATTCATCACTTAAAGATAATTTTGTTAGCCATTCTTTCTTGCCAATGTGAATTATTTCTTTACAATCCCAACGCTTACTATAGTTCAGTACTGGTTTGTTATTTCCATCCGTAATTACCAAAGAATGTGGATCATTATTCACAGCTGGCATTTTTTCTTTTAATTGCGCTATGTTGATTTTTTTAGGTTTTATTTTTTCTACAAACATTAATTCTCCGCTAAAATGATCTTGCAATTTATCTTTTTTAGTAATGTCATTCAGATGAGATGTACTTTTAAATTTGAAAGTATATCCACCATGAGGTTGTTCATGACAAAACAAATAAAGATCTTTTTGTGTGTTTTTTAAAATCATTAAAGGTGAAAAAAACTTTGAATTTTTTAGAGTTAAAAACCCTGAATGTCCTTCTTTTTCTTTCCATTTTATCAACGTGTCAATATAAGAAGTTCCTACCATTGTTGGGACACTAGTCAATAAATGCTCAGTAAAAATCCAATGTTTATCAGGCATTATATTTATTTTATGACAAGATTCCTGATTCTCTTCATGGGATAATACTATTTCTATTGGATAATTATTGGTTGAATAATTTATTGTTTTATGCTCCAATTGTGTATGCTTATTTTTAAAGGTGTCTAATCTCCAATCTGCAGCCATTCCTACCAATCCCCATTGTCCCCAGTTAATGGAGCTCACCGATGCTGTATTGTGCAGCCAGCCTTTTGAATTTGCACATGCGTCCATAAATGAGTTCCCGGAAATATAATCCACTCTTCCAATTTCGCCTAAAATGGCTGTAATTGAAGAATATAAATGAATAAAATCTACATCTCTACCTTTTAAAAGTTCTCTTAAAATTAATGTTCCATGTACTTTAGGATTAATGACTGGTTCAATCTTTTCTTTATTCATAGAAGAAACGACACCCCCACCAGCTACCCCTGCCGAATGCACAACACCATTGATAGCACCGAATTTTCCTTCTACATCGTCAAAAGTTTGTTTCATTTTATCAAAATCTAGAACTTCAACATCATAGTACACCACTTTAGAACCTAAATTCTCTACTTCCTGAATCGTTCTAATTTTTTCTTTTAAGACGGTATCGGTTTCCTTGTTTTCTATTAGTTTATTCCAATCTTTCCTATCTGGGAATACCTTTCTACCAGTCCAAACGATAGTGGCTCCTTTGACTCCTTTAGCAATTAATTTGGTTAATACTCTACCGATCCCTCCAGAACCACCGGTTATAATGTAAATGCCGTTGTCTTTTATCAACTTATAGTGTGCATCATTTGGAATTTTTATTTGCTCAAAAGTCTGAGTCCATCTATTTAATCCTGTATATGAAATAATATTCTCATCTGTTTCAGCACAGACTTCTTTTATAATTTGAACGGCCAGATTCGATGTTAAATTAGGCGTGATAGATGTAATATTAATAAGTAGTGTAGATATTCCTAAATGTTCCTTAAACAATACTTTCATTGGACCAATTACAAGAGTTTTCTCGGGTTTAATATGACCGCTTCCAATGATATCAAAGCCGTCATTAATTAACGAAACAATACGCACATTTTCTGAAATATTATTTGAGATGATTCCTTGCTGAAGATGTAAGATATTATAGAAATTGTTATTAAGGCTAGCTGTTACATTTTCAAGTGAGAGTTCAGCAGTATCGCATAAAGACCAAGAATAAATTATATTTAAGCGCATGTCGTTCTCTAAGAGGGAGGCGAAAACTTGGGCGTAATCATCTTTTTGATCCGCATCAATTGTAAACGTTTTACCATCTTCATTATAGCGCTCTCCTCGATATACTGTGTAACAATTTTCCCCCTGTTCTTGAAGATTCTGTACAATGGATTTAGATAATTCACTGTCTAAGAAGACGACCCATTTTTTTGATGTTGAAATTTTTTCTTGTTTTATTTTTGGAAGAAAATCTATGGCATTGGTTTTTTGCCATGTGGGCGTATAATACCAGTCTTCAACAAGAGGGGTTTTTAGGTTTTTCCCTGAGATTGTTTTAGAGACGTTCGAGGAAAAATCTACCAGGTGAGGTTTGCGATTAAATGGAAGTAGTGGGAAGGGTATTTTTTGGAGATTAATAGAATTAAACCTTGCCTCAAAATCAACAAAAACATCTTCCATCCATAATTTCCCTAATGCGTTATCCATTGAAATAACTCCATCGGTATGTTCATTAAGCGTTGATATAACAACGTGTTTTAAGTCTTTATGTAACCTTCTTTTTATTGCTGATTCTAAGGATTGTCCTGGGCCACATTCAAAAAACACAGTAGATTCATTAACGAGTAATTGATCTGCTGCATCACCAAACCGAACAGGATCAATAACATGGTTTACCCAGTACTCTATACTTAGTGCCTCACTGTTGGTTAAAATATTGCCGGTAACAGTGCTTATAATCGGTATTTTTGGTTCCTGTAAAGAAACTGTCTTAAAAAAAATTCTATATTCTTCAATACAAGGCTCCATCATCTTAGAATGAAACGCATGTGAAGTAGACAGCTTTTTGTTAAATATCTTTTCGTTTTTTAATTTTTTAGCAAACGATTCAATGTGAACTGTTTCTCCAGAAACAACAACTAGTTCTGGACTATTAATAACTGCGACACATAATTCATCAGGAAGAATCTTCAGCAATTCCTGTTCACTCATAAGGACTGCTAACATAGAGCCTTTAGGCAGATCAAAAACCAGTTTGCCTCTAATAGCAACAGATTTTAAAGCGTCTTCAAGGGACATAACACCAGAAATAGCAGCTGCAACGTACTCTCCAACACTGTGGCCAATTAATTTATCGGGCTTCAAGCCATAGTTTTGTAAAGTATTTGCTAAAGCATAACTAATGATAAAAATAGCTGGTTGCGTGATGAAGGTATCCTCTATTTGTTTTTTTGATTTTTCATAATTATCATCAGTTGGGAAAATAACGGTTCTAATATCGACCCCAATAATTGGCTCTAATAAATTTGAGCAATAATCAACACATTCTTTAAAGTCTGGAATATTTTGGTATAATTCCAGACCCATGTTTACAAATTGATTTCCCTGACCGGGGAACATCATTGCAAGTTCTTTGGTTTCTGATGTAATTTGTTTTAAAGGTGATGATTTTTCAATCTTTGCTAGAAGGTCTTCATATCCTTTAAATGAAAAGACGCCTTTATATTTCATAGCCATTCTGGCCGTTCTAGAAGTGTGAGCTAATTGATTTAAACAAATTTCTGGTTGATCCTGTAATAATTTTTTTAAATCCTGACAATAAATATCAAAGGAAGTTTTATTATGAGCAGAAAGAAATAAGGTGTTATAAGGTTCTTTTTTAACCGATTTTTTAAGTTGAGGTGGTTCTTCTAAAATAACACATGCATTTGTTCCACCAACACCGAATGAATTTACTAAGGCTCTTCTTGGAGTTAGATTGGTGTTTTCCCAATCAGTTGTTTTGGTATTTACAAAAAAAGGGCTTTCGCTAAAATTAATTGCGGGATTAGGTTCGTTGTAATTAAGAGATGCAGGAATGATTCCATACTTTAAACTTAAAGCCGTCTTTATGACACTGGCTATTCCAGATGCAACATCTGTATGGCCTATGTTTGTTTTTACAGAACCTAAAGCACAGAACTGTTTGTCATCTGTATATTGCGAAAAAGCCTCGGTTAGAGATGAAACTTCAATAGGATCTCCAACTGGTGTCGCTGTGCCATGGGCTTCGACCATTGATATACTTCGAGGATTTATCTCAGAAAACTCTATTGCTTCCGTAATTACTTCAACCTGTCCTTGAACACTAGGAGCGGTATAGCCTGCTTTTCTATTTCCATCATTATTAATTGCTCCTCCTAAAATTACAGCATAAATATGATCGTTGTCTTCTATAGCATCTTCTAATCTTTTTAAAGCGACAACGCCGCCACCTCTGCTAAAAACTGTTCCTTGTGCCTTTTTGTCAAATGTTCGACACTTCCCGTCAGGAGATTCTAAACTACCTTCTTGATATGTATACCCTTTAGTTACTGGAAGTTCTACCGTAGCCCCTCCTGCTAAAACAACATCTGATTGGTAGCTTAACAAACTATCTATACCCATTACGATACTAACCATAGACGTAGAGCAGGCACTTTGTACATTAATACTGGGGCCTTTTAGGTTTAGTTTATACGAGACTCGGGTGGTTACATAATCTTTATCATTACTGGTGATAATTGAAGTGCCATTTGCGTATTTCAGTACGGACTCGTTTTCTATTGTATTTAGAAGGTGGTATGGAGAACCTGTGCCACCAAATACAGCAACTTTTTTGTCTGTATTAAATGGGTTAATACCGCTATCTTCTAGAGCATGCCAAGCGCATTCTAAAAAAAGACGGTGCTGTGGATCTAATAATTCTGCTTCTCTCGGTGTGAAATTGAAAAATTCTGCATCAAACATCTCTGCATCTCTTACAATTCCTCTTCTACGTACATAATTTGGGTTGTTAAATGTTCTTGGAGGAACTCCAGCGGCAATTAATTCTTCCTCAGTAAAGTTTGTTAAAGATTCTATTTCTTTAACTAAATTATTCCAAAACTCTTTACTATTATTGGCTCCTGGTAAACGGCAGTCAAGTCCAACTATAGCGATTTTATTTTTATTTTTTTCTTGATCTTCCAAAAGATTGTTTTTTTAATTGAGTTCTATTTCTAATTGTTTTTGCTTTATCAGAAATTACATTTGCATATCTTTTTCTGTATTCATCTGCAATCGCCTTGATGTTTGGATATTGGTATAGTTCTATGATAGAAAAATCCATGCCAAACATCATTTCTAAACGTTTTTTTACTTTAAGAAACAAAACAGAATGACCTCCAGCGTCAAAGAAGTTATCCGTTAAAGAAAAATTCTCATGTCCAATTACTTCCGTCCAAATTTTAAAAATAGAAGCTTCAATATTACTTTCTATTTGCTTTTTATTTTGTTTGGTAGGCTTGGTGTTTTTCTGTTTACTTTCTTGTAAAACTTTAAAGTTTATTTTTCCATTAGGCAGTTTTGGGACTTCTTCCACCTGATGTATAAAAGATGGAATCATGTACTTTGGGAGTATTAAATTTAACGTTTCTTTTAGGGAGTCAATATTTACTGTAATATCCGAAACTATTAAAGCATTTAACCTTTCGTCGTCTAAATTTAATATGTTCTTGTAAGCAACTACTTCTCGTATTTCTGGACATGTATAAATTGCAGCTTCTATCTCTCCCAATTCAACGCGATATCCTCTAATTTTTATTTGAGTATCATTTCTTCCGTGAAACTCAAAATTTCCATCGGGTAGCATTCTACCCATATCTCCTGTCTTATAAATAATTTCAGAAGTTTTATCATTTAAATATGGAATGAATGCTTGTTCTGTTAGTATTTTATTTCCCCAATAACCATTTGCCAAAATTTCCCCACCAATATATATATGACCTGAAATTCCTCGAGGGACTAATTTCTTGTTATCATCCAATATATACATACTGCTATTAAAAATAGGCTTTCCAATAGGGACATTATAATGTTTTGAATCTTCTATGCATTTATAATGTGACATGAAAATACTGGCCTCTGTTGGACCATACAAATTATGTAATGTCCCGTTAAATTTTTTTGAAACTTCATTCTTTAAATTTATCGGCATTTTTTCACCTCCACAAAAAATATTTTCTAATGATGTTATTTGTGTATACATATTCGCATCATTAAATAATCTCAATCCAGAAGGCACGAATTGCATAATTGTTATTTTGTGTTTATCTATTATTGAGGCAATTTGTTCAGGTGATTCCATGTCTACCTTTTTTTTAAGAAATAGCGTCCCACCAGATATTAGAGGTAGAAATAATTCCCAAACAGATATATCAAAACTGATCGATGTTTTAGCCAGTATTTTAGATGTAGTCCTAACATCAAATTGATTCTTCATCCATAATAAATAATTTGCAACACCTTTATTAGGAACCATAACTCCTTTTGGCTTTCCAGTGGACCCAGAGGTATAAATCAAATACAACAAATCGCTTTTAATTGCAATAGAGGTTATTTCTCTTGGCTTTTTGGTACTTGAAATAACCTGATTTATAAAAACAATTTGTGTGTTTTCCTTTAAAAAAGCGACGGATTCATAAGAATTAGTCAATACAAAATTAGTGCCTGCGTTTTGAACGATATAGCTATTGCGCTTCGAAGGATAAATCGGATCTAACGGAATGTAGGGTATTGCTAAAGCAGCTAGTGCTAGCTTCGCTATGACCATTTCTGGGCAATGCTCCATGTAAATTGCTACTGGATGAGCCTTTTTAAGATTTAATGTCTTGAGATGTTCAACGGTTAGGGCTATTTTCTCCATTAACTGTTTATAACTTAAAATAGTGTCATAAAAGTTTATAGCCGGTAAGTTTTGATGTTGATTACATGCTTTTTTAAAAAGATCAAATAAAGTTAATTCTGTATCAAAATTTACTTTTAAACCTAAACTATTCCTTAAAACACTTTCTTTCTCTGAGCTCCATATTTTTGGAACGAGAGCTATTTCTGAATTAAAATCTTCTATAACATTAGTTAAGATTTGTTTCATAATTCGAACAAATTGTAAAGCATAAGCTTCGTCGATTGTTCTTTTATTGTAGGTAACTTTTAGTACAATAGTTTCTAAATTATCGAAACATTCAAATTGTAATTCGCATTTCGCATTTTTATTTTCTACTTCTTTGGCTTCAATTTTTAATTCACTTGAATCATAAGAATATTGCTCTGTCTGATGATATGCAAATAATATTTCAAAAGCGTTTAACGTGAGATTTACGCCTTCTTTGCGAAGAATTTTAATAAGTTCGTCAAGTGGTATTTGCTGATGATCCAGTATTTGAATAGTGTCTAATTTTATTTGCGTTGCCAACGCATTAAATTTCTTCTTAGCATCAAATATCGATCTAATAAAAAGTGTATTCGACAGGTAACCTATGCTTTTTTGTTCCGCTTTTGATAGTCTATTTGCAAAAGGCACTGCGATAAGGTACTCTTCTTGATTGCCAATTTTATGAAGCGCTGTTGCAAAGGCACTTAACAAGAGCATATTAATTGTAATGTTTTTTTTCGTAGATAGGTGGTTTAATTTTTTTCTGAAATCCGAGTTAATATTTGCGAGGATTGTTCCAGATTCAAAATTATTACTCTCTTTATCTAAGTAAATTTTCGGAAAACCATTTATTGATTTCACTCCTTTTAAATAACGTTTCCAGAAACCAATACTCTCTTTATAATTTTCTGTCTTCTCATATTCATTTCTTAGCTGAGTAATTTCTGAAAAAGATAAAGATGAAAAATTAAAGTTAGTTGCTTTTCGGGTACTATAAAAATGCGTTAGTTGCTTTATAAAATTTGGCAACGATTCTCCATCAAAAATAAGGTGGTTCACTACAAATCCTAAAATATATTTTTGTGTATTGATTTTATAAAGCTTAAATTTAAATAAATCACCACATAAATTAAAGGGTATTGATGCGAGGTTCGCAATGCTATTATCGGCAAATAATTCTTTTTCTGAATTAGAGAGGTCTTCTAATGTTTCTAAAACTAATTGAAAGTTCTTTTTTTCTTTTTTAAAAAAAGGCAGACCATTTTCTATAACGACTTTAGATGAGAACAATTCGTTCGAAGAAATTATATTTTGTACTGCATTCATTATGCGTTCAACATCTATGCTACCATTCAACTTTATTGAGTACGCGATATTATAGGACGTATTGCTTGGATTTGCTTGCAGAAAAAAAAACAATGCCTTTTGCTGAACACTTAAGACCGTTTTTTCTTTTGCTAATTTATCTAAAATTACTGTAACGGATGTACTTAATCGGTTTTTTGAAAATGATTCTAATATAGATTCTGAAGTTGGATTTTTAAATAAAAGTTGGAAACTAATTTTTTGAGAAAAAACTTCTTCAATTTCAATAAGCAAAGAAACTGCTTTTAAAGAATTACCTCCCAGGTGAAAGAAATTATCTTGAAGTCCAATCCCTTTAATGTTTAATATTTTCTCAAAAAGGCCTACCATTCTTTCTTCCTCACTAGTTGTTGCTTGTGTGTGCTTATTAGGTAGATTTGGCCTTGAAAATTGAATCTCTGGTAATTGGTTTCTGTCAATTTTACCATTGGCTAATGTTGGAAACTCATCAACAAAAACCCATTTTTCTGGTAACGCAGCACTTGGTAAAAATTTAAGTAAATAATCTCTTAATTCCTGTATTCGTGAATTAGTTGACAACTCGGTTTTTACATAGGCAACAAGACTTTTTTCAAGAAAAAGAACAATGGTTTTTGATACTAAAGTATGATTTGTTAATGTATTTTCAATTTCTCCAATCTCAATTCTCTGACCATTGATTTTAATTTGCTGGTCTTTTCTTCCTGAAAATTTATATTCATTTTTTTTTACCCGATAAACGATATCTCCGGTATTATATACATTTACTTCTCCATCTTTTTTAGAGAGGTGGGTAAAGAAGACTTCTTTAGTTAATTTTTCATCATTTAAATAGCCACTCGAAATTCCTGGACTTGAAGCGTACAATAATCCCTGCTCGCCAATTGCTGCTTCTTTGTTATCCTCTGTAATAACATAAAAGCTAGTATTTGGCAATGGAGTACCAATGGATATTTCCGAGGCAGATAAAACTCTTTTGCAACTTAAATTCGCGACTGCCTCTGTTGGTCCGTATAAGTTCCATATTGGCATATCCGGAAACAGCATTTGTGTTTCGTTAATAAGATGATGGGTAATATCTTCACCAGACAAAAATAAAACTTTAGGGGGAATTAATGCGTGACTATTTTGGCTTTTTTTAAACCAATGTATTGCTAACGACCAGACGGAAGGAACGCAATAAAGACTATAACCAAGGTTTTTCAAATACCAATTAAATAATTTTTCAGGATGGTTTAGATGATTTGGGACTATGTGCAATGTTTCTCCTGATGACAAACATGAAAATATTTGTGAAACTGCTGCGGCAAAATTAATATCCGAAGTTAGAGGTAATCTATTATCTGAGGTAGTTTTAAAAAAGTCCGCTGTCCAGGAGGTGTAATAGGATAGATTTTTGTGATTTATCTTTACGCCTTTAGGCTTGCCAGTTGATCCTGATGTAAAAAGGACATATGCTAAATCTTCCTCTTTAACCTCTAAAATAACTTTTTTAAATTTCTTGTCAAAATCTAAAGTTTCAAACATCAAGTTTTCGCAAGATGTGTTTTCCAAAAAAGATTCTTTTTTATTACTAGAAATACTAAAATTGCTTCCTGATGTTTTTATTATATTTTTTATTTTTTCTTTGGGAAAGTTAATTGAGATAGGAACGTAAGCTGCACCTGTTTTTAAAATTGCTAAAATACTGATAATAAACTCTATACTAGGACTAAGTAACACAGTTACTATTTCTCCTTTTTTTACTTTTTTTTCTTTAAGATAATAAGCTAAAGTATTTACCTTATTATCTAAATCTTTACGATTAATTATTTCATCACCGCATATGATAGCATTAAGTGAAGAGTTAAGTTTTAAATTATTTAAAATTTTATAAATCAATGAAATAGGGTGGATTAAATTAAAAAGTAAAAATTTCGATTAATTTAAAAAATTAATTAATGAAAATTCATTTAATTCATTTGAATTTTTTGGCAACTCACCTAGTGTAAGTTTAATATTTACATATGTTTTCCATACATCATGTTTTACAGAATTAAGGGATTTAAGAGTTGTGAAATATTGATCAAGACTAAGGATAACATCTATTTGTGTAGAACTACCTAATTTAAATTTTTCTTCCTCATCAAGTAAGTTTTGTTTCATTAAGCCGACAAGTGCTTTGACTTGAAAAAATACGTTAATTTGTTGTTTTAATGAAAATAAGTTTAGCATAGCACCTGTATTACTCTCATAAACATATTGTTGTAAAGACATTTTTGATAAATCATACTCAATTAATTGTTCTAAATAAGCACCTTTTTGTGTTTGATTTTTTATGGGTAAATTATGAGTTAGAGAAATCAAAAAACTTGTGCCAGGATCATCATTAAAAGTAGAATTTAAATTATATGCTCCATTTATTTTACTGCCATATCGAGAAACTTTAAAGTCTAAATCCAAGCTGTTTTTTTTCTGATTTTTTGCGGTATTTAGTAAAATTTCATTTTCATCAACTCCTAAAGAAATATTTCTATATTGAGGAGTATTTTTTATTAGAGAGTCTAAGTTATTCTTTTTTATGTTAATGTATTCGATTAACTTTTCTTTATCTGGATCTGGAATATAATCCATTAATTCAGGTATTGAATCAAAATTTTTATTATCATTTACACCTAATAGTATTTTGAGTTCATAATATACGTTAAAAACGTTTATCATTGAAACAGTAAGTTCTTGTGCTACATTATTAAGTAGAGAGTTGGCTCTATTTTTTTCGGCAAGGGGTATTTGATCATTATCGGCAAGTAAATAAATCTCTTCTTTATATTTTTTTGATTGACTAACTAAATTTTCTTGAATTTTGTATTCTTCTATAACTTCATTCAAAGTAAGATAGTTTGTTAGTAATTCACTAAAATAAATTAAAATTTCATTTGAAAATTGTTCCTCTATAGCTTTTTGATTTATTTTTGAAACTTCAATAAATGAATTTCCAGGATTGGTTTTTCCCAATCCTTTTAACAACGGAATTTTCACTCCTGCAAATGCACCTGAACCGTTAAATATAACATTTGGGGTTACGTCTACTTCTGTGGTTCTTTCAAGTTTAACTCCTGTATAAAAATCTACACCAAATTTAGTTGGAACAACAAAGTTGGTTAGTATAGTCTTTGTTCCATCATTATCAAAAGTTGGATCTGCACCTTCACCATAAACTACATTAGTATTAACAAAAGGATTTAAATAGCCGTTGGCTTTTAACAAAGTGTAATATGATTTGGTTAAATAAAATTTTTCTAATTTAATATTATAGCTGTTTTCATAACCCTCATCAAGTATTTTTTTAAAGCTTACAATATTACCTTGGGCTTTTAGCTGAAAATTTAGTGCTAATGAAATTAATAGTATAAATATATTGAAATTACAATTCATTTTTCCTTTTTTAACTCATTTGATTTTTAACCAAATTGTAGAAAAAGGCTTTGTTTTTAATTAAAGTATCATAATTACCCTTTTCCAAAATTTTTCCTTCTTCAAGAACGACAATGGTGTCAGCATCTTTAATAGTGCTCAACCTATGAGCAATAACAATTTTAGTGATTTTTAATTTATTTATGTTCTCAGTAACTGTTTTTTGTGTACTATTATCTAGGGCACTAGTAGCTTCATCAAATAAGATTAATTTTGGTTTATTTACTAATGCTCTTGCTATTACGATTCGTTGCTGTTGACCGCCAGATAAAGTCCCACCTCCAGGAGGTAGTATGGTGTCCATTTTTTGTTCTAAATCCTCTATTTCTTTATCGCAACCAGCCATTCTAGATGCTTCCCAAGCATCTTCAACAGTATAATCAGATGTTCCTATAATGTTATATAAAACAGAGCCTTCCATTATTTTCCCATCTTGTAAAACCACCCCAGTTTGGTCTCTTATTGTTCTTATATCTATTGTATTCATATCCATTTTATTAAAAAGAATATTTCCAACATGATATTCTTCAAAACCAAGTAATACTCTTAACAAAGTAGATTTTCCAGATCCAGAACCTCCAACAATTGCAACAAATTCACCTTCTTTAACCGTAAGATTAATATTTTTAAGGATAAGTTTATCGGAATCATTGTATTTAAAATCAAGATTTGATATTTCGATGTCTCCTGTTAAAACACCAACATCATCTTTCCCAAAATAATCTTCAGTTTCAGCCTCTAATATTGGTCGCAGTAATTCTAAAGCTGGCTTTATACTCAAAATTGGAACTGTAACCATAAATGCACTTATTAATGCTCCTTGAAAACTTAAATAAGCAGAATTAAAAGCAATAAAATCACCAATATCAAAATTAGAATTTGGAAGAGTTAATAAATCATAAATTCTTATATAAATTAATAAAGTTGCTAAAATTGGAAATCCATAGGTAAATACTGAAGCTAAAATTAATAGTTTTTGTTTGTCAGCAAGGTGTTTTTGTTGTTGAGAAAATTTATTTGCCCAAATATCAAACACTTTATCTTCTGAAGATGTTATTCTTATTTTTTGAATACCTCCAATCATCATCATCATAACCCCAGAAATGATTGCTTGTAGGCGCATAAATGCAGCTACGTGTTTATAAGCTAACATACTAATGGTTAAAGTAAATGCCGCCACAACAAGTCCTAAACAAAGAGCAAGTATTGTAAGCTTTATATCGTAATAAAGCATTAATGCTAAATAAAAAATAGAAAAAATAGCAGACACTAATGCTGTCATAACATGAGCAGATAAAATCTCTCTTATTTTTTCAATACCTAAACTTCTTTGCGCTAAGTTTCCTGCATCAAATTTACTAAAGAAAGGTACCTTTAGTGATAATAATCTATCCCAAACAGCAGATTGTAATTTATAACTCGATTTCCCTTCAAAACGAAGTGTAGCAATAGCTCTAGCAATATTTATCATGCCTAATAATATTACTATTGTTAATAACACGCTCCCTATTTCAAACAAACTTCCTGATGAATTACCAGGAATAATTGTACTGAATATATATCCAAATATTATTGGAATAAAAAGTGATAAAATTGCTCCTGAAACACCTAAAATGAAAAAGAAAATAACATCTTTTTTAGTAAATGCTAATATAAACTTTAACAAAGTTAATCGGGTTAATTTCCCAGTAGGTAAAGGAGTGAAAAAAGAATGAGCTATATTTTCAATATCTATAGTTTTTAAATTATTGACAACTATGTCTTTACCCGTTCTTATGTTTATAGCTATGTATACTTTATTTTTTCTAATTAATGCAACTGGTGCTTTATCTTTTTTTAGGAATCCTAATAAAGGACCATGATCATAAAGCCACCACTCATTTTCCAATAGTACTTTTCTAGATCTAATATTAGAGGCTCTTAATATTTTTTTCAACGGACTCCATGCCTGAGATGCATTTTTAAATCCTGGAATAAATTCTATTCTTTCAAAATCACCAATAATTTTACAAGTTTTTAATAATAAAGAATCATAAG
>TARA_B110000037_G_scaffold64666_1_pt1 | contig 22506 bp, 19 predicted proteins | sample TARA_B110000037 | Tara Oceans TARA_B110000037 (sample SAMEA4397196) | marine metagenome | biome: Polar Biome; feature: [MIX] marine epipelagic wind mixed layer (ENVO:01000061); material: water (ENVO:00002006), including particulate matter (ENVO:01000060) such as... | depth 10-100 m
ATCGTGGCCATCGTGACTGTGATCTACCTCATCTCGCTCCTTCTTCTCCAACAAGAAAAGCAATTTATCTTCTCACTCGCCGTCTGGAGCTTCTCTGGTTTTGCCGCCCTGACCCCGCTCGTCTTCGCCGCACTCTATTGGAAACGCGCTACCAAGGTCGGCGCCTACGCCTGTGTCATCGCCGTCTTCGGCAGCTGGGTCACCTTCTTTACCATGTCCGGCTTCGGAGGCGAATTCTTCGTCTTCGGCGGAGTCACCCCCGCTGCCATCATGTGGTTCATCGGAGCCGGAGCCATGATCATTGGCTCGCTGGTCTCCCAACCACCGAGCGAAAAGGTCGTCGCCAAGTTCTTTTAAAGAGTCTTCTTCTTTGGCAGAAACGATTACTCCATATCCATCAACCCAGCGTATCGCGCTGGGTTTTTCGCGCACAAGTGATTCATTCACAGACAACAACGAACAATCGATTGGTTTACCCGAGTCCATCACCTCGCCTAAAAGAAAATGAATAGATCCTGATATATTTCCAAACCCATCTCATGACTGGTTTTCCCCTGCTGCTTACCAAGCAGGCTTCAGAAGCATTTGCTCTCAGCTTTTCAAATTCAGACTTCATCTCGAATCCAGCTTTCAGCAATGTCACCCCCCTCACCGTCCCCGAGCCAGGAACAAGCCTCCTGGCGCTCTCCTCCCTAATGTTCTTTCGTTCATTGCGGCGCCGGAGTGTTCGGAACTGATCGTGGCTTAGCTCCCCTTCTTTCCAATTCCTCTTAGCACCAGCCAATCAGCTGCTGCAGCCGACCACTTCCCGATTGCCGATCCCTTTTTCTCGCGAACGCCATAGCCGTGCCCGCCGTTTTGGTAAACGTGCAACTCACTTGAAACACCGGACTTCTTCAACTGCGCATACATCTCCACCGCACCTAGGGAAGTCGAGGCATCATCGCTCGTGTGCACAATAAAAGTCGGAGGAGCTTCCTTCCCCAACTTGATCGGCTCCATCAGCTTCCCAGTCTTACCATCCAATACCTTCCACGGATAAATCAACATTGCAAAGTCCAGCTGGGAACTCTCTTGATCCACCTTGTCCGTTGTCTTCCATTCCGAATCTGGAGCTCCGAGATGAATTGCCCCTACCTGCCCCCCGGCGGAAAACGCCAAAATCCCAACCTTTCCCTTGTCCACTCCCCACTTCCCGGCATTCGCCCGAACATACCGGACCGCCCGCTGCGAGTCCTGCAATGGTCTCTTCCAGGGCTCATTCTTAGTCGCCTCCGTCTTCGTCCGGTAGTTCAGCACAAAAACTGAAACCCCAATCTCGTGTAAAAATTTCGTCGCCTCCGAACCCTCCAAATCCGGCACCACATATCCAAATCCTCCCCCTGGCAAAACGACCACTGCCGCCCCTGTCGCCTTATCACTGGGGGCCGGATACGCCGTGAGAGTTGGCTTCGTCACCTTCTCCACCCGGGTGATACTTGGATCCCTAGGATTGACAGGAAGGGCCGTTCCGGGATTCTCAGTCAACTCCCCAGGCGCTTTTCCCGGCCAAATCGAATGGATCTCTTCGGCGAAGGAGGGAAGCGTGAGACAACCGGCTAGAAAGAGTGAGAATCGGATCATGGCGGCCCAGCCTAGACCGCCTTCCTTCCCAAACAAGCGTCCAAGCCTGTCATTTCCACGTTTTACGGTTGAAAAATCCACCATCCCGCCTTCTCCTCCCCGCCTCATGAACGTTTCGCTCAATTGGCTCAAAGAACGCCTCGATTTTGGCTCCCGCTCGCTCGACGAAGTCTGCGATCTCCTCACCTTTGCCGGCATCGAAATCGAGGGCCTCCAGGAAATGGGAGTTCAGAGCGACCAAATCGTTGTGGCCGAAATTAAAGAAGCCGTTCAGCACCCCGACGCCGACCGCCTCAAAGTCACCACGGTCGACGCAGGTGAAGGCTCGCTCCGCCAGATCGTCTGCGGAGCCACCAATTACAAGGTCGGCGACAAAGTTCCCTGCTGCCTCCCCGGAGCCGAGCTCCCCGGTGGATTCAAAATTGGTAAAACAAAAATGCGCGGCGTCGAATCCAAAGGTATGCTCGCCGCCGGATCTGAGATCGGCCTCACCGACAAGGAAGATGGACTCCTCATTCTTGATCCCTCCTTTGAGGTCGGAACGCCAGTGAAAGACCTCTTCGATTCCGACACTCTCATTGAAGTCGAAATCACTCCAAACCGCCCCGATCTCCTTTCCCACTCCGGCCTCGCCCGCGAGCTCGCCGCTTTACTTCACACCGAAACCAAACCGGTCACGAAGAGCCACTCCACCGGGACAAACGAAAACTCCTCCGCTGTCACCGTCGACTCCCCTGTCTGCCCCTTCTACTCCGTCCTTTCGATCAAAGGCGTCAAAATAGCCCCAAGCCCCGACTGGCTCGCCAAAAAACTCAAAGCCATCGGTCTCCGCCCCATCAATAACATCGTCGATATTACCAACTACGTTCTCCACGAACTCGGCCAACCACTTCACGCCTTCGACGCTGCCAAGATCAGCGGACCACTTCACATCCGTCAGGCCAACCATGGCGAGAAGTTCAAGGCCCTCGACGAGGAAACCCATGACCTTCAGGACATCGACTGCGTCATCTCCGACCAAGCGGGCACTCCGCTCGCCCTCGCCGGCGTGATGGGTGGACTGGATAGTGGGGTGACTGACACCACCATCGACATTCTCCTCGAGTCGGCTTACTTCACGACCTCTGATATTCGTCGTACTTCCCGGCGCCTTTTCCTCACTTCCGATTCCTCCTACCGCTTCGAACGCGGAGTCGACCCGAATCAAGTTCTCCCGGCTTCAGCTCTTGCGGCCGCCCTCATTCTCGAAATCGCAGGGGGCGAAGCCTCGCCCCAAACCATCACTGCGGGACAACTTCCAGGCAACCTTCCCGCTGTCGAACTCGACGTCGACCGAATGCTTCAGCTCATGGACCACAGCATTTCACTCGAAAACGCCGGAACCCTCCTCACCCGCCTCGGCCTCTCTTCGGCCGACGGCAAAACCTGGAACATTCCCAGCTGGCGCGCCGACCTCGAACGCTCCGTCGACCTTGTTGAAGAAATCGCTCGTGTCCATGGACTCGAAAATGTCCCGTCCCGCACCGGCGGCACCGCGGTTGACGAAAGCGCAATCGACCGCGACTACGACCGCCTTCTTGATCTCAAGAAACGCCTCGTCGCACTCGGATTCTACGAGACTCAGACTATCAAACTCATCGGCGAGAGCCAGCTCCGCGACTGCCTTCCCCTTCGCCCTCTTCAGGACGGCGATCTGGTAAAAGTCTCCCGCCCTCTTAGCGAAGATCACGCCATTCTCCGCCCCTCCCTTACTCCGGGCCTTCTTGCCACCGCAGAAAACAACCTCCGTCAAGGCGCCAAAACCCTCCGCTTCTTCGAAGCCGGGCGACAGTTCCGCAATGTTGGCGGCGGCAAAGCCACCGATCTTGAAGCCGATTCCGTCGCCCTCCTTCTCGGAGGAGACGCCACTCCGGTTTCCTGGACCCGCAGCGAGAACCGCCAATTCGACCTCTACGATCTCAAGGCCGCTATCCAAGCCGCACTTGGAAATCGCACTGTCCAATTCTCCACCCGTGCTCGCGATGGCTTCCTCCTCGGCGGAGACATTCAGCTCGACAGCAAGCCCATCGGCACCTTCGCTCAGGTCATCCCCTCACGCGCCCGTGAAATGGGCTTCAAAGCCCCCATTTATCTCGCCGAACTTGACCAGAAAAAAATCCTCAGCATCCGCCAGGACATGTTTCAGATCGATCCCCTTCCCCAATTTCCCGGCTCCAGCCGCGACATTGCCATGGAACTCCCCATCAAGACCACCAACGCAGAGATCGAAAAAGCCCTCGCCAAGCACAACGACCCACTTCTTGTCTCGGCTGTTTGCTTTGACCAGTTCAGTGATCCTTCCGGCGAGAAAATGCCCGCCGAAAAACGCTCCATCGCCTACTCCTTTGGCTACCGTTCCGACAAAGGCACCATGAAGCAAAAGGACATCGACAACGCGCACGACAAGCTCCGCGCCCACATTGAGAAGTCGCTCCCCGTGACCTTCCGCTAGTCGCGCCCAAACGATCCAACCAACAAAAAAAACCGCTCAAACCGAGCAGGGGGGGACAAAAATCTGCGGAACTGGAAAGCCTTATTCGCCGTATCGATAGTGGCCGTCAAGACGGTAGTCGAACAACTTGTTCTCCCACTCGGGTCCATTTCCAATGTTGTGGGCGATCCATTTATCGGTCTTCAAAGCACCCGGACCGGGAACAACAACACCGACATGCTTGTTTCCATCAAGCAATTGCCACACAACCACGTCTCCGACCCGATAATCACCGGGATCTGTGGTCACTGCCAGAGACTTCCCCTTCCGGATGAAGAAACGCTGAAGGTTCTGAACGCGACGATGGTCGATGTTTGTGTCAGGCCCCTTCGAATTGAAAATCTGGGGATAGGAATGGAAATTCTCTTTGATGTCGGCGTGAACATCAACTTGAAGATCAATATCGACCGCCCGAAATGCCCGGACAATCAAATCTTCTGCCTTACCACGGTCGCCGCTAATATCACCTTCGGGAAAGTCGATTTTAAAGTAAGAACCATCGTAGGAAACCTTGGACTGTGTCCGCTCCAGAGCAGCCGCCGCAAGCCGTGAACTAAAGTCTCCGTCGGAACGGAGATCAGCCACAGCTTCACGAACATTGGCGTCTGAAGTCAATTCCTGCTGGGCTCTTAGGAATGGAATGAGAGGGTGGAGGAAAAAAACGCCGAGTACGAGCGCAAAAGTCACTAGAAGCCATCCCCCTAAGGAACTCCGACGCTTTTTTTTCATCGGAGCTGCTCCGACGTATTCGATTGGTCTCATTAATTTTAGTTAACTAAATAAAGCTCTCATATTTGCCTTCGAATGACGAGAGAAAACCTATCGTTCTCCTTGTGAATTTGCACATATTTTTGTTTTAATAAGCGTATGAACACTATCCCGGTGATCTTTGCTCAAAGAAGTCCCATGCTCGCTGACATCGACACCCGGGGCATTCTCATTCCCTCCGATTGGGCGGGTCAAAAAGTCCCCCGTCCCGTCAAATATCTCTTTTGGACCGATAACACTCACTTCCATTTTCTCGCCAAGGATGAAAACAGCTCCGGACTCTGTCATCCCAGGAGTCAGCCCAAAAAATATCAATCAGAGCTCTGGAAATATGATGTCGCAGAGTTTTTTCTGATGTCCGCTGACCGCTCACGCTACCTTGAATTCAATCTCGGACCAAATGGCTCCTGGTGGACCAGTGCCTTCACCCAACCACGTCAACCCGCTCCGAGAGAACCCACTCCCATCCCCGGAGTGACCACTTCTTCCAAGCAAGAAAAAGACTCATGGAAGGCCATGGCCAGCATCCCTCTGCCCTGGCTGAATACGAACTACGGCTTCGGAAAAGAAACTACTCTTAACGCCACCTTCATCCTCAAATCCCCTGCCCAAATCTTCCTCACAGCCGGCGATCTTGGCCCTGGCGACCCCGATTTCCACCGCCCAGACCGCTTCTCCACCATCAATGCCATCTCTCTCGCGTGACTTTCCCCGGGATCGCGGCTAACCTTCAGCCATGCCTCAGGCCGCTCCCCCCCCCGACCGTCCTCCGCTTCACCTGAAGGGAGGCTATCTTGCTATTGCTTCGCCGGAGTCGATCTCGGAAGCATGCTTCAGTGTCCCGGCGGTTCGCGCTGTTCGAAACGCCCTCCCACAAGGCACCATCGTTGTGGTCGCGAATCAGGACACCGCTCCGGTGTGGCGAAAGGTCACCGAGATCAATCTCGTCATTGAGCACGGCTCAGCCGATTCGGCGCGAAAAATCGCCCGTCTACTCAATGATCGCGACGTCCCCTTCGACTCCTCCATTGCCTGGGAAGACAGTCCCGCTGCCCAGGCCTTCGCCAAAGCAGGCATTCCTCAACGATTCGGATACCCCTCTAAAAAACTTGCAAAGTCACTCACCGATCCCGTCGAGGTTGTGCGGAAAATTGGACCGATCGAACACCAGGTCAATCACTACCTCCTCTTTGTTGAAAAACTTGGTGCCGAACCATTCACCCCCTCCAATTTCACCGCTCCTCCCAGGCCGAAACCGCCACAGACATTCCTCATCGCAGTTGCTCCCGGATCGGACTACGGCAGCGCTTCCGAATGGCCCCTGGAACGATTCAGCGAATTCGTGGGAGAACTTGCAAACCATTGCGACGTCGCAATTTTACCATCACCCGACCAGCCCGGCCCGGCCGCTGCGCTCGCCAAATCGCTCGGAGATCCAACTCTGAATCTAGAACTTGAAGGCGATGCCCTCCTCGACTTTTTGGCCACTTGCAACGGACTCATTGCGTGCGATGGATCAGTTCCACACCTTGCCTCTTTTGTAGGAACTCCGTCCCTCGTTTTCTTTGGACCTAACGAACCCGAGTGGCGACGTCCCCTTGGTCGCATCCACCAGATTCTCCGGCACCATGTTCCCTGCAGCGGGTGCCTCCTTAACAAATGCCCGCTCGATCACCGATGCATGGACGAAATCACCATCCCCGAAGCCCTCGATGAGATAAGAGCCCTCTTTGAAAGAGGCTAGTTCATCGATTCAATCGTCCATCACATATCGCAATAACAGCGACTGGATAGTGCAGTAAAAGTCGTTCCTGAAATAAGCCGAGCGCGCCTCAGGATCTTCGATCTCGCCTGGTGAGTTCAACTCTCTCGGACCAAATGTATATTTGGATTCTATGGCCAATCGAGCCTGATTGAGCGCACCATACCAAGTCTCGGCGCTCTCCTTGTCGATGTGAATCGCTTCAGCTTCTTCCCCCTTAGCTTTCACGACTTCCACCATCACATCCAACCTCTGCTTGGAAAATTCCTGCTCTAATTCAGGGACCACAATATCCTCCCACATCGAGTCCTCATCCATCAAGGTTGCAAGCCGCTGAGACAAATCACTGTCTCCATCGTTCGCAATTTCCAGCAGGATCAGCCAGTCCTCATCCTCCTCAGGGACCAGCTTTAATCCTCCGGCTATGGTTGGTCCAATCGTCATTCTTTCACTCCGCCTTTTCCAGAGTTGCCGTCAATTGAGCACTATGAAGTTGGTTGACATACATCTCCCCTTTTTCTCGTCCACCCGTCCAAACAATGGTCCGCCCCTGCTGATGCACCGCCCTCATCAATTCATCCGCTTTTTCTTTCGAAAAACCAAAAATCCGAATCAGGACGCGGCTTACGTATTCCATTAAATTAACCGGATCATCCAAAACCACCACCTGCCAGGGCTTCTCGGTTTTCTCACGAATTTGGGTCTCGCTTTTGCGCACTGGAGCTTCGACTGCTTTCATCACTTATACCTCCGCTACTTTTTCAGGAGGATCCACCCAACGTCCGTGTTCCCGGATGAGGCCTTGAAGGCGCTCCACCGCTTCGCCCTCGGGAATATTGAACTTCACCGCCTGCTTGCCGACATAGAGGTTAATTTTCCCTGGAGCTCCCCCCACATACCCGAAGTCTGCGTCAGCCATCTCACCCGGCCCATTCACGATGCAGCCCATCACGGCAATCCTTACCCCTTTTAGATGACCTGTCGACTCCCGGATCTTCTGTGTCGTTTCCTGCAGGTTAAACAAAGTCCGACCGCAACTCGGGCACGCCACATAGTCGGTCTTAAAGATCCGTGCTCCTGCCGCCTGCAGAATATTATACGAATGCCTCAGCGACTGCCCCGGTGCCTCCTCACCCTGCACCAGAATGGCATCACCAATGCCGTCGCAAATCAACGACCCGAGATTCATCGAAGCCTTGAGTAAAGTCGGCAGGAAATCTGCCGCCGTATCTGCCGAGGTCTCCAGCGTATCTTTCAGAAGAATCGAATGCCGTGCATCCAGCTTCGCCGCCAAAAGTCGAAAGGCCGCAATCGTCGGCATTTCAAGATCGTCCGTAACGGTGAGCAACTGAGGTCCTTTAGACTGATTCACCTCTGAAATCGCTTTATTGTCCCTCGGATCCAATGCAATCACACCCGAATCCTCAGCCACAACCTCAGGCTTGAAGTCTCCCATCTGATCAATCTTATGAGCCACTGCGTCCCACTTCTTCCGAGATGTGAAGACCCGCATTAATTCCGTCCCACCCAGCGAGAAACCACTCACTTTCTTTGGCTCGGTCTTGCGGCGATTATAGTCAAAAGGATTCCAGGTTTCCTTCACCCCCGTTTCGCACCCACCGTTGGGAATCGCTTTCACCAACGCCTGGGCCACCGGAACCTCATGCACCGCATCCTCGGTTAAACTCACTCGAATGGTATCGCCGATTCCATCGGCCAAAAGACTCCCGATTCCGATCGCGCTCTTAATCCTGCCATCCTCTCCATCCCCGGCTTCCGTCACTCCAAGATGCAAGGGGTAATTCCAGTCCGAACCTTCCTTGGCTAGTCGAGCCACCAATAAACGATAGGCCTCAATCATGACCTTCGGATTCGAAGCCTTCATCGAAAACACAAAGTTATGAAAGTCCTCCTCCCGCGCAATCCGCGCAAACTCCAGCGCACTCTCAACCATCCCGAGCGGAGTATCGCCATAACGATTCATGATCCGGTCCGATAAGGAACCGTGATTCGTTCCAATCCGGATGGCCCGGTTTCGTTCCTTACAAAGACCCACCAAGGGAGCAAACTCCTCACGAATTCGCTGCAATTCCTCCTCATATTGCTCATCGGTGTATTCTCGGATCTCAAACTTCTTCTTATCCACATAGTTTCCCGGGTTCACCCTTACTTTCTCTACCCACTTAGCCGCTTCAAAGGCCGCATCCGGCTTAAAATGAATATCAGCAACCAGGGGCACCGCGCACCCCGCCGCCCGCACCCCGTCCCTGATATTCTCCAGATTTTGGGCATACTTGCGAGTTTGAGCCGTAATCCTCACGATCTCGCAGCCCGCATTGGCTAACTGCACAACCTCCGTCACACACGCCTCGGTATCCCGAGTATCCGCGGTGATCATCGACTGCACCACTACCGGATGCCCGCCTCCCATTTTTACATTTCCAACTGTGATCACCCGCGACTCGCGGCGTGAGTAGTTAAAGAGGTCCTCGCAGTAACGTAAATTAGATGACATGTGATGAGGCCCGACTTCTACGGCAAAATCCCCCAACCCGCAACGCCCGCATTCCCGGATTGCATCTCACCCGAATCTGAAGAAACCTCATTTCGTGAAAATCCTCCTCCCCGTCTTCGCCGCTTTAACGCTATTGGTCCCTGCCAAGGAATTGCCCACCGAAACAAAAAAAGCCACCGATTTCATTCGCGTCGAACGTGGCGGGGACAACGCCCTCCTTCAACCTTCTGTTACAACCTATGAGAAAGACGGCGTCAAAGTCACCCTCCTCGGAGCGGTCCACATTGCCGACAAAGCCTACTTCGCCGATCTCAACAAACGCTTTAAATCATACGACCGTGTCCTTTTCGAAATGATCGGCGGCGATAAATTGGGCCAAACCCAAACACAGGAACAAGAGGGCGTTGAAAAAAAAGCCGAGCTATCCGCTCTCGGAAACGCCTACAAAATGATTTCCACCTTCCTGAAACTGACCGATCAAAAAACCGAAATCGACTACACTGCCAAAAACTTTGTCCACGCCGACTTGACCATAGAGGAGTTCCAGGAACTCCAGGAAGAGCGCGGGGAATCCATCCTCGGCTTCGCCATGAAGGCTGCTCAAAACTCCGACACAAAAAATCAACCTTCCACCATCGCTCTCATGCAAGCGCTCATGTCCGGCAACACCAACAAAGCCAAACTCCTGTTCATAGATGCCCTCGCCGGTGGCGACGAAGCCATGGCCGGCCTCATGCAACAATCTGTCATCATCACCGACCGCAACGCCAAGGCTCTTCAGATACTGGATGTCGAAATTAAAAAGGGGCACAAAAACCTCGGAGTCTTCTACGGCGCCGCCCACTTCCCAGACATCGAAAAATCCCTCCTCAAACAGGGATACAAAAAAACCAGGCAGGAATGGATCACCGCTTGGTCTGTTCCGAAGGAATAAAAGAGCGCCGCCTAAAAAACCTCCGCCAGTTCCTTCGGCTCCATCTTACTCAGAAGAAAATAAGTGTATTCGGCATCGGCCCACTGGGTCACGGCCCATTCGTCGTTCTTATCACAATCATGACACTCACTCGCAGCATCTTTGATTTCGCTCATCCCGTCAGCGGCCAGAACTTTCCGTTCCATCATCACAAGATGAAACACCTTACCATTTCTCTTGTAGCAAATCAATGAACCTCGGCTCTTTTGATCACCAATTTCAAGAAACTTGCAACCGACCCCTTTCAGCTCCCGGAGACCGTTCGGAACTTGCGCCGGCGTCGGTAGGCTTTTTTCGTTGAGCCAATCATAGAGAGCCGCCTGACGATCATTTTCCAAATCAAGCGAGAAAAATGGGGACTCCAGCATCGCGATCACGGAATACTCCACCTCCTTGGGTGTTGTCCCGGCCAGCGCATTGCCTCCAGCTCCAGCAAAGAAAACAGCCACAAAGACCATGATCGCAACCACCGCAGCGGCCGAGGTCGTCCACATCATCGTCTTGAAAAAGCCCCTTTTATGATGCGTCGGCATTTCCACCACCTTCTGCTCTACCTCCATCGCAGCGAGGATTTTATCTCGAAGACCTTCCGGAGGCCGAACCAAAGCGAGAGCACCCACGAAATCGGCGTCAAATTCCGCCGGCTGGTCAGTTGATCCCTCCAGCACCTCAAAGATAGCATTCCGAAGATCCTCCGGGATCTCCACATCGGAGAGGATCGCTGCAAAAGCAGCGTCCTGTGCCCTTTCATCGGCCAACCACTCACCCAACTCACGGTCCTTCGCCGCCAGAGCAAGAGCTTCTGCAAAGGCAGGTTCATTGCCATCTTCTCCATCAGGGCGAAAGCTCTGCAGAACAAATTTTGCGCGTTCTTTATCCATTGGTCTTACGAAAGTTATCTGGCTGAAAGTCCACGATACGCGTCGGGGCACTCGAGGGCTCGGAGGTCATTTTTTTGCGGAGCTGATCCTTTCCGCGGGAAATCCGTGACATCACCGTTCCTATTGGCACATCCAGCACCTCGGCGATCTCCTTGTAAGAATGCTGTTGTAGATAAAAAAGCGTCAACGGAGCCCGAAACGTCTCGTCCAACTCACCCAGCAATGCCACGGCTCGTTGCGCGTCCAACTTACGACCCAAATCCTCCTCGTTGTTTGGAAGCTCGTGCTTCACCTCGCTAATCTCGGTTTCTGGATGTCGCTGGGAGCGACGGACATTTCCCAGGTGTTCGCGGTAGAGCGTTGTGAAAAGCCACGTCTTCGCCTTGGAACGATCCTTCAGCTGATGCCCCTTTTGGGCCCAGATCACAAAAGTCTGCTGAACCAAATCCGCCGCGCGGTCAGGATTCTTCGCCAGGGAAAACCCAAAGCGATAAAGCGCCTGATAATATAGGTCAACCAAGTCTTCGAATTCGTCCATCTGTCTTAACTTCTTCCATTGGGAGTGACCTGTCCCGCACTTATTCCTGTAATTTCCCTTCTTTATTTTTCATCCTCTTCGCGTTAATCATTTCTAAATGAAAACCCACGCGCTTCTAATTCTCCTTCTCCCCTCTCTTTTGATTCAAAGCTCCTTTGCTGATTTTCGGCAGGAAAAAACCGAGACCTCCCTCAAAATCTTCGACGGCGACACTCTCATCACCGAATACCGCACCGACCACCACCTCCCCTATCTCTATCCCCTCGTCGGCCCCACCGGCAACGCCCTCACCCGTAATTTCCCCATGAAAAAGGATGTCGAGGGAGAACAGCCCGATCACCCCCACCACCGTTCTTTCTGGTTCACCCACGGCGATGTCAACGGGCACGACTTCTGGCACTCCAAAGATCACAATTCCAATATCGTTCACAAATCCTTCTCCAAATCCGAAAAAGGCTCTTTCTCCGTGAACCTCGAGTGGCAACACAACGGAGGGACACTTCTGAAAGAAACCCGCAGCTATCAACTGAACAAGGAAAGTGACAACGCCCTCCAGCTCAATGTCACTTCCACTCTCTCTGCCGTGACCGATGTCACTTTCGGAGACACAAAAGAAGGTTCCTTTGCCATCCGCGTCTCCCCCACTCTCCGCCACGAAGGAAAAGTCGCCAAAGGACACATCGCCAACTCCGAAGGGGAAACCGACAAGGACGCCTGGGGAAAACGTGCCCGCTGGGTCAGCTACCACGGTCCCGACTCCGGGGGGAAACCCGCCGTCATCACCATGATGGACCATCCCTCCAATCACAACCACCCCACCCACTGGCACGCCCGCACTTACGGACTCCTTACCGCCAACCCTTTTGGCGAAAAAAGCTTCACCAAAAAAGGCAACGGCGCCCACACCCTCAAAAAAGGTCAATTCCTCACTCAGAAGTATGGCCTTCTCCTCCAATCGGGTGTTTTCGACAAAAAATCTGTCGAATCCGCCTACCAATCGTTCACCAAAAACTAGCCTTCAGCTCCGTAGTTTAGCTGAATCGCGCAAAAAAACTTGCTCTTGGCTTCATCCAACCCGCCGAGATCTCCATCACCGACCTCAAGATGGAAGTGATCGCCACCACTTTCTAATCTCTCCGCAAATGAAAATCAGGAAGTCGGTTCACTTCCAACATCGTCACGATCAAACTGCGCGCTGTATCTGGATCACATTCAAATGGCCATGCCTCCCCATGTGGAGGATACCGCAAGGAACTTTTTTATCGGCCTGCTGGAATGACTGAGGAAGAGAAACCCTCCCCGCTCACCGAAGGAGGTGGAGTATCGTTTCGATTATGGTCATTCGTCTTGGGGTTACGGAGGATTTCCGGTCCCAGAAAAAAGCGCATCCGGCCTTTCTGATTCTAGAGCTGGTAAGGTGTCCCGGAAGCTAGAAAACTCCGGTGATGAAGTTAAGCGGGACGATGCTTTACCAAATCGCAGACGCTTCTACTCAGAGGACCCATTTTGTAACCGCCTTGAATGCATCTAAGATGGGCACGGATCCGCTCAAATCTAGCCCGCGGCCCTTCCTAAAGACCTAATTCCTCCCGGAAGTCCTTTCGGAGCGTTCTTCCAGCGAGAGAGTTGTAGAGAGCTACGTTCGGATCTTCGAAATCCTCGCTCCATCCTTTGTTATAAGAGAAGAGGTGCTTCGGGAAATACTCGAAATATCCCTCCCTCTCCTGATCATTAAGTCTGCCCCATACCGCAAAATTGAGGGTCCGGGCGACCTTCTGTTTCATTTTGAGCGTCAATTTTCGCCCTTGGGCCGCTCTTTGAACTTGTTTGTGGGTCAGTTGCTCCGGGGAGGCTTCAACCAAGTCATGATGACTGAGTCCCCAACCCTCTATAAACTTAGCCAGAGGTTGGAGACCAAAATCCCGATCGTCGCTCATATTAGTCACTTTAAGCTGTGGTGAGTGGAAGCTCACTCAGCCCGCGAACAAGTTGACGTGTTTCGCGGCGCCAACGCTTGAGGGTCGCTTTAGAAGCGTCAATCGACTGGGAAACCGAAGATTCAAGTTCGTTAAGATTTTCCTTCAACTTGGCGAGGAGCTCATTGACCCGCGCCATGGAAACCTCGCAAGTAGAATTTTCACAGGCTTTTAGCTCAGCCAACTTGGCTTCGGCCTTGCGCTGGGCTTCCAGCATTTCGGCAGCCACAACCTTACTGGCGGGAACACGGCGTAGATCGCTGACTAGTCCCAACCTATGCAAAGCCATAATCGACCACTTGGTCGGATCGAAGTTCCAGGTCTTAACACCGTTACGGAAGTCATGCTGAAACTCGTGGTGATAGTTATGATACCCCTCACCGTAGGTCACGAGAGCCATGATCCAGCTGTCACGAGCACTACAACGTGTTGAGTATGGTTGGTCACCAATGCAGTGACAAAGGGAGTTAATAAAGAAAGTAGACTGCTGCACGAGCACCACACGAAGAGCTCCCACAACCAGGATGCCGGCCAGAATTCCCACCATGCCACCCATGCTATAGTAGCCTACGGCAGCCGGAAAAATCAGCCCGGCAATGAAGGCGATTGCCACGTAGTGCTTGTCTTGGAAACGGACCAAAGCATCCTTTCGGAGATCCTTCACGTTATCCATGGGCTGCTCGGCATCGAGCTTAAAGAGAACCCAACCAATGTGGGCCCAGAAGAAGCCCTTGGTAATGTCATAGGGGTCTTCATCGAGGTCAGTGTGCTTGTGGTGACGACGATGGTCGGACGCCCAGTGGAGGACCGAATTTTCAAAAGCACAGGCTCCAAAGATGAGAGTGAAAAGCCGAACCGGCCACTTGGCCTTGAAAGAAAGGTGCGAAAAGAGGCGGTGGTAGCCCAAAGTGATGCTCAGGCCGGTCACGATCATGTAGAAGGCAAACAAGCTCCACATCACCCAGTTGACATCGTATTTAAAAAGAAAAATTGGGGCGGCAATGACTCCAAGAGCGGTGATGACAGCAAGAAAGGAGGTATTGACCCAGTTAACCCGATGGAAGGGAATTCGTAGATTCATATTTCAAGAATTTGTTTGATTGGGAGCATTTGTCTTACGCTCCGGCTCTGGTGAATTCTACCTGTTATTCATCACTAAGCGAGCTTCAAATCTCAGCACCTCCAAAACTGGATCATCCAAACATCTCTTTCAAGACGACCTTTTACCCCCCACTCAGCCTTTGTCTCCCTGATTGACACACATTTTTTGTCAGACAATGTTCATTCATCCGTATTCATAAAACGATCACATGAAGCCATTCTTAGCAGCCACCCTCTTGTCGACCACCTTCCTCCTCGCCGATCACCCCGGCAAGGCCCCCTACGAACTCTACTGCGGCGCCTGCCATGCCCCTGATGGAAAGGGGATCAGTGAAGGGCAATTCCCCCCTCTCGCCAGGAGTAAATGGGTCAAAGGCAGGCCGGAACGTATCATCGAGGTCGTTCTCCACGGACTTCAAGGAAAGCTCGAAGTCGCCGGAAAAAAATACGATTTAGTGATGCCGCCGCACAAAGACTCCTTAAAAGACGACCAAATCGCGGATATTATTAGCTACGTCCGCTCAAGCTGGGACCACAAGGAATCAGCTGTCACCAAGGAGCAAATCGCAGCCATGCGGAAATCGACCGCCAAGCAAAAGGACATCTGGAAGGCTGACCAGCTCCTTAAGAAATACCCCATCGAAAAGCCCCCCGCAATTCGCGATCTTCTTTCCTACACCTATCACGGAACCTTCAAAACCCTCGCCGATCTGCGGAAAACCAAAGCCGCCAACGTCGAGGAGGAGAAAAAAGGCCTCATTTCCCTAAAACACGCCGCGCTCAAGAACAATCGTCGCGATAACTACGGGATCGTCTGGGAAGGCTGGCTCGATGTCCCGCGCGATGGCAAATACACCTTCCACTATGACACAGACGACGGCGGAGCCGTGACCGTCAATGGCAAGGAGATCATCACCCGCAACTACGTGGGCCCCGCCGGCAAACCGACCAAAAAATCGCTCCAGCTCAAAAAGGGCCGCGCTGAAATCAAAATCGAATACTTTGAACTCACAGGTGAAGAATTTATCTCCCTCGCTTGGGAAGGCCCCAAGATGAAAAAACAATTTCTCTCCGACACCAAATCGACCGGTGGCGGTGGCGGTGGCGGTGGCCGAAAGCCGGGGCAATCCATCCCGATCGTCGCTCCTGAAGGTGAAGCCATCATCTACCGCAACTTCATTGCCGGAACCGATCCGCGCGGGATCGGCGTGGGATATTCGGAAGGCGTCAATCTCGCCTTCAGCGCCGACTCCATGAGCCTCGATATGGTTTGGAAGGGCGACTTCATGGATGGCGGACGTCACTGGATCAACCGAGGACAGGGGTTCCAGCCTCCTTCCGGGGATAGGCTCATGACCGTCAACCGCGGCATCCCCTTCGCTATGCTTGAAAGCCAAACCACCGCTTGGCCGAAAGCCAGCGACGAGAATTTGAAGCCTCTTTTCAAAGGCTACAACCTCAACAATCAGCAACAGCCCGCCTTCAACTACCACTTCGGTCCTGTCAAAGTGCAAGACTCCCCGAAACCCAACGCCGAAGGATTCACCCGCACCATCAAAATAGAAGTCCCCTCACCCGGCTCGGCCAATGATCAACTCTACTTCCGCGCGCTCAGCGGCGGACGAGTTCAGAGCGGCGGTGAGCGCAGCTTCACTTTCAACGACGAACTCCTCGTCAATGTCTCCGCCTCCGAGCACCCCCCCTTCACTCGGGAAAACGAGCTCCTCATCCCTGTCCCCCTGACTCCGGGAACTCATACCGTCACCATTAACTACATCTGGAAGTAAGCGGACAACCTTCAATTTAAACTCACATTACTATGAAAAACTTCATTCTCTCCGCCGCCCTCGTTTCGACCGCACTGGCCGACCCGCAGCAGCCCGAGTTCTACCTCCGGGAGGAAATCCCCACGCCCGAGGGCGAAGTCCTCGAGCTTGGAGGCATCGCCATCATGCCGGGTAAAAAAATCGCCGTCTCATCCCGACGCGGCGACGTCTGGATCTGCGAAGGCGCCTACGAAAAAGACCTCTCCAAGGTCAAATGGACCCTCTTCGCCCGTGGGCTTCACGAGCCCCACGGCATGTTCTACAAAGACGGCTCCCTTTACCTCACCCAGCGCCCGGAGATCACCAAGCTCACTGACACCGATGGCGACGGGCGCGCCGATCAATTCGAGACCATCTCTCACAACTGGGGCATCGATGGTGACTACCACGAATACAACTTTGGCTCTGATCCCGACAAGGACGGCAACATCTGGGTCGTCCACTGCCTCACCGGATCCGGCGGAGCAAGCGACAAGTCCCCATGGCGCGGTTGGTGCTACCGCTACAACCTTGATGGCACCGCCACCGCCACCTGCCCTGGCATTCGCTCCCCCGGTGGCATCGGCTTCAACCAGTCGGGCGACGCCTTCTACACCGACAACCAGGGCCTTTGGAATGGCTCCTCTGCTCTAAAATGGCTCAAGCCCGGCGGCTTCATGGGCAATCCCACCGGCAACAAATATGTCAGCTTGGTCGAGGGTATGGAAGAGCCTCCCAATCCCACCAGCGGCTCCCGCATGGTTGTCGAACACGACAAGGACAAGCGCATCATTCCTCCTGCGATCATCCTTCCTCACGGGAAAGTCGGTCAATCCCCCACCGCTGTCATTTACGATGACACCAAAGGGAAATTCGGCCCCTTCCAGGGGCAGGTCCTAGTCGGAGAACAAACTCACTCCCAGGTCCAACGAGTCTACCTTGAGAAAGTCAAAGGCCTCTATCAGGGTGCCGTTTGGAAATATCTCGAAGACTTCCGCTCCGGCATCGTCCCGGCCCGCATGGGAGAAGACGCCACCCTCTTCGTCGGTGGAACCAACCGTGGCTGGGCTGCTCGTGGCGGTAAAACATTCACCTTCGAACGCGTCCGCTGGACCGGAAAAACGCCTTTCGAAATGCACGAGATGCACGCCAAGCCCGATGGCTTCACCATCACCTTCACCGAGCCTATCGATGTCGCTACCGCCAAGAATCCTGCTTCTTACCAAACCGGAGCTTGGACTTACATCTACCAAAAAGGATACGGCAGCCCCGAGGTCGACAAAGCCACTCCCAAGATCGACTCTATCACCGTCGCTCCTGACAAGAAGTCGGTCCACCTCAAGGTCTCTGGCCGTGTCCGGGGACACGTCCACCACTTCAATCTCAGCGGTGTCAAATCCGCCAAAGGCACCAACCTCTGGCACCCCGACGTTTACTATACGCTCAACGAGATCCCCGAGTAACCGCCCACTTTAGTTCCCTAGGCCACGCTCTTTCCGGAGCGTGGCTTTTTAATGTCAGGATATCCGTGAGAACCTTCCCGTGGACATCGACCAATCGACGCTCGATACCATTGTGATAAAACGATAAGTTTTCATGATCCAACCTAGGGAGATGAAGCAGCGTAGTGCGAAAGTCATGTATCGTCACCACCTCCCTCGCAAGCATGCCGTTCTTGGCAAAATACTCAACGCGATTGCGGATCAATTCCGATACCGTATTACCCTATGTCCTCATGGCCTAAGAAAACAAAAAAGATCTTGTGGTGTCATCACGGCGCATTGCGCCAAGTAGATTGCGCCAAGTAGATTGCGAAATAAAGTAACTTGACCTAAAAAGCGAATAGGGATCAAATTTTGGATGCCCCTTCACCTCCTGAAGATTCTCGTTTGTGGCAGCGTCTTTGTCGCTACGAGTGGCGCCGAGTCGATCGACGACTTCGTTGCGGAGAAACTGCAGGCACAGGGCCTCGAACGACAGCCCGAGGCAGATCGCCACACGCTTCTTCGGAGGCTGACAGCTGATCTCACCGGCTTGCCGCCAAGTGTGGAAGAGATAGAGGCCTTCGTCGCTGACGAAAACCCAGCCGCTTACGAAAAATCAGTGGATCGCCTACTCAACGATCCACGATTCGGAGAACGCTGGGGTCGTCACTGGCTCGATGTCGCACGATTTGGCGAGAGCGATGGGATTCTCACCGTGAACGCAGACAAGGTGCGCAGGGATGCCTGGAAATACCGGGATGCGGTCATCCGTGCCTTCAATGCAGATCTGCCCTTTGATCAATTCGTGAGCCACCAGATCAACGGGAGCCCGGATCCGGACTACCAGGCATTGAAACAGTTTGTCCATCTGGGAACGCGATTGCAGAACAACGCTGACCCGAACGACAAGATGTTCCACCGTCTCGACGACATGGTGGCGACCACAGGTAATGCATTCTTGGCGACTACTTTCGGCTGCGCACGCTGTCATGATCATCCAGTCGATCCGATGACGACCAAGGAATACTACCAGTTCACAGCGATCTTTTTCGATCAGTTCAAACAGGAGGCGAAGGCGTCGAAGAAACCAATTAAGCTACGCATCACCGAGCCTCGCGTGTTGACAAAAGGGAGCTGGCTCACACCGAGCGAGAAAGTCGAACCCGGGTATCTGAGAATCTTGATGAAAAAGCCTGCCGACTATTGGCAACGGGATGCGCCGTCGAATCTCGATGCGCTGGCAAGTTGGATCACCGACGTCAAGCACGGCGCCGGAAAGCGACTCGCACGGGTGATTGTGAACCGTCTCTGGCATCACCACTTTGGACGAGGGATCATCGCCACGCCGAACGATTTTGGCGAGCTTGGCGAGCAGCCAACGCACCCGGAGTTGCTCGATTGGCTGGCCAGGGAACTGATCGAAAACGACTGGCACCTGAAGCACATCCACCGTCTGATTCTAACTAGCGCAACCTACCGGCAGGGTGCCGCGACTGATTCGGGTCCCCTCGCTATCGATGCTGATAACCAGTGGCTGTGGCAGCGGCGGCCGCAGAGGTTGGAAGCAGAGATCATCCGCGACCGGTTGCTGAGTGTCGCGGGAGTTTTGAAGCCAGAAATGTTCGGGCCGAGTCTGTCGATTGGAGCTTACAAGAAGCCGGTTGGTGACACGCCGGAGAAGTGGCGGCGCTCGATCTATCTCCAGGTTCATCGTACCGTGCGTCATCCAACATTGAGCCTCTTTGATCCTCCCGACAGCGAACGCAGCACTAGCAGTCGCAACACAGGTGCGACGGCGGAGAGCACCCTGTTCGCACTCAACTCTCCGCTGGCGTGGAATCTCGCCGGACACTTTGCAAAGCGGATCGAGAGCGAAGCCGGAAATGATCCGGCCGCACAGATTGAGCGTGCGTATCTGCATGCCCTGTCGCGCCCGCCGCGAGAAGATGAATCGGAGTTCTCCGCAACATTACTCCAGAATGGAACGTTAACAGATTTTTGCCATATCCTCCTCGGCTTGAACGAATTCATCTATGTCCACTAGCGATATCGACCGCCGCCAATTCTTGCGCCAGTTCGGCCTAAGTGGCATCGCGCTCAACTCTCTGCTTCTCGCCGATCGTACCCAGGGTGTGGTGAGCCCAATGAGTCCTCACTTTCGTCCACGGGCGAAGAACGTCATCTTCCTTTTCATGTGTGGCGGTGCCAGCCACCTCGAAACCTTCGATCACAAACCTGCCCTAAAACGCTATGCAGGGAAGACCGCTATGGAAGTTTTTGGCGCGGAGGAGCTGGCTGGTTTTAATCCGGAGAAGAACTTTGAGGGCTCACAGATTTTGCCCTCGGTTTTTGATTTCGCGCAGCACGGGCAATCAGGCGCCTGGGTGAGCGAGATCTACCCAAAGCTCACCGAAGTGGTTGATGAGATTTGTTTCCTCAAGTCGGTTCACACCGATTCTGCCATCCATTCAGTCGGCGAGCAGTTGATGCACACCGGCCACAACCGGCCAGGGTTCCCGAGTCTCGGCTCATGGGTGACTTACGGACTGGGGAGCGGGCGCAACGATCTGCCAGCCTACGTTGTGATGAAAGATGGCGTCTCCACCGCGGGTGATGGCGTTTTCCAGCAAGGGATGTTGCCTGGGCGTCATCAGGCGGCGGTCGCACGGGTGGAAAAAGGCAAGTCGCCGTTCCCTCACCTAAGTCCAAGGAAAGGAATGAGTGACGAGCAACAGGCAGCGCACCTGGCGGCGATCAATCGACTGAATCGAATGCACCGCGATCTCCACCTCGGGCAGCCCGAACTCGATGGTCGAATCGAGGCCTTCGAGATGTCCTTCGATCTTCAAACAACGGCTCCCCAGGTCTTCGACCTATCGAAGGAGTCGCGCAGCACCCTCGATCTTTATGGGAACAATCAATTCTCGCGGCATTGCCTGACGGCACGCCGGCTGGTCGAGAACGGAGTTCGTTTTGTCGAGATCCTCGATGGGGCGACGGGACGAAAATGGGACGCCCATGGCAACCGCGGCGGCTTGTTCGACAACCATCGCACCAATGCCGCCCGCACCGACCAAGGGATTACCGCGCTAATCAAGGATCTAAAATCGCGGGGCCTCCTAGACGAGACGCTGGTTGTCTGGGCAACCGAATTCGGTCGCACTCCCTTCGAGGAGGCGAACAAGGAAAAAAAGGCCGGTCGCGGTCATCACCATAAAGGATTCACCCTCTGGATGGCTGGCGGCGGCGTGAAGGGCGGTTTGAGCTACGGGGCGACCGATCAGCTCGGGATGCATGCGGAGAAGAATCCGGTCAGCCACCATGATTTCCACGCGACGATTCTGCACCTGTTAGGCTTGGACCACGAGCGCTTAACATTCCGGCACAATAGCCGAGAGGTGAGACTGACGGACGTCTTTGGAAATGTGGTTCACGAGATCATCACCTGATTTCGGATGATGAAAATAATCAATCCTGGCCAAATACTAGCCAGGCGACTACCTTTCGGATGATAAAAACGCCTTTCAAACTCAGTATTGTCACTGATGTTGAAATTGAGCGCCATTGCCCTATTTGCCAACCTTTGCGGAGCCTCCTTCGCAGCTGCCGACGGGCCAGCGCCTCCGACCAACGAGCAACTCGAATTCTTTGAGAACAAAGTGCGACCTTTGCTGGTCGACAAGTGTTATCGGTGCCACTCGGCAGAAGCACAGGAGAAAGGAAAACTCAAAGCGGGCCTGCGTCTTGATTCGCTTTCCGGGCTACTCAAGGGTGGAGATTCAGGATCTGCCCTGACCCCCGGCGATCCTGCAAAAAGCTTCCTCATTGAAGCGGTCAACTACCGCAACGAAGACATGGAAATGCCCCCGAAGGGAAAACTGAGCGACGCACAAATCAAGGTCTTCACTGACTGGGTACAAATGGGGGCGCCCTGGCCCGGAGCTGACACCGCAGCCGCCATCGCCCCGACCGCCCCCAAGCAAGCCTACGATTGGGATCACTTTCGCCGTGAACATTGGTCATTCAAACCGATGATCAAAGCCGATCCTCCCAGCGTGACAGACGCTTCGTGGCCACGCTCCCCCATCGATCACTTTACGCTCGCGAGACTGGAATCCGCAGGGCTCCAGCCAAACAATCTCGCAGAGAAACTTACTCTAATCCGCCGTGCCTATCTCGATCTGATCGGCCTGCCCCCAACGCCGGAACAAGTCGAAGCCTTCCTCAATAATTCCGGATCAGATGCATTCGCAAAGGTCATCGATGAACTACTGGCCTCCGAGCACTACGGCGAACGCTGGGCGCGCCACTGGCTCGACGTCGCACGCTACAGCGATGGTCTTGGTGGATTCGGCGACAACCGAGCTCTGCCCGAGGCCTGGCGATATCGCGATTGGGTCGTCAATGCCCTGAACTCCGACATGCCATACGACGAGTTCGTCGCCCGCCAGATCGCCGGCGATGTACTTGAGAAAGATTCGGATCCGGTCGCAACTGGATTCTTTGTCGTGGGCCCAAGCTACACCTCCGACGGCGGTGATCCGGAAGCA
>TARA_B110000037_G_scaffold55184_1_pt1 | contig 22491 bp, 22 predicted proteins | sample TARA_B110000037 | Tara Oceans TARA_B110000037 (sample SAMEA4397196) | marine metagenome | biome: Polar Biome; feature: [MIX] marine epipelagic wind mixed layer (ENVO:01000061); material: water (ENVO:00002006), including particulate matter (ENVO:01000060) such as... | depth 10-100 m
TCTAGTTGTTGAAAAAACACTGGTATCGAAAAGGTAGTTTTTGGTGTTGCTACAAAGCTGTTTGTTAACGTTTTCGACACTATAATTCGTAATTGGAGGACATGAATTTGCACCACAGTTTAAAGCAAAATGAACTCTATAATCCAAATCATTAACTCGTAGAGCATTTTCCCAATCCGTCACTTTCCATTTATTGAGAAAACCTAGCCCTAGTTTTATTTTACTTTTTCTTAAAATCCCATGTTCTATATCATCGAAACTCAATTTCAAATCTTTGAATTCAATAAAACGTGCGCTATAAAAATCTTTATCCTTCCAATTTGAAGACAACCTTTGAATAATAAACGTATTGTAAATGTTTAACCAAAATGCCTTCTTGGAATTATCGTCGGGTAAAAATTGAAATAGGCAATCAGTATTAATTTCTTCAATGCGCTTATTGAAGAAATTAATTTCTTTTCCGAGTTTAGAAGCCAAAAGTACTTCTTGAGAAAGTTTTACTAAATCCACCATGCAAATGTGCTTACAAAACACTTTTCATTCCGTATTGTAGCTGACATTTATATACGAAACGGTAGTATTTTTATACTTCGGTTCATTAATACTTTAGTTACCAAATCAACAATTTACAATTATTAGATTTGTATTTTTAGATATTGAAAATAATGCCATGAAACGAATTATAATTTCTGCTTTAAGCCTTCTTTTATTTGGAGGATTGAATGCGCAATCGGTTGGAAATCGTGAGTATTCCATGATGCTTAGTAAGTTATTGGATCACAATGTAAACGAAGTAAGTGTAACCGATATTGATTTAAATGATAAAGTCATTTACCTAGACGCTAGAGAAAAAAAGAGTACAATGTTTCACATGTAAAAAATGCGATTTGGGTAGGTTATGACAAGTTTCAAAAAGATTCAATTACTGGAATAGACAAGACTAAAAAAATTGTTATGTATTGCTCGGTAGGCTGCCGAAGCGAGAAAATTTCGGAACGACTCATTAAAATGGTTTATACCAATGTTTCTAATTTATATGGTGGTTTGTTTGAATGGAGTAATCAGGAAATGCCTCTAGTATCCCGCTCAAATAATTACAGTACCGTGAAAATTCATCCTTATAACGAGAAGTGGGGGAAGTGGATTAGAGTGGGTGAGAAATCTTATGAATGACGTCCGTTTTAAAATCCATTTAGCTACGTTATTCTTATTGCAAATTCGTCATTGACAAAATTTAACTCCTCAATTTACAACTTCGAATGCCTTGCTAAATAACTTTTAAAACAGACTGATCTATCTTGAACTTTAGTTATTTGGGATTAAACATTTAAAAAGTCTAACAACAACCTCCACCATCATAGAAATAGGTGCTTTCAGAAACGAAAATATCATCTCTTCCTAAGCCCTTTAAATCTCCTGATGTTTTGTCACAAACCGCCAATGGCTGATTCGACATTAAAACGTGTCCATTGTTATCGTCAAAATATTCGTCACTTCCATAATAGATAGCCGTTTTACCTGTAAAAACACAAGGACCATCTTCTGGCATTGGATCTTTAATAGCGCATACTTCAACACTTTCGATATAAATATTTTCGGCCGTATCGTAATGTTTAGGATCTAATATCCGGTAAGGGCGTTTTGCTCTTACCTCAACTGTACCAAAACCTACAGAAGTAATCGTATCGATATATTCTTTCAAAGTCATTGCTCCACTCAAACAAAGAGCACGCAATCTATCGTCATTTTTCAAAGCCTCTGGCATTTTGCTTTCACTAACAGGGTCAGACAAAACCAACCTTCCATAAGGTTTAAGAACACGATACATTTCTTCCAAAGCTTTCCTTAAATCAGCTTTAGTAAAAATATTAAACAAACAATTTTGAGCTGCAACATCAATCGACTCATTTTTAATTGGTAAATTGAGCGCATCTCCTAATCTTAAATCAACAAATTCCGATTTAAACCAAGGATTTTGTTTTTCTGCTTCCATAAAATTTTCTCGGCTAGCTTCAATCATTTCTGGAACTACGTCCAAACCGATAACACCACCTTTTTTTCGACTGAAATAAGAGAATTGAAGTAATTCCATTCCACCTCCCACTCCAACATACAATACAGTAGGGTCGTTTATTAAATCTCTAGGATCAACTGTACTTCCACAACCATAATTCATTTCCAACATTTTAGTCGGAATTTCTAATTCGGGTAAAACCCAAACTGGAGTTGTTGTACAGCATAAACCAACATCTGGCGTTAGTGCAGCTTCGGTATAAAGATTTACGGTTTCGTCAAGGTAATTACTCATCAAGTATATTTTCTTTTTGCAAGATTAAAACAGTGGAAGGATTAAAAGTGTGTTCTAGATTACCGAATGAATGAAAAAGTTATCTTTTTTCGCTCAAGCCGAATTCCATCGCACAAGCTGGCTCAATCTACTCGCAGCAGATCGCCCTTTTTTGCCCTAGCAAAAAAAGTAAACAAAATTGCATTTGGTAAAAATAAGGTCGGCCTTCAGCACACAACAAAACAAGGGACATGTGCTTTAACAGGCTCAAGATCGAAAACCTTGATTTGTTGTTCAACGGCATTTTCACCTTCCAAGGTAGAAAATTGATTACCGGTAGTATAGTTTATCTAATACCCTTGGCTTAAGTATTTTAGTAGATTGGTCAAGTCAAATGAATTTATTCAACCTTACTTTTCAATTCCGAAATGGACTTTTGCTTTCTCCCTTAAATTGTAATTGCTTGCCATAACTTCAGCATAAGCTCCAGCAGAACGAATTGCAATTAGGTCTCCCCTTTCGGTCTTCGGTAAAATAACTGCTTTGCCAAAACTATCGGAACTTTCGCAAATTGGGCCAACCACATCGTACTTTTCACGAAGAACATCGTCTCTATGGTCTTTAGATATATTTTCAATCTTGTGGCAGCTCTGATAAAGAGCAGGGCGAATCAATTCAGTCATTCCAGCATCCAAAATGGCGAAATTGGTTTTCAATCCTTTTTTGATATAAGTAACTCGGGAAATTAAAGATCCCATTTGAGCCACAATACTTCTACCCAACTCAAAGTGTACTTTTTGATTGGGTTGTAATTCTAAAAATTCTTCGAATAACCCAAAATAAGATTCGTAATCAGGAATTGGGTTTTCATCCGGATTGGTGTAATCAATTCCCAATCCTCCACCAACATTTACATGTTCCACAACCACATTGTGATCGTAAAACCATTGTTGAATTTCGTTGACCTTATTGCACAGGTTTTTAAATGAAGACAAGTCCGTAATTTGTGAACCAATATGAAAATGAATGCCCTTCAATTCAATATTTAAAGTTCTTTTCAATAGTTCTAACACATCCTCTAGCTCCCAAAAATTGATACCGAATTTATTCTCTTCTAACCCGGTAGTTATGTATGCATGTGTATTTGCATTTACGTTTGGATTTAGACGCAATGCAACTCTGGCCATTTTATTTTTTGCATAAGCCAAATCATTTATAACCTGAAGCTCGGCAGTACTTTCTACATTAAAACAAAAAATATCTTGACCCAATGCGTAGTTAATTTCTTTATCCGTTTTTCCAACACCGGCAAATACAATGTCTTTATTCGAAAACCCAATTTGGGTTACACATTCTACTTCTTTTCCGCTTACACAATCGGCACCTAGCCCATTTTTTAAAATGGTTTTTAAAACTTCCAGATTTGCATTTGCTTTTACGGCATAGTGAACTTCAAAACCTCTGTTGTCGGATGCGGCTTTTAACGCGCTTAGATTTTGGTTTAGTAAATCTAAATCGTAGTAATAAAATGGAGTTTGTTGTTCTCCAAAATAGCTAATCAATTTCGATCTCATAACTACAAATTAAAAACTCCTTTGTTTAAATCTTGTAGTGCCTCCTTTTTAGATTCACTTGAAATAAGAACCGAAATATTGTGATGACTTCCACCGTGACTAATCATTCGGATAGGAATGTTTTTTAAGGCATTAAATACAGTAGAAGCATATCCTACTCCACCTTGTTGAAAATCGCCAACTACACAAATAATAGTTTGATTTTGATCTACTTCAACCCTAGCGTATTGTTCAAGTTCTTGAATAATTCCTTCTAAATTACTCAGATCGTCAATCGTTACAGAAACAGCCACTTCCGAAGTTGTAATCATATCGATTGGAGTTTTATAACGCTCAAAAACTTCAAATACAGAACGTAAAAACCCATAAGCCATTAGCATTCTTCCTGATCTGATTTTTATAGCAGTTATTCCATCTTTTGCGGCAACAGCTCTAAAGCCCGGTACACTCGCATCTCCATGAATTAAGGTTCCATGTGCAGAAGGCACTAGTGTATTTTTTAACCAAACTGGAATGTTCTTCTCTTCCGCTGGACGAATACTAGCCGGGTGCAATATTTTGGCACCAAAATAAGCTAACTCAGCTGCTTCTTTGAATGAAAGGTTTTTTATGGGTTCGGTTTTATTTACAAATCGTGGATCGTTGTTGTGCATTCCATCAATATCCGTCCAAATTTGAATTTCGTCCGCATTTATGGCTGCTCCAATTAAAGATGCTGTATAATCACTTCCGCCTCTTTTTAGATTATCAATTTCACCAAATGCATTTCTACAAATGTATCCTTGAGTTATAAAAAGGTCTTTTTTAGGATGTTTGGATAATTCGAAAGTTAGGTTATCAGCAATGAAATTATGATCTGGTTCTCCACTGTCATCCGTACGCATAAAGTCTAGCGCAGAAACCATAACCGGTTTTAGCCCGGTACTTTTTAGGTAATGTAAAAATATACAGCTAGAAATTAATTCGCCTTGAGCTAAAATAGAACGCTCAACAAATAATGTCATTTCTCTATTGGCATAAGACTTTACACCGTTCAAATAAGCCGAAACCATCTCGGAAGCCTCTTCGTGGCGAACTCCTTGGGAAATAAGATCAGATATGAACTTTTCGTACATCACTTCCAATTTACCAACTAAAGCAACAGCTTCTTCCTTATCCTTTTGTTGAAGCGCTGTACATATTTCTAATAATGAATTGGTGGTTCCGCTTACGGCGCTAAGAACCACAATTTGATTTTTTCCTTGGGCAATTAGTTCTGCAATTCCTCGCATACGCTCAGGAGTACCAACAGATGTTCCGCCAAATTTTAAAATATTCATTTTCGATTTTTAAAGGTCGCAAAAGTACTTTTTTTAAAAGGGTAGAAGGGGTGTTGAGGATTAGAAAATGGGGAGGGAAAACGGCTATTTAATACCGAGATTTTGGATACCAGTTGTGGACTGGCTATTATTATTTTTGCTTAAAGAAGAGAGCTCAAAATGCATTTAGGAAAAATGATTGGGGCTTATGTATCCGCAAACAAGGCCTTTGTAGTAGTAAACAGTTTTTTTTCGAGTTTTTACGGTTGGTTTATTCCTAGAATATTAGATGCCTTTTTTATTACGTATTGGATAAGAAAAATAGATGCAAGAAAAACAAAAGCTGGCAAAAACATCGCTTAGATTTCCCAATCGCGATTCCGCCTTAATACTGTAAACTTTTTTCAGATTTTAAAGGAGGAAAAACTTCGTTTCCAGAATCCACGAGTTTATTATTTTCTATCTCCTCTTCTACTCGATCTAATAGGACCTTAAAATCGTCTTGAGAAATAATACGGGTTTCCCTTTTCGGAAACATTTCTTCTGCAGGAAATTTATTATTCAAGTCGATATTCAAAGTATAATAATCGGTAAGAATATTCCCAATTGAGGTGATTCTGGGAACCAACAATAAATGTGGTTCAATAGATTGTAAAGTGGAATCCGGCACCAAAAAAGGGCTTACACCATTATAAACATCTGTATCCCGCATCAGTAAGACCTTGCTATTGGGTATTCGTTTGCTCCTTGACCACCAGATTTCTCGAACCGATTCCATGGCTACTTCGGTTTCAGCTTCCGACTGAGCACCAAGACTATCTAAAGTTTGGTAAATAGTTTTCGTCATAGCTGCGTCATAGGGTAAATCGCTTTTTAAGGCCTCCATACCAATATAAATTCCCAATAAATTGGAATAAACATCTTCTAAAGAAAAGCTTGAATATCGCTCAGAAACAAAAGGTAAAGTAGATGCTCCAAACCAAGTAGATAATTCATGCCACAAGGACAAATCAAAAGTGATTTTACCTGCCAAAAGCAAACAATCCATGGTATCCAATTCAGTCGCATTTATCGTAAGATATTTACTTCCTCCTTCGTGTTTCAATTTTTTTATAAACTCACCATTCGAGCGCTCCGTAAGTATTAAAGAAAACAAATAGCGAGTCCAATCTGCTTGATCTCTTAAATGCCCAATGTCTATAAACCCTGCGTGTTTGGTATAGATGATGCCATTTCCTTCCTTTTTGCCACCCATATAACTATGGTTGTTTAAATCATCGGGACTCATGATATGATTTACCTTTAAAAAAGGAATTCCCATCAATTGAAAATCGGCACCTAAAACACAACAAGGTCTAATAATTCTTGGAGGAGGTGATCCTTTATCTACTTCTGCAAGCGATGGCGAAAATCCAAAAAGTAGACTCCCTTTCATGAATAAAAAAAGGAAGATGTATTTTTTTATTGAAATTACCCTAAACTCCATTTACAGATTATGTCGTTTGATCATGTCTGGATATAGCTCTTCCCCAACCCACATAAAATTTGGTTTTACCAAAAGTATTTTTTCGTAACAGAGTTTGGCTTTCTGAATTTGATCGGTAGCTTCATAGGCCATACCTAAGGTTGTCATTACATACAAGTACATCCAGTTGTTTTCAACCAAATCATTTTCTTCCATTTCTGCCGCTGCCTTTTTATAATAAACGATTGACATTTCTTTGTCGCCGCCAAATGCTGAAGGTGCATAATAATTGGCATTAGCTAATTCAATATTGGCTTGTACATTATTGGCGTCTATTACTATTGCCTCTTCAATTAAATCCATGCTAATCCTGCCCAAGTAAATCGCTTTTAAGTTTGAAAGACTGATTTCAAAAGCAATAAACGCGCCTTTAAATGCCATAGCAGTAGCATTTGAAGGCTCCTTATCTAAAATCTCTTCTAGAACCTTTTCCGATTTTTCAATATAGGATTCGGCTAATTCATTTTTTTCTACACTTATCAACCAAGCTGTGTAACCATAGTACAGCTCTACGAGTTCGAGCTTACTTTTTACTGTCGTATTTTTGTTTTTACCTTCAAGGTCAATCATTACCTCATACCAAACATCCATTTTCCCTCTAGCGTAAGCCTCGTATAAACGATCGGTAGAATCAATTTGAGAAAACACATTGGACGCTACCGAGAGAAAACATCCCAATAAAAAAACTACTACGATATAATTCTTCCTTTCCACCTTAATTTTTTCTTCTTGCTGATAATCAATCTATTTGTAATAATTAAAAGGAATACAATGTGTTGAGGAAAGAGAAATAATACATTCTGAATCGAAGATTGTTTACTCGCTAAAGAAACAAATATCCGAATTAGGATTATTCCTATCAAATAGCCAATTCCAATAACTACTCCCTGTTGTGCAAAAATAACAATAGGAGCTGTAGTTAAAACTATTGCAAAGAGAATTGTTATTGTAGCACTATTTCCAAAAAACGTAAATATGTTTTTAGCAAAACCATCAATTGATTCTGATGCACTTGAATACATTTTACACTCAATGTATTTAATACCCAGCAACATATCCGATTGTAATCCGAGTTTTTTGAAGAATTTAATTATGGCTATATCTTCAACTGCATTCATTCGGAAGTGTTTGTGTGGCAGGTACTTTTGGTAAGTATTTGCTTGAAACATCATAAACTGACCATTTGCCGCAGCAAAGGCGGGGTTTCTTGTTTGGCGAATTAAAAAAAGAGGCAAAAGACTTAATAGAATCCAATTCATTAATGGAACGGATATTTTTTCTCCTATAGATTCAAAAATTTGCTTCGGGAAAATGGAAAGTAAATGGAGTTTGTTTAGTTCCATGTATTCTAATGACCGCTCAATCAAACCATCTTTTACCCTTACATCGGCATCCAGAAAAAGTAAAACTTCTCCTTTTGCCAATTGAGATAATTGGTGGCAAGCATGATTTTTGCCCAACCAACCTTCACTTAATTTGCCTCCTTCAACCAATCTGAATTTTCGGTTTTTTTCACTAAAATTACTTACCACGTTAACCGTATTATCATCGGAGTTATCGTCGTAAACAATTACTTCAAAATCTATGTAGGAAAAATCATTTAATTGTTGAAGCAATCGACCAATATTTCCCTCTTCGTTCCTCGCTGGTATTAGAATAGAAACCAATTTATTATTCTTTAAATCCGATTTATTGGAAAAGGAATGAAATGACAAATAATTAACAAGGGAAACCAATAATCGGATAGCGAGAAAAGAAAATAAGAAATAGCAGAAATAAATCATTCCTCTCTTTGCTTCTCCTTACAATCCTTCACAAAATCATTGTAGTCTTTCTCAATTTCCGTAGCAGTAGTATTTGAATTTATTTTATGGGTTTTGTAATACACGCTAACTTCTGGTCTCTTAAATGATGAATAATCAATGAGATTCACATTAAAAACAAATTGAAAATCGCATGTTGCTTTTTTGAGAATATAATTAATAGCCCCTTTTTCAAATTTGAACTCTTCAGTGTAAATACTTTTAATTTTTCCTTCTGGGAAAAAAAGAAATAAGTTTTCCGGATTCTGAATTACTTCCACAAGATACTTTAAGCTATCTAGTATACTTCTTGAACCTTTTTCAATAGAACTAGCGCCTATTTTTCTGAGAATAGAATCTTTTCTCATTTGCTTTTCCAACATCATAAAATGATATTTTTTTTTAAAAAATTTTAAATTCAACTGGAGCTGAAAAAAACCATCCCACCACGAAAAGTGATTTGCAATCATAAGTATAGCAAGATTATTATCCGTTTTAACTTCACCAATAAATCGAACATTTCTAAAAAAGAGAATTAGGGCGATTTTAGTATAAACGACTGAAATCCAAATATGAAATCGACTATGTTCTGCTCTTATCATTCAATCTATCAATTCTGTTATTTTGCTTGAGATATTGTTTTACTAAATCTCTTTTCCAATATTTCAGTAAATGCAATTACCGATATTAGTAAAGAGAATGCGTAAAACATATCTTCCAAAGGCATGGTAAATAAATAAACTCCAATAATGTATTTCTGGTCATAACTAAACACTTCCTGATCAATTCCAAACCCAGTTAAGATTCCATTTACAATAAAGAAAGGAATAAGCAAAATAGGAAAAATGGCCAAATAACGTTGAAGAACTGTTCTTGAATATTTATAGGTAAGCAAAACAGTGAGTGCGAGAAACGAAAAATTCACAAAAGTGTAAGTACGTTCCATGTTGGTAAACGCCAAGGTTAATGACCCAATAAATAGTACTGAAGAAATAATGGTTGTTGCCTTATCCCCTAGTATGTAATTTGGAAAGTGGAATTTAATAGCGTAATAAGAGAAAGCGCAGGCATACGGAATTGCAATAAAAAAGAGGTATTCTTCAAGAGGTAACTTGAAAAAATAAATCCCGGAATTATAAGTAGGGTTGAACTGCCAGCAACCAATATGGGTAAATATAATATCCCAAACACCAAAAATTAACATGGAAATAAAAATGCCCGGTAAAAGATATTTCCATCTTTTACAAAGCATCAGGTTTTTTTCAAAACTCAATGCCAAAGGCCCAACTATTACAACAATTAATATAATTAGGTAAAGAGACATCTTGCAAGGAATTTTAAGAGACTAGACATTTTTTTTGAAATCAAAAGTATTGATTTTTGAAGGAGTAAATAATGATTTACAATAAGAAAAAGACCAATTATTATTAGGAGTCTAAATGGTTATTTAAAAACTCAAAAAAAACGAATTACCAGTTTTTTACTCTTTATTATTTCTGAAGCATAACAACAAAGAATTATAGGAACTATTAATTAACCGGAAAGAAATAATTATAAAAACCCATAAAAGTTTAGATTTTATCCAAATCGATTAAAATATTTTTAAGAAGAATCTTATAGATACTGATTCCAGAATTAATGATCGTGATTTTGAACTCTATCAATATGATATGGTTCAATAACATTTCCATCTTCATCTTTTATGGTTGTAAATAAATCAAACTCATAGGATGAAATATTAGTTGTATTATTTTTAAAATAATAAATTCCACCCCAAGGATGCATAACTTTCCAAAAAATATCACCTCTTCCATCTCTAACCACAACACGCTCTGTTATTTCCTTATTGCCCTTCATATAAACTTCATCAGTTACACCTTCGGGATACTCTAGCGCAATTTCCTTACTAACTCCTGGTTGACCCATATCCCATTCATGGTGTTCTTCTATACTAGAAGATTTAGGATTCTGTTCCAGACCTGCTTGATTTAACTTAGCAAGAATGTCTGCATGTTTATTTTCCGGTTGAGATGTTTTTTTCGATGAGCTATGCATTTGTGATTTTCTTTTGTCGTTTTCTTGCTTAACAGTATTTGCAACTACTTTTTTTGGCGTAGTATTTGGCCCTTTAGTTACGACAGTAGAAGGCGTTTTTGTTTTTAGCTTCTTCTTTTCTTTCGCTTCTGCATTAGCCACTGATGACGCTTTTTGTTCTTTTTCCTTCTCAGCTTTTATAGTTGCAGCTTTTTCAGCCTGACTTGCTACTTGCTCAGCTTCTTTTTCTTTTCTTTTTTTTACTTCTCTTTCAGCGGCCAATGCCTTTTCTTTTTCTTTGGAAATAGCAGCTTTTGCCTCGGCTTTCGAAGCATCTGCAGATTCTTTTTTAGCACTAGAAGCAGCGGCACTTTCTTCTTTTAGTTTTTCGGCAGCCGCTTTTTCTTTAGCCTTTTGCTGGTTTTCTTCTTCTTTAACTGCAATTTTAGCTTGTTCATCTGCTTCTTTTTGTTTCATAGCAGCTTCTTTTTCAGCAATAGCATTCGCTTCATCGGCCTCCGTAACTTCTGCTGCAGCAGCAGCTTCCTCTGCTTCTTTTGCTTCTTTTGCTATTTTAGCAGCAGCAGCTGCGGCTAAAGCTGCTTCATCCTGTTTCGCCTCTTCTTCTTTTACCAATTTTTCTGCTGCTTTCTCAGCGGCTCGTTTAACCACTGTATCTTCAATAACTTGTAGTTTTGTTTTTACAGCAGTAGATTCTGGATTAACTTTTCCTGCAGCGGTATATTTGGCCTTAGCCGCTTCAAAATCACCAGATTTTAACGCTTTATCACCAGCAGAAATTAACTCATTAAATTCTTCATTTTTAGCTTTTTCTTCAGCCTTTTTTTGTTTTGCTTCTGCCGCTGCGGCATCAGCCAATTCAGCATCTTTTGCGGCTGCGGCTGCCTTATCGATATCTTTTTGTAATTCTTCAATTCGACTATCGTGTGGAAAGAGTTTTTGTGCCGCAGCCAAACTTGTTCTTGCTCTAGCGAAGTCTCCCTTCGAAGTCGCTTTTGCAGCATTCGATAATGCACTTTCAAATTCATCTTTCTTGGCCGCTAGTTCTTCTTCTAACCTTTCCAATTCATCCATAACACGTAAAGAATAATCAGCGTCCCAACCAAAACATTTTTTATCGGGCTCGAAAAATATTTCCCCAACAGCCGCATCCAAAACAGAATAATCAATTCCTTCTACTTTTTGAATCATTCCAACATGCCAAGTATTTCCATAACATCCTATATCAATCATTTCGGAAGTTACTTGACCTAAAAAAACATTAATTTTTTTGGTTGCGTAAAATTGTTTGTGAAATTCGACCACATAATCTTGTCCAAATTCTAAATCAAATTCTAATTTACCTGAAGAAGAAGCTGCTATTCTTTTAACTTTTTGTCCATTAACTTTAACAATGGCAAAAGCTCCATCCATACTCGCGAAGTTATCGTCCATGTTGACTTTAACACTGTATTTTTCCATTTGGGCAAACACAGAAACGGAAATAATCAGGATGGAAATTATAGAAAATAATGTTTTGCGCATATGTAGTTTAAGCCGAGCCAAATGTAGTATAAATCATTATTTAAGTAGTAACCAAAAAATCATTCAATTAGCAGCCAAAAGTAAATTGGCTCTTTGGTATTATTTGTAGCTTTGTCAATTATTTTATAGACATGAATATTTACTTAAAATTATTTTTATTTACGCTACTTCTAAGCAACAGTTCCACCCTTTTTTCACAAATTCCGATAAACTTTGGTTTTATTGGAGGAGTTTCTCATTCGAAATACGAAATAAGTTTAGACAGTATTGATGGTGAAAATGTTACAGCATGGCAAGCTGGTATTTTTGCACGTATGAAAATAAAAAAGATTTATATTGGGTTGGATGCATTATTTCTTTCTAACCCGGGAAAATTCATCAGCACAAGCGGTAGCACAAAAGGAGAAATTTCGGTTATAGGTGTAAACATTCCTCTCTACTTAGGCTGGAAAATAGTAGATAAAAAAGCTTTCAATCTGAGAATTTTCAGTGGACCTGCCATTCAATTAAATTTTTACGAAAGAATTAAATCAAGTTACAATGGAGGTACTTTCGAAACCAGTGAAAATTTAAAATTTCAAGATGGACCAAAATGGTCTCTAGTGGGTGGATTGGGATTTGACATTGCTTTTTTTACGCTTGACGCGCGATATCTTTATTCGGTTTCAGATTGGAGTAATCTTTCGAATACCGAAGTAAATAATAATGGAGTTCAATTTAATATAGGTTTTAAAATTTTATGATGTATAGTGTTTTTGTTTCCACTTATCAGGGAGTTGAAGAGTCACTCTTAGAAGAATTACAAGAAATTGGAATTTCAGAATCTAGATTAAAATTGAGCCGCCGAGGTGTCGCAGTTAGTGATTGTAGTATAGAGGAAATTTATCGTTTTAATTACATTTTGCGGACTGGCTTAAGGGTCTTGCTCAATTTAGAGCATTTAGAAATAGAACAAGCGAGTGATTTATATGACAGCGTAAAATCAATAGATTGGACTGAATGGTTCGGCAACGATCAAACGTTTAAAATAGATGCGGTTGCAAACCGATCTGAATTATTTAATAACTCACTTTTTGCAGCTCGACTGACTAAAGATGCCATTGCTGATTTATTTCGAGAAAAAACTGGTGAAAGACCCTCAGTTGATTTTGATTATCCTGATATTAGAATTCACATTCTTATAAGTGGAAGTTCTCTAACAGTATCCCTAGACAGTTCAGGAGATTCATTGCATAAACGAGGATATAAAACAGGAAGTTTTAGAGCTCCATTGAGTGAAGTTTTGGCATCTTGTATGTTACGAAAAGCAGGGTTTACAAAAGAAATGACATTGTACGACCCAATGTGTGGCTCTGGAACTATCCTTTGTGAAGGATACATGATGGCAACTAATACTCCTGCAGGAAAATTCAGAAAACGCTGGGCTTTTCAAGAATGGAAAAACTACAACCGTGGTGCATTTTTCAGCATTATGGACGAGTGTGATGCAAAAAGAACAAAATACTCAGGAGAAATAATTGGTGGTGATCAAATTGGAAACAACGTGGGGCTTACTAAAGAAAATTTAGGTGCCGTAGGTTGTACAAGTGGTATAGCTAATAAAATTGACTTTTTTGAATCCACTGGATTAAATGCCACACCAGGACTGCTTCTGACGAACCCACCTTATGGAGAACGAATTGAACTTTCTGAAGCTCGTGAATTTTACAAAAGTATAGGCGACGTATTTAAAAAGCAATTTTCTGGTTGGTCAGCTGGAGTTTTTAGTGCTAATATTCCTGCAAGTAAGGCATTAGGGCTAAAACCAAAACGTAGATATCCGCTTTGGAACGGCCCACTTGAAGGAAGGTTGTTTATGTACGATTTGTACTAATAAAAAAAAACTTATTCACTCGTTGCTTCAATTACTAAAAAGGTCTTCAATATCAGGATTTAAAGTCTAATATTCTTAGTTATCAACTTATGAATACTACTTCTATTTTAATTTCCCTTCCTGTACTTTAAGCTTTACTTAAAAGTTTTAAATATTAATGACATAAGCCAGTAATTGGTGTGTCTTTGGTCACATTGCACCTTCTTTTTTAATACTATTTTTGAATGGTGAAAAATTAAATGCATTAGAATGGGTGTTATTGTAATATAAATAAGTGTAAGTTTAGTTGTAGCTCTTCTTTTTTAGGTGCTTTTATTTCGTCCATTCAATCAGGACAATACGAAGATGATTACACACCTTCAGTGCGTATGTTATTCGAAAACAAAACATCTAAAAATAAATCAAATTCTCAAATTAAAAATAAAGTCGATGGAACTAGAAAAGTTTGAATATGATAATTCGATAGTGAAAAAATTCATTATCGTAACTGCTCTATTCAGTTTAGTAGGAATGTTAGTTGACCTAACAGTTGCCTCTCAACTTGCTTGGGCCGGTTTTTTTTTTATGATTACCTCCTTACAAAATACATTTCGTATGGTAGAATCCGTCTCTTACATACCAATACGGTAATTTTTTTAGGTGTATATTATTCCCTTCCGCGATTGCTAAAAACACCAATGTGACCATTAAATTGTGGGTACGAGGATTTTGTTTTGGACGACATGGATGAGCAAGCTCAAGAAATAGCCAATGATTTAATCGAAAATGAAATTGTTGTCAGGAAAGAAGAAGGAAAAGAATTGATTCCTTTAAAAGAAAGAGAAATAATTGTAGTCATTGCCTATTTACTGAGACTAGGAAAAGATATTAGTAAAGAAACACAAGACTAAGATGTTCAAATTTATAAATGGTCACATGACCTCAATTGATGGAATAGAAATGTTTCCGATAGTATCTCTAATTCTATTCGTTAGTCTCTTTGTTTTGATCTTATGTTGGACTATAATAATGAAAAAGGAATTGATTGGTGAGGTTTCGAGTATTCCTATAGACAGAAACGATAAATAATAATTTGACGATATTAAAATCGATAAAAATGATAATTAGAAAATTTACACCACATATTCTCACTTCTTTTTTACTTCTTTTTGCATTTCAATTGATTGCTAAAACAGTAAATTCCGAATCTGGGTTAGTTGCTGATGAGGTGCTTCTTTGGTCTTTAATTGGAGTAATTGCACTCTTAATAATTGTCAATTTAGTATTAAAGGGAACGATAAAATCCTTTTCTTCAGACAAGAATATTTGGGCTGTAGTAAAAGAAAAAAGTTTAAAATCAAAAGCAGGAGGCACCGTTTTGGTAGTCGCAATTATGCTTACTAATTTGAGCTCATTTGCTGGATCTGGTAAAAACGACAATACTGCATTTATAATGGAAAGTGATTTGTTTTATGCACTGCTGACTATGATTTCTTTGCTTTTATTCTTGCTTTTTTACCAAATAAAAGTTCTAAGAAATTTAATGAACTTAATGGCAGGTGATGCCGAAGAGGACAATCCTGAAGAAAGATCTGCTTGGGTTTCAGTGTTAACAGATGTAGTTTGAAGATGTGACAAATTTAAATTCATTTTCACAAGATGCAAAATTTAATTTATACCCAAATCCTAATAATGGAAGTTTTGTATTGTCAATTACTTCAAGCGACATTACAAAATTTAAAGTTGAAGTTCTAAGCTTACAAAGACAAGTAGTTTACTCTAAAGCAGAATTTAATTATGATTCTAATATTGACAAAAAAATTGATCTAGGAAACAGTGCTAAAGGCGTTTATTATGTAAGAGTAAGTTCTAATAGTAGTACTTCTACTCATAAATTGGTAGTGCAATAGATTTTTTTAATAATCCCTAAAACTAGCATTAGCAATTGAATCTAGGTCTTAATTAAAATACCGTTCCATTTTCGAACGGTATTTTTTTATGCAAAGGTTTTGAATTTTTTCTTGATGAATGAATAAACTATTTCTTTTTGTGTTAGTTGTAGTGTTATTTTCTTGTGGAAAAAAGAAGATAAGGTAGAATTACCACTTCCTTTATTGAAGAATACTTTTGAGTATTTACAATGCTATGGCAGAAAATAAAATGAGCAAAATTAGCAGAAGAAGAGCCGACGAATCCTTAAATTCAGAAGAGTATTAAAAGCAAGCTGAAACAGTAAATTTATTAATTATTAGATTAAAAATGGAACTCGAAACCTTATTCCGTAAATAAAAATATAATAGAAAATAAGCGCTATACTTGTTTACAGGTTAATTAAAAGCAACTAGATGAAAATAATTTATTGGAGTTTAAGAAGTTTATTGTTTGGGCACGTTTTATTAGAAATGATCTAATGTCTCCTTCTTCTTTTCTTCTTACTCATTTCGGCAGCGTCAACCATTCCCGCTTTAATTTCATCGTCTAGCGCAATTCCATCGGTAATTTCAGTGATAATTCCATCAGATAATCCGGTAGTTACACTTCTTTTTTTAGTTTCTCCAGACTCGGTTTTTACCTCAACATAAGGTTTTTTATCTTCATCAAATTTTAATAGTGATTCGTTAATACATAATACAGAATCTACTTTATCTAATACTATATCTCCGTTTGCTGAATATCCCGCACGTACAAAACTAGAATCATCTAACTTCACATCTGCCTTTATTTCAAACTGAATTGCTCCGTTTTCTTCTTTTCCTTTTGGAGCTATATAATTTAAAATAGCATGGAATTTTAAGTTTTCAATAGCTCCTACATTTAAAATTATATTCATTCCTTCACGTAATTTTCCAACTTCACTTTCATCCACTTTACCTTCAAAAATCATGTCTTGCATATCGGCAATAAAGGCAATGGTGGTTCCTTCATTAAAATTATTGGCTTCAATTACTGAACTACCAACTTTCACAGGAACGTCCAGAACCATTCCGCCAACTGTAGCTCTAATTAATGTATTGGTAGCTTTTTTAGAATCTTTGGTTGCTCCGTCCCTAATAATGTCTAAATTATCCTGAGCCGTTTGAGTTTCAATTTCAGCCGATTTTAAAGCAACTTCGAAAGGTTGAAATGAAGCTTTTGAAATCACTTTGTCTTTGTATAACACAAAATTTCTATCGTAGTCTAGTTTAGCGTTTTCCAAAGTTATTTCCGCCCTATCTACCCTACTTTCAGCACCTGTAAGTTTTTCTAAATTAGGAACAATCCGAACCTTTGCCAACACATCTCCAGTATTTATTTTTTGTCCTGCTTCCACATAAACTTCTTTTATAATGCCTGAAATATTAGGTTTTACCTCTACTTCTTTTCTAGGAACAACTGCCCCTGTGGCCACAGTTTTAACAACAATATTACCGATAAATGGCTTTTCAAAAACAGCTACTTGAGGTGTTTCTTGTGACTTACTGTACAAGTAATACAAAGTGTATCCAAATGCACCAAAAAGTGCTAGTCCTATTAATATTCTAAATGCTATTTTCATTTCTTTCTATTTTATTATCCTGCTCCCGATACCGAAAGGCGCAAAGAAAATTACGTAAATACTCCTTCTTATAACTTATTAACTTCCTACATTAAACACTAAACACTAAAAATTCAAAACACAATATTTAATACTCAAAACCCAAAACCCTACCCATCTGTTTTCAAGGCAATTACAGGATCTATTTTAGACGCTTTATAAGCAGGGATTAATCCAGCAATGGCACCAGCAAAAACGATAACAATTGTAGCCGTTATCGCTACTTCAAAATCTACCTCTGGGTTTTTAAACATGTCGCTTTCAGTTTCCATTTTAGTAAGAAAGAAATTTATTACTTCCAAAATAAAAACTCCAACTACCAATCCTAAATAACCAGCTACGGCTGTTAAAACAACCGTTTCGGAAACAATTTGAGAAATAATAGCCCAAGGTCTAGCGCCTATTGCTTTTCTCACACCTATTTCTTTAGTACGTTCTCTAACCACCACCAACATTATATTACTTATTCCAATAATTCCTGCCAACAAAGTACCACTACCAACTAGCCAAATCAGAAAATTAATACCGGTAAAAAGGTTACTCATTTTCAAAAACATTTTTTCAATATTCCAATGTCCGAATGCCCTTTTGTCATCGGGAGATACCATGTGCTGTTCACTTAATACGGTAATTACTTTTGGTTCTACATCAGAAACCCTGTAGCCTTTTTTAGTATTAATACTTAACCAAGCCACTTTATCTCCATAATTAAAAGACTGTTGAAATGTGGAAATAGGCACGTAAATAGTTTCTAAATCAGATTCACTGTTTTGTGATTCGTTCATGCTCCCAAAAACGCCAACTACTTTAAAATAAACTCCGCTAATTCTAATAAATTCACCAATTGCTTCTTCCTCTCTATCAAACAATACCGCTTTTACACGACTTCCTATAATAGCAACTTTTCTTTTGTCAGTTAAATCTCGTTGATTAATAAAACGACCCTCCAACATTTTTTGGGGTTTAATAATCATAAAATCAGGAACATCGCCCATTACCTGAAAAGATCCCGTTATGTTATTTCTGTAAATTTCTTGTGATCCTCTATAACCACCTAACTGGCATCGAGGTGCAACTATGTTGATTTCTGGAATACGATCTTTTAAAATAGCGACATCATCGTTTTTCAGACTAAAAGACCTGCCTTTTGGCAATCCTTTATAGGACATGGAAGTGCTGCCTGACCAGATAAACATGCTATTAGTTGCATACGACCCAAACGATTTGTTAATTCCATTTTCTAAACCCCTACCCGAGCCTAGCATAATCATGAGCATAAAAATGCCCCAAAACACTCCAAAAGCGGTAAGGGATGTTCGAAGTGGATTCCTGGTTAGAACCACCCATATCTCATGCCATTTATCTCTGTCAAAAAAATGCATCAATCTTCTCTTAAAGCTACTACGGGTTCAATGGATGAAGCTCTTTTCGCAGGTATATAACCAGCAATAATCCCGCTTATTATGAGTAAAACCGTTGCACTAATGGCAACAGAAAAATCTATTTCCGGATTTTTAAACATTTCAACTCCTTGCAAATTACTCGATAAAAACTCAAGCAATGACACTCCTAAAACCAATCCTATATAACCAGCAATTCCAGTAATAAAAACCGCTTCAGTAAGCACCAAACTAATTATTGAGTTCGGAGAAGCACCTAGAGCTTTTCTAATCCCAATTTCACGAGTTCTTTCTTTTACAACTATGAGCATAATATTACTAATACCAACAATACCAGCCAAAATAGTTCCTAGACCTACAAACCAGATAAATATTCTAATATTTCCAAACATCACTTGGTATTTTTGAAACTCCTCGACATTGTTTCCGATATATATTGCCCTAGCATCTCGCGGATGAAAAGTGTATTTTTGAGAAAAGTACCTAGCAATATTACTAGATATTACATAACTCTCCATTAAATCAGCATCGCCAATTGTGGTCATTATCCTACCCAATTTTTGCCCTCCGTTAAAAACCATTTGTCCTGTAGAAATTGGAATGTAAATCATTCTCATCTCTCTTTCATTCCCATCATCATTAAACACTCCTATAACTTTAAATGAAAAACCAGATATGTTTATATACTCTCCTATTGGGTCTTGTGATTTAAAAAGATCATCTTTTACTAATTTCCCAATGACCGCAACCTTTCTACGTTCAGTAATATCGTCCTGATTGAGGTATCTTCCATCAGTCATTAAGGTTCTTTCCAAAATTTTATGTTCTGGTGTAGTAGATCTAATTCCATAAGAACCACTATTGGCAGCATAACTTACCGTTTTTCCCCAAAGTGCATATCGATTGGTAACGAACTCTGTTCCTTCAATCTGGTCTTTTATATAATCGTAATCTTCGTTAGTAAACTGAATCCGACGGCCTGCTTTAAGTCCTTTATAAGGTATGGCGGTTCTCCCTCCAGAAATCCACAATGAATTTGTAGCGTCATCTTTAAAACCATCACTTACTCCGTTTTCAATTCCTTTACCCGAACCCAATAAAATTACCAGCATGAAAATTCCCCAAGCCACAGAAAACCCAGTAAGAAAAGTGCGAAGCTTATTCTTTTGAATGGTACTGAATATTTCTTGCCACTTATCGAGGTCAAACATTATTCGTCGTTTTGAATTACTCCATCTTTCAAACGAATTAGTCTATCGGTTCGTTTGGCTATATCGTCTTCGTGTGTCACAATCAACACAGTGATTCCTTCTTTGTTTACTTCCTTAAAAATATTCATCACTTCATAAGAAGTTTCAGTATCCAAAGCCCCTGTAGGTTCATCGGCTAAAATTACCTTTGGTTTTGATATAAGGGCCCTAGCAATAGCAACACGCTGCTGCTGTCCACCGGATAATTCAGAAGGTAAATGAGTCATTCTATCTGCAAGCCCTACTCTCTCTAAATACTTTTCGGCCAAAGCATTTCTTTTCTTTCTACTTACTCCCTGATAATAAAGTGGAAGTGCCACATTTTCAATGGCGTTTTTATAACTAATTAGATTAAAACTTTGGAAAATAAAACCTAACAATTCGTTTCTGAATTTTGCTGCTTTTCGTTGGGATAGTTTATTAATTAGCTGGTTATTTAATCGGTATTCTCCACTGTCGTATTGATCCAAGATACCCAAAATATTAAGCAAAGTGGATTTTCCAGAGCCAGAAGAACCCATTACCGATACTAATTCTCCGGTGCCAATTTCCAAGTCAATGTCCTTAAGCACGCGTAGTGGAGTTTTACCCACTTGATAGTACTTGTTTATTTTACGCAAGCTGATCATTTTGCAATATTAACCATCGTTAAGCATTATATGTACGGTATTATGAATCGATAACATAATGTTGGTATGATTGGTTTCTATTTGGGAGGAGTGGAGATATACTTACTAGGTATTTGCCTTGATGAATATTTGTTTCTTGTTGCTTACGAGGGTGAATAGTTGTTGAATTTGTGCTGGGCTAATTGTTTCTAGTTAGTTTGCCCACCAATACACCAAATCTAGATAAACAAGTACACTTGATATCACTTTTCAAGCTCCTTAAAAGCCTTAAAATATTCAAACTTAAATGACTCAATTTTAGATTGATAATCCACCCATTGTTTTTCAAATAAATTATTCATTCTTAAATTTACGGGCTTGTAATATTTTTTAAAATCTAGAATAGCTATTTCTAAAGTTCCAGTTTCCAAGGTATTTTCTGAGTTCAAATACCCCGATATTCTGTTCAAGCGCGCAGATAAAGTAACAGTTACATGATCGTATCCTTTAAACCCTTCTGGAAGAAAAAATTCGTCCAATAAAATACTCACACTATCATCTAATCCATTCCCTTCTTTTCGCAAACTATCTGCAAGACTATCTGGTAAAAACTTCAACATGCCATTTACTTCCGAAATTGAATTTTTTATAGCTTTGAGTTTATCTACTTGCTTTACAACCAACTTGTATTGCTCTTGGTGTTCTTTTTTCAATTGAAAAACTTGAGCTAATTCGACGGCAGTACGCGTACTTTTCGGATCTTGTTTAATACTTAAATTACAAGTATCTGAGTATTCGTTAAAAAAGAAAACTAGTGTATAATCACCCGGAAGAACTTGAAGTCCGGCGGGTTTATACTTCTTGTCTTTTTTCTTTCTATCGGTTCTAGTCAAATAGTCAATTCCATCTTCTCTTTCGTTCCAATAAAAATGATAAACATTAGAATCGGGCTTAAAACTGGCGAAACGAACCGTATCCTTATTTTTATTCAAAACCAAATACTCTACCTTTTCCTGTGGTCCCTTCAATTTAGTAGAGTCTTTTGAACTTTTGGTTGTATCGTCCTTCTTTTCCCCGTTTTCTTTTCCGCTTTTATCTGCTTCTTTCTTGGGCTTCTTTTTTAATAAATCTGGAGAAATATACAAATTCATGGTTGCTCCAGTTCCCCTATTTTGTCCTTTAAACTCGGCATCTGCTGCAAACCGAATTCCATTTGAAGTTCGCTCGTTTATTCGATAAGCAGTTCTAGGAGCAAAAACCTTGAATTTCACCTTATTAAAATCCAATCTGTTGTGCGAAATATCTCTTAAAATTTCGATATCATCTAAAACATAAGCGGCTCTTCCAAAGGTTCCGATTACCAAATCCTTGTCTCTTTCCTGAATTTTCAAATCCGACACTGGAACCGATGGAAATCCTTCGGTCCATTGTGTCCAGTTGTTGCCGCCGTTTGCACTAACATAAAGTCCAAAATCAGTTCCACAAAACAACAAATCTTTTTCAACTGGATCTTGCAAAACACTCCAAACATGACCTTTAACTTTATTAGCATCTACTATTCTGGACCAAGTAGTTCCACCATTAATTGTTCTGAAAATATAAGGTTCCCAGTTGTTTCTTCTATAATCGTTTACCACTACATAAACCTCATCGGCCGAGTGATTACTTATATGAATTTGAGGAATCCAAGCTCCTTTTGGAAAACCCGGAATAGCATTGGATACATTTTTCCACGAATTTCC
>TARA_B110000037_G_scaffold173826_1_pt1 | contig 22436 bp, 19 predicted proteins | sample TARA_B110000037 | Tara Oceans TARA_B110000037 (sample SAMEA4397196) | marine metagenome | biome: Polar Biome; feature: [MIX] marine epipelagic wind mixed layer (ENVO:01000061); material: water (ENVO:00002006), including particulate matter (ENVO:01000060) such as... | depth 10-100 m
AGTAGGCACCAGAGAAGCCCCCGATCATTGGCTTAAAACAGTGCCATTCTGGTGTGCCCCTTTGCGACAATCTGTAGAAGTTCTTTCGTATGCTTCCCAGTATTGGTCGATGTATTGCAGGATTTACTCTTCAGCAAGCCTCGACGGCGCGCATTTTTCCACCCAACTCCTGCCGGGGTGAAATGTATCCCTGCTAGTGTTCTGAAAACCTTAATCTGACGGATGGGCGAAGGCGATTTTTTCCAAGAGTAAGGCGCAAGGAGGGAGTGCATCGAGATTCACGACTCGCCGCGCAACGCAGCTATTGGGAAAAAGCGTCGAGCTTTCTGACTCTCGCGACCATCGGAAGCCTTTTTCTTAAGACCTTAAAAATCCCTATTCGTCAGTTTAAGGTTTTCAGGGCGCTAGGCCTCGCGCCGTTTGAAACGGCCTTGCCTACGGTGTGGATTTCGAAACCATCAATGAGGGATTTCCAGATGGGTCTGTGCGTTGGTATTCGTCATTCGGCGAGATCTTCGTTGAAATAGATTTTGATAAACTTCATCTTTTTCTCTTCATCGAAACCATGTTCCAGCAATTGCTCGGGCTTGGCTGCAAGTGCCGGCTTGAGCCGGATTTCCACACCCGTATCGAGCTTCATCGCGGTGCGGATTTTCTTTTTGGCCTTGGTGACGTCCTTCTTTGAAATCTCAAAGGAATCTTCCAGTTTCTGCCCCTGCTCCTCTTCGATCTGGCTGCGGTGTTCCGCAAACTTGGCTTTGGCTTCCGGAGTTTTGAGAACCTCCTCCTCAAACTCCCCCAAATTGAACTTTTCCTTTTCCTCGAAGTAAGTGATCGCATCCCTAGCGGCATTGGAGGCATCCCATGGCGGTGCATCGTCCTCTGCGGCAGGCTTTTCCTTCTTCTCCTTTTCCATAAACGCAACGGCCATATTGGCGTATTTGTTCGTCAGAAACGGGCTATCGGCGATAGGCACCACTCCCAGAAAATCTCGCACCCAGAAGCGCGAATCCGATCCGGTGCGGTCGAACGTCAGCACATAGTAGCCCTTGGTGGCCAGGTGGTTGAGAATCAGGCAACCCTTGTCGATTTTATCCGGATTGATGCCCTGCTCGGTGTGCAATTCAAGATCCCCGTCACGGGTGGAAATACTGAGGAACGGGACGACGCTTTCCGACTTGAGGATGCACAGTCCCTGGATGAACTCACCGTCCACTTCGATATCCTTGATCAAGGAAATGCAGAGATCGCCGGACTTGATGTTCGGATGGTTCGACTTGGAGTAGAGACGCTTCGCAATGTCACAGCCCTTTTCCAGCAAACCGTCTTCCGAGTCGAAGATCGCGCCGGCATAGGTCATCATTTCATGCTGATCGAGCGACGAATGATGACTGAAACGATGCGCAGTGAGATTCTTAAACGGTTTAAGAAAAATGGCGGCAAGCGTCATCTCATCGTTCTCATCGATTGTGAAAACCTCCTTCGAGGTCTGGAGCGGTTCATCGCGTTGAGGATGACCGACTTTAGCAAGAACCAGACCAGCGGCCGCGGCGGATGTGAAACGAATTTTAACAGGCATACAGGGGGCGGAACCTAGAACCTCAGAGCCATTTGAACACCCTGAAATCGAAAAATTCTTCACTTCGCTCCAGAATCCACCCACGTCTTCCCCTTTTGAACTTCGCGGGCTGTTTGATTGCAATGTTAGGCCGCATGTCTGAGAACTGGGCATGTCGGTTGTCTCTGTGGTGCTTCCCTTTCGCGACGCGGAATCGACGCTATTGGATGCCGTTCAGAGTATCCTGCAGCAGCAGTTTCGTGACCTTGAACTCATCGCGGTGGATGACGGATCCCGTGACGGATCGGTCGCGTCCTTGGCTGGGATCGAAGATCCCAGGTTCAGACTCGTGCGGAACAAATTTGATAACGGAGTCGTTGGAGCCTCGGCAACGGGTCTAGGTTTGGCTGGTGGTGAATGGTTCGCGCGGATGGATGCCGATGATGTGGCGATGCCCCGGCGGATCGGTGAGCAGCTCAATGCGGCAGAGGACGATACCGGAGTGATCACCTGCGGTGTTGAGACGATTGATTGCCATGGTGATGGCATACGCCGCTATGTCGCTTGGGCAAACAGCCTGACCGACCATCATGCGATGTCCCGTTCACGCTTCATCGAGTGTCCGGTGATCAATCCCACGGCGATGGTTCGGCGCGATTGGATGAATCGTGTGGGCGGCTATCACGATACCTCGTGGGCTGAAGATCATGATCTCTGGCTCAGGCTTCTCGCCGCTGGCTGTCGATTCGTACGGGTACCGGAGGTTCTTCTCCAATGGAGGGACTCACCGGAGAGGTTGACCCGGCAGGATCCGCGCTATGGGAGCGACGCGAGAAGTAGGATGCGGGCGCACCATTTGCACAATCTTCCGGGCGTCAGTGAACATGGTGTGGTCATTGCAGGCGCCGGCCCAATCGGTAAAAAACTGGCGCTAAACCTCCAGGGCGAGGGGGTCGAAGTGAAAGGCTTTTTCGATGTAAATCCGGCGCGGGTCGGTCAGTGGATCCATGGTGCCGAAGTGGCAGCAACCGAACAGATGAAGTCCAAGTGGCGCTCAAGCATCATGCTCGGTTCGGTTGGGCTCAAAGGAGCGCGATCGACCGTTCGACAAATGGCGATCGCCGCAGGTCGCCGCGAAGGCGAGGACTTCTGGGCCGTTTGCTAGCCCCGCAAGACGGAGAAATTTCGCCCCCAATTTATAACTCTATCGTGACTGAATCCCCAAAATTACTAAAATCAGGCAAACCTAAAGGACTGCTTGGGATTGGATTCTTCATTTTCCCGTCAATCAGATTTGCCGCCGAGTATTCTTTCTGACCGGGAATCTGACGTATCCCAGTTTTCTCCCTAGGCAAATCGTGCCAAGAATACAGACTAACCACATGTTCAGCAGCAAACAGCTTTCCGAAGACCAAATCGCCACCATTAAATCTTGGGTGGCGGATGGCGCGCAGCTTCCGGAGATTCAGAAAAGAATCACCGAAGAGTTCAAAATCACCGTGACTTACATGGATACGCGCTTCGTCATCCTAGATCTAGGTATCGAACTAATAGAGGAGAAAAAGGAAGAGCCTGCACCGGAAGTCGTTAAAACACTGGTTCCGACAGGAAAAACGACTGTGACGATGGATTCCATCGCCGTTCCCGGCACCATGGTCAGTGGAAAGGTCGAGTTCAGTGATGGGGAAACTGCCGTCTGGTCACTAGACCAAACAGGCCGCCCTAGCCTCGACCCTACAACACCGGACTACCAGCCTACACAAGAAGACATCATGGAGTTCCAAACTCAGCTCCGCTCATTAATTCAGAGCGCTGGCCTATAGCATGGCTCAATCCGGTTGGATCTGCAGCCTCGGCGGCTTGCGCATCTTGATGGTCTCGTCGAAATCGCCCAGATCCAGACTATCCAAGACATTGGTACTCTTGCGGATCAAACCGCTCTGACCACGGCTCGCAGCATAGCTTGGAAGCTCGGTATGATACGGATCTTCACCGAGTAGAACCGAACTTTTCGGACGGATGGGTAGGACATCAAGTGCAGGCATCGTTCCAATCGCGATATTCGGATCGATCTGGCCTGAGAGTGATCCCGAATGAAGCGTGCAGAACGGAAGGCTCCCCTGCCCTTTCCGGAAATATTCTGCGAACGCGGTGCTCACGGACTTCACACTGCCAGCATTCACATCTTCCTGGAGGTCCTGACAAAACTGGGTCGCCCGTTGGCCTGAGACAGAACAAATTTCTATCGCGACCATCGACTCCGGACGGGCTATTCTTTCACCACCAAAGGCAGGAGCCGCAGCATTCATTGCAGCAGCCCAGACAGGCATCGCAAGATCGCGGCTGAAGGCACCGGGGTAAATCGCGTCGTTATCATTCAGGAAACCTGTCCATACACCGCAGGAAACGCGACCGTTGTAACCGAGGAACCAAGTATCTGCGAAGTCGTGGGTACTCCCACCCTTGCCAGCTCCGTGAAACGGTTTTTCGATCAACATGTCATTCAGGCCGCGTGCGCTACCATCAACCATCCCGCCATCCATCATGCTGTGCATCTGCCAAGCCACCGCCTCATCCAGAAGCTTCATCTTCTTCTGCAGGCTGGTCTTGCTTCGAAATACCACACGCCCTTTGCCGTTCTCAATGTGATCGATGTAGGAAAATTTCGTCGGTCCGCTGTAGCCACCCAAGGGGAAAGTAGAAATCGCTGTCACCGCCTGTTTCAAGGAAGCGGGTTCCCAGCCGACACTCACCCGTGGCAGGGGTTCCGAATCCTCCATCGGGAATCCGAAAGCAACTCCGGCATCAATCACTCGCTGTAGGCCGATTTCCGCTCCCAGCCTCACGGTCGCGGCAATCTTTGAATCCTCGAAGGCACGCCTCAAAGTGATCTGCCCCTCGTATTTCGGAGAACCGACTTCCATGCCCCACTCCCCGAGAATCCCCTCACGTCCACCGATCATGACTGCCCGGTTGTCCATCGGATCGTCGTTCACAGTGGAGGCAGGGCTATGCTTGTCCGCCAGACCGGCGGAGTAGAGAAACGGATAAAATGCAGTTCCCATCGGACGCGTCCCCATTTCAATAAAATCAAACGGCACCTCTGCATAATCCCGGCCGCCAACGTGAGCGAGAACCTCTCCAGTCGAGTGATCCACCATGAAAACAGCTCCCTGAAGATACGAAGCTTCGATCCCGTCTTCATTCCTACTATATTCGCCGTACTTCTGATGTGCGTAACCGGGATACTCTTCCGCTTCGTGCAGGGAAACCGCCAAAGCTTTCTCTGCAGCATACTGAATCTCGCGCGAGATGGTCGTGTGAATTTTATACCCACCTGCCGCAAGTGCATTCTCCCCTAGCGATTTCGCTACCGCGTCCGCAATGCGTTCATACAAGTGGGACGTGCCACGCTGGAGAGGTTTCGGATCGACTTCCAGGGGCTTTGCCCTTGCTTCAGCAGCTTCCGACTTCGAAAGCATCCCCTCGTCCACCATTCGCTTTAAAACATTATCTCTCGAGGATTTGCTCTGCTTCGGGTTGTTCAGCGGGGAGTTGTTGGTCGGATTTTTGATCAGTCCAACGATGGTAGCACATTCCACGAGGTTCAGGTCTTTGGGTTCCTTGCCAAAATAGCCGAGTGATGCGGAGCGAAGGCCGTAGAAACCGCTACCTAGGTAAATCCGATTGAGGTAAAAGCCGAGGATCTGCTTCTTCTTATAACGTTTCTCAATCCGCTGCGCCAAAAAAGCCTCAACCATTTTCCTCTGAAAACCTCCCTCGCCCCTCGCCATCGCGTCCTGCTTGAGTGGGAACGCATTCCGAGCTAACTGCTGGGTGATCGTGCTCGCACCCTGTGTCGTCGTTCCTGCCTCCCAGTTCAGCTTCACCGCCCGAAGAACCCCGATGTAGTCGATGCCGTCATGGGTATTGAAACGCGAGTCCTCCCCGGCACGGAGGGTATCGATGAAGAGATCAGGCACGTCCTCGATGGACATGATGCTCCGGTTCTGGACAAAGATCCGTCCGATCTCCTTTCCGTTCCGGTCGAGCATGATACTGGGGATTTCGAGTTCGTTGATTTTCTCCAGATCATACGTCACCGCACGCTCGCGGTATTCGCGGGTGTATTGCTCGGCGAAGATGAATGCGGCCACGCAGGAAATCAAAAATAGCAGGAAGAGCACGCCCCAGAAGGTTTTGCGCTTGTAGAAGCGACGCTGTCCGCTCTTTCTCTGGGTGCTTTTCCTGTTCGCCGCCATGCCTGAATCTGATAAACAACCGCCTGAAGGCGAATGTTCATGCCCCGAGGATTACCTGAATCCGCTGGACTCGGCAACCCCTTCCTTGGACGAATGCATCCGTGACAAAATAGCATCGCATGGGAATATTTCCTTTCCGAAATTTCTCGATCTCGCCCTTTATCATCCAACTCTCGGCTATTACGCGCGAACCGACAGCCAAGTTGGGAAAAAGGGCGATTTCTATACCAGTGTTAGTGTCGGCCCATTGTTCGGAAAACTACTCGCGCGTCGTTTTCTAGATTGGTGGGAGAGCAACGGAAAACCCACCTCGTGGCGCATTCTTGAAATCGGTGCGCACGACGGGAAGCTTGCGGTCGACATCCTTACCACTCTCCGGGAAATTTCATCTGAAGCGAGCGAGACACTGGAATACGCCATTTCCGAACCCCTGCCCCGCCTACGCAAAGCTCAGCGCGAACGACTCACACCTATCGCCAAGCGATTGCACCTCGCAAGCTCACTTTCAGAACTCTCCTCCTCACCGCTTCCAGGCATCGCATTTGGGAACGAGATCCTTGATGCGCTTCCGTTCCATCTTGTCGAATTTATTTCGGAAGAATGGAGGGAGGTGCATGTTGGTATTGGGGAGGAGGGTTCCCTTGAGTTGAGTAATGGCAACCATGCGAGCCCTCTCTGCGAAAAACTAGGCAACGGATTCCCCGAAAACTACCGCACCGAAATCCGCACGAACTTCCGCGCATTTCTCGAATCTGTCCGCTCCTGCCTCACCGACGGCCTCCTACTCTTCATCGACTACGGCTTCGCCGCGCCCGAATACTACGATACTCAGCGCACAACCGGCACCCTCCGTACCTTTTCCAAACACAAGGCTGCCGAAGACCCTCTCGACCGCCCCGGTGAGCTCGACATCACAGCCCACGTCGATTTCACGGATCTTGCCCGCGCCGCCGCGCAGATCGGGTATTTCCCCACCGCATTCAGCAACCAAGGCAGCTATCTCACACACCTCGCCAAACCCCTAATCCTCTCAGGCGCTTTCGAAGAGCCGAAAACAATCGCGCAATTCCAGGCCCTCACCCACCCCGCTCACCTAGGCGGGAAATTCCACGCGATAGAGCTTACTAAAACAGGCTCCGTCCCTCCCGAAGTAGCTCATCGTCTCGCACTTTGACTTCCGCGCTTGCAGATTTCAAAAAAAGACTCCAACTTACGCGTGTTGCCGGGGTGGCGGAATTGGTAGACGCGCCTGATTTAGGTTCAGGTGTCTTATGATGTGCAGGTTCGAGTCCTGTCCCCGGTACCAAAATTTTCTTATGATGATCAACGAACTAAAAACCAAACTCACTGATCTGGGACTTAGCGAAGAAATGGCGACTAAAGCAATTTCAACCGTGGCGGAGTTCACCAAGTCAAAGCTCCCCGAGCAACTCCACTCCGCCATCGACGACGTGATGGCCGGAAAGAATCCAGATCTCGGTGCCCTCGGCGGATTGATTGGCGGGCTGAAAGGTTTTTTCGGGAAGTAAGTACCTTGCAGGGATAGGCGGATGGATCACGTTTCTTACGTGATGCTTCGAAAAACCTTCGCCCTGCTATTCTCCTCCACCCTTGTCAGCTTCGGCAAGGTTGCTCCTCCCCTTCCCACCGAACTTGGGACTACCATCTCGCTGAGGCTCCGGAGCCATCGGTCACGCTAAAAAAAAGCGACCGTCTCGCGATTTGCGGGGATTCGATCACGGAGCAGAAACAATACTCTGTCCTAATCGAAAACCTACAACGCGGAGCAACTCCTCAACGGCATCAACCTCACCGTCGAATTCGAAAATAATCCGCTTGTCGCTCCCTTCCAAAAGATTCGTGATGCGGTAACAGCAAAGCAAGCGTTCGAGACACACCAGATCAAGAAACTGGTCCATGGTAAGGCCGGCAAAGAGGACATGGAAGGCACCTTCAAGAGCAGCGAGAACGAGCGCGAGGCTCTCGTAAAAAAGCTGACCGACACCGTAAAACCAGCGGAGCACGTAATATTAATCAAGCCCGCAGCCTGATCAATCGTCCAAGAATTTTCCGGGATTTAGGATACCGTGGGGATCCATCGTCCGTTTCAGCGAGCGGTGGACAGCGAAGGAGGTTTCTCCTAAAGCCTGACGGATCCATGGCTTTTTCGCGAGGCCTACCCCATGCTCTCCGGTGATCGCGCCCCCGTTGTCGAGCACCCAGGTAAATAGAATATCCAGCGCCGCATCTGCACGCTGGCGGGTTTCCGGATCGGTGTATTTGTCCACCATCAAGTTGGTGTGAATGTTGCCATCACCCGCGTGTCCGAAGCATGCGATGGCAATTCCAGTTTCCCTCTCAAGTAGCCTCGCGAAGTTCACGAGATCGACCAGCTTCCCACGCGGCACGACAATATCCTCGTTGAGTTTTGTGAGGCCAGTATCACGGAGGGAATAGGAAAACTCGCGGCGCAACTGCCAGATCGCGTCGCATTCCGCCTCTTCCCGGGCGATTCGGATCTGCTCGGCACCACATTCACGCAGCAGTTTGTAAAGTTCCTCCAATTCTGAAGCAACCGCCGCCGGCCTTCCATCGATCTCAACGATGAGATGACCATCCCCCGGAGGGAAGACATCGCTACCCAGTCTCTTTCTCGCAGCGGCGAGGGTGAACGCATCCGTGATCTCCAGCGCGGAGGGAAGATGCCCGGACTGAAGGATGGTCTGAACCGCTTTCGCGGCAGCGGGGAAATTAGGAAAAATGGCTGCCAGCATCCCACGACAAGCGGGCTTCGGAATGATGCGAGCTGTAATTTCGGTCACGACCCCCAGCATCCCCTCGGAGCCGACGAACATCCCGATCAGATCAAACCCAGTCTTATTCTTATGCACTCGGCCTCCAGTGCGCAACACACGACCGTTGGCTAATACCACCTCAAGACCTAAAATATAACTCCGGGTCACGCCGTATTTCAAACAACGCGGCCCACCGGCATTGGTTGCGACGTTTCCACCAATCGAGCACTCTTTAAGCGAAGCCGGATCCGGTGGATAGTCCCAACCAAGTGCCCGCACAGCTGTCTGCAAGTCCCCGGTAATCACTCCCGGTTGCACCACAGCAACGCCATCGTTCGGATTAATCGCCAAAATCTTGTTCATCCGTGCGGTGGAGAGAACGATTCCACCGTGCACTGGCACACATCCTCCGACGTATCCCACCCCAGCTCCACGGGTGGTAACTGGGACGCGGTTTCGGTGGGCATATGCCAGCACCTTTGAGACATCTTCCGTGCTTTCCGCAAAAACGACCACATCCGGAGAGTGGCTAGCGAACCACTTGTCGCCGGAGTGTTCCGACTTCACCGCATCCTCAAGACTAACCTTCCCCTCACCTATTTTTTTCCTCAGGGCTGCAGCCACGTATTGGGGTTCAACGGGTTCCACCTCCGGGGATTTAATAACCCTCAAGTCGGGGCTCTTATCCGGTTCTTCTTCGGCTTCCGGAATAACTTTAAAATCGTCCTCAACGTCATCCCAGACATCTTCAGATAAAGGAGGGGTCTCAGACCGGCGGACTTCGAACGGTTTAGTCTTTTTTGGAGGTAGCTTCATGAACGAGGAGACTATTTTCCGTAGTCGGCGGGAGGTCAACCCCGGCGGACTACAAACCTCTTCACTTGTAACTCAGGAATAGTAAGGTCGGAGCATTAAATAGCAGATCGGCCCGGTGACTGCCACGTAAAGCCAGAGCGGAAAAACCCAGCGAGCCAGTCTCTTGTGCGACCCAAAACGATTTGTAAACCCGGAAATGAAGGTTAAAAAGATCACAGGCAGACTAACTGCAGCGCTAACGATGTGCGTGATCAGCAGGAAAAAATACGTAGATCTCACCCAGCCCTCCCCACCGAACTTCGTCTCAACCGTGGTAAAATGGTAAGCCACATAGCAAAGGAGGAAGCCTGCGGACAAAGCCATCGCCGCCATAATAAACCCCCTGTGCAGTGCAATCCTCCCAGCCTTTACCGAGATTAACGCCGCAATTAACGCTAGCGCTACCAACGTATTTAAAACCGCATGTATGGGCGGCAGGAACGACATCGACCAACCTTCCGGCAGCGGAATTTTGTAGGGCGAACGCATCATCACCACCAATATCAGAACCAGTGCCGTGACAATCCACGCTACGATTTTGAGAAGCCTGGAAAGCTTGTGATTCGGCTCCCTCTTCAGCCACTCCCTGTGCTCCTGCGTGTCTGCCATGATTGTTTTCCTTCGTGAAAATTTACCCTGGGAATATCAGCGCTCCAGTTCTGCTGCGATCCGTTGCTTTAACTGCGCTTTCAATTCCTTGTAGCCCTCGGGAGAGCCGTTCTCGGAGCGTTGGTAAGCGAGATCCCACTTGCCTATCGCTTTGAAATCCCTGTCCACCGCGATGAGTCCCATATCGTGGTCGAATCTTCCGCTGGCTTCGATCTGCGCGGCATCCGCGCGCTCGCGCACACCAAGGAATTTTAAGGTATTTTCAAGATACTCATGAGTCGCCTTTTCCTCGCCAGCGTTCAGGAACCACCAGTCTTCCACGTCAGCGCCGAGCGCCTGCGCGTAGTCCTTGAGTTTCTCCACATCGTCCGTCTCGGGATCCACACTGATGCAGACCATGTGGAAATCCGGGTGGCCTTTGAATTCATCGTAAATGCTGCGGAGTTCAGCTCCGTTACGCACCGCGCAATGGGGACAAATCGCGAAAAATTCCGCCACCATCCAGACTTTCCCGCGCAGGTCAGAGAGCTTGACCGTCTCGCCCGCTTGGTTCGTTGCGACCAGATCTTTCTCGATGGGATACCATTCGTCCTTCTTTTCGATCTTTATGTTGGTAAAGGCATTGGTCTCCTCACCTTTCATACGAAGGCTGGGCACCAGGACGAGATTCACTAGCGCAAGGATGGCCGCGCACACCACCGCGACGCCGCAGTAGAAAAGGATGATCGTTGTCTTCTTGCTCATGACTTATTAGTTACGCTTGGATTGTTTCGATTTCAAAATAATGAGGAGCATAAGAAGCAAAAAACCTGCTCCTGTCCCTATGACGGTTACGGCTGGACTGATCGCCTTGTTCTCATCCATTTTTTCGACAAGAAGCTGCTCAATGGTTTCACCCAAAAGAACCTCCATCTGCCCGATGTTGGTAAGCTCGGTTCCGGTCTTGATCCCGTCTGCATCCCATTTTTCCGCCTCTTCAAAATCAAACGGAATATCGAAGGATTTACCGTTAATCTGTGGAACAACGGCCTTCCTTACATGGCGGCTCCGATCGATCACAAAAAGCGATTTATCATACTGCCAGACACCATCCTTCTCGTGGGGCAAACGGTTCGCCTTGAATTCGTTTTTGATAAACTTGTGAAGGGTAGGCCTTTCGTTCGAGCCCACCGTCCACATTGGAAGCTCTGCACCCAGAGATTCGGCGACTTCTTCCAACTGTGGCTGAAGCATTTCCGCAGAACCGGGATCCAGCACAAGCGTCACCAGGGCAATATCCTGATTACCTGCATACTTCTCCGAAAGCCTTTTCATCACCCCGATAGTGACTGCATCCGGCTGCGCTTGCGGCAGGCTTTGAATAACCAGCACCTTTCCCTTCAGCGTCATCAGATTGGTCATCTTGCCGTCCTGGCGGATGAAGGTGAGATCCTTGGTTCCTGAAATCTGGGTCACAAAGCTCGGCCTGTCGTCTTTCGCTCCCTCTTTGGTGCGCTTTTCGTATGCTTTCAGGATCACGATCCCGCCCACGACCATTACCGCCACGAGGATAAGAGCCGTGATATAGTTCTTCTTCGGGCTGGGAGTTACAGGTTCGAGATCGGTCGCAAGCATTTGTCCGCGGAAATGTAATGAGGAACTCAGTCTTGTCCACATCCGCCGACAAGAAACTTTACCACCGGCTTTTCCTCTTCACTTGCTCTTTCCTCCACTTTCACTGAACCTCCCATCCATGGATTACGCCACTGAGACCGAAGTCGCTGAAGCGGCAAAGCACCTCCGTCCCCTGAAACAAGGCCTCAACCAGATACTCTTCGGTCAAGAAGAGATCATCGAACTGGTCGTCACCGGTGTCTTGGCACGGGGTCACATCCTTCTCGAGGGCCTTCCCGGTCTTGGAAAAACGGAACTCGTGAAAGGCCTTTCCAAGCTACTGCGACTGGAAAACAAGCGCATCCAGTTCACCCCAGACCTTCTCCCCGGTGACATCACGGGAAACCCCGTCCTCCAGGAAGTCGATGGCCGCCGCGAGTTCATCTTTCAGCCAGGCCCCCTTTTCGCGAACATCGTTCTCGCCGACGAAATCAACCGAGCATCCCCTAAAACCCAATCAGCCCTCCTTGAGGCCATGCAGGAGCGCCGCGTCACCGTTCTTGGGAAAACACACGAACTTCCCCTACCGTTTTTCGTCCTCGCCACACAAAACCCAATCGAACTCGAGGGCACTTATCCCCTCCCCGAGGCACAGCTCGACCGTTTCCTTTTTAAACTGGAGATCATGAAAAACGACGTCGCCACCCTCCAGCGCATCGTTTCCCACCGGGAGCTGGGGACCGAGCCACAGGTAGATCCCATCATGTCAGGAGAAACCCTAGCCGAACTCCTTGCCCTCACCCGCCGCATTTATCTTCCCGATGTCGTCGCGAACTACATCGCACGCCTCGTCGATTCCACCCATCCGGGTCAGGCGGAGTCCGCAGCGCAAATCCGATTCGGAGCCAGCCCACGTGCCGCCCTCGCCATGGCCTCCGCCGCCAAAGCCCGCGCCCTGATTTACGAGCGCACGAATGCATCCTTCGAGGACGTGAAAGCCGTCGCAACCTCCGTCCTTCGCCACCGTATCGTTCTCGATTACAACGCCCGCGTTGACGGCCACAGCACAAACTCCGTGGTCGAAAAAATCCTAGGCGAAGTCCCCTTCCAAGACAGCCCAACCCCGAAGACCCTAGTCCCCGCGTAGCTACGGCGTCCCGCCGCAGTGCGTGTAAGCCGCGTCTCGCGGCGAGTCTCGGAACATCTTCCACCATGCCCCGTTCTCTCTCTTCCATTCGATGTTCAATGTTCAGCGTTGGATGTTCGATATTCCTTCTCTTAGCTGCATCTGCCCAGGAAGTTATCTTCCGCCAAGTGGCCGATACGAAAACCGACACCCACGTAGAGGTCACATCCCTTTTCTCCCACCCTAGTCTCGGCGGCTACCTACCGGTGCGCATCATCGTCGCAAACAACCAGAAAGTCCCACACAAGATTTTCCTCAGATTTAAAGACGCCACCAACTACAGCGACGAGATCTCCACATCTTCGTCCTACTCTTTCGTAGCCCCCCCCGGGCGAACCGTTAGCCAGGATATTCTCGTTCCACTCACCGCTCAGAACGGCACCTCCTCTTACCAAGAGCTGAGCGTCAACCTGAACGGAAGCATGGGGAACATCTCAGGAAATGTTTCCACGGTATTTTCCCCTGACCAACCCGCCGTCCTTCTCAGCGAAAGCCTCTACACACCAAACGGCTCAGCCCTCGATACCGAGCGCAACTCGCGCGGTTCCGGCTCATATGGTCGTTCCTCATCCAATAGTTTCTCCTCGAAGTTCGATCCCAAGCGCCTCCCGGACGACTGGCGCGCCTTTTCCGGATTCGATTCCATCATGCTCACGGAAACCGACTGGGCGGCAACTCCTCCGGGTTCTCGCAATGCCATCCTCTCGTGGATGCGGCTCGGCGGCCAACTCGTCGTTTATTCCCAGAGCCCTTCCAAACCCTCGGCCATCGGCATTCCGGAAGACACCAGTTTCGGCACCGTGGTCATGAAACGGATAGCTGCAGATCTGCGACTCGATGCGAAGGAGACCGTCTCCCTCTCTATCCCGAAATCTCCCACCAGAACCCGCCTGAACTCCGTCACCAACGATTTCAACGCAAAATGGCCCATCCAAATCGAGTTCGGGGAAAAATCATTCAACTACGTGGTCTTCATCATCATCCTGATCGCTTTCGGTATCCTCGTCGGGCCGGTGAACCTCTTCGTCTTCGCGAAATCAGGCCAGCGCCACCGGCTTTTCATCACCACACCACTCATCTCCCTAGGCACCTCGCTAATCCTCATTGTCCTGATCATCCTCCAAGATGGCTTCGGCGGAGATGGCAGCCGCATGGTACTCATGGAAGTGCGGCCGGATGAAAACCAGAACGCCGCCTTCATCCAGCAAGAGCAATTTTCCCGCACCGGGGTCATGACCTCCCCGGGCTTCACCGTCGATGCCTCCGCCCTCATCGTCCCAGTCCCACTCAGCCAATCACGCTGGGCACGTTTCACCGACGGTTACGACTCGCGCGGCACCTACAATATCCAGCCTACCGATGGCAAACTCTATGCTTCCGGCGATTGGTTCCAAAGCCGCTCCGAACAAGGCCAACTCATCACCGCAGTTGTCCCCACCCGGGGCCGCATCGAAGCAGCATCGGAACCTGGCAAGCTGATCTCCACCTTCGATTTCCCCATCGAAACCCTCGTCTTCCGGGATCCCGAAGGCACTTGGTACCGCGCCGAAAACATCACCAAAGGCCGCGCCATCACCCCGACACCCGTCGACCCCACGATGATGCTCCCTTTCCTCAATGAACTCGCTAACAGATTCACCCAGCGAAACAGGCTCTTCCTAAACAAAGCCAAAGCGAGGGACGACCATTTTATCGCCATCACCTCCCAAGCCCCCGGTATCGAAACTCACACGGGAATCGACTGGAAAACCACCACGGTCATCACCGGCCCCATCGCCCGATGAAAATTCAAAACTCAAAATTCAACTTTCAAGCCAGAGCTAGATGACCGAGCCGCACAAGAAAGAGAAACCTTACGATCTGGAGGAACGCACCTACGCCTTCGCGCTGGAAGTCCGCTTATTTCTCAGAAACACTAGATGGGATCCGGTTTCCTGGCCGGACATAAAGCAGGTTCTGCGCTCGTCGGGATCCGTCTCAGCAAACTGGGTCGAAGCCAAGGAAGCGATCAGCCCTGCCGATTATCTCTACCGCGTCCGTATCTGCAAAAAAGAAGTCCGTGAAACCGGCATCTGGCTGCGTCTTATTGGTGATTCAAATCCCATCGACGAAGCTATACACCGCGATCTCGACGACCTCGTTCAGGAAACGACTGAACTTGTAAAAACCTTCATGTCCATCATCACGAAAAAGTCCGCCGAAGATACGCTTCCTTGAGAATTGAATTTTGAATTTTGAAATTTAAAGTTTTATGAGCGACAGCGCAATCACCGTCCACAACCTCTACCGCTTCTTCGGCCCTCTTCAGGCAGTCAACGGCATTTCCTTTGAAATTCCACACGGATCCGTGTGCGGTTTTGTCGGCGCGAACGGCGCTGGCAAGACAACTGCGATGCGCATTCTCGCCAGTCTCGATTACCCGACGATGGGGCATGCTGAAATCTGCGGGATCAACGTCGTCCATCACCCTGCCGAAGTGCGACGCCTGATCGGCTGGATGCCCGACCATTTCGGAAACTACGACAACATGACGGTGCTGGAGTATCTCGACTTCTATGCCCGCGCCCTCGGCTACAAAGGTGCCGAACGCCGTCAGCGCATTGACGAGGTCATGGACTTCACTGACCTGGTTCCTCTGGCGGACAGATTTTCCAACAAGCTATCCAAGGGCATGACCCAGCGCCTCTGCCTAGGTCGCTCCCTGCTGCACGATCCGCAAGTTCTCATTATGGACGAGCCCGCCGCAGGTCTTGATCCAAAGGCACGAGTGGAACTGAAACACCTTATCCGAGTCCTCGCCAAGGAAGGAAAAACCATTTTCATCTCCTCCCACATCCTGTCCGAGCTTGGCGAAATGTGTGACTCCCTGCTCTTCATCAACAACGGTCGCATCGTCCACCACGGCGATGCCGAATCCCTGAAACGCTCCTCCGATGCTCTCGGCGGCGTGCTCTATGATGTCCAACTCGATGGCGATCCGCAGGCGCTCTCAGATTGGACAGTGCTCCAGCCGAACATCGAATTCCTAGAATCCAGAAAGACTGGAGGACGTATCCGTATCGACACTGAAGACCCGTCGAAGGCCGCCGACATCCTCTCGCGGATGATACGCGACAACCTTCGCGTCATCGACTTCCACCGCGAGCAGCGCAACCTCGAAGACGCCTTCATCGACATCCTCGCCAACCTTGAAAAAGACCAGAACTTCACCCACGCCCCACCGCCAATTCCAGGACAGCCTGCCACGCCCCCTCCACACGCCGAGGTTCCCGTAACCGTCCCCGACTCAACTCTTCCTTAAGATTTCGAGTTTCAAGTTTACTGTTTGAATTTCATGCATCTCAGCGACTTCCCAGACCGCCTCTCTCCCATGCTCGTAAAAGAGCTGCGCCAGGGACTGCGGACAAAATCCTTCATTGCCGTCTTCCTTACCCTCCAGGCACTTCTCGGCATCATCCTCCTTACCGCAAGCGCGGCAGCCACCTCGGATCACGCGGGCAGTTCCATTTCGAATATCATCTTCATCTTCTTCTCCATCGCGGTTCTCATCATTCAACCGCTGCGTGGCATTGGCGCGCTTTCTTCGGAGGTAAAAGGAAACACCATCGACATGATGGTTCTCACCCGACTTTCCGCCTGGCGTATCGTCACCGGAAAATGGTCGGCCATCGTTTCCCAATCCGCCCTCATCCTGGTTACAATTATCCCCTATCTCATCCTCCGCTACTTCTTCGGTGGGATGAATTTGCTCGGGGAAATTGTTCTACTGGGAATGATCTTCTTCACTTCCGCCACGATTACAGCTGTCACGGTCGGCCTCTCCGCCTCCGGTTCCATCATCCTCCGTTCCGTCCTCCCCATCGTCGGGTTGCCCATCGGCGCTTACGCCCTGCTCATGCTCCTCACCTTCGGCGGGGGCATCGAGGATCTCGTGGAGTTTTGTGCACTTGAGAGGAAAGAGTCGTGGATCGGGCTCTCCATGTTTCTGGCTGCCTCCGCATATCTCGGGTTCTTTTTCCTATCCACGGGCACCTCCTTGATCGCCACCTATGCGGAGAACCATTCGACACTGCGGCGACTGATCGCATTCGTGACAGCCATCGCCGCCGCGATTTTGTGTAGTATTTCCACGATCACCGATTACGAGGCGATTCCTTTCGTATTCGCCCTCATACTCGCTCCCGTGTTCGCCGTTTCCCTGACGGAATTCGCCCCTCTCGTTTCCCCCGTTTACCTAAAGTTCATGAAACTGGGTCCGTTAGGAAGACTTGCCGGCCTCTTCTTCTTTCCCGGCTGGCCATCCGGTGTTTTCTTCTGCGCACTTATCACGATTGTTGCGGTGATTCCTTTCGCCATTAATGTCCCCAGCTACTACGACGACGACATCACCATAGCCAGCCTCGCCTGCCTTGGCACCCTCCTCTTCCCGGCCGCGCTGGTTAATCTCCTACGGATGAAAGGCCCGCAACGCGTCTCCAACTACATACTCTTCGGTTTAGCTTCGTGCATCCTAGCAATGGTTCTAGCCGGTATTGGCGACTCCATGTCCAGTCGGGATTTCCTCTGGCTCTTCGTCTGGCTGCCTCCCGTCATCCTAGCCATGCAGTCAAGCAGCGGCTTCAGCGACGATATGCTAATCACGGCAGCCGTCGTGATCGATGCCGCACTCTTCGCCCTGCTCCTGATCCTTGCCCAGCACAATTTTCGGGCATCAATCAACGGCATTAAGGATTCCCTTTCCGAAGACAACGACAGCAAAGAGCCGGAGCCGACCACACCCTGAATATTCCGTTTCCCGCAATCGCTTTCATTTTCTCCCTCCTCTCAGCAGCACCGGTGGGATTCTCTAGCGGAGATGATCGTCCAAAACGGTTGGAGAAAAGCAGAGCCGTAGGCCGGTGAGTGCCGTCAGCCTGCAGCGAGCCGCACGGTATTGGCACGACAAGGCCGGCCATTTGATGTGCTCGCCTATATAGTTACCAACTATCGGGTTCATCCGCTCAGTGAGCAGGCTTTCCGCGTAGTTTTTTATAACTCATTACAATTCCCAAAACCACAGCCCCGGCGATGAGTCCGCAGATTCCATTGAGCAACGAAGGCGCGATGGCTGAAAAAACAGCGATAATTCCACCCATTGCTTTCAAAGATTCGCCCATATGCTCGATCTGATGATGCAGCCAAGGAATTCCGTGAGTCAAAATACCACCACCAACCAGGAACATCGCGGCAGTGCCTAAAATCGATAGCGTTTTCATTAAAAACGGTGCCGCCCATAGAATCGCGGAACCCATTTTACGTAAAATCGCGTTGAACTGTTGGGTCAGGTAAAGGCCTAGATCATCCAGTTTCACGATTCCCGCGACCAGTCCATAAACGCCGACCGTCATCATCACGGAGATCGCTGAGAGCACTGCCAACTGCCGCGTAAAATCCGCTTCCGCGACCGTGCCAAGCGTGATCGCAATGATCTCCGCGGATAATACAAAATCCGTCCGCACCGCACCTTTGACCTTCTCCGCCTCGGTCTCGACTTTCTCTGAAGGAGTCGTTTCTGCGAGTTGCTTGATTTCTTTCTCCGCCTCGTGCTCGGATTTTTTGCCGCGATGCTGGAAGGCGTGATGGAGTTTTTCTACTCCCTCAAAACACAGATAAAGCCCGCCCACCATCAGCAGCGGAGTGATCGCCCACGGTGCGAAAGTGCTGATCACCAAGGCAAGCGGAACCAGAATCAGTTTATTGAGGGCAGATCCCTTCGCCACAGCCAATACCACCGGAAGCTCGCGCTTCGCAACCACACCACTCACCTGCTGCGCGTTCAGCGCTAGATCATCCCCCAGCACCCCGGCTGTCTTCGCCGCCGCCTTTTTCGTAAGAATGGAAACGTCATCGAGGATCGTCGCGATATCGTCGAGAAGAGTAAGTAAACTGCCAGCAGCCATGCAAGACCATCGTCTGGAATTTTACTAATCAGGCAAGAGGGAAGTGTAGTGATCACCTTCACTCTTATTCCATGTCCATGTCCTTCCTCTTCGCAAATGCCCTGACTCGCTGCGTATTGGCAGAGAACCTTACGGCTTGGATCGGTTCGGCAAGATTTCATCTTCACAGGAATTTCACCATCGGCAAGTGGACATGGCTGCCCATTCCGCATCTACTGGCTCCAATGACTCCGTTGCGACAAATCCGACTTGCCATCCTGATCGTCATTTTTGGTTTGGTTCTTAGCGGAGTGACGGCCTTCCCGCTGCTTCACGAGCTGAATTTTCTTTCCAAAATTCTCGCCGGGGCGGCCACTGATCCATCGGCACACACCGGATTCGTGCAATGGATACTACGAGTGCGGGAGGGACTTGAGGAAACTTATAAACACTATCCGTTCATCGCTTACGGAACGGATTGGCTGGCGTTCGCCCACCTTATGATCGCCGCGTTTTTCGTGCTGCCATGGCGCGATCCAGTGCGCTACGCAGGAGTCCTATGGGTGGGGATCTTTTGTTCCCTGATGATTTTTCCGCTGGCCTTCATCTGCGGCCCTATACGTGGCATTCCCCTTTGGTGGAGCGTGATCGACTGTTCCTTCGGGGTGTTCTGTATTCTACCGTTGTGGTTCGCATTGCGAAAGATCCGCCTAATTTCCATAGAAACGTGAGATTTTCATGGTTCATCGTCACGGGATCGAAAGGGACTCTCGGGTTCCGCCGGAGGACGTGCACCACTTACCAGCTTCGTGTTTCCATTCCCTCTGCCGTGCCATACCGTGCCCGTTCAACTCATGCCCGCCTCCACCGCACTCCCCATCTGGAAAATCCACGCCGACATCCTGCGCACGCTGCAAACCGGCAATCGCCTGGTGCTCGTCGCGCCCACCGGTTCCGGCAAGACCACTCAGGTGCCGCAGATGCTGCTCGATGCCGGAATCGCGGGCGACAAGATGATCGTGGTGCTGCAACCCCGCCGCGTCGCCGCTCGCACCGTGGCCACTCGCGTCGCCTGGGAGCGCGAGGTCAAACTTGGCGCTGAGGTCGGTTATCAGATCCGCTTTGACGATCACACCAGCGTTGGCACCCGCATCTGTTTTGTCACGGAAGGCATCCTGCTGCGCTGGCTCCAGGATGATCGCACGCTGGCGAACATCGGTGCCGTGGTTTTTGACGAGTTTCACGAGCGGAATCTGCTCAGCGATGTCGCGCTGGCCTTGGTAAAACATCTGCAACAGACCCAGCGCCCCGATCTGGCGATGCTGGTGATGTCCGCCACGCTCGATGCCGAGCCAGTCGCCGAGTATCTCGACCAGTGCCCCATCCTCATTTCCGAAGGGCAAAGCTATCCCGTGGAAGTCGGCTACCTCCCCCTCCCCGATCAACGCACCATCACCTCGCAAGCGGCCGAGGCCGTCGAGCGAATCATCAACGACGATTCCCCCGGCGACATCCTCGTCTTCATGCCAGGGCGCGGCGAAATCAACGGCACACTCGACGCGTTGCGCGGCCTGAGAACGCAGGAGCGAGTCGCTTGCATTCCCTTGCACGGCGCACTCGAACCACAAGAGCAGGACCGCGCCTTCGCAAGTAATAGCTTACGGAAAGTCATCGTCGCCACCAACGTAGCCGAGACCAGCATCACCATCGATGGCATCCGCCACGTCGTCGACAGCGGGGTCGCCCGCGTGGCTCGATACGATGCCGAACGCGGTATCGGCACACTTCTTCTAGAACCCATCAGCCGAGCCAGTGCGGACCAACGCAAAGGCCGCGCCGGCCGCACCGCGACCGGCAGCTGTCATCGCTTGTGGACTGTGGTCAGCCACAAAGACCGCGAGGAACGCAATACCCCGGAGATTCAGCGCAGCGACCTCGCCGAGGTCGTCCTGCTGCTGCACTCGCTCGGCATACGTGAAGCCGCCACTTTTGACTGGCTGGACAAACCCGATCTGCAGGCCGTCGAACGCGCCGAACGCTTGCTCACCATGCTTGGTGCCTTGCGCGATGCCGACCTCACCTCCATCGGCCGGAAGATGCTGCGCCTGCCCATGCACCCGCGCTACTCCCGCATGTTGATCGAGGCCAGCCAGCGTGGCTGCGTGCCCGATGCAGCCTTGTGCGCCGCCCTCGTCAGCGGACGTGATTTGCTCACCCGCCTGGATCGCGATGACACCCGCACCCAAGACGCCCGTCAAATGTTCGAGGAAAGCGAGGAATCCGATTTCATCACGCTGATGCGCGCCTACGACTTCGCCCAGTCGAACCGCTTCAGCTTCGACCGCTGCCGCAGCCACGGCATCAACGCCCAGGTCGCTCGCCAGGTGGAGGAGACCTACAAACAGATCCTGCAAGCCGCCCACCAGCAGCGCCTATACCATCGCGACGACCGCGCCGCCAGCTCAGCGAGAAACGACGAAGCCCTGCTGCGTTGTCTCATGGCCGGCTTCGTCGATCAACTCGCCAAACGACGCGAACCCGGCAAGCCCGGCTGCGACCTCACCGAGCAACGGCAAGGCCAACTCGTTCGCGAAAGCGTCGTCCAGGACGCCCCGTATTTCGTCGCCGCCAGTATGCGGCAAGCACCCTCACGCGGCCCCACGCCTCTGACCCTGCTCAGCCTCGCCACCGCAGTGAAGCCCGAGTGGATCGCCGAGATGTTTCCCCAGCATCTCAGCACCACCGTCGAGCACCTCTTCGATGCCGCACACAAGCGAGTCGCAGCCATGAGCCTTACTCGCTATCACGATCTCGTCATCGATCGAAAACCGCAGCAACGCGACCTCGATCCCGTCGACAGCGGACGCTGCCTCGCCGAAGCTCACCGCACCGGAGCTTTCAAGCTACCGCTGATGGATCATCGGCTGAACCAATTCATCGCCCGCGTAAACCTCGTCCATGCCACCCTGCCCGAACTCGAATTCGCACCCATCGACGACGAAGCCATCGCCACCTGTCTAGCCCGCGCCTTCAAAGGCCTCTCCTTAGTAAAAGAAGCCCAGGCAGCCCCCCTCATCCCCGCCTTCCACCGCCATCTGGAAAAAGGCCAAATCGATTGGCTCAATGAATTACTCCCCCCCTCCATTCCATTCCTCGACGGCCGCTCTCTGAAAATTTCCTATCTAAGTGGCTCACCAGAAACACAGGTGAAAATCCAAGATTGCTTCGCCCTCAAAGAGCATCCCAGCCTCTGCGAAAACCGCCTCCCAGTCATACTCAACCTCTGTACCCCCGACGGCAAACGCATCGCCAGCACCACCGCCTGGCCCCACTTCCTCGCCCGCGAATGGTCCAAGCACCGCCCAACCGTGGCGAAGAAATTCCCCGGGCATGTCTGGAGGTAATGACGACGCCTTAGATTTTCGGGTATTCTGTGGGTGAAGCGAACATGGTTCCTACTGCTAAATGCTTGGCCTGGAGAAAAATCTAGGAGACCTTGCAAATAGGGGGTAACTGAAAGTGGTGGGCAGGAGTATTTTTGAACTGGGTGACCTCAGTGGGAAGTAATTGAGACCCCGATCTGTGCCGGCCAAGGATTGGCGGTCATTCTGCCGCCAACCGGAGCGCAGCGGAGATAGAGGGACACGAAAACTGAACCCT
>TARA_B110000037_G_scaffold43530_1_pt1 | contig 22424 bp, 18 predicted proteins | sample TARA_B110000037 | Tara Oceans TARA_B110000037 (sample SAMEA4397196) | marine metagenome | biome: Polar Biome; feature: [MIX] marine epipelagic wind mixed layer (ENVO:01000061); material: water (ENVO:00002006), including particulate matter (ENVO:01000060) such as... | depth 10-100 m
TTTTTGATTTGGTATAAAACGATGTTCTTATTAACAGCAACAAAGAAAGATTTTTCATCTAAAGAGATACAACGCCAATTAGGTTTAAAACGTTATGAGCCAGTTTGGGTAATGGTTCATAAACTAAGAAAAGCAAATGGGGCAGCGAGATGCTCGTTATACTTTAGAGGGCATGACAGAAATAGATGAAGGCTATTTTACTATAGAAGCATCAGAGCATCAGCATAAAACTCAGAAAGCAGGACGTGACAGCAAAATATAATGTTATGATTATGGCCGAGAGTACAGTACTTGAAAATATAGATACAGGAAAAGTAGATAGACAGTGTCGCTATTTTAAAGCCAACGTGCTTGAAGATCATAAGGCTGATGGCACAGATACTACATTTAACAGCGCTATTGATGATGAACAATCCATTGTCTTTACAGATAAAAGTACCTCTTATGTGAATATTGCTGATTATGTAGAGGTACATATGACTGAAAAATAAAATGAGCAAACAACTAAAGAAACTCTAAAATGGGTACACATAGCAATTCGTACTGCAAAACGAAATTTTACAGGTAATTATCATAAAATAAAGAAGAAATATTTACAATTATACCTTAATGAGTTTGTTTATAAACTTAACCGTAGGTATTTTGGTGAAAGAATCTTTGATAGGCTTGTGATAGTATCAATTAAAGGGATATGACTAATTACAGATATACAATAATATTTTTAATATAGAATACGTTTCCAATGGGTTCTAATAAACATTCGACGATACTTGGTCTCTTCCTGGAGAAACTAAAAATATAGATGGTTCAGGATATTATCCAAAAGCCACAACCAATTTCTTAATTGTGTAACATGTAAATTTTAGAACAATTATTTAAGGCAAAAAAAGGGAACGATAATCGTTCCCTTTTTTTGCTTTTAAAGTTTCCCTTTCAGAATATTCGCTATCCTTTCATCAAAGGTTTTGGCTTCAATTGGTAAGGAGATCTCCTCAAATAATTTCATGAAATCTTGAGAGTGCGTAGCGCCTTTTTGGGATCTAATATCAAAATAGACAAACTTAGACCACATAACCGCTTTCAATACCTTCTTCGTTTCATCAAACATATGAAACTCAAATTGAATACTTCTTTTGGTATAATTAATAACTTGAGATTGAACAGTAACCGTTTCCGAGAGCAAAGCAGGTTTCATATAACTTATTTGATTGGTTACAACCACCCACCCTTTACCAGTTTCACGCGCATGCTTATAAATATCTAAATCGTAATATTTATGTAATTGATCCTCTCTAGCATCAAAAAAATAATCGATATAACTAGAATTATTCAAATGATTAAATGGATCACAATCCTGAAACCGAACTCTTATTTTACTTTCTAGAATCTTAGTCATTATCGTTTAGTCAACACTTACGGTATTTCCTCCTTTAGTCCATTCTCCAAATCCACCCTTATAATTATAAACTTGTGAAAATCCAGCATCTAGAAGGGTCTCTGCTGCTTTTTGACTTCTCACCCCTTTAACACAATACACATAAACAGGTTTAGCTCTGTTCAACAATACCATACCTTCAATAAAATCATCCCCTATTATATCAATATTAATGGCATTTTTAATATATCCAGATGCGTACTCATCTGGTGTTCTCACATCTACTAATTGAATACTATTACTCAAGGAATTCAATTCGTCTGTAGAAATAATCCCAATCGGTTCGGAATCAATAGTCTCAGTTTCTTTAGTTACCTCTTTTTTTACCTCTTTTTTACATGCAACAAAACCTATAGTTAAAATTGCAATGACAAATAATTTAATTATTTTCATATGTCTAAGTTTAAAATAATTCTCCTGTTCTTTTCTGTATTTTCCCCAAGTGCTTATAGGCCGCTTCAGTGACTTCACGACCTCTCGGTGTTCGCATTATAAACCCTTGCTGTATTAAAAAAGGTTCGTAAACTTCTTCAATAGTTTCACTACTTTCTCCAACGGCTGTTGCAATCGTTGTAATTCCAACTGGACCTCCCTTGAACTTATCGATAATAGTAGTCAAAATTTTGTTATCCATTTCGTCCAAACCGTGAGCATCGACATGAAGTGCTCCCAAGGCGTATCTTGAAATTTCAATATTAATATTTCCATTTCCTTTGATTTGAGCGAAATCACGTACTCTTCGCAATAGTGCATTCGCTATTCGTGGTGTTCCTCTACTTCTTCCTGCTATTTCTATGGCAGCCTCCATGGAAATGGGAACCCCTAAAATACTTGCACTTCTTTGGACTATCGTAGTTAATAGTTCGGTTTTATAATATTGTAATCGACTGCTTATTCCAAATCGAGCGCGCATAGGCGCCGTTAACAATCCTGAACGCGTAGTAGCCCCAACTAATGTAAAAGGTTCTAAATCTATTTGAACAGATCTCGCGTTTGGACCTGATTCAATCATAATATCAATTCTGAAATCTTCCATTGCTGAATATAGATACTCCTCAACAATTGGACTTAATCGATGAATTTCATCTATAAATAAAACATCACGCTCACTTAAATTAGTTAGCAAACCTGCCAAATCTCCTGGTTTATCCAAGACTGGTCCTGAAGTAATTTTGATTCCTACCTCTAACTCATTGGCCAAAATATGTGCCAATGTTGTTTTACCCAAACCTGGAGGTCCATGAAACAAAGTATGGTCCAATGCTTCTCCTCTTTGGTTAGCGGCTTGTACAAATATTTGCAAATTTTCCAACACTTGATCTTGTCCCGTAAAGTCACCAAAAGAAAGAGGGCGTAATTTCTTTTCTACTTCTAGTTCTTCATGATTGTAATCAATATTCTCTGGATTTAAATTTTCATTCATCTCTTATAGAACGCTTAAGTTTTGCGAAGATAGAATATTTTTAGTGATATCTGTTTTTTGAACAATGAGAAATAATAAATTCAATGCGCACTTAAAATCAGGCAACTACATACAAATATTAATTTATTTTTAAAGTTTCTAACAATAAATGAATTACAATTTTTATTACATTTACGATTAATAACCAATTTACACTTAAACTTATGAATTCTAATAGAAGAGACTTTATAAAAAAGTCATCCATTGCCGGCGCTGGACTTGCTTTTTTGCCAAATTTTTTAAACGCTAGTAACTTTAATCCTTCACCTGGTTTTGCGGCGACCTATATGGGAGATTATGCTGCTCCTAAACTAGATACTGTCCGTTGTGCATTTATTGGTGTAGGTGCCAGAGGTTCTGGTCATGCTACAAGGACGGCTAATATAGAAGGAACAGAAGTTGTTGCTATTTGTGATTTATTCGAAAATAATGCAACAAAAGTTTCTGGGAAATGCAAAGAAATCGGTAAAGGTCAAAGACATAACGACATTACTTTATATACTGGAGGAGAGAATGATTGGAAGAAGATGTTAAAAAAAGAAAAACCAGATGTTGTTTTCATAGCAACTCCATGGGAGTTACATGCGCCTATGGCAATCGAGGCGATGAAAAAAGAATCTCATGCTTGTGTAGAAGTTCCTCTTGCTCTTACTATTCAAGAGATGTGGGATATCGTAGATACTTCTGAAAAAACACAGAAACACTGTATGATGATGGAAAACGTTAATTACGGACGTGATGAGTTATTATACCTTAATATGTGTCGTAAAGGGGTTATAGGAGAATTATTACATGGTGAATCCGCTTATATTCACGAATTGAGAGGTCAGATGAATGAGGTTGACCGTGGAACTGGTTCATGGAGAACACCACATTACGCCAACCGGGATGGAAATCTATATCCTACGCATGGATTAGGTCCAGTTGCACAATACATGAATTTAGGGAGAGGAGATGATAATTTTGAACGTATCGTATCCATGTCGTCGCCAGGAAAAGGAAGAAATCTTTATGCGAAGAAAAATTTTCCAGCTGACCATAAATGGAATCAAATGGATTTTAAAGGAGGAGATATGAATACTTCCATCATTAAAACTACTTTGGGACGTACTGTAATGGTTCAATGGGATGAGACTAGCCCCCGTCCTTATTCAAGACATAATTTAATTCAGGGTACAAAAGGAACTTTAACAGGATTCCCAACACGTATATCTTTAGAAGGAGGCGTTGAAGGAGCGACTAAAAGCCATCATAAATATGCTCAAGGGGATCAATTAGCCGCGATTTATGAAAAGTACGAACATCCTCTTTACAAAAGATTAGGAGAAATATCTAAGAAAAATGGAGGACATGGTGGTATGGATTATATGATGTCCTACCGTATCATTGAGTGTTTACGCAATCGAGAACCATTAGATCAAAATGTTTATGAAGGCTGTTTCTGGAGCGCTGTAGGACCATTGAGTGAGGCATCTGTTGACGAGCATGGAAGTTCTCAAAAATTCCCTGATTTTACAAGAGGAAATTGGAAAAACACAAATCCACTTGGCATTGTAGAATAAGATTTTACTAATACAAGTCAAAAGCCTTTTCATATGAAAAGGCTTTTGACTTACGATCAACAAATTAGACATCGTATACTATGTAAGAACTATTCAATATTCAACGATCCATAGGAATCAAAAAAAAAGCCTTTACAACTAAATGTAAAGGCCTCAATAATTCATTTTTTATAAGAATTCTAAAAATCTTCTTCTCCGTCTTTTAAAGGAATATTTTGCGCAACCCAATCTTCCTCTTGACCCGGTTTACTATAGTCATATGGCCAACGGTGTACTGTAGGAATCTCTCCTGGCCAATTTCCGTGAATATGCTCTACGGGGGTTGTCCATTCTAATGTATTCGCCTTCCATGGATTCTGCACCGCTTTTTTCCCTTTATAAATACTAAAGAAGAAATTAGACAAGAAAATAATTTGAGCAGCACCTCCAACTAAGGCAAAGATAGTAATGACTATATTAATATCTGCTAAATCGTTGAAATATGGAAATGACGTATTTGTATAATATCTTCTAGGTAAACCTGCCAATCCAACAAAATGCATTGGGAAGAATACGCCGTAAGCGGCTATAGCAGTAATCCAGAAATGCCAGTATCCTAAGGTTTTATTCATCATTCTACCAAACATCTTCGGGAACCAGTGATATATCCCCGCAAGCATACCATAAATTGCAGATACACCCATTACTAAATGGAAGTGAGCAACTATAAAGTACGTATCATGAATGTTAATATCTAATGCAGAATCACCCATTACTAACCCTGTTAATCCACCAGAAATAAAGGTTGAAACAAATCCAATAGAAAACAACATTGCTGTATTCATTCTCAAATTACCTTTCCATAAAGTCGTTATCCAATTAAATGTTTTAACCGCTGATGGTATTGCAATTAATAACGTTGTAAATGTAAATACTGAACCTAAAAATGGATTCATACCAGTAATAAACATATGGTGTCCCCATACAATTGTTGATAGAAAAGCAATTGCTATAATTGAACCAATCATTGCACGATAACCAAAAACTGGTTTGCGAGAATTAACAGCCAAAACTTCTGAAACAATTCCCATTGCTGGAAGAATAACAATATATACTTCTGGATGACCTAAGAACCAGAATAAGTGCTCAAACAAAATTGGAGATCCTCCTTGGTAATGTAGCACTCCTCCATCAATAAAGATATCTGATAAATAGAACGATGTTCCAAAACTTCTATCAAAAATTAATAATAATGCTGCTGCTAATAATACTGGAAAAGAAACTACACCGATAATTGCTGTCACAAAAAACGTCCAAATTGTTAATGGCAAACGTGTCATTTTCATTCCAACCGTTCTTAAATTTAAAACAGTTACAATGTAGTTTAATGCTCCTAACAAAGAGGAAGCAATAAATATAGCCATAGAAACTAACCATAATGTCATTCCAGCTCCTGAACCAGGAATTGCCTGTGGCAATGCACTCAACGGAGGGTAAACTGTCCATCCCGCAGATGCTGGTCCTGCTTCTACAAATAAGGACACTAACATTACTAAACTCGACAAAAAGAACAACCAATAAGATATCATATTCAAAAATCCTGAAGCCATATCTCTTGCTCCAATTTGCAATGGAATTAATAAATTACTAAACGTACCACTCAAACCCGCAGTTAATACGAAGAATACCATAATAGTACCGTGAATGGTGACGAGGGCCAAATAAATATCTGGACTCATAACTCCGCCGTCTTGATGATTTCCTAAAAAAGCTTCTATCAAACTAAAAGAATGCTCGGGCCATGCAAGTTGTAAACGGAATAACATAGACATGAAAACACCTACTACTCCCATAAAAATACCTGTAATTAGGTATTGTTTCGAAATCATTTTATGATCTTGACTAAATATATATTTAGTTACAAATGTTTCTTTATGATGATGATCTGACATAATATCGTTATCTTTTTTTAATCCAATCTTACTTGTTAATTAACTGAGTTATTGTTTTTTGATCTGCCATCCATTTTTTAAAATCGGCTTCCTCTTCAACAATAATTTTCATTTGCATATTGTAATGTGATGCTCCACAAATCTTATTACATAGTAATAAGTAATCGAACTCATAAGGATCTTCACCTTTCTCTGATCTAATCTTATTGATGTTCGCTACTTTTGCAATAATTTTTTCATTTTTTCTCATTTCTTCCGTCGTCTTGTTCGGAGTATAGGCAAACTGAGTTACCATACCAGGCACACAATTCATTTGTGCTCTAAAATGAGGCATAAATGCAGAGTGCAATACATCTTGAGATCGAAACTTAAATACAACCGGTCTTCCTTTTTGCAAGTGTAACTCACGTACAGTAATATCGTCAGCCGCATTTAGATCTGTCATATCAACACCCATGGTATTAATTCCTTTAATAAAACGAACGTTCGCTCTTCCTAAAGAATTATCTTCGCCCGCATAACGAGCTTCCCAAGAAAACTGCTTTCCATATAATTCTATCACTAATGGGTCTTCTAAATCAGATACATCTGTAATATCAATCCAAACAGATAAACCATAAATAATTAACCCGGCCAATACGACAGTAGGTGTAACTGTCCAAATCGTTTCTAATTTATGACTATCTGCATAAAACAATGCTTTTGTTCCTTTAACGCCTCTATATTTGTAGGCAAAATAAAACAACAAAAATTGCATAATTGCCTGAACAATCAATATCAATATCATCGTTATTAAATATAGACTGTCATACTTTAATCCTTCCACAGAAGCTGCTTCTGGCAATAAAACTCGGTTATACTCCCACAAACAATAAATCATTAAAATATAAAAACCTATCATAAAAGCAAACATCAATTTCCCTTGTTGATCATTATCACTTTCATCTGCAATTGGTTTTTTTAAGTTAAAAACATTGGTCAATTGCCAAATAACACTTGCTATGAATATTCCTATTAAAATATAAATTAATGCTAACATATTTTCTTGTTTTCTATATCAAATTAATAGTGAAAATGTTCACTTTCTTTTAAAAATGGATTTCCTTTGATATTCAAAGGTGCTTTTGTTAAGGCATTGAATACGACTAAAATAAACAGGCCTAAAAAGAATAATGCCGATCCTATTACCTCAGGAGAAATAAACTTCCATTGATCACCTACAGAACCCGGTGTTATTAAAACATAAACGTCAATATAATGACCTACTAAAACAACGATACCCGCTATTACAATAAACCATGGCAATCTTTTATAATCACTGTTCATTAATAATAATATTGGGAAAACAAAATTCATAACCACCATTGCAAAGAATGGCAAACGAATTTCCTCAAATCTTTGAACATAATACGTTACCTCTTCAGGAATATTAGCATACCAAATCAACATAAATTGAGAGAACCACAAGTATGTCCAGAAAATACTAAAACCAAACATGAATTTTGCCAAATCATGTAAATGACTATCATTTACAATCTCCAAATATCCTTTAGATTTTAAATAAATTGTTACCAAAGCAATTGTAGTTATTCCAGATACAAACATACCTGCAAAAACGTACCATCCATATAAAGTACTAAACCAGTGGTGGTCTATTGACATTAACCAATCCCAAGACATCATAGATTCTGATATTAAGAAGAAAACCAAAAATGCCGCTGACGCACCCATTAATTTTTTATAATGTGTTAGATTTCCTTCAACAGCATTATCCAAGGCCAATGTTTGTTTACGCGCATATCTTCTATACAAGATCCATCCTACAATATATATTAACGCTCTTGCCAAAAAGAAAGGAACATTTAAATATCCCTTTTTATCATATAATAATTGATCAAATGAATCACTTGATGGATCTAATAATTCTGGATTCATCCATGCAAACACATGATTCATATGCATACTAGACAATACAAGAAATACAAATAAAATTACTGCTCCTACAGGTAAATAAGCTGTAATAGCCTCCATAACTCTAAACAATACAATCGACCATCCGGCTTGCGCTACATGCTGAATCGCATAAAAAGCAAGTACCCCTAATGACAACATCATAAAAAAGAATATTGCCACGTAAATTGCTGACCATGGACGGTTCTGTAATTGATGAAATACGTGTTCATCATGCGATGCATCATGATGTGTATCTGCATGAGAATCACCATGACTTGCAGCCGCACCGTGTGAATCGTTTGCACTATTATGAGCTACTATTTCTTTAGCCTCTTCTACGGTTGATGGTGTATTTAAGAATCCCCATCCGACTCCAAGGATTCCAATAACCATTAATACTATGGCTGTTATTTTTAATTTACCTGAAAAACTATACATATTGTCTAAATTCTAATTAAAAGAATTATTAATTGTTTCTTAATTCTTGAACGTAAGCAGTCACCTGCCAGCGTTCTTCTTCGGTCAATTGAGATGAATGAGAACCCATCATGTTTTTACCATACATAAGTACGTAGTAAATACTACCTTCTGTAATATCTCTATCTTTATAATTGGGTACCCCTAAAAACTTTTCGTTCTTCACTAAATCTCCTTGTCCGTCACCTTTAGTGCCATGACAAGATGCACAATAAATTGTGTATAATGATTTTGATCTAGCGGCATCAATATCTGCCAAATCCAATGGGCTTTTTAAATTAATCTTCGCCAATTCATAACCTTCGATACTTGCGTCATATTCAAAAGTAAATTCAGCACCACGAGCAATTGTTCCTGTTACTGGTAAACGTTCTTCCATACCCGGTTCAAAATTCGGATTCGCACCATACGTCTCATAACCTACCGGTTCGTACATATTTGGCATATATTGTAAGTTTGGCGCTCTCTTACTCCTATCGCAAGATGCAGCAACTAAAACAAGTATAACTAATACTATTATATTTATAACTTTTTTCATATGTTTAGATTCTATTTTTATTAGCGGTAACATATGTGTTCGCTATTGATCCTTCTTTTATATAAAAACATCTTATATGTTCGGTTCATCGAATTAATGCTTTTCAGTTATTTTAATTTCTACTGCTCCTGTTTTTTCTAAAAACGAAGTCAACTCTTTTTCATCTCCTTCTAACGCAACTTCCATTACAAACATGTCATCTGTTGTTCTTGGATCTGGGTTTTCAGCTTTCTTGAATGGCCATAATTTACTACGCATATAAAAAGTAATCACCATTAAATGAGCAGCAAAAAACACCGTCATTTCAAACATAATTGGAACGAATGCTGGCATATTCTCTATATAACTAAAACTAGGTTTTCCACCAATATTTTGTGGCCAGTCTTCAATCATAATATAATTCATCATCCAAATAGAAACTGCCAAACCAGTTAAACCATACATAAATGCTGTAATTGCAATTCTTGTAGGTGCTAATCCCATAGCCTTATCAAGTCCATGCACCGGAAATGGTGTGTAAACTTCTTCAATATGATGATGTGCAGCACGTGTTTCCTTCACTGCCGACATTAATATGTCGTCATCATTATACATTGCTTGTATTACTTTAGAACTCATATCGATCCTTATTTTTTATTTAATTTATCAGCATCTGGATTTACACCGCCTGCATCTCTAAATCTCTTATAATTATCTCCCGATGACTTCAAAATTGTTTTTACCTCTGCTTGCGCAATTACTGGGAATGTTCTTGAGTACAATAAGAAAAGTACAAAGAAGAATCCGATGGTTCCAACAAAGATTCCAATATCAACAAAAGTTGGTGAGAACATTGTCCAAGATGATGGCAAGTAATCACGGTGCAATGACGTAACGATAATTACAAAACGCTCAAACCACATTCCAATATTTACTACAATTGAAATAAAGAAAGAGAACATAATACTTGTACGCAATCGTTTAGACCACATAAATTGTGGTGAGAATACATTACAGGTCATCATTAATAAATAGGCCCACCAATAAGGTCCGGTTGCCCTATTTAAGAATGCATATTGTTCATATTCTACACCAGAATACCAAGCGATAAACAACTCTGTAATATAAGCACAACCCACGATAGACCCCGTAATCATGATTACGATATTCATCAATTCAATATGTTGTATTGTAATATATGCCTCTAAATTCGAAACCTTTCTCATAATGATCAACAATGTATTTACCATTGCGAATCCTGAGAATACCGCTCCTGCAACAAAGTAAGGAGGGAAAATAGTTGTATGCCATCCTGGAATTACCGAAGTAGCAAAATCCATAGATACAATTGTATGTACAGAAAGTACTAATGGTGTTGCCAAACCGGCAAGTACCAAAGATACTTCTTCAAAACGTTGCCAATCTTTTGCTCTTCCTGTCCAACCAAAACTTAACAAACTATAAATTTTCTTTTGGAATGGTCTTATTGCTCTATCACGTAACATGGCAAAATCAGGTAACAAACCAGTCCACCAGAATACTAATGATACCGATAAATATGTTGAAATTGCAAATACATCCCATAAAAGCGGTGAGTTAAAGTTTACCCATAAGGATCCAAACTGATTTGGAAGAGGTAATACCCAATATGCTAGCCAAGGACGACCCATATGAATAATAGGAAATAAACCTGCTTGTATAACCGAGAAAATTGTCATTGCCTCTGCAGAACGGTTAATACCCATTCTCCATTTTTGACGGAATAATAAAAGTACCGCTGAAATCAACGTTCCCGCGTGACCAATTCCTACCCACCAAACAAAGTTTGTAATGTCCCAGGCCCAACCAACAGTTTTGTTTAATCCCCAAACACCAATTCCTGTACCTACAGTATATAATATACAACCTATCCCCCAAAGGAATGCTGCAACTGCTATACCAAATACTATCCACCACTGCTTGTTTGCTTTACCTTCAACTGGAGCAGCAACTTCCACTGTAATATCGTGGTAGGTCTTATCTCCTAGTATTAAAGGTTGTCTTATAGGTGCTTCGTAATGCGACGCCATAGTCTAAATATAATTATCTAATTATTACTAATTTTATACTTCTGTATTTCTTACTTGTACTTGATACACCACATTTGGTTTTGTACCAACGTGTTCCAATAAATGATACGCTCTGGTGTCCTCTTTTAATTTTGCTACTTTACTCTCTTTATCATTAATATCTCCAAACACCATTGCTCCAGTACTACAAGCATTAGTACAGGCAGTTTGGAATTCTTCATCCTTCACTGGGCGTCCATCTTTTTTCGCTTTTAAGATAGAAGCTTGTGTCATTTGGATACACATAGAACATTTTTCCATAACTCCTCTTGTACGAACAGTTACATCTGGATTCAATACCATCTTACCTAAATCATCATTCATATTGAAATCGAATTCAGCATTGTTAGCATAATCAAACCAATTGAAACGACGTACTTTATAAGGACAGTTATTTTGACAATAACGAGTACCAACACAACGATTGTAAGCCATATGGTTTTGCCCTTGACGACTATGTGACGTCGCCGCTACTGGACAAACTGTTTCACAAGGCGCGTGGTTGCAGTGCTGACACATGAGTGGCTGGAAAGATACTGTAGGATTTGCCGAAGGATCTTCCATCTCTGCATATTTCTGAACCATTCCAACACCCTCTGACGTCTCTTCATTCATATCAGAAGAATAATATCTATCAATACGCAACCAATGCATATCTCTAGACTTACGAACTTCTGCTTTACCAACAACTGGAACATTATTTTCTGCATGACAAGCGACCACACAAGCACCACATCCAGTACAAGTATTCAAGTCAATTGATAAATTGAAATGGTGTCCAACCGAACGATCAAATTCAGTCCATAAATCAACTGTAGTTGCCTCAACTTCTTCATGCTTTAAAGATACCATTGGCACTTTATTCCAAGTCTTTTTAGGGTTTAAAGAAGGATCATTATACGTACTTAACGTAGTTTCTTTTATGATATCTCCTCTCCCCATCAATGTATTATGCAATTGTGTACAAGCAAATTTGTGCTCACCTTCAACTACTTTTAAGGATACATTGTATTGAGATTTATTAAAATCAGAGTACAATTGGTAAGCATTCTTACCTGTTTGCATTTCTGACTTTATTCCGCTTTTACGTCCATAACCAAGAGCCAATCCTAAAGAACCTTGTGCTTGACCAGGTTGAATATATGCTGGCGCTGTAATCGTATTTTCTCCAACGGTTAATTCAACAACACTGCCATTCATAGCTCCATCTGAAACATTCCAGTTTTCAACTCCATACTTAACAGCATCTACTTTTGAAATAGTTACATAATTATCCCAAGTAGCCCTTGTAATTGGATCTGGTAATTCTTGCAACCAAGGATTATTCGCTTGCTGACCATCTCCTAAAGAAGTCTTTGTATATAATTCTAATTGTAATGCATCGATTCCGCCCAAAGTCGGTTTCTTATAACCTGCATTTACATCAACTTCATTTACTCTTGCCTCTTTTTCAATGGCAATAGAAAAACTTCCATCATGTAACGCTTGGTTCCATGAAGTTGACGCTCCTAATTCTGCAAACGCTGTCTTAATATAATCATAATAAGTTTGTTCGCTTCCAGACCATTTTAAAATACTTTCTTCAAATTGACGTGTATCAAATAATGGTTGAATAGTTGGTTGTATTATACTATACGCACCACTTTTCATTTCAACCATTCCCCAAGACTCTAGATAATGAGGCGCAGCCAATGCATATTGTGTTGCATTTGCTGTTTCGTTGTCAGACATTGAACAAGTAACTGTTACATCTACTTTTGCCAATGCTGCAACAAACTCTTCAGAATTTGGTAAAGTATAAACCGGATTAGAGTTATTGATTATTAGTGCTCCCACTTTTCCGGCTTTCATATCAGAAATCAACTGAGAAACTTTAGTGCTATTTCCTTGACGCGTGTTGTTTGTAACCAACACGTTCATTGCTTCACTTTGGATATAGTTATTGATAGCCAAGGCTAACAGTTGTATATTTTTATCTTGAACACCTGTTACTACAACAGCGTTAGTTCCTGCATTTTTAATTTGAGCAACTGCTTTATTAATAGCATTCGCTAATGGAGTAGACTCTCTAGTAGAAATCCCATTAACAACTGCTTCATATAATTTAGTCATTGCTACATGCTGTTCAGAAGGTCTTACCATAACACGAACATCTGCATTTGCACCTGAAAGTGTCATATTAGATTCAATCTGAATATGATGAGACATTGTACCTCCATTTGGAATACGTCCCTTAGCATAACCTCCATCGAATCCGCCACCTTGCCAATCACCTAAGAAATCAGCACCCACAGAAACAATAGTTTTTGCTTTTGAAAAATCATAGGATGGTAAGGCTCTACTACCATAAATTGCCTCGTAGGCATCAGCTGCTGCAGATTCTGAAACTGCATCATAAATAACATGATTTACATCTTCTCCTAAAGAAGCAATAAGACTCGCTGTAGAAGGACTTGCATCCGTTCCTGTTAAAAATACAACTGATTTACCAGAAGATTTAACACGTGCTAATTTATTTGCGATTTGTGTATCTGCATCTGCCCAAGAAATAGATTCTCCATTTGCTGTAGGCTCTTTTAAACGGAAATCATCATAGAGCGATAATACAGACGCTTGAACACGTGCATTTGTACTTCCTAGCGCTTCTTTGTTTGGTTCAATCTTAATTGGACGACCCTCACGTACTTTTACCAATACATTCGCAAAATCAAAACCATCTGCAATTGTCGTTGCATAATAATCCGCAACTCCAGGAATTACTTCATTTGGCTGTACTATATAAGGAATTGCCTTTTTTACAGGCCCTTCACAAGCAGCCAATGATGCCGCTGCCGTTGTAAATCCCACATATTTTAAAAAGTCACGTCGCGTAGTTGAACTCGTTTCTAAAGATTCTTTATCTCCTAAAAATTCATCTGTAGGAATCTCTTCAACAAATTCATTTTGTCTTAACGTATCAACAATAGAACTATTCTCGTCTAGTTCCTCAACACTTCTCCAGTATTTTTTGTTTGATGCCATATTTTTATTATTTTCTCAAAAATCGTTATTACACTTCTTTATTAGTAGTGACATTTACCACATTCCATTCCACCCATTTGAGCTGCCGTTACTTCCTTAACACCATACTTATTCGCAAGCTGTTCATGGATTTTTTTATAGTAGCCATTCTCTGTCATATCAACTTCTGTTTCTCTATGACACGAAATACACCAGTCCATTGTTAATGGCGAGTATTGATACACTTCATCCATTTCCTCAACAGGACCATGACATTTCTGACACTTCAATCCAGCAACAGTTACATGCTGTGAGTGATTGAAATATGCAAAGTCTGGCAAATTATGAATTCGTACCCATTCTATCGGCTTCTTTTCATATCCTTCGATATATGCTAATTTGTCTTTATCCCAACCAACTGCATCGTATAGCTTTTGAATTTCTTTATTCAACACTTCCTTACCATGATTTCCTATTACAGTTCCATCTGCTACTTCAGCAATATTCATATGACAGTTCATACAAACATTTGCTGGAGGGATTCCAGAACTTTTACTGTGTTTTGCTGCGGAGTGACAGTATTGACAATCTATCTTATTATCACCTGAGTGAATCTTGTGCGAAAATTCGATTGGCTGAATTGGTTGGTACCCTTGATCAACTCCTATTTGCAATAAATAACTAAATCCTAAATAAGCCGAAGACAACAAGAAGAATATAACTAACAAGAAATGTAAAAATTTATTTCCAGCAAAAGCGCGCCAAATGCTTTTTAACTGTTCTTCTATTGTTTTCCTTTTTGGAGCATTGCCTTTTAACTCATTAACCGTGCTATACAAGTTAAAAATCATTAAAATCAGCACAAACACAATCGCCCCTAAAATATATAACAAGGTATTATCTTGAGGTTCCGCTGCCGCAACAACTACTGTTGATGAGCCTGCCACCATTTCTTCCGCCACTACCGGTTTTGTATACTCAATAATATCATCAATTTCTTGATCTGATAATTGTGGAAATGCAGGCATTGCTGCTGGACTATATTCAGCCGCCTCTTTTGCATCTGAATCTACCTTTTGAAATGCTACATTGTCTTTAATCCAAGATTTTAGCCACGCATTTTCACGTCTATCTGACATACCTCCTAAAGCAGGTCCTACCAAATCCTTATCCAATTTATGACATCCCGCGCAATTCATGTTGAATAGTTTTTTACCATTCACCGCGTCTCCTTGAGCCGATATGTTTAAAGTAATTAAGAATAGGAAAGCAATACTAGTGAACGCTAATTTCGATATTAGACTCTTTTGTTTCGCGCTTTTCATATAAATATATGTTTTCTTCAAGTTTTGATATACTAATTTCTACCGAACCATTTAAGGGTTATAATAGTTCAGCAAAAATACCACTTATTAAGGAAATTTAAAATCTAAAAATAATGTAAAATACAATTTATAATTATTCTAAATAACTAGAAATAATAAGAATTTAAAAAACAATAGTATAGATTTGTAGCGTAAATTTAAACCCTATAATTAGGGGGTGTAATTTGAAAAATAGAATTCGTGCTTTTTCAATTGAAAAGAACAAAATTAAACTTATAAAATGAAAATTTATAAAATAGGTATCTCGGTATTATTGGTGTTTATCTGCTTTGCCAACGATGTATATAGTCAAGAAAACTCCGAAATCAACCATGTATTGTCCAAGAAAAGAGAATACAGCAAGAACAACCCAACTGGCAAAGGATACAAAATTCAATTATACAATGGGAATGAAACCCGAGCGTATGAGATTAAACAAGAATATTTCGAGGAATTCGATAAAATTGCCGATCTCTCTTATGAAGCACCCGAGTGGAAAGTTAGAATTGGTAATTATCTAACGCGTCTTGAAGCAGATCGTGCGCTACAAACTATTAAATTAAAATTTACTGGCGCTATTATTTTAATGACCGAAATAAAATTATAATTTCTACTTGAATGATACCATAAAAAAATCCGATGCATTGCATCGGATTTTTTTGTTTCTATGATGAAAATTGAATTACTTTTTCAATTTCTTTTTAATTGCTACTTCTTCGTAAGCTTCAATTACATCTCCCATTTTTATATCATTGAATCCTTTAATTTGAATCCCACAATCATATCCTTTAGTTACTTCTTTAGCATCATCTTTAAATCGTTTTAAGGCTATTAAAGTTCCCGTATGAACAACCACATCTTCTCTAATAATTCTGATCATTGAATTTCTCATAATCTTACCACTCATGACCATACAACCTGCAATGTTTCCAATCTTAGAAATTTTATAAACCTCTCTAATTTCAACATTACCCACAATCTCTTCTTTCATTTCTGGCGACAACATTCCTTCCATTGCATCACGCAAGTCATTAATAGCATCGTAAATAATAGAATAGAATCTAATATCTATTTCTTCTTGATCTGCAATTGTTCTTGCACTTCCAGAAGGTCGTACATTAAATCCGATAATAATCGCTTCAGAAGCCGATGCTAATAATACATCTGATTCAGTAATTGCACCCACACCTTTGTGTATGATGTTCACTTGAATTTCTTCTGTAGATAATTTTTGGAACGAATCTGTTAAGGCTTCAACAGATCCATCAACATCACCTTTTAGGATAATATTCAATTCCTTGAAGTCTCCTAAAGCAATACGACGACCAATTTCGTCTAATGTAATATGCTTCTGAGTTCTTACAGATTGCTCTCGTTGCAACTGAGAACGTTTTGTTGCAATTTGCTTTGCTTCTTTTTCGTCTTCGAACACATGGAATCTATCACCTGCTTGTGGTGCTCCATCCAATCCTAAGATTGAAACCGGTGTAGATGGTGCAGCTGCTTCAACAGAATGACCACGCTCATCAAACATCGCTTTGATTTTACCACTATTCTTACCTGCTAATACGTAGTCACCAACTTTTAAGGTGCCTTCTTGAACTAAAATAGTAGAAACAAATCCACGTCCTTTATCCAAATATGCTTCAACAACAGTGCCGATAGCACGTTTGTCTGGGTTTGCTTTTAAATCTAGCATTTCAGCCTCTAATAATACTTTTTCTAAAAGATCCTTAACGCCAGTACCAAATTTTGCAGAGATATCATGAGATTGAATTTTCCCACCCCAATCTTCTACTAACAAATCCATAGCCGCCAATTGCTCTTTAATCTTATCTGGATTAGCACCAACAACATCAATCTTATTGATTGCAAATACAATGGGCACATTTGCTGCTTGCGCATGGCTAATTGCTTCTTTTGTTTGAGGCATTAAACCATCATCTGCAGCAACTACTACAATTACTAAATCGGTAACTTGAGCACCACGTGCACGCATGGCAGTAAATGCCTCGTGACCTGGTGTATCTAAAAATGCTATTTTTTGTCCTCCTTCTAACTGAACTCCATAAGCACCTATATGCTGTGTAATTCCTCCAGACTCTCCTGCAATAACATTCGCTTTTCTAATATAATCTAATAAAGATGTTTTACCGTGATCTACGTGACCCATTACCGTAATAATAGGCGCCCTATTTTTTAAGTCCTCTTCTGCATCAACTTCTTCAACAATTGCATCTTCTACTTCTGCTCCAACAAATTCGACTTTATAATCAAATTCCTCTGCTACGATAGTTAATGTTTCTGCATCCAAACGCTGATTCATGGTTACCATCATTCCCAATGACATACATGCACCAATAATTTTATTTACAGGAGTATCCATCATAGTAGCAACTTCACTTACAGTAACAAACTCTGTTACTTTTAAGATTCTACTTTCTGCTGCTGCAATTTCTTGATCAATATCAGATTGTTGACGATGTGTCTCTCTTTTCTCTCTACGATATTTTGCTCCTTTGGACTTTTTAGACTTCCCTTGAAGTTTTTCTAAAGTTTCACGAACTTGTTTTTGAACATCTGCTTCAGTAGGTTCTTCTTTTATAATATTTCTTTTTCCAGCACCTGGACCACTCTTATTGAATCCACCTCTATTCGCCGTGGCGCCTCTTTGACCAGAACCTGCATTCGAAACTCCCGGTTTAAAATCTTTACGAATTCTTTTTCGTTTCTTTTTGTCAGCATTTTCAGCTGGCTTTTTAACAACTGCCTTCGCCGCTGGAGCAACCTTTTTCTTTTTAGGCTTTTCGAATTGCTTTAAATCAATCGTACCTGCCAATTTAGGTCCGTCTAATTTTTTATATTGAGTAGTTAATACTTGAGGCTCTATAGGAGTTTCTTCCGTTGACTTTGCAACTTCCACTTGTTTCGCAACAGGTTTTTTAGCAACAATACCCTTTATAGGTGCCTTCTCTTTTACTACCCCTTTAACTTCTTCAACTTTAAGAGCCTTTTCCTTCTTCACCTTTTTCGGTTTTGTCCCAAGATCTATTTTCCCAACAGTTTTAACTTCAAGCTTTTCTACCTTAGCAGATACTATTTCAACTGGCACCTCTTTTTTCTCAACTTTCGGAGTAACCTCTTCAACAGCAATAGTCTCTTTACCTTCTGGCTCTAACTTCTTAGGTGCCTTGGATTTATCTTCAATATCAATCTTCCCTAAGGTCTTCAACTCAAGTTTATCTGCTTTCGCTTTTAAAACTATTTGCTTATCTTCTTCCTCAAGTCTTTCTTTTTCAAGTTTCGCTGCACGCTCCAAAGCAATCGCTTCCTTCTCTTTTCTCTTCTCTTCGCCCACTTCTTTAGACTCGGCTTTTTTACTCCTATCAGTTTGGAATCCATCCTGCAAAACTTGATATTCCTCATCGGAGATCTTAGTCGTAGGACGCGCCTCTATTTCATGCCCTTTTCCAGAAAGGTGTTCAACAGCTCTATCTAAAGAAATATTGAGTTCCCTTAGAACCTTATTAAGTCGCATTGTTTTGTTATCAGCCATACTCGTTTGTTACTCTTTAATATATTTTATATACGAAAATACTAATTCTCGAACTCTGCTTTCAAAATATTCTGAACCTCAACTACGGTTTCCTCTTCCAAATCAGTTCTTTTTACTAATTCAGCAACATTTTGATCTAAAACACTTTTCGCAGTATCAAGACCAACACTTTGGAATTCCTTAATTACCCATCCTTCAATTTCATCAGAGAACTCAGTTAATTCTACATCTTCATCTTCTACACCTTCTCGCTGAACGTCTAAATCATATCCAGTTAATTGACTTGCTAAACGAATGTTCACTCCGTTACGCCCAATTGCCTTTGAAACCTCCTCAGGTTTTAAGAACACATCAACTCTTCCTTTTTTACCGTCTTCACGTCCTTCTTCCAAATGAATAACCATCGATGTAACTTTTGCCGGACTTAACGCACGAGCAATAAATAACTGATCATTTTTAGTGTAATTGATCACATCAATATTTTCATTTCCTAATTCACGCACAATCCCGTGAATCCTCGAACCTTTCATTCCAACACATGCCCCTACTGGATCTATTCTATCATCGTAAGAATCTACTGCAACTTTCGCCTTTTCACCAGGTATTCTAGCAACCTTTTCAATGGTAATTAAACCATCGAAAACTTCAGGAATTTCTTGTTCAAATAATTTCTCCAAAAACTTAGGTTCTGTCCTTGATAAAATAATCACAGGTTTATTACCTCTTAATTCTACCGTTTTAATAATACCCCTAACAGAATCTCCTTTACGAAAATAGTCAGATCTAATTTGCTCACTTTTTGGCATAACGATTTCGTTTCCTTCATCGTCTAACAAAATTATAGCATTGTGCTTTATATGATGTACTTCGGCACTATAAATATCTCCTTCTAATTCTTTAAAGTGTTTAAATATATTAGTACTATCGTGCTCATATATTTTTGAAATCAAATTTTGACGCAACGCCAAAATAGCCCTACGCCCTAAATCCATCAATTTTACTTCTTCAGAAACATCTTCTCCAATCTCAAAATCGGGTTCAATTTTTCTAGCTTCTATCAGTTCAATCTCCTCATTATCATCCTCCGACATTCCATCAGCAACAACAATTCTATTTCTCCAAATTTCCAAATCTCCTTTATCTGGATTGATAATAATATCAAAGTTATCATCCGAACCGAACTTTCGTTTCAATGCTGCTCTAAAAACATCCTCTAACAACGCCATAAGCGTTACTCTGTCAATACTTTTATCGTCTTTAAACTCTGAAAATGATTCTATTAATGCTATATTTTCCATTTCTTTAATTAAAAATAATCTTCACTTTTGCTTCTTGTATGTTTTTATAATCAATTGCCGCAGTTTTAACTACAGTAACTTTTCCTTTTCCAATAGGTTTCGACTCTCTTGCTTTCCACTCCAAGTTTACCATCTTATCATCTGCACTAACAACTGTCCCTTCTACCTTCTGCCCTTCTAATGTCTTAATAGACAATATTCTGCCCGTATTTTTCCTATATTGCCTTACAACCTTTAATGGTTTCGAAGCATCTACAGAAGTGACTTCTAATCCAAAATCTTCCACTTCTCTATCCAAACTATGCTCTAAGTGACGACTAATCCTAATACATTCTCTCAAGCTAACCCCCTCATCTCCATCTACCTCCACAAGAATTTTATTCTCTGCCAAAAAAGATAACTCTATCAAAAACAGTTTTTCATTCTCTTCAATAGCCTCACTAACTAACTGCCTTACAACTTCTTGTTCCATTCTCTCTGCCTTACAACTCCTTATTTCATTCCCCTGTATAAAAAGAGGGGACTTTTCGTCCCCTCCGCTTCCCAAATAATTTGTTATTTTCGTGTGCAAATATAGGACTATTTTTGACATTGACAAAAATTCATTCTTTCATAAACTTCTTTTTTGTCAGTTTACGGGAGCCTCATCTTAAAATTATAATGTCATGAAAAAAATATTAGTCCCAATTGATTTTTCCGCACAAGCCGAATACGCCGCAAAAATTGTAGAACAAACTAATAGCGAACTGTATCTTTTGCATATACTTGAACTAACAACTGAGGTAATTGACCCGTCCAATTATGGAAATCAAAACAACTCTCCTTTTACGCTTTTGCATATGAAAAGGGGCTATTAAAAATTTGAAAAAATTACAAAGCGTTATTTCCTAACAAATGTAAAGGTAATTCGGTCTGTTTTTTTTCATACGCCTTTTGACGACATTATTAATGAAAGCAAAAAACAAAATGTCGATTTAATAGTAATGGGGTCTCAAGGAGTTTCAGACTTTGAGGAAATGTTTGTTGGGTCTAATACAGAAAAAGTTGTTCGCCATTGAGACATTCACGTTTTAGTTATAAAAAATGAAATTGAAGATTTTAAAATAAAAAACATTGTTTTCGCATCAATTTTTAATACAGGTGCTAAAGAAACCTTTAAAAAAATTATTAGTTTCTTAACTATTTTTGACGCAAAAATACATCTACTTAAAGTCAATACTGCTCAGAATTTTGAGCCAACAATTAAATCTCAATTAAAAATAAAATCCTTTATAAAAGGCGCTCAACTTGAAAATTATACAGTAAATATCCATAACGATAATTCTGTCGAAAAAGGAGTCCTCAATTTTGCTAAATATAGTGACGCTGATCTTATTACATTAAACACCCATGGAAGACGTGGACTCATGAATTTTTTTAACGGAAGTATTTCAAAAGATATATCGAATCATTCCGTAAGACCTGTGATAACCTTTAAATTAACCTAACAATTCAAATTATCAATCCATAGTTTAATTCATTATTGCGAAAAATATTATTCCTCAATATCAAATTTTTTTATTTCTAAAGGGGGGGGCTAAAAAATAACTTATTATTAATTAGTTGATTATATTTACACCGTAAAACAATTACTACAAGAGATTTACAAATCACCAGGAAATAAAGGATTATTTAACGAAGAGTTCACTAAAGAACGTTTATTAGTTCTAGGTAATCCATTAGAGGCTATCAAAAAAGTACTTGATTTTGAGGTTTTTCGAG
>TARA_B110000037_G_scaffold47722_1_pt1 | contig 22360 bp, 20 predicted proteins | sample TARA_B110000037 | Tara Oceans TARA_B110000037 (sample SAMEA4397196) | marine metagenome | biome: Polar Biome; feature: [MIX] marine epipelagic wind mixed layer (ENVO:01000061); material: water (ENVO:00002006), including particulate matter (ENVO:01000060) such as... | depth 10-100 m
AATTTGAGCCACTCACCCGCTTGAAACGAGGAGGGGTTTTGAGCTTCTAAGAACTGAAACCCTATACATAACAGAAAAATTAGTGGTAATTTTTTCATGATAATCTGGAACTACTAATTAATTTAAAATATTTTTAATGTTTTTACAAATTTGCAAATATTATTCCAAATTATAAAATGAATGCATCTTAAGTCCAAAAAAAATCTACTACTTTGGTATTTGCCTTAATATTTAAAACCAATACCCTACACTTACAATAAAACCAGAATAACTTAAATCTCCAGCCCAATTATATTTTAATTCGACTGGCCCAAAAACAGTTTCTAAACCATAGCCTATTGCATACCCACTGTATGATGGAAGTTCAATCCATGTTTTACTCAAAAAAATATCATCTGCAATATTCGCGAAATTAGCGGAAAAATTAAAATGATGATTCTTTGAAAATTCATAGTCAAAGGTCGACGCTAGTTTTATAAAACTGTTTCCACTAAGCGAAAAATATTCATGCCCATAAAATGTAGTGTAGTTGTTGAAATAGCTGGAGCCGTAGCCTCCAAGTCCGAAACGGAGGGCCTTAGTGGTGCTATCTCCGACTTTAAAACCGCCTTGTACATCAATATTCACAGAAAGCTTATCCCTAATCGAAAATGCTTTCGAAATTTGTGATTTGAAAATTGAAAACCCGTTAAAATTATTATTAAAATCGGAGGAGGCTAAATAGTATTGAAAACCGCCCTCAAAAAGAAAACCACTTGTTGGGAAAAACTTATTGTCTATAGTATCAAACTTAAGAGATCCGAAAAAGCTATAAAAATCACTATCTTCAAACGTATATTCTAAAGTTTCAAAAGCGTTTAGAAATGCATTTTCGTTAGTTGTAATTTTTAAACTTTTCAACTCCAATCCAATTTTTAATGCAAAGTCTTTTTTAATAAGAGATTCTATAAAAAATTGATGTGTAAATTCGCTGAAAAACATTTGGATTTTATCCACCTTTGGATAAACGTCATCGGTTATGAAACCAGTAGGACTATTAAAACTATCGAAACCAATATACTTAGAATTAAGTCCCACGCTCCAATAAAAACCTTTATCAATATAGTAGTCAAAGTTGTAGCGAATATTATCACCAAGAATAAAATCTATTGATAATACATCGTTTTTAAGAAGTAATTGTTTTTTTGTAAGGTTTAGAAGGGCTGCACTCTTATATAGTTGATCGAAATGCACTCCAAATTTCACAAATGCTGTGTTTTTTGCCTCAACAACTTTAGCGCTTAAATCATAGCCTTGATTTGATGGGTAAAATTCATATAAAAAACTATCAAAATTATTTGTAGCTACTAAATTATTAACCCCTTCGCTAAAATCATTAAAACTAATGGTTTCACCACTTCTAAACCTAAGTTTTCCTTTAACGTATGAGGTTGTATATTTTTCTAGACCAGAAACTGAAATATCATTGATTTTAATTTCTTTAAAATCGGGAATATTAACTTTGGTTTTTTTGAAGTTTTGTGCCCTGGCTATCGCTTGTAATTCTTTTAGATACAGCAAAGTTGTTTCTTCTCCTTTGTCTATGATTTTGACCCCATCTTTAAAAGAAACAATCGAATAGTCTGCTACATCTGGTTTTATATAAATATCTGTTAAGCCTGCCTTCTCGCTCATTTCTTCAGCCGCTCTAAAGTTGCTGATTTGATTCAAAATATTAGAAACTGATTCCAATTCATTGATTTCAATAAGATCATCTTGTACACTAACTCCAATGATTATGTCTACATCATTTGAAGCTAAACCCTTTATAGGAAAATTATTAACGATCCCGCCGTCCATGAGCAGTTTGTTGTTCAATATCACGGGCTGAAAAAGGGTAGGCAAGGCGCTACTTGCTGCAATTGCTTGCGCTAGATTTCCGTGCTCTAAAACAACTTCATTTCCTGTTGCCATATCAGTCGCAACACAATAAAATGGAATTGGCAATTTGCTGAAATCATTTACTCCACTAACACTCAAGGTTAATTTTGAAACTAAATTAAATAGGTTTTGACCTCTCGAAATTGATGAGGGTAAGTGAATTTTAAAATTATTAAAAGGCAGTGCTAACGCATATTTTTCGCCGTTTTTACGTTCATAAAATGTTTTAGACGCTCTTGGAATTTCATCACTTATCAGCAAATCAAATTTGGTTGACCTAATAATAGAGTCCAATTGTTTTCCTGTATACCCAGACGCATACAAACCTCCTACAACCGCGCCCATGCTTGTACCAGCAACATAATCTACACGAATACCTAAGCTGTCTAGCATTTTTAGAACGCCTACATGCGCTAACCCTTTGGCGCCACCCCCACTAAGAACTAATCCAACCCTAGGGTTTGACGGCTCGTTTTCTTGAGAAAATCCCCAAGAAAAAAAGAATACAAATACTAAAACTACTAGGTTACGCACGGGATTTGTTTTGATAATAATTATAAATAATTTGGGCTTTTGACACGCCAACCACTTGCTCTAATTCATCTAATGCTGCAAATGAAATACGTTGTACTGATTTAAATTTTTTCAATAATTCTAAAATCGTTTTTTCTCCAATACCTGTAATGGATTCTAATTCCGAGTTTAAAGCCGTTTTACTTCGTTTGTTTCGGTGGTGCTCAATCCCAAACCGGTGTGCTTCGTTTCGAAGTTGCTGAATGATTTTAAGTGTTTCGCTTTTTTTGTCTAAATATAAGGGAATTGGATCATTTGGATAGAATAATTCTTCTAAACGTTTTGCAATTCCGATAATCGCAATTTTTCCGCGAAGCTCCAAATCATCTAAACTTTTTAGAGCAGCAGACAATTGTCCTTTCCCTCCATCAATTATAATCAAATGTGGCAACGGTTGTTTTTCATCTAATAAGCGTTTATAACGGCGATAAACCACTTCTGTCATTGACGCAAAATCATCGGGTCCTTCAACGGTTTTAATATTAAAATGACGGTATTCTTTTTTACTTGGTTTCCCGTTCTTGAAAACAACACAAGCAGCTACAGGATGAGTGCCTTGAATATTGGAGTTATCAAAACACTCAATATGTGTTGGTGCCTCAGAAAGCCTCAAATCTGATTTCATTTGAGCCATGATACGTTCTACATGGCGATCGGGATCCGTTATTTTAACTTGCTTTAATTGTTCTAAGCGCTGATATTTGGCATTGCGTAGCGATAAATCAATCAATTGTTTTTTATCCCCTACTTTGGGAATAGTTAGTCTTAATTCTGGGCCTAAGTTGACTTCAAAAGGCACGTAAATATCTTTAGATTCTAATGCAAAGCGTTGGCGCATTTCGGTAATAGCAAGTTCTAACAACGTTTGATCGCTTTCTTGAAGTTTCTTTTTTAGCTCCATGGTGTGCGAACGAATAATGGCGCCGTATGAAAGTTGTAAAAAATTAACATACGCATAGCTTTCATCACTTACTATTGTAAAGACATCTACATTACTAATCTTTGGATTTACAATAGTTGATTTTGCTTGATAGTTTTCGAGAATTAGTAATTTTTCTTTTAGGGATTGTGCGGCTTCAAACTCTAGGTTTTCTGCAAATGTTTTCATTTGAGATTTAAACACTGAAATAGAGTTTTTAAAATTCCCTTTCAATATTTCACGAATCGTGACGATGTTTTCTAAATACGACGCTTCATGCTCTTTAGCTTCACAAGCCCCCTTACAATTGCCTAAATGGTATTCTAAACAAACTTTATATTTTTGACTTGATATTTTATCCTGAGACAAATCATATTTACAAGTTCTTAATGGAAACAACCCCTTAATAAGGTCTAAAAGTGTGTATACTGTTTTGATACTCGTGTAGGGTCCAAAATATTCAGAGCCATCTTTAATGATACGGCGGGTTTGAAACACTCTAGGAAAAGGTTCTTTTTTAATACAAATCCAGGGATATGATTTGTCATCTTTTAAAAGTACATTATAGCGCGGTTGGTACTTTTTAATAAGATTGTTTTCAAGCAGTAAGGCATCCGTTTCTGTTTCTACAACAATATGCTTTATCTCTACAATTTTTTTAACAAGAACATTTGTTTTTCCATAATCGTGAACTTTATTAAAATACGAACGGACTCTGTTTTTTAAATTCTTGGCTTTACCGACATAAATGACCACCCCCAAAGCATCATAAAACTGATAAACACCAGGCGTATTTGGTAAGGTTTGTAATTGAATCTCAATATTTGGATTACTCATTATTCCAAAGGTATATTAATTCCGACGATTGTAAAAATTGAATTTGCATTTTTAGTATATTGCAATTGTTTAACTCCGTATAAGTTATGAATATTGTAATATTGTCGCGTAATATAAATCTATATTCAACCCAACGGCTTATTGAAGAAGCTCAAAACAGAAATCATCTCGTCGAAGTTATTGATCCTTTGGAGTGTGATATCATTATTGAAAAAGAAAAACCAACCATTTTATATAGAGATAGCTATTTAGATGATGTGGATGCTATTATTCCTAGAATTGGTGCTTCAGTTACGTATTATGGCTGTGCCGTAGTCAGACAATTTGAAATGATGAATGTGTTTTCGACTGTATCTTCAGATGCAATTATTCGATCTAGAGATAAACTGCGTAGTTTTCAGCACCTTTCAAAAGCAGGTGTTGATATGCCAAAAACAGTATTTACCAATTATTCACGGGATATAGATAAAGTAATTGCACAAGTTGGTGGCATTCCTGTTGTAATCAAATTACTTGAAGGTACTCAAGGAATTGGTGTGGTTCTCGCGGAGTCTAAAAATGCTGCCGAATCCGTTCTAGAAGCATTTAATGGTTTGGAAGCTAGAGCTTTGGTACAGGAGTGTATTGCAGAAGCAAAAGGTGCCGACTTAAGAGCTTTAATTGTAGATGGACAGGTTGTTGGGGCTATGAAGCGTCAAGGAAAAGAAGGCGAATTTAGATCAAACTTACACAGAGGCGGAACCTATGAACAGTATAAATTGGATGAGAACGAAATTAAGCTTGCCATAAAAGCAGCGCGAAAATTAAAACTCCCAATTTGTGGGGTTGATATTTTACAATCTAATCGTGGCCCTCTAGTAATGGAAGTTAATTCCACACCTGGACTTGAAGGTATTGAAGTTGCATCAGGAAAAAATATCGCAAAATCAATCATAACCTATATTGAAAGACATCGCAAATTATAACCTATTAGAAACTAATATTGAGACGCTAAGTGATAGTGTTATTTATAATTCAATACCTATTATAGCGTGAAAAAACAACAATTAAGAGCCCATTACAAAAAACTTCGAAACGCATTAAACACGCAACAGATTGACGATTTTAGTATTCAAATTGCGAACTTAACACTACAACTGCCTATATGGAAGCACTCATTTTTTCATGTATTTTTAACGATTGATTCCTTAAAAGAAATATCAACAGAACCTATACTATCCATTCTTTCAGGAAAAGATAAGCATATTGTACTGTCTAAAAGTAACTTTGAAACCCGAACGCTTTCGCATATTTTGTTACAAGACAATACGCGTTTCAAAACAAATTTATGGAACATTCCTGAGCCCGAAAATGGTATCGCTATAAGCAATGAACAAATTGAAGTTGTGTTTATTCCGCTTTTAGCTTTTGATGTGCTCGGAAATCGTGTGGGTTATGGAAAAGGATTTTATGACGACTTTTTAAAAAACTGTTCAAAGGATACCATAAAAATTGGATTGTCATTTTTTGAAGCAGAAGCGGTTATAGAAGATATTGAATCCCATGATATGCCTTTAGATTATTGTGTCACACCAAAAAAAATCTACACATTTTAAGTTGTTGTAGGCTTGGGAAATATTTTTTTATTAAATACTAAAAGCAATCCAACACCTGTACTTATTGCCATATCTGCGACATTGAAAACGGGGTCAAAGAAAGAGAAGTAATTACCGCCTATAAATGGGATCCATTCTGGGAAATAGCCCTTAAACAAAGGGAAGTAAAGCATATCTACTACATTTCCATGAAACACACTCGCATAGCTTTCAGAAGCAAATAAGGTCGAGGTTTGACCCAAACTCCCGTCAAATAAAATGCCGTAAAAAACAGAGTCAATAATATTTCCAAGTGCTCCCGAAAAAACCAAAGCTAAAGAAATAATAAGGATTTTAGAGGCTGATTTTTGAAGGCTTTGATGCAGCCAATATCCGATGCCGCAAACCGCAAAAATTCTGAAAATTGTTAAAAACAGTTTCGCACTTGAATCGTTGATATGAGAGGAAATATCACTTAATTTAGCACCCCATGCCATGCCTTCATTCTCGATAAAAAAAAGTCGAAACCATTCAAAAACCTTGAGTTCTTGACCAAGTTCAAAATGCGTTTTTATATATATTTTAGAGGCTTGATCAATAAAAAGAATGACCGCAATTAATAAAAATGTCTTTTTTCTAGACATTTTATTGCTGCATATTCTTTGCTTCAATACTTAAAGTGGCATGAGGCACCAGCTCTAGACGTTTTATATTGATGAGTTTTCCTGTCACTCTACAAATACCATAGGTTTTGTTTTCAATTCTGATTAAAGCATTTTTAAGGTCTCTAATGAATTTCTCTTGACGGATGGCTAATTGCGAGTTCGATTCTTTACTCATCACTTGACTTCCTTCATCAAAAGCCTTAAAAGTTGGCGAAGTATCCTCTGTACCATTGTTTAGGTCGTTCATGTAGGCACTTTTAATAAGGTCTAAATCATGCTTTGCCTTTTCAATTTTCTGGAGGATTAGCGTTTTAAATTCTTCTAATTGTTTATCCGAATATCTACTTGTATTTTCTATGGACATAATTATATGGATTTTTGGATGTGCAACTTGGTGTTGATGGCGTCAAAAGACACGTCAATCCCTTTATCTAGTTGTGCTACCAAATGTAGCGTTTCCGTTAATGTTTCTAGTTTAATATATTCTAAATTTTCTCTTATAGCGTTCTCGATAGCAACTTCAGACTGTAAATAAACCTCTATACGATCGGTAACTTCAAGCCCAGAATCTTTTCTTAAATTTTGAATTCGATTTACTAATTCTCTTGCAATACCTTCGTCTCTCAAAGGCGCTGTAAGAGTAACGTCCAAAGCTACTGTAACTGACCCCTGATTGGCAACCAACCACCCTTCAATATCTTGAGAGGTAATTTCTACATCATCGCGTTCCAAATTAATACTTTTTCCATTAATCTCAATACCTAAAACTCCTTTTTCTTCAATTTGTTTAATGTCAGCTGCTTGCAGGTTTTGAATGGCATTCGCAATTAATTTCATATCCTTTCCAAATCGGGGGCCAAGGGCTTTAAAGTTTGGCTTGATTTGTTTCACTAAAATATCTGAAGCATCCTCTAACAACTCTACTTCTTTTACATTAACCTCGTGTTTTACAAGGTCTGCAATGGCTAAAATTTCTTCTTTTTGAGTGGTAGAACTCACAGGAATCATTATTTTTTGTAGAGGTTGACGCACTTTAATTTTTTCTTTTGCTCGTAAGGATAATACAAGAGATGAAATGGTTTGTGCTTGCTCCATTTTACGCTCCAGGCTTTTATCAATCAACGCTGAATCAATTGATGGAAAATCTGCTAAATGAACACTTTCAAAAGTTTCTTTATTAGTTACTGAGTTCAAATCTAAATACAAGCGGTCCATAAAAAACGGTGCAATCGGTGCGCCAAGCTTTGCAATAGTTACCATGCAAGTATATAAGGTTTGATAAGCCGATATTTTATCAGTTTCATACGCCCCTTTCCAGAATCGTCTTCTGCTTAAACGAACATACCAGTTGCTTAAATATTCTTGAGTGAATTCTGAAATAACCCGTGCTGCTTTTGTAGGCTCATAGTCTGCATAATAGGCATCTACTTTTTCAATTAATGAATTTAATTCTGATAAAATCCAACGGTCAATTTCTGGGCGTTCTTGACTTGAGATATCGGCCTCGGCATAACTAAATTTATCAATATTTGCATAGAGTATAAAGAAAGAATAGGTGTTATATAACGTTCCAAAAAACTTTCGTTTCACTTCTTCAATTCCTTCCGAATCAAACTTTAAATTGTCCCACGGATTAGCATTACTAATCATGTACCAACGCGTAGCATCTGGACCATATGTTGATAAGGTTTCAAAAGGATCCGTTGCATTCCCCAAACGTTTAGACATTTTCTGTCCATTTTTGTCGAGTACAAGCCCATTAGAAACCACATTTTTATAGGCAACAGAATCGAAAACCATAGTCGCAATTGCATGTAGCGTGTAAAACCAACCTCGAGTTTGATCAACACCTTCCGCAATAAAATCTGCTGGAAAGGCTTTGTTTTCGTCAATAAGGTCTTTGTTTTCAAATGGATAATGCCACTGCGAATATGGCATGCTCCCTGAATCGAACCAGACATCAATTAAATCACTTTCGCGACGCATGGGTTTTCCAGATGGAGACACCAAAATAATAGCATCTACAATATTTTTATGTAAATCAATTTTAGCATAATTTTCAAGGGAATAATCGCCTATTACAAAGTCCTCAAAAATAGCATGTTCTAAAACGCCTGCTTGCACTGCTTTTTCCATTTCTGCTTTCAATTCTTCAACAGAACCAATACAGATTTCTTCTTTTCCATCTTCAGTTCTCCATATTGGAAGTGGAATACCCCAATAACGAGAACGAGACAAGTTCCAATCGTTTGCATTTGCTAACCAGTTTCCAAAACGCCCTTCACCAGTACTTTTAGGTTTCCAATTAATGGTTTTGTTCAAATCGAACATGCGTTCTTTAACATCAGTCACTTTTATAAACCAAGAGTCTAATGGGTAATATAAAATAGGCTTGTCAGTTCTCCAACAATTTGGATAACTGTGCTTATATTTTTCAACTTTAAATGCTTTGTTTTCTATTTTTAATTTAATCGCTAACTCAACATCTACCGACTTTTCGGGGGCTTCTCCTTCTGGATAATACTCGTTTTTCACAAAACGTCCGGCAAATTCTGCGACTTCAGGTCTGAAGCGTCCCTGTAAATCTACAAGAGGCACCAAGTTATCGTCTGCATCTTTCACCAATAGTGGTGGGATTTCTGGACTGGCTTGCTTTGCAACTAGCGCATCATCCGCCCCAAACGTTGGAGCCGTATGCACAATTCCTGTACCATCTTCCGTAGTTACAAAATCTCCTGAAATGATTCTAAAAGCATTTTGTGGATTGTCATTTGGTAACGCATAATCTAACAGTTGTTCATAGGCAATTCCAACCAAACTTTTACCTGTAAATGATTTAACCACATAAAATGGAATCGTTTTATTTGTAGATGCATAGCCTTCTAATCCGTCTAAACTATCGACTTCCTTAAATTTTCCACTAAACTGTTTCCCTACTAACGCTTTTGCAACCACCACATTAGCAGCTTCAAAAGTATATTGATTGTAGGTTTTAACTAGGACATATTCTATTTTCGGTCCAACAGTTAGTGCTGTATTACTTGGTAAAGTCCATGGTGTTGTTGTCCATGCTAAAAACAAAACAGGACCTTCGTTTTGGAGAAAGTCGGGAAGTGTTTCAGTAATCGCTTTAAATTGCGCTACAATAGTTGTATCAGTAACATCCTGGTATGTTCCAGGTTGATTTAGCTCATGAGAACTTAATCCTGTACCCGCTTTCGGAGAATAAGGCTGGATTGTATAGCCTTTATAAATTAGTTTCTTGTTGTAAATTTGTTTTAGCAACCACCATACACTCTCCATGTATTTTGGATCGTAGGTAACATAAGGATCATCCATATTAACCCAATACCCCATCTTTTGCGTTAGATCATTCCAGATATCAGTATAGCGCATCACCGCAGTTCGACAAGCAGCGTTGTAATCTTCTACAGAAATAGTTTTTCCGATATCTTCTTTAGTAATTCCTAGCTCTTTTTCTACACCCAACTCAATAGGAAGCCCGTGAGTGTCCCAACCTGCTTTTCGTTTGACTTGAAAGCCCTTCATGGTTTTGTAACGGGGGAAAATATCTTTTATAGCGCGAGCTAATACGTGATGAACACCTGGCAATCCATTAGCGGACGGGGGGCCTTCAAAAAATACATAGGGCGTTTTCCCATTTCGGGTGCTAATGCTTTTGTCAAAAATATCATGGTCCTCCCAAAACTGTAGCATTTCGTCTGCTAGGTTTGGTAAGTTAAGTCCTTTATACTCAGGAAATGTCGCGCTCATTTTTCATTGCTATTATGGTGGCAAAATTAAGAAATTTAAATAAAAAGAAACCGAATTAATCAGGTCATTTTATGTTTTGATTGTAGTCGTGAAAATATACATTTGTTTTTAACTGTACTATTCCCTTAAATACTATTTTTTTAGTAATATTACACCTATAAACCCTGCCTATGTTAACATCAGTTTTAAAAAGTATCTCTTATATATTACATCCATTATTGATGCCGTGGATGGGTGCAGTCTATTATTTTTCGGTAACTCCAATCCAATATCCTGCAATTAACATCAGTTTTTGGTTAGTTTCAATTGTTTTATGGAGTGTTGCACTCCCACTAGTATTATATTATTTTTTAAAAAAATTGAATATCGTGCAGACAATTCATCTAAAAACATCAAAAGAACGAATCTGGCCTTTACTACTTAATAGTATAATTATTGGGAATTTATGTTTTAGAATTTTACCCAAATCTGTAAGTATAGAATTACATTATTTGTTTTTAGGGGTTATGATTACCGCTTTAGTTGGATTGTGTTTAGCATTTCTAAAATTCAAAACAAGTATTCATATGATGAGTACAGGAGGTGCCTTCTTTTTTATGGTGCTTGTTGATTTACACTATGGCCTTTCCTATAATACTACTTTTGCGATCTTTATAGTTATTATGGGCGCAATGGCCAGCTCGCGCTTGCATTTAAATGCGCATACTGTAAAAGAACTTACTGTAGGATTAATTGTTGGAGTGTGTCCCCAGCTATTATTGATGAAATACTGGTTATAGGATATAGAAAATAAGCCCAATTTTTAAGGCAGTCATATCAATGGATTGAAGATTTGTAGACGAAACTGAATCAAAAATTGGATTTAAACCATAGTATATATAGCCGTTCCACGTGTTATATCCAACACTCATAGTTAAGCCGTATTGCCATGGATTCAGACCTTCTAGTCCGCGTTGTGTTTCTCGTCCAAAACCATCTTCATAAAAAGATTTTGATGCAAGCAGATATCCTAGTTTTATTCCTGTATATATCCGCCAGAATTTATACGTTTCTGCATTAGAGGTCCGCCAACGAAATTCTAAAGGGACTTCAAAAAGGTGTTGGGAAAAGTTGTTTTTGGAATAATCAATGCCTTCTAAAACTGTATACGTTGCTGGGGTTGAAGTGCTAATTTTAATGTTTTGATTAAAGAGGTTAACGGAATAACCAAGACCTAAACCAATAGCAACATTGCGGCGTTTGTTTATTGGAAAATCTCTAATAACACCTAAGTGTAATCCCGTTGAAAAACTATTTTGAGAGACACCATTTGGTAAATTAATAACTGCATTATAGGTGACTCCAACGTAAATTTGGTCTTCTCTATACAAACTATCAGATACAATTTCTGTACTAGATTGTGCAAACACACACACAAAACTATTCCAAAAAAATATTAAAAATAAACGAGAGTTCATAAAAGCTATCTTTGTTTGATGGGACTAAATTAAATAAAAAAAAGGCATTCTAATAGAATGCCCTTTTAATTGTTTTAGATTGAACACTAGTTCATATTAGTCATCGCATCTCCAACACCAGTGGTGTAGTTAATTTTGAGTGCATTGACTTTTCTAAGTTCTTGCTTGACATCGCCTACAATTCCCATGTTAGCTTCTTTATCAACTTTAAGGGCAACGGTAAGAAATGGAATTAACTCCTCTCTTAAAGCCGCTCTTTCAGCACTGATAAATGCACCAACTTCTGAAAGCTCTGCAAATTGATCGTTCAATTGAATTCTTGATTCTGTTCCAAATTTCTCATAACCCGTACTTGGTTTGCCCATATAGATATAACTAACAGGGTTTTTCTTGTCGAGTTTCTCAACTTGATTTGCAACAGGAAGCGCATTTTTGATTTTAAGTGAATTTTCACGCATCACAGTAGCTACCATAAAAAAGAACAGTAACATAAATACAATATCTGGAAGCGAAGCCGTGGAAATCGCTGGTATGCCTCCGTCAGTTTTCTTTTTAAATTTTGACATTTTGTTTCTTTACTTTTAAATTAAACTACTGAACTTCGGAAAGTTTCTGTGGAAACTCTACTTTTATCTGATCGATTACCTCTTTCAGTTTCGTTTTGTTTCCAACGAAACGTGCATCTTTGTAATTCTTTTGCATTTGTACAAAATTCATATCCAAGAAGCCTTCTTGAGAACCTAATACAAGTGCTCTTTTATTACGAAGTACATTATAAGCGGCTACCAATTCGTTTTGAACTGATATGTATGCGGCATACGATGTTTCACGTTCGTTTTTTAAAGATATAATTGCTTTGTCTGGATTATCTGACGATGAAGGATCTTTGGCACCATTACAATAGGTACAGGATTGATCTCCATTATTATCTAAAAACTCAACAGCAGCAGCTCTCAAATCTTTGAGTTCCATCAATTCCTCTTCTACAAGCAATTGATCTTTACCATTCAACAGTACTGTAAAAATATTTTTCTGTTTGATTACAACGTCTTCTTCATTTTCTTCTATAGGAGGGAGTTTCCGGTTGATGCCAGAATCCTTTTCTATAGTTGTTGTTACCAAGAAAAATATTAACAGTAAGAAGGCAATATCGGCCATTGAGCCGGCATTTACTTCTGGTGCAGATCGCTTTGCCATATTATTTTGCCATTTTTTTAATTCCAAAACCTAACATTATTCCACCCGCAATAACTGCTAAGAAATAGAATAAATATAGGCCTGCGCCTACGAGTCTAGAACCACTTTCAGATAGAATGTCTCCATCTTTAAGTGTTGTTTCAACGCCATCAGCAATCCCAAAATAACATAGTAACGCTAACACTACAAATGCACCAACACCCATAAGTGTGTTTTTGAGCCCTGCAGTATTGGACACTAAGTTAAGTACTGAGAATACTAATACAATGAGTACAGCAATCGCAAGAATGACATATGATACATTCATAAAGACATCAATTGTACCGCTGGCTTCGCCTGCTTTTATAGCTTCATCTCCTGTAGATATAATGCTTCCAAGGAAAAAGATTGAAATCACACCGATTACAATAGCTACAATCTTCAATAATTTTTGTAAATTCATAATTATTTGATTTAGTATTGTGGTGTTATTATTTTTTGTTTTTAACCAATATATCCATTAATGATATAGAGGAATCTTCCATATTGTTTACAATGCTATCAATTTTAGCAATAATATAATTATAGAATACTTGTAAGATAATAGCAACAATCAGACCAAATACGGTTGTTAAAAGTGCTACTTTAATACCACCTGCAACAAGTGATGGTTGCATATCTCCTGCAGCTTCAATTTTATCAAAGGCTTGAATCATTCCGATTACAGTTCCCATAAACCCTAACATTGGTGCTAAAGCGATAAATAAAGAAATCCAAGATACGTTTTTCTCTAGCTGTCCCATTTGAACGCCTCCATAAGCAACAACTGCTTTTTCAGCGGCATCTAAATCTTCGTTTGCTCGATCTAAACCTTGGTAAAAGATGGATGCGATAGGGCCTTTTGTATTTCTACATACTTCTTTAGCGGCATCTAAACCTCCAGAAGCTAAAGCACCTTCTACTTCATCAATTAATTTTTTTGAGTTGGTTGTTGAAAGGTTTAAAAATATAATTCTTTCAATTGCAATTGCAAGACCTAAAATAAGACATAATAAAACGATGCCCATAAATCCAGGACCACCTTCAATAAATCGTTTTTTAAGTTCTTGGTGAAAACCTAAAGATTCTTCTGCATCAGCCGAGGCTGCGTCATCTTGAACTGGGTTTACAATTGTAGTTACAAAAGTGTTCGTGTTCATGTTTGTGTAAGAAGTCGCGCTTAGAGACCCGAATGCTGTCATGAATGCGATAGCTAGGATTGGAATTAGTCTTTTCATTGTTTTATTCTTGATTTTTATTAAAATAATAGTGTTTGTATAAGATGTTAAAGATATAAAAAAAATGTAATTACAAAAATAAAAACAACAAAACTCGATAAATTTTAATTGAATCGAGAATAATCACCTTATAGGAAAATTAATCTTCGACCTTTAAAAAAAAAGATAAGTCATTAATATAAACATAATTGCAGAGAGGAAGGGATTCGAACCCTCGATACGTTGCCGTATACACGCTTTCCAAGCGTGCGCCTTAAGCCACTCGGCCACCTCTCTAGTTTTGCTTTTTTAGCTTGCCAAATAAAGAAAAAATAGTTTGATTGCTAAAATTTTTAAGGGTTAATTTTATGATATTTCACCACGAATACTGGTTTCAAAAACAGTTTTGAACATGTTTTGCGGAATTTGGAGTCCCAACATATACATTAATTTTGTAATCGCAGACTCCGTTGTCATATCCTTTCCTGAAATAACTCCCATCTTTTCAAGGTGTTTGCCTGTTTGATATTTACGCATATAAACACTACCTCCCGCACATTGGGTCACATTAATCATATAGATTCCTTTGGCTATTGCGTTTTGAATTCCTTTAAGAAACCAACCTTCAGTAGTGGCATTCCCGCTTCCGTAGGTTTCTATTACACACGCTTTGAGGTTTGGAATTTCTAATATTGATTGTAATATAACAGGAGTGGTTCCTGGAAATAGCTTTATCAATACAATATTTGGATCCAGTGTTTTATGAACTACTAGTGGGGCCTGTGAATAGTGTTTATGTAAAAGCTCGTGATTAACTGTCAAGTGGACTCCAGATGTTAAAAGGGCTGGAAAATTTAAGGATGCGAACGCTTCAAAATGTTCAGCATTAATTTTCGTTGTTCGATTTCCTCTATATAATTTATATTCAAAATATAATCCTACTTCTTTTACAACGGCTGATTTGTTATTTTGAAGAGCTGCAATTTGGATAGACGTAATTAAATTTTCTTTTGCATCTGTCCTTAAATCTCCTATTGGCAATTGTGAGCCTGTAAAAATAACAGGCTTAGAAAGATTTTCTAACATAAAACTAAGCGCTGATGCCGTGTAACTCATTGTATCACTACCGTGAAGGACTACAAATCCGTCATGTGTTTTATAATTTTCTTCTATAATAGTCGCAATTGAAACCCAATGCGAAGGATTCATATTGGAGGAATCAATTGGTGTTTCAAAAGATACTGTATCTATAGCACAGTCTAATAAATTTAGTTCTGGAATTTTATCTAAGAGTGCTGCAAAATCAAATGCTTGTAAAGTCCCTGTAATTGGATCTTTCATCATTCCAATAGTGCCACCAGTGTATATTAGTAGGATTTGTGGTTTCATTAGATTTAAAATTTAAAAACAGTTTTCGAGTTTTGGGTCGTAACCTCTGCAATATACGCTTTTGAAACGCCATAAATATCAGCTAATTTTTCTAAAACATTCAAAACATAGCTGCTTTCATTGCGTTTTCCTCTGTACGGTACTGGCGACAAGTACGGTGCGTCGGTTTCTAAAACAATATGAGCTAAATCGATTTGATTTAAAAATTGATCAATTTTTCCGTTTTTAAATGTAACAACCCCTCCGATACCAAGTTTCATATTATATGAAATAGCTTTTCTAGCCTGCTCCAAGGTTCCCGTAAAACAATGAAAAACACCAAAAAGATCGGAGCCTTTTTCATCTTCTAAAATTTCAAACACTTCATCAAAAGCATCTCGACAATGAATCACAATAGGTAACTTGTACTGTTTGGCCAGCTGGATTTGCGCTCTGAACAGCTGTTGCTGAAGCGGTAACGTACTTTTATCCCAATAAAGGTCAATCCCAATTTCGCCAATCGCTACAAATTTTCGGGCAGCCAGTTGATCTTTAATATGTGACAGTTCTTCTAAATAATTCTCTTTAACATGTGTGGGGTGAAGTCCCATCATCAAAAACATATGTTCTGGATAGCTTTTCTCTAAGGCGTACATCGCTTTTGTATATGTAGAATCGATCGCTGGAATAAAAAATCGTTTCACCCCTGCTGCTAATGCACGTTCAATGACTTCTGTTCGATCTTCATCAAAAGCTTCGCTATATAAGTGGGTATGTGTGTCTGTAATTATCATAGTGCAAAAGTAAGATTTTGAATAGTATCTTTGTTAAAAATATTTTGCTTTGAAAACACCTCCAGTCTCGTTGTCCGAATTTCTTATTGATAACTCTTATTTCAAGATAAAGATGCACGCCATTGTATCTAATCACTTTAAAATCATTTGTAAAATTAATGGAGTAAAAGGCGTTTTCATTATAGACACAGGCGCTTCCACTACCTTTATAGACCTCAAACTTAAAGCGCGTTTTAAGCTACATTCGAGCCCATCAATCATTAAAGCAAGCGGAGCGGGACCCGATAAAATGGATACCTTTCTCTCTAAAAACAATACCATTAAGATAGGTGGATGGGTAAAAACACGCTTTCCCATAGCTTTAATAGACTTAAGCTATGTGAACAATGCATTTGACTCTATTGATACTGCCCCCGTTGATGGAATCATTGGCGCAGATGTTCTTAAAAAGGGATATGCAGTAATTGATTATGAAAAGAAGTATTTATATCTGAAGCACAAATAAGAAAAATCCCGCCTCGGCGAGATTTTTAAATTATAAACACTAATGAAAATTAATCTTGAACTTTAAATGTAATGGGTAACGAGTAAGGCACAATCACCGCTTCTCCACGCTGACGTCCTGGTTTCATTTTTGGCAACAAGTTAATCACACGTGCGGCTTCTTTTTCCAAGCGTGGGTGTGGTGCTCTAGAACGCACACCAACAACATCACCAGATTTATTGATTTTAAAGATCACACTAATACGTTGTTTTCCCGACAATCCTAAATCCTCAGCTAAATCTGTATTAAACTTACGTTGTACAAATTTTGCGATTTTAGTAGACATACATTTTCTTTTTTCAGTATTAGAGCCTTTTTCACAACCCGGATATTCTGGTACATTTTCAATCACCGAAAACGGGACTTCAACATCTTCATAAACCTCTTCAACTTCAATATCTTCTATTTTTATCTCTTCATCTTGATTAATTTCAGTGGATTCAATAACCGTTTCTTCAATCTTTTCTTCATCATCTATAGCTTGAATATCATCAGGTACTACTGCTGGCGGTGGCGGTGGTGGCAATTTCAAATCCACTAAGGGGATTATTATTTCATCTATATCATCAAGATTTAAAGCGTCTATGTTAATGGCTGATTTATCATAGGTCTTGTAATTGATCAGTTGATTGGACACAAAGAGCATTAATACTAAACCGACTGCAAAATAAATAGAACCATTTCTATTCACATCTGACTTAGGCGCTTTTTTTGGTAAACGAGGTTGAGAGTGATCTGAAGAGGATTTCATAATGTTGTATTTAAGGGATTATAAAACCCAATACAACAATAAACATACCAAAAAATCCCGCCTAGGCGGGATTTGTAAATTATATCGTATTAAAATACTTAATCTTGGACTTGAAACGTAATTGGTAATGAGTAAGGTACAATCACCGCTTTTCCACGCTGACGACCAGGTTTCATTTTTGGTAATAAGTTAATCACACGTGCCGCTTCTTTTTCTAAACGCGGGTGTGGTGCTCTTGAACGTACACCAACAACATCACCAGATTTATTGATTTTAAAAATTACACTAATACGCTGTCTTCCTGATAATCCTAAATCTCCGGCTAAATCTGTATTAAACTTACGTTGTACAAATTTGGCAATTTTAGCAGACATACATTTTCTTTTTTCTGTATTAGAGCCTTTTTCACAACCCGGATATTCTGGCACATTTTCAATCACCGAAAACGGGACTTCAACATCTTCATAAACCTCTTCAACTTCAATATCTTCAACTTCTATTTCTTCATCTTGATCTGTTTCAGTAGATTCAATAACAGTTTCTTCAATCTCTTCTTCATCCTCCACAATCTCGATAACCTCCGGTGCTGCTGGTGGCGGTGGCGGTGGTGGTGGTGGCTTTAACTGATCTATTAAAGGAATTTCTTCATCTAGTTCTGAATCGAGATCTAGCTTTCCGATATCAATTAATGACTTATCATAAGTCTTATAGTTTATGGTGCTGTATGTTAAAAACAACATTAGTGCTAAACCAACAGCAAAATAGATAGATCCATTTCTACTGACGTCTGCTTTTGAGTTTTTCTTTAGTTCCATTTTTGTGTTATTTTTCAGAGGGTTAAATTACTTAAAAATTTAATACATATACAAATGTTTACAACTTTTTAACTATAACTTCTTTTTTTGCATAGACAATAACGGCCATTGTTAGTACTCCTAGACAATTTGCCACAATATCCAAGACCTCAGTTGTTCTATAAATTGAGACTATACTTTGTAAAATTTCGATCACCGTTCCAAATCCAATGGCTAAAACTATTGCTACGACTAAACTTGATTTGTTTTTAAGCGTTTCCAAACTTAAAAACAACACAAAACAGAGGATAGCATACATTAAAAAATGTGCGATTTTATCATCAAACCCTGTGTTAAGTTTAGGCACAACAGTAAGACGTACTAAGCTCAAAACTCCTATTGAGGTCGTATAAATAAGCGTAGCACTATGTATCAAAACTGTTTTAAGCACCAATGATCGCTTTATAGTCATTAGCACTAAGCAAGGTTTCTAAATCTGCGGTATCTGCAACCTTTATTTTAATCATCCATCCAGCGCCATAAGGGTCCTCATTTACTTTTTCAGGCTCTTCTTCTAAGGATTCATTAAATTCAATAATTTCTCCTTCTAAAGGCAAGAATAAATCTGAAACGGTCTTGACGGCTTCGACTGTTCCAAAAACGGCATCAGCCTCTAAGGTTTCGTCAAGAGTTTCGACTTCTACGTAAACAATATCACCGAGTTCGCCTTGAGCAAAATCAGTAATACCAACGGTTACTATTTCCCCGTCTATTTTGACCCATTCGTGGTCTTTGGTGTATTTTAAATCTTCAGGAATGTTCATAATTAAATACTATTAAGAGGTTTGTTTTTAATTTCCAAAATTATAGCGCAGCGTGAATCCAGAACGAATGGACGTTTGAGGAAATGCTGTTGAAATTGCATATTCTGAGAATGCATAGTCAAAGAAAAATATGGCCGTTAAATTTTTACTGAACGCATAATCTGCTGCATAACGCATACTCCATATGGTTTGACCTGCACTCACTTGATTGTTGTCTAAATCTAAATAGCGAATGATTGTTCGATTATCTCTCATAGAAATATCGGCTTTCATGTTTAAATCACTTTTAATAATTTTTCGAGCGCCTGCTAATTTGGATCGTATTCTTAAATCCTTGATTCGATAGCCCAGTCCAAAAACATATTCGTCTCCATGAATTTCGGTAAGGAGGTTATTGTCAAAACTTAATGATAAACTCCGGTCTTTTTTAATTTCTGCAGAGACTTTAACCGAGTTTTTCATTTCAAAATCGATCTTCACTAAAGGGCTAAACTGTTCTACAAGATTGATGTTACTGTATAAGGTTTCGGCTTTATAATTATCTGATTGGTCTAAGGTATTCCTGCTTTTTTGTAATACAAAATCCAAGGTTGGATCGGCAGCTACATAGTCAAGGTTCGTACGAAACTGATTGATGGTATACGACGCATTATAGCCATGGGTTATTGAGAACCTTCTAAAGCGTTTTTTAAACCATTTGTTTTTCATAAACCCTGTGTATTTCAAGGTCCAATTTGGGAGTGGAATATTTCTAATCGCATCCAAGCTCGTTTTATTTGACTTTGATCCAGAATACGCTGCTAAAAACGACGGCAACAATACGGCTTGACTGTTTTTTCCAAAGCCTTCAGGATAGCCTTCTGCATCTGTTGAAAACCCATTGGCACCATAAAAATTTTGTGCTAAGCGATTCGCAATCACCAAACGGTTGGTCTTAAATTCTTCAAACGGCACAGATTTAAGTTCATCACTTTGACTAAAAGCAGTTTTGATTAAGATGGTTGATATATTGTAATTCCCAAAGGTGTTTGGAGTTAGTGAATTATAGGTATTCCCTACCGCATTAAAATTTTCTGCAAAGTTAGTTGCTAATGTTTTACCGCCATTCAAATCTATTTTAAGATCTGAAATCGGTTCCATATTAATAGAAAAGTCGATGTCTTGGTTATAGGTTTCTGTGTATTGCTGATTAAATTCCGCGAAGGTGGTTAGCCACCCATTTTCTGCAGCAATTCTTCTAATGTCACGTTGACTTCCAAAAGTATATCCAGCTGTCGGTCTAAGTGTGCCTAAAAACCCAGGCGTTGGAAGGTAGCCCGGTAAATAGGAACTGTTGTTTTCCGAATAGTTAACTTGCATTCGATTGACACTGGTTAACAACCCAAGTCCAAAATCTTTTAAATTGAATTTTTTAGCTTTGGAAGAACGTCTTCTAGAGTTTGTTTTTAATCCCAGATAACGATATAGTTTTCGCATATCAAAGGACGTATTCAAATTATGTTGACTCGCATTTGATATCGAATTCCCTAAACTCGTTGTGTTGTTATCCACTAATAAATCAGAACCTTTGTTCCATTGAAAATCGCCTATATACGAATAGTTAGACGTGATAAAACTCAGTGCTGGAAATTTATTCAGTGGCAATGTGTAATTAATTCCAAGTTGTTGCGTATGTCGGTTTGGATCTCCAAAATCAAAAAAGCGGTCCCATACTCCAAGGTTTGGATCTTGATCGCCATTTAATTCATCATCAATAAAATAATTTCGTACAATATTATTATTAGAAGCCGTGAAATTAACCCGTAAAGCGTCTGTAATATCATAATTAACCGTGTATTGAAAATCAAAAGTATAGTTCCTTCTGATCAATTCATCAACAGTAATATTACTCGCTCCTAAATCCGCATCTCTAAATTTTTGACTGTTAAATTGTCGTACATAATCAGAATTTACTGAAAGACTGGATGGCAATAAATTTAAATTAAAATCTTTTATGAGTTTCCAATATTTATTCATAAAAAGAGAGTCGTTTTTCTTAAATGGCTCCAATTTCAGTGGCGTAAAGCTGTAATTATAATTGGCGCCTACTCTCACATTTTGATCCAAAGAATTCTCGATTTCAAAATCGCGGTGTTTGACGCCGTTATAAGAATAGTTCATTGTTAAATTTTCAACATCATACACTCTAGGTTTGGCATTCCCAGTTCGTTGTTTACGGACGCCTATGAAATTGATGCTTTGACGCTTTGTATAATCTTCCGATTGGCTTTTGATGCGCTCGCGTTTCTCAGCATTAGGTTCGGCATCCAAACGACTTTGAAGTTTTAAATCTTTATATTGTTGGTCAAACTCAGGAGTGATCAGTGCTTCACTTTGTCCGTAGTTAAACGGAATTTCCAAGCCCCATTTTTTTGGTAGTAGTTGACCAATATTCAAATTGGTGACCACATCGTATTGTTTCAAATCTTCACGACTTCTATCGTTAGGTCCTTGCTCTAAACTTCCAAAACCAGTAGTGCTGCGCTTTGCAGTGGCATTCACATTCATGAAATCGGCAACATTAGTATCCATGCTCATAATCGCCGCCCATCCGCCTTCATTGTCCATTTCGGCAAGTCGAAGTTCATTAAACCAAACTTCTGCACATTGATTGCTGTCACTATTATTTTTGACTCCCACCATTAAGGTTCGAATATCTCCAAAATTTGGATTCCCTTTTACAGCGATCCGTTGTTCAACACTGTTCGGATTTGAGTTTAATGAAAATGGCGCAAATTCATCAACAGGACTTTCTTGTAAAACGCCATCAACAATAGTGTAAAAAGAAGGTGTTTCGTTTCCTAAAGTACCTTGACTAATGCCTAAGGCTTTTATTTTTTTAAGAAATTCTAAAGGAATATCGATCTCGTTTTCTTCTGGCCATACTTCATTTGGCGATGTTCCAGAAGCTCCCGAAGATTTCCGTAAGGGGACCTCTAATTGGTAGTAGTTTTGTGTGAAATCATTCCCCATTCGAATAAATGCGACCAAACTTCCTTCTCTAAAACTACCGGTTTCACCATCCTCCGCATGGACAAACATTTTCAGTTTTTTATACTGACGCATGTCCACATTAATATTTTTAAAAACACCTC
>TARA_B110000037_G_scaffold53723_1_pt1 | contig 22314 bp, 18 predicted proteins | sample TARA_B110000037 | Tara Oceans TARA_B110000037 (sample SAMEA4397196) | marine metagenome | biome: Polar Biome; feature: [MIX] marine epipelagic wind mixed layer (ENVO:01000061); material: water (ENVO:00002006), including particulate matter (ENVO:01000060) such as... | depth 10-100 m
CTTTGAACTAAAGTTTTGAAGGGTTTCTTTTGATGGACGAACCGCTTTGCAAGGGTAGATTTTAGCCATAATTTTGGGGTGTTTACGGAATAGATTTAAGAAAATTGAGCAGCAACTACAATCGCTTTCCGTTCTTTTGAATAGTTATAAAAACCTTCACCAGTTTTAACGCCATATTTACCCGCGCGAACCATATTTACTAAGAGAGGGTTAGGAGCATATTTTGCATTTTTAAAGCCGTCATACATGACCTCTAAAATTGATAAACACACATCTAGCCCAATAAAGTCAGCTAACTCTAGAGGGCCCATTGGATGGCCCATTCCAAGTTTCATAACAGTATCAATTTCTTGGACACCGGCAACACCAGAATATAATGTTTCGATAGCTTCATTAAGCATTGGCATTAGAATACGATTGGCCACAAACCCAGGATAATCATTTACAACAACTGGTGTTTTATTAATTTTTTCAGTCAGATTTACAACAAATTCAAGTACCTCTTTAGCGGTATTATAACCTGTAATTATTTCGACTAATTTCATGATAGGCACTGGATTCATAAAATGCATTCCAATCACTTGTTCTGGTCTTGAGGTTTGTGCTGCTATCTGTGTAATAGAAATAGACGAGGTGTTTGTTGCTAAAATAGTGTCTTCTGGACACGCCACATCTAATTGTTTAAAAATTTTAAGTTTTAAGTCTACATTTTCGGTAGCCGCTTCGACGACCAAGCTTGCATATTCAACGCCTTCAGCAATAGTTGTGAAGGTCGAAATGTTATTTAATGTTTCTGTTTTATCAGTTTCACTTATTTTATCTTTAGCGACTAAGCGATCTAGATTTTTGGTAATTGTTGCTATCGCTGTTGTAAGCGCGGTTTCATTAACATCAATGAGTTGAACTTTAAAGCCTGCTTGAGCAAAGGTATGTGCGATTCCATTTCCCATAGCTCCAGCTCCAATAACTGCAATATTTTTCATAATACTTTTTTTAAAAACAATCTATAATTTGATAAGCGACTCTTAATGCATCTGTTCCATCTCTAAGAGTTACCACAGGTTTTGTGTTGGTGTTTATGGCGTCCGCAAAACTTTCAAGTTCGTCTAAAATGGCATTGTTTGGCGCAATTTCAGGGTTTTCAAAATAAATTTGCTTCTTAACTCCTTCTGCATTTTGTAGAACCATATCAAAATCACCAGGTGTTTCTGGCGCATCTTTCATTTTTACAACCTCCACTTGTTTCTCTAGAAAGTCAACACTTATATAGGCGTCTTTCTGGAAAAAGCGACTCTTTCGCATATTTTTCATAGAAATACGACTTGCTGTAAGGTTGGCAACACAACCATTTTCAAACTCAATTCGAGCATTGGCAATATCGGGCGTCTCACTAATTACAGAAACTCCGCTTGCGGTGATGTTTTTTACGGGCGATTTAACCACACTTAATATGATGTCAATATCATGAATCATCAAATCCAACACTACAGGAACATCTGTTCCTCTAGGATTAAATTCTGCCAAGCGATGGGTTTCAATAAACATCGGCGATTGAATATCGTTTTTAACAGCTTTGAATGCAGGATTGAAACGCTCTACATGACCCACTTGACCTCTTAAATTGTTTTCAGATACCAACAAACGAATTTGTTCGGCTTCTTCGACGGTATTTGTAATTGGCTTTTCAATAAAAATATGTTTCCCTTTGGTAATGGCTTTTATGGCGCACGTATAGTGAGAAAGTGTAGGCGTTACAATATCAACAACATCTACAGCTTCGATGAGTGCTTCAATTGAATTAAAAAATGGGTATCCAAATTCAGTTTCAACCTTTTTTCCATTTGATTCATCAGGATCATAAAATCCGGTGAGTTCATATTTTTCAGAGTGCTGAAGTAATTTAAGATGAATTTTTCCTAGATGTCCAGCTCCTAAGACGCCTGCTTTTAGCTTCATATTATGAGTTTTTTGTAAAACTATGATTTTTTTATAGCATTTCTAAGATCCTAACAAAATTTTATCAAAATCTCCTTATATGTTAATAACATACAATTAGTAAGGTTGAACATTACTTGTTGTTTAATTTATTTACAAATAAACTAAACATTTTTATTACAACCCATCTTCCGTTCATTTCCTAAAAATTGCCGTTTATTACATGAATTAGCCGTTTGTTACATAGCGCTATAAAATTCAGGTATACTATAATATATTTGATCTCAATTAAATGTTAACTAACCAAATTAATTCACATAAATGACTCTCCTCGCTCGCTACCTCATTGTGTTTTTTGTTATGTTTTCAGTAGATAAAGTGTCTACTCAAAACGTAATAAGTCAATCCCCTAAGTTGGTCAAATCTGTATTAACACAAGCAGGTTCAAGCAATGCTTCCTATGACTATACAGATTTGACTGGTACAATCAAAACAACCAAAATTCAACAAAGTATTGGTCAAAGAGGCGTCGTAGGATTATCAAATACCTCATTAAGTTCTGTGCAACAAGGGTTTTTAAATCATATTAAAGTATTAAAAATTGATAACACTGACATCAATTTTATTGAAACTGTAGATTTAACGTTTTATCCAAATCCATTTAAAGATTTTGTAAATATTAAATTTTCAACTCCACCAACCTACGCAATATTTGTAGAGGTGTTTGATATTAGAGGGCGTTTGGTCTTGGATCAAAAATTCCAATCTTCAAACTTAATTACAATAGCAACCAATCGTTTAGAAGACGCAAGTTATGTTGTAAGAATTTCAAGTGGAAGTCAGGCGTTTCTAAAAAAATTAATTAAAGGAACCAATTAAAATAATTATATGAACATGAATATTATTAAATACAGTGTATTTTTACTAGGTATCTCTCTAAGCTATGCACAGGAAATATATGTAGAAACGTCTCTTTCAAGTGCTTCATTTGAAGAGTTCAAAAATGATGAAGGTGCTAACACTCTTAATAATACGTATTCGAAACCCGTAGAATTAGGTCTTGGCTTAGGAATAATTATTAACGTCACCAAAAATCAACGCTTGAAATGGGACTTTGGCGTCAATTATAATATCTATAAAATAAATACGAGTTTTGCCAATGGAGAGGCATCAATTCCAACAGAATATAATCTCAATTATGTTTCCTTTAAAACTGGGCCCTATTTTTCGGTAGTAAATCATTCAAGATTTAAACTACAGCTTCACGTTCATAATTCCCTCGATTATTTAATTTCCGGATCCAATCAATATAATAATGTATATGTGGATTTAACTGAGGGTAAAAACTTTAGTAGGGTAAACTCTAATTTCCATTACGGGGCAACATTTGAATTTATTTTAAGCAATTCGAAATCACTGTACCTAAGCTATGATTCCAAAAATAGTATTACAGATGCCCTTGATGCGGACCAATCATATCAATTAAACGCAACCTCTATTTTGATGGGATTTCGTTTTAAATTAAACAGACTCTAAAAGAAAAAAACCAACTTATGATGCAAATTTTCAAACAACTAGTAACCGTTTCGATGTTCCTTTTTTTGAGCAAAGGGATGCTATTTGCCCAGACGGCAGGAATTAATTACCAAGCCTTAATCCTCAATTCAGAAGTAATTCAAATTCCGGGTGCTGACATTGAACAAAATCAGATACCTTTAGGTCTTGAAGGCCTTAGATTTAACCAATCCAGCCCTAATGATTACCAATACCATTTCGGGAACTTCTGGAAGTCCTTCGGAAGCGAATCAACTGGCGATCCTCGATGTCTTAAACAAAGTGTTTGTGAAAGTTATTGCCAATAGACGGAAGTTGGAGTAATATAAAATTTGTAAAAGCTGGCGTTTAACTTATCTTTACTTTTTTAAATAAGGAGATTACTCTTCTATTCAATTCTATTTTTGAAAGATACGTTTAAACATAAAGGGCTTCGCAAACAATTGGTGGCGACCTTAGTCGCTAAAGGCATTACAAACACAGCAGTATTGGACGCTATTGGTTCTATACCTCGTCATCTGTTTATGGATTCTAGTTTTTTGGATCATGCCTACCAAGACAAGGCATTCCCAATTGCTGCCAGTCAAACGATTTCTCAACCCTATACTGTGGCATTTCAATCGGAATTATTAGAAGTAAAATTGGGTGATAAAATTCTTGAAATAGGAACGGGGAGTGGCTATCAAACCGCAGTACTCTGTCTTTTAGGCGCACATGTCTATAGTATTGAACGGCAATTAGAACTGTTTAAAAAAACCAGTAAATTTCTACCGAAAATAGGCTACGTGGCCAAACGACTCATTTTTGGAGATGGCTATAAAGGCCTCAAGGAAGATGCGCCTTTTGATAGTATTATTGTAACGGCTGGCGCACCATTTGTTCCAAAACCATTGTTGTCTCAGCTAAAAATAGGAGGGCGTTTGGTTATCCCTGTTGGAGATAAAGCGCAAATAATGACACTTTACATTCGTAAAGGTTCCAAAGAATTTGAAAAGCACGAACTCGGGAATTTTAAGTTTGTGCCACTTTTAGAAAATAAAAGTTAGAGACTAATCCCAAACAATACACCGTCGTTCACAAACCCTGATTGGTACGAACGCACATAGTCAATTCGAAGAAAACGATACTTTCCCCAACCAATATTATTAACACCTATACTGTACTCCTGATATGGTTTTTGGTTTTTAGTTGAAAAGCCATGAACACCAATAATCAAATTATAATTTAATTCATTAATTAAAGGAATTTTGCCTAAAATATACCCACTAAAATCATGCTCTAGGTGGTATTCGAAATAGTTTTCGGAGCTACTTAAATCATAATAGCCAAGGTTTTTAAAGCTTGACAAATAATTATCTTCTAGGTTTACGTGGGTTTGATTTCCGTTAAGGTGCTTAAAGTCCATAAATGCAAGCTCAGAATTTCCAAAAAATGTACCGCCTAGAATGTTGTAACTAAAATTACCTTTGTTTTCAAGGCTCACATTTTGAGTCAGTTTAACACTCAAATGATCAAAATTGTAGTCGGAGTTTGTGGCGCCCAACCCTTTTTCAAAACTAAAATTTAATTTCGGATATTTTGGGTTGGTGATATTAAACTTACTCCCAGGATAGCTGAGGTATTTTTGTCCAAATCGAATGGTGCCATCCAGTTTAAGTTTTATAATGTTATGGTTTTCAAAAGGGGCTGTCTCAAAATTATCAGGGACAAGGGGATTATTGCTTGTGTAGATTTTGTTGTCTTTGTTAAGAGTCGTATAATTTGCGGTATTGAAAAGTGCCCTTCGATTTTCAAAACTAGCAGCCGTTCGAATCCTAAAACCATTAAACAGTTCTTGCCCATACTGAAATGAAATGAATCGCTTTTCAAATAATTTGATATAATTATTTTCAAAAAATAAACTACTGATATCATTTATCAAACTCGAAATGGGTTCTTGAGCGTTAAATTGCTCAACTTTTGTACCTGCATTGAACCCGATAGTTAAATCATTGATATTATTAAATTTATACCGAAACCCTAATGTGCCTCTCAATTTTTGAGTGTCATAACTGTAATTTATACGACTTTGAAATGATACATATTTTTTATACTCATCATAGCGTTTGGTGTAATCGATGTCTACATTTGAATTAAACCCTTGTACCGTATTAAAATTTAATCCCGTTAGAGGACTGTTGATGTTAAACTGTTTATCCTCAAAAGAATTTTCGTAGGTATATCCCGAAATTAAGTTTCCAAACTTAAACCTATTGTTTTTAGTATCCACCGAATCTCGATAGGTTTTAGATTTTTTTAGGGTTTGTAAACTGTCTTTTCTAATATAATCTACGAGTTCTTCAGATGTTAACGGCACAGGTCGAAGGCGGTTCCAGTAGGTAGAGTCTTTTTTGTTTGCTTCAAGTTCAAATGCTAAAACTTCGTTGGTAAACACATCGGAACCAAAGTTGGAGTTCAGTTCATAATTGGAGTAATTGGCTACAAAACTCCCATCGCCATTAAATCCTAAAAACCCATATTTAAACCCAATCGTTTGGGAACGGATGACCCAATAATCAGCGGTTTGGTCATAGGATAAATTTTGTTTTATGGTGACTAAATCTGCAGCAGGTGTTTGAATTTGACTGCCTGTCACACTTAGTTCGAGCCCATATAAACGCCATTGGTCTTCTACAATAAAAATAAAACCTGAAAATACACGGTCATTTTCGCGACGTGGAACCACTTTAATTTTATTGATTAAATTTCCACGATTGTCATAAAAATCGCCTTCAAGTTTATAGCGGTAATAATTAAAAGCATAGTCGGCAATGGGAGACACGATTTCTGCATTAATCTCAATCGTATTTTTGTAAAAATTATAATCGACGTCGCTGGCATTATTGAAGCTAAATCCGTTAGAATTGCCACTTACTTTAGAAGCACTTATTTTTTCGGTAAGTTGGTCGGGCTTTTGATATTTTATTTTTGAAATGGTTTCGGATAAATATAAAATTCCAGAGCGGGTAGAATCTAAACCAATATCAAGTTTTACCTCTTGTCCCAAGAATTTTTCTGGCGCATTTTTGATCCGAATGATGCCTTTAGAATAAAAGTCAGCCGCATAAGAACTGATTTTTTCTAGCTGTCGTTTTCGGTTTTCAATGGTAGCTCTTACAATTCGATTTGCAGGGTTTTCGTTGGAACTAATCACCACTTCATTTAAGGATATGTTTTCTTCTAATAAAGTAATGTCTAAGGCGTAGGGGAGCTGTGTAATCTCAATTGTTTTGGTTTGTGTTTTATAGCCCAAAAACTGAAATACAACAGCATATTTCCCTGGTTTAGATACAGCTAACTCATAGGCGCCGTTGTCGTTTGAAGTCGTCCCAGTATAGGTGTTTTCTAAGTAAATATTAACGTATGGAATGGGTTGGTTGTCAATATCTGTAATCGTCCCTTTGAGTTGAGCAGATACGGATAGAGAACAGATGAGGAAAAATAGGAAAAAACGCATTAAATCTAATATAAGGTTATGGTATATAAGACTGTAGAACGTAAAAGTTGTTACAAGATTACTTGAAATTCTTCTTTACACGATCTAAGTCACGTTTGTTGTCGCGGTCTTTGATAGTCTCTCGTTTATCGTAGAGTTTTTTACCTTTTGCTAAGGAAATTCTCAGTTTTGCAAACCCTTTTTCATTGATAAAAAGTTTGAGAGGTATGATCGTTAGTCCAGAGTTTTTCACCTCTTTCTCGAGTTTTTTAAGCTCTTTTTTGTTGAGTAATAATTTCCGTTCTGCTTTGGGCGCATGGTTATAATGATTCCCGAAATCATATTCTTGAATGGTCATATTAATCACAAAAAGCTCACCTCTTAAATTAAACTCACAAAAACTTTCGGTAATAGATGCTTTTCCTTCTCGAATCGATTTAATTTCAGTTCCTGTTAATACAATACCAGCGATGTACATATCCAGGAGATCGTACGTAAATCGGGCTTTTTTATTTAATATGTTAACAGACTTTTTCATCAGGGGGCAAAATTAAGCAAAATATTTATTCGATGGCTAAGAGTTGATGAATAATCTCTCCAGACTCAGTAATATTTATAATGTATAGGTTCCCATAATTAGTGTCCTCTATTTGTTTGTATAGATCTTGCCCTATAATAGTGTTCACTATAAATGGTGTTGTGTTGCTATGGCCAACAATTAATACAGTTTTATTTTTGTTTTCTTTTAGAAACTCCAATTGGTCAAAGTTTTTTGGACTGTACAACGTTAGAGTTAGATTCTTTTGTTCAACAGTTGGAAGCGCTGTGTTTCGTGTTCGTTTATAATTTGTTGAGTAAATGGCATCAAAATTAATGTGATCAAAAACTAAACTCCAATGCGCAGCTCTTAAAATACCCTCAGTTATTAAGTCCGGATCTTTTTCGGATGGATTTGAGGTGTTTTTCTCTGCATGACGAATAAAATACAAAGAAGTTATGACGTTTTCATCAGAGTTTTGAGCCTGTAATGAACCCACACATAAAAGCAGTAGTAAGGCTATTTGAAGTTTTTTCATTGGATGGATTTTAAGGTTTTGGGTTTAATGTACAAAAAATTCTAGTTTTAAAAATAAAAAGCAATGCTGTTCTACAAGATAGAATATGCACTGCTTTTAACCAACTAACCAACGCTTATATGACGAGCTTCTTGTAGAATTGTTACAGTATTATTTTTCTAAAATGAAAGTCAGAATTTTACGTACTGATTTAGAGAAAATGTTTAGGCTATATTTCAAATTTTTTATATAATTTTGAACCTTAATAGAGCAACTATTTACACGCCACAATCATACATTAAAACCGCACAGATATGGGAATTTTCGATTCATTATTCAAGTCAGAACCAAAAGACTCTAATTGGCCAGGAGAACAATTAGAAGTTTTAGACCAATTGGATGCTATAAGTACTGCATCATTAACTGCACCTCAATTAATTTTCAAGCATTCAACACGCTGTAGTATTAGCCGGTTTGTACTTGCAGATTTCATGAATCATTTCACATACTCTTCAGATGAATTTGGGGCTCATTTTCTCGATTTATTAAATCACCGAGATATCTCTAATGCAATTGCAGAACGTTTTAATATCGTTCATCAATCGCCACAAGTGGTAATCATAAAAGATGGAAAAGTTGTAGCGCACGCATCCCACGAGGGAATTAATGAGCTACAACTTAGTAAGTATTTATAATGATTTAAACGCCGAGTTCTTCAAAAAGTTCTGTAAGCTTTTGACTAGACGGGCGTGGAGCATCTGCATCCACAATATTTCCATTGGGATCAATTAATATAAATCGGGGAATTCCACTAACTTTATAAGTTTGTACGAAGTCTGCCTCCCAACCTTTACCAGTAAACAATTGCACGCCTGTTAATTCCTTTTCAGTTACCATAGTTCTCCAAGAGTTGTGTGCTTTTTCCATTGTTCCACTACGCCGGGCATCATCTACAGAAATACTAACAAACTCAATATTTCTGCTGTGGTATTTTGATTCTAATGCTTTCAGCGATGGAATTTCTGCCTTACAAGGCCCACACCAAGTGGCCCAAAGATCAATATATACATACTTTCCTTTGAAGTCGCTTAAAGAACTGGTTTTTCCATTATGGTTTTCATAGTTTGAAAAAGTAGGGGAAGGCGTGCCTTTAGCAAATAGTTTCTTCATTTCTAGCTTTTCCATGAAGTAACTTTTGTAGGATTTTTGCATGGCTTTAAAATTCTCATCTTGTTCTGTAAAATATGCAGCATCAAGTTTTTTGTAGTCCCCTTTCAATGAATTATAGGCAACTTCTAGGTCCATAAAAGTTTTAGAAAATTCAGCTTCGGTTCCATTAAAAAGATCATCAGTCAAGTGTTTTTCCTGAAGTAAACTATTAGCGATTATAAAATTACTTTGATCAGAATCATCGCCTTTGAATTTTAAAGTTTCATCAAAAGCTTTTGTGTCTAAGGTGAATGAAATAGTGTTGTTATTTTTTAAATAAATACGTCCCACTTCATTCCCATCGTAAAATTGATAAATCCCTTCTTTTACATTAAGCGTATCGCTAAAGGTGCCGTCGTCACTGAGTGTGATTTCTTTTTTGTAGCCATCTCTATTACTAATGGTTATAGATTTTGAATCATTAGAATTAGTGATTTTTCCAGAAAGAATCGCATAATTTTTTGGAGTTTCTGAGCAGGATCCAAATAATAGAACAGATAGAAATAAAGCAAATAAGGGTTTCATAATGATTTTTGTATTTAGATTAAGTTCTGTTTAATTTACTAACTCAAAAATAAATATTTTATTCTGCATAATTAATAAATTAACAATTATTTGCGTATTTATTATGGAATTATCAAATTTGAGGAATATAATACGACTCCTATGCATATCATAACTACAAAACCTTTAAGCTTGTCAACCCTTAGAGTTTTAGTGTTTGAAAACACACCAATAGAACTCTCTGAAGAAGTAATTCAAAATATTAAAGAGTGTCGTGCGTATTTAGATCAAAAAATTGCGGCTACTTCTGATCCAATTTATGGTATCAATACAGGTTTTGGGTCTTTGTGTGATGTACGGATTCACTCTGAAAACCTAACTAAATTACAAGAAAATTTAGTGCGATCACACGCTTGTGGTACTGGAGATTTAGTTCCAAAACCCATAATAAAACTCATGCTTTTATTGAAAATCAAATCGTTGAGTTATGGTCATAGCGGCGTTCAGGTAGAAACTGTTGATCGGTTGGTTTCATTTTATAACAATGATATTTTACCCGTAATTTATACGCAAGGTTCTCTAGGCGCTTCTGGAGATTTGGCGCCGCTAGCACATTTGGCATTGCCCCTAATTGGCGAAGGTGAAGTTTGGTATAAAGGCGAGCAAACTGCTGCCTCTGAAGTGTTGCGTCATTTTGATTGGACGCCGATAATGCTTCAATCTAAAGAAGGTTTAGCATTGCTTAATGGCACACAATTCATGACTGCTTACGGCGTACATTGTTTATTAAAATCTTTCAAGTTATCGTATATGTCCGATCTTATTGGGGCACTATCCCTTGACGCATACCACGGTCGTATTGAGCCTTTTGATCCTTTGGTTCATATAGTACGACCACATAATGGACAAATAAAAACTGCGGCACGTATTCTTAATTTTTTAGAAGACAGCGAATTGATGAAGCAACCAAAAGAACACGTGCAAGACCCCTATTCCTTTCGTTGCATGCCACAAGTTCATGGTGCTACCAAAGACACGCTGACCTTTGTAAAAAACACATTTATCACTGAAATAAATGCGGTTACAGATAATCCTAACATCTTCACCGCAGATGATAAAATTATTTCAGGCGGAAATTTTCATGGGCAACCCTTAGCTTATGGATTTGATTTTTTAAAAATAGCGATGGCTGAGCTAGGAAATATTTCAGAACGAAGAACATATCAGTTAATTTCTGGTTTGCGTGGTTTACCTTCTTTTTTGATTGAAAAATCGGGTTTAAATTCTGGATTAATGATTCCACAATATACGGCTGCGAGTATTGTTAGTGCCAACAAACAGTTAGCAACACCCTCGAGTGTCGATTCAATAGTGTCTTCAAATGGTCAAGAAGATCATGTTAGTATGGGGGCTAATGGTGCCACTCAGGCCTATCAAGTTTTAGAAAATGTAGAGCGAATTTTAGCAATTGAATTACTCACTGCTTCTCAAGCCCTTTTTTTTAGAGATCAAAAAACAGCTCCTTTTTTAGAAGCCTTTGTGTCTAGTTTTAGAGCTGAAATCCCTAAAGTAATTCAAGACAGGGTTCTTCACAACGATATAACAAACGCGGTCAAGTTTATTCAAAATCTTGAGCTAGAAAACGATGTTTTATTTGATTAATGAGTTCATAAAAAAAGCCCCACATTGTGAGGCTTTAGTATTAAGATTTTTTTGTCTCATTCGATGTCGATATCTTGACGTCTAATTTAGAATCATCCTTACCAATATCTAGCGTAATAGTATCGCCTTCATGTACATTGGATTTGATAATTTCCTCTGCTAGGGCATCTTCAACATACTTTTGAATGGCACGTTTTAGAGGGCGTGCTCCGTACTGTTTATCAAACCCTTTTTCAGCAATAAAGCGTTTTGCTTTTTTACTTAATTTAAGCGTATACCCAAGATCTAATATTCGTTCTAATAGTTTACCAAGTTCGATATCAATAATCTTATCAATATCTTCTTTTTCTAAAGTATTAAATACAACGACGTCATCAATTCTGTTAAGGAATTCCGGCGCAAATGCTTTTTTAAGTGCATTTTCAATCACTGCGCGCGCATTCGAACTTTCTTGCGATTTTTGAGCGGCGGTACCAAATCCAACACCAGATCCAAAATCTTTTAGTTTTCGTGCACCAATATTAGAGGTCATGATAATAATAGTATTGCTAAAGTCTATCTTTCGCCCTAAACTATCGGTTAAAAAACCATCGTCAAGAACTTGAAGTAGCATATTAAATACATCTGGATGTGCTTTTTCGATTTCATCAAGAAGAACTACGGCATAGGGTTTGCGTCGGATTTTCTCAGTGAGTTGTCCCCCTTCTTCATATCCAACATAACCAGGAGGTGCTCCTACCAATCTAGATATTGCAAATTTCTCCATGTATTCACTCATGTCGATTCTTACAAGGGTGTCTTCGCTGTCAAACAATTCTCTAGCCAATACTTTTGCGAGCTGTGTTTTACCAACTCCAGTTTGACCTAAAAATATAAATGACCCAATGGGCTTATTAGGATCTTTAAGCCCGGCACGATTCCTCTGAATAGCTTTCACTACTTTTGAAACGGCCTCGTCTTGTCCAATCACTTTTCCACTAATGAGCTCTGGAAGTTTTGATAATTTATTGCTTTCTGTTTGCGCAATTCGGTTCACAGGAATACTGGTCATCATTGAAACCACTTCAGCTACATTTTCTTCGGTAACTACAATTCGATTTAATTTAGATTCGGTTTCCCATTTTTCTTGCGCTTCTGAAAGGCTTTTTTCCAATCGCTTTTCATCATCTCTTAGTTTGGCTGCTTCCTCGTATTTTTGTTTTTTGACGACAGAGTTTTTAGTTGCTTTTACTTCTTCAAGCTCAGCTTCTAATTCTACAATTTGACTTGGCACATCTATATTCGTGATATGAACTCTGGAGCCTGCTTCATCCAAGGCGTCGATAGCTTTGTCGGGTAGAAACCGTTCTGTCATATAACGATTGGTCAATTTAACACAAGCCTCAATGGCTGCATCTGTATACTCTACATTATGGTGATCCTCGTATTTGTTTTTTATATTGTTTAAGATTTCAATTGTTTCACTAACGGAGGTTGGTTCAACGATTACCTTTTGGAAACGACGTTCTAAAGCGCCATCTTTTTCGATATGCTGTCTGTATTCATCAAGGGTAGTAGCACCAACACATTGGAGTTCACCACGCGCTAAAGCGGGTTTAAACATATTTGAAGCATCTAAACTTCCTGTGGCGCCACCAGCGCCTACAATGGTATGAATTTCGTCTATAAATAAAATGATGTCGTCATTTTTTTCCAACTCATTCATTACCGCTTTCATGCGTTCTTCAAATTGTCCACGGTATTTGGTACCGGCTACAATACTGGCTAAATCTAAAGTGACAACACGTTTATTAAATAAAATCCGAGATACTTTTCGTTTTATAATTCGAATAGCCAAGCCTTCAGCGATGGCAGATTTGCCCACTCCAGGTTCTCCAATAAGTAATGGATTATTTTTCTTTCGGCGACTTAATATTTGAGACACACGTTGAATTTCTTTTTCACGTCCCACAACAGGGTCTAGTTTCCCTTGTTCTGCCATAGCAGTAAGGTCTCTTCCAAAATTGTCTAGAACAGGCGTTTTGGATTTTTTATTTGCTTTTTGGTTTCCTGATTGCCCAATAGAACTGTCTTTGTTTTCGTCTTTAGGCAGATCTTCGCTAGGGAAAGATTCAGCTCTTGGGCTATCTGTATAGTCGTCGTCGTTTGTAATCATGAATTTAAATTGTTCTTTTACACTTTCGTAATCTACTTTCAATTTATTTAAAAGTTTCGTCGTTGGGTCGTTTTCATTTCTTAAAACACAGAGCAGTAAATGGGCTGTGTTAATAGATTTACTTTGAAAGAGTTTAGCTTCTAAAAACGTTGTTTTTAAAGCACGTTCAGCTTGTCGTGTTAAGTGAAGGTTTTTTTTCTCGTTCGAGGCAATCATAATATTGGGGTTGGACGGACTTAAGATCTCTACTTTACGGCGGAGGTGACTAAGGTCAACGTCTAAAGCATTTAAGATATCAATTGCTTTGCCACTTCCATCTCTTAGAAGTCCAAGCATGAGGTGTTCTGTGCCAATAAAATCATGACCTAAACGCAGTGCTTCTTCTTTACTAAAAGAAATAACGTCTTTAACTCTGGGGGAAAAATTATCATCCATAAAAATTATTTGGTTTAAAAATACAAATTCAAAGGCATTAAATCAAAAACTATACCCAATTTATTTACAATATTACAAATGATAGTAAAAACTAATTAAAATCAAAATTTTTCCAACTGTATTTATCAACGATTTCGCTTCTTAAAATTGTTGATAAATTGAGCTAAAAAAGTCATTAAAATGCGCTACTAAACAATTTGAAAAGTAGTATATTAGCTAGGTTATTAAATAAACAAAAATATAGTGTAACATGATAGAAGGTGAAAAGTTAATCCCCATTAATATTGAGGATGAAATGAAGTCAGCTTACATCGATTATTCGATGTCGGTAATAGTGTCTAGAGCACTCCCTGATGTAAGAGATGGTTTGAAACCTGTGCACCGTAGGGTGTTGTTTGGGATGCACGAACTTGGTGTTAGGTCGAATACTGCTCACAAAAAATCTGCAAGAATAGTTGGAGAGGTCTTAGGTAAGTATCATCCCCATGGTGATACTTCTGTTTATGATGCCATGGTTCGTATGGCTCAAGAATGGAGTTTGCGTTATATGTTGGTAGATGGGCAAGGAAATTTCGGATCGATTGATGGAGATAGCCCTGCAGCAATGCGTTATACGGAAGCTAGAATGCGAAAAATATCGGAAGATATGCTCGCAGATATTGATAAAGAGACTGTCGATCATAAACTTAATTTTGATGACACTTTAAAAGAACCAACCGTACTTCCAACTCGAATTCCAGGCCTATTAGTAAATGGTGCTTCTGGTATTGCTGTGGGTATGGCCACAAACATGCCGCCTCATAACCTTTCGGAAGTCGTGGATGGGATTACGGCCTATATAGACAATAAAGACATCGAAATTGATGAATTAATTACACATGTTAAAGCGCCTGATTTCCCTACAGGTGGTATTATATATGGTTATGATGGTGTTAAAGAAGCGTTCAAGACAGGACGTGGTCGTGTAGTAATGCGCGGAAAAGCTATCATCGAAGACGTGAATGGACGTGAATGTATTATAGTCACAGAAATTCCGTACCAAGTCAACAAAGCAGATATGATCAAGAAAACTGCAGATTTGGTAAATGATAAAAAAATGGAAGGAATTTCTACCATTCGTGATGAATCGGATAGAAATGGAATGCGCATTGTTTATGTTTTAAAAAGAGATGCTATCCCTAATATTGTTCTGAACAAACTGTATAAATATACAGCACTTCAGTCTTCATTTAGTGTCAATAATATAGCACTAGTAAATGGCCGTCCCGAAATGTTGAATCTTAAAGATATGATTCATCATTTTGTAGAGCACCGTCATGAAGTGGTTGTGCGTCGTACAACATACGAACTTAGGAAAGCTGAAGAACGTGCTCATATATTAGAAGGTTTAATTATTGCTTCAGATAATATTGATGAAGTTATAGCTATAATTAGAGGCAGTTCTAATGCTGAAGAAGCCCGTGAAAAATTAATTGAACGTTTTAAATTAAGCGAGATACAATCAAAAGCGATTGTTGAAATGCGACTAAGACAATTAACAGGCTTAGAACAAGATAAACTACGTGGGGAGTACGATGCAATCATGAAAACGATTGATGACTTGAAAGATATTCTTGACAAAAAAGAACGTCGTATGCTAATCATCAAAGATGAGCTTGCTGTAGTTAAAGATAAATACGGTGATGAACGTCGTTCTGTAATAGAATATGCAGGAGGCGATCTGTCTATAGAAGATATGATTCCAAACGAGCAAGTTGTCATTACAATTTCTCATGCAGGATACATTAAAAGAACGTCTTTAACAGAATATAGAACACAAAATAGAGGTGGCGTTGGACAGAAAGCGTCTACTACCCGTAATGAAGATTTCTTAGAACATTTATTTGTAGGTACAAACCACCAATACATGTTGTTTTTCACTCAAAAAGGAAAATGCTTCTGGATGCGCGTTTATGAAATTCCAGAAGGCAGTAAAACGTCTAAGGGGCGTGCGATTCAAAATCTAATAAACATAGAACAAGACGATAAAGTTAAAGCGTTTATTTGTACACAAGATTTAAAAGATGAAGACTACACGAATTCGCATTATGTGATTATGGCGACTAAAAAAGGTCAGGTTAAAAAGACCTCTTTAGAGCAATATTCTCGTCCAAGAACGAATGGAATTAACGCCATTACGATTAAAGAAGATGATGAGTTACTTGAAGCAAAACTAACGACAGGTGAGAGCCAAGTGATGTTAGCGTTGAAATCAGGTAAAGCCATCCGATTTGAAGAAGCTAAAACACGTCCAATGGGTCGTGGTGCTTCTGGAGTTCGAGGAATTACATTAGCACATGAAGCCGATGAGGTGATTGGAATGATTGCTGTTGATGATATGGAAAGTAATATCCTTGTAGTTTCTGAAAATGGGTACGGAAAACGTTCTAGTTTGGAGGATTACCGAATTACAAATAGAGGAGGTAAAGGCGTTAAAACAATCTCTATTACCGACAAAACAGGTAATTTAGTATCCATTAAAAATGTAACCGATGAAGATGATTTAATGATTATTAACAAGTCTGGTGTTGCAATCCGATTGGCTGTTGAAGACCTAAGAGTAATGGGACGTGCTACTCAAGGAGTTCGCTTAATAAATCTTAAAGGGAATGATTCTATCGCTGCAGTTGCAAAAGTAATGCGTGAAGATGAAGAGGAGATGGAAGCAATTGAAGGGTTATCAGAAGATGGCGTTGAAAATTCTGCCAACCCTGAGTCAACTGGCACAGTTAATGATACTCAAGAAGAAGAATAAGTATTAAATATAACTATTAAAAAATAAAACAATGAAAACATATTTTGTGTTTGTGATAGCTTTAACCTTAAGTTTTTCTGCTGTTGCTCAAAAAAAAGAAATTAAAACAGCTACTAAAGAGTTAGTTAAAGGGAATTATGAAAAAGCAGGAGCAGCTCTTGATGCTGCAGAAGCATTTTTAGGTTCAATGGAAGAAAAATACAAGAGTCAGTATTATCTTCAACGAAGTATTTATTATTTCAATAAAGGAGAAGCAGACATTAGTGGAATTCTAAAATCTATAGAAGCTTTAAAATTGGTGTCTGGATCAGCGCTAGAACAAGGTATTAATGATCAAACACAAAACTTAAAAGCACATTTAGTTAATAAAGGAAGCTCACTTATTGATGCTCAGGATTATAAGTCATCTGCAGATTATTTTGAAAATGCTTACAAATTATCTCCAAGCGATACTATTTACTTATTTTATGCTGCTTCAACAGCGGTAAATGCTAAGATGTATGATCGTTCTCTATCGATGTATGAAGAGTTAAGAGCTTTAAATTTTACAGGTATTGAAGATAATTTCTACGCAACAAATATAGAGACTCAAGGCGAAGAATTATTTGCTAGTAAAGTAGTTAGAGATATTTCAGTAAAATCAAAGTCACATGTCAATCCTAGAGATGAAAAAAGTGCGTCTAAGTTTCCTGAAATCATTAAAAATATGGCCCTCATTTACGTCCAGAATGGAGATAATGAAAAAGCGCTAGAAGCCATGGCTATTGCTAGAGCAGAAGATCCGGAAAATATAAACTTATTATTAACGGAAGCTAATGTCTATTATACTATGGGTAACACCATGAAATTTAAAGAACTATTAGAAATAGCTATTCAGAAAGATCCAAATAATCCTGAGTTACAGTACAATTTAGGTGTAATTTCATCAGAAATTAAAGATTTTATGAGTTCTAAAGCATATTATTTAAAAGCTATTGAATTAAAGCCAGACTATACCAATGCTTATGTGAATTTAGCTGCTTTAATTTTAGGAGAAGAAGAGTCAATTCTTGATGAAATGAATGCATTAGGATCCTCGGCTGCGGATGATCGAAAATATGACAAATTAAAAGTAAAACGTAACCAGCTGTATTTAGATGCAATCCCTCATTTAGAAAATGCTATGAAATATGATCCTTCTAATTTCCAGGCTGTAGAAACGTTGGCAAATATTTATAGTGCTGTTGGTAATTCTGAAAAATATAAAGAACTTAAAGCGCTTTCGGAATCGTTAAAATCTCAAGAATAATACTCTTTTAAAATACATAAAAAAAGCCATTCAAATTTTGAATGGCTTTTTTTATGAGATTATTTTTTTGATGACCCTCAATTTGTGAGAGTGTGTCTTAGTATCCACATTGTAAATGCCACTTTGGTCTAAGAGATCTATCCGAACTTTACCATGTGCATGAATGATTTTATGATCTTTCATGATAATCCCCACATGGATAATGTCTCCTTCATTATTATCAAAAAAAGCTAGATCACCAGGTTCACTTTCTTCTATAAAACTAAGGGCATCTCCTTGAGATGCTTGTTGAGAGGCATCTCTTAAAATATTGAAACCATTCAGTTTATAAACCATTTGTACAAACCCAGAACAGTCAATTCCAAAAGGCGTTTTACCTCCCCACAAATAGGGCGTGTTGAGGTATAAAATAGCAGTATCGATAAGCTTAGTTTTATCTTTAAGCCCAACCGAAGCTGTGCCCTCAAATGTGTGCTTTAAATAAGACAGTCCATTAAGTGTAGCCCCCAACAAAATAGGGTGTAAGTGTTGTTTTTGAGTGGTGATAAAATCCACTAAATCCGTAGACATTAACGGATCTGACTTGTGAAGTATTTTGTAGTCTACTTCGTCAATAAATTGAAACTGCTTGTTATCGATCCATCCTTCGTATTTATCAAATCCTAAACGAATGCGACTCCATGATTTACGATGCTCTAAGACTTTAAAATGGTCGCCATAGAGTACTTGTGAAATTAATTCACTAGTATCAGAAGCTTCAGATCTTAAAGCGACAACGCTTAGGTCGCATAGGCCGTATTGCATTTACTATATATTTCGTTCTAGGATGAGTGCCGAAGCACCGCCGCCGCCATTACAAATAGCCGCTGCTCCAATTTTTCCATTATTTTGTTCGAGTACACTAAGCAAAGTCACTACAATTCGAGCACCAGAACAGCCTAGAGGATGACCTAAGGAGACTGCGCCTCCATTGACATTTACAATAGAATCATCTAAGTCTAGGAGTTTCATGTTCGCCAAACCTACAATCGAAAACGCTTCATTGAGTTCAAAGAAATCTACGTCTGAGATATCAATATTTGCTTTCGCCAAGGCTTTTGGAAGTGCTTTTGAGGGCGCTACAGTAAACCATTCAGGTTCTCTAGCGGCATCAGCATATCCTTTTATAGTTGCTAAAGGGCGTAGCCCTAATTCTTCAGCTTTGTCTCTACTCATAAGCACCAGCGCAGCAGCACCATCATTTATCGTCGATGCGTTTGCAGCTGTTACTGTTCCATCTTTGGTGAAAGCAGCACGTAAGCTCGGTATTTTTTCTATACGGACATTTGTATATTCCTCATCTTTATCTACAATGATCGGTTCTCCTCGTCGTTGTGGAACTTCTACTGGAATAACCTCCGAATCAAACTTCCCGTCATTCCATGCGTCCGTAGAACGTTTGTATGATTGCATCGCAAAAGCATCTTGTTCTTCTCGAGTAAATTCATATTTTGAAGCACAATTATCAGCAAAAACGCCCATAGCTTGATTTGCATAGGCATCCACTAAACCATCTTTTTGAAGTCCATCTTCTAAAGAAATTGGACCAAATTTTTGCCCTGAACGTGCATGTTGATAGTGCGGAATTGAACTCATATTTTCCATACCACCCGCAACAATAATATCAGCATCACCCAAAGCAATTGATTGGGCGGCTTGCATAATCGTCTTCATTCCTGATGCACATACTTTATTTACTGTGGTGCAGGGAACAGAATCAGGAATACCTGCATTAATTGCAGCTTGCCTTGCCGGTGCTTGACCAGTGCCGGCTTGCACCACATTACCCATCAATACTTCATCAACAAGTTCGGGGCTTAAATTAATTTTTTTAAGGGCGCTTTTAATAGCGATTCCTCCTAATTTTGGTGCAGAAATAGAAGATAACCCACCTAGAAAACGCCCTATTGGGGTTCTTACAGCGGATACAATTACAACGTCTTTACTCATAGTTTAGAATTTAGTGGGGTTCATGCGAAAATAACTAAAATTTGGGATATATAAAGTAGGATTATCTTAATATAGAGAGAAAAATGCACTTCTTTTTATTACTTTTGGATATTGTCATGAATAGAAGATTAAAAACAAGTTGCGTATTAAATTGTTTTTAGTTTATTAATTAGATAATTTTAAAAACAATAAATTAAAACACATGAAGGATATAATGAACCTTTTTCATAAAAACCATTCCTTGATTTATAAGGTTTTTCTTTTCGTGCTCACCACTTTTGTGATTGTCTATTTATTTCCTAAAAGTGGAACTTTCAGATATAGTTTTGAAAAGGGAAAACCGTGGCAATCTGAAAACCTGTACGCTCCTTTTGATTTTGCGATTAAAAAAACTGCTGATGAAATCAATACAGAAAAACAGCAAATTGAACTACAATCCCCTATTTTTTTCGATATAGACACTGCTGTGGTTGCTGCAGTTAAAAATGAATATACAACTGCGTTTGAGCGCTTATTTTTTGAGTTACCAAAGGATGAGATTAAGATCGATTTATACTACAAAGGGGGTGTACTTTTAGATCAGATTTATCAAAGTGGTGTGCTTCAAAATAAATATGATTATACTCCAAGTCAGCAAATTTCTATTTTGGTAGATAAGACACAAAGTGGTGTGAAACGCTTCGACAGTTTTTTTCTTCAAACAGATTTAAAATCATTTGTAGAATCTAGTATCTATACTTTGGGTTTAGATGCCTATAAGCAACGGTATTTAGCACTATTTTTTGATATTGTAAAGCCCAATGCGCAATTAAACAAATCAATTACGCAGATTTCGCTAGAGGAACGTTTAAGCCAAATGAAATTAGTAAGAGGGCGTGTTGATAAGCAAACCCTAATTATCTCAAAAGGGGAAGTAGTTCAAGGCGATAAATATGTCGTTTTAAACTCATTAGTCTCTGAATATGAATCACAAGTTTGGACCGATTCAAATTATACCCTAGTTGTAACGGCATATACTGTGTTGGTTTCGCTAGCATTATTGATGCTGTTGTTATTTATGAAAAAATATAGGATTGAAGTGTTTTCCAACAACACCAAAGTAACCTTCATATTTTTTAATATTGTTTTGATGGTATTTTTAACCACATTGGTTGTCAACTTCAATTCGTCTTATATTTATATTGTCCCGCTTTGTATTTTGCCCTTAATTTTGAAAGCTTTTTTTGATGCGCGTTTGGGATTGTTTACTCATGTAATAACAGTTTTGTTATTAGGCTTTGTTGTGGCCAATAATTATGAATATATGTTTCTGCAAATAATAGCTGGAATTGTAACGATACTTACGGTTTCGGAACTGTATAAACGGGCAAATTTATTTATATCTGTAGGTCAAATTACCTTAATATATATTATTTCTTACTTTGCATTTTTTGTAATTCACGAAGGAAGTATTGATAGTTTAAAATGGGAAACCTTTTTGTTATTTGTATTGTGTGGATTAGCAACGCTATTTGTACAACCACTAATCTATGTATATGAAAAACTTTTTGGGCTAGTTTCGGATGTATCCTTGTTAGAGTTGTCAGATACTAATTCTAAACTTTTAAAAGAGTTATCAGATAAAGCGCCAGGCACCTTTCACCACTCTTTAAATGTAGCAAACCTAGCAGAAGCTGCTGCCAACGAAATTGGAGCCAACACAATGCTTGTAAGAGTAGGAGCCTTGTATCATGATATTGGTAAGATGACTAATCCGACCTATTTTACCGAAAATCAATCTACAGGAATAAACCCACATGACGAGTTATCTCCAAAGGAAAGTGCACAAATAATAATCAACCATGTTATTGATGGTATAGAGCTTGCAAAGAAAAATAATTTACCAGATCGAGTAATTGATTTTATTAGAACGCATCATGGAACAAGTGTTGTTTATTATTTTTATAACAAACAGTTAGAAGCAAATCAAGACTTTGACGCTGCGGATTTTGCCTATAATGGTCCTAATCCATTTAGTAAAGAGACAGCTATTCTAATGATGTGTGACAGTGTCGAAGCGGCTTCAAAGAGCTTAAAAGACCCCACATCTACCAAAATCAATAGTTTTGTGGAAACAATTTTATCCAAACAAATGGAATCTAATCAATTTCTAAATGCCAATATTACATTTAAAGAAATTGAATCTATTAAGAAGGTATTGAAGCAAAAGCTGGCCAATATGTACCACTTGCGTATAGAATATCCGGATTAAATTAAAAA
>TARA_B110000037_G_scaffold50918_1_pt1 | contig 22307 bp, 21 predicted proteins | sample TARA_B110000037 | Tara Oceans TARA_B110000037 (sample SAMEA4397196) | marine metagenome | biome: Polar Biome; feature: [MIX] marine epipelagic wind mixed layer (ENVO:01000061); material: water (ENVO:00002006), including particulate matter (ENVO:01000060) such as... | depth 10-100 m
AAAAAAACAAAACCAATTATAAAGAATGTTTTCATAGATCTTAAAGTGTAGGAATTCGCGCAGGCTCATTCATCTCAGAATATTTATCAAGTGCTTTAGCCAAACATTCAACTGCTTCAATAAGGTGGTTTTTTTTCAAAACATAGGCCAACCTTACCTGATTTATACCCGCGTCAGGCATGGAGTAAAAACCATTTGCCGGTGCCATCATAACCGTTTTTCCTTTGTAATCAAAATGTTCAAGAATCCATTCACAGAATTTTTCTGCATCGTCTACGGGTAATTCCGCAATTACGTAGAATGCACCACTTGGTTTTGGGCATATTACTCCAGGAATCGCATTTAAAGCATCTACCAAAACGTTTCTTCTTTCTACATATTCCGCAATTACTTCATCAAAATAGGACTGCGGAGTATTAAGTGCTTCTTCACCAGCAATTTGCCCTAAAGTAGGAGGACTTAATCTTGCCTGTGCGAATTTCAAAACAGTTTCTAATACATATTTATTGCGGGTAACCAAAGTCCCTATTCTTGCTCCACACATGCTATATCTTTTCGAAACTGAATCTATCATAATAGCATGTTGATTTAATCCCTTGAGATTCATAATTGAATGGTGTACTTTTCCATCATAACAGAATTCTCGGTACACTTCATCAGCAAACAAATACAAATCGTATTTAAGAACCAAATCGCGTAACTTTTCTAATTCTTCTTTAGCATATAAATAACCTGTAGGATTACCTGGGTTGCAGATTAAAATTCCTTTTGTTCTTAATGAAATTCTTTTCTCAAATTCTTCAATGCTAGGCAGTGCAAATCCATTTTCAATTTTTGAAGTCACGGGAACTACTTTAACTCCAGCAACTACAGAAAAACTGTTGTAATTGGCATAAAAAGGTTCTGGGATAATTACTTCATCTCCCTCATCAAAACAGCTCATAAATCCGAAAAGCAATGCTTCTGAGCCACCGGTTGTAACAATTATTTCTTCATGATTTACATCAACTCCAACTCCATCATAATACTTAGACAGTCCTTTTCTATAAGATTCAAAACCAGCAGAATGAGAGTATTCAATTACTTTCAAACCATGATTCGAAATTCTATCTATAACATTTTTTGGTGTTTCAATATCAGGCTGACCAATATTTAAGAAAAATACTTCTTTTCTCTGATTAATTGCTGTTTCTGCATAAGGAACCAATTTACGAATTGGTGATGCTTGCAATTGCAGTGCTTTATTTGATATTCCCGGCATAGCTAACTATTTATTTGATTTTATTATAAGCCCAAAAGTATTTGTTTTTTTCATTTGATATAATTAGCAGCCTTTATTTTAGATTGCAAATTTCATATCTTTGAATTTGATGAAAAATTCAATTTTCTTGTTGGCCATTCTATTGACTATTTCCAATATAATTAATTCCCAAGAAATAGTTTCACCATACCAAATTATACCAGAACTATATCCTACAAAGAACATCAGGGTAGCTTTTCATGTTATTCATAAATTCTCAACTGACGATACAACCAATATTCCTGATAATGAAAAAGCCGCAAATTGGTGGGGCTGCAGAGTAGATTCAATTAATTACTATTTATCAAATTTGGCTATCCCTAACTACGGCCATTATAAAATTTATGCGAGCGATAGTAGAATTCAGATTAAAAATATGGGTATATATCATCATATTAATCCTGAATATTGGAATGGCGTAAGTATCTCAGAATTTTATGAAGAGTTTGTTAGAAAAAATAGGGATTTATCCTGCTTTCTTAAAGATAGTGTTTTGCATAGTTTTTATTATGGTGATGAAAAATGGGGTGGAATGTCTGGAGGAATACCGAGCAGGCAAGGAATGCGATTTAAAGGTAGAAATAAAGAATATAGAATTTGGGCATCTTGGCCCCCATTAGGTCACGCTAGAAATGATCATAATTACATTCATGAATTACTTCATTCTCTTGGAACTTACCACAATTTTAAAAATAGCCCTCAAGGAACTGAATGCTCCGGTTGCGATGCAAAACTTGGGGGTTTCTGCTTTGACATGAGCACAAAGCCATATGCAGCCAACAATTACATGGCAAAGGGACAAAACGTAAAACCTGGTGGGCATTCTATAACTCTCTGTCAACAACAAAGAGTTTTATTCTTTTTATGGGGTTATGATAAGCAAAAAACAGGCACTATACAAGATGTGAGTATGCTACGTAGTCAAAAAAATGAAAAATACAATGCTAATTTAAAAGACAGTGTCACTCTTGATTACGATTTTAAAGCCTTTGGAAATATAATTATTAAGGAGAATAGTACTTTTATTATTAGCTCAAAAATAGAATTACCGCTCGGTTCAAAAATTATCATTAAACAAGGGGCTGCTTTAATTTATGATGAGACTAAGAATAAAAGCTTAAACACTGAAAAAGCTAAAAGTACGAGTTGGCATTTTTGGAAGGATAAAATTCAACGTAGAAAAGGTGGCAGGATTTTTAAATATACCCCTGTTGAATTTTGAGCAAAAAAAATCCGACTCTAACCAGTAGAACCGGATTTAATAATTTTATTAAACGCGTTTTACAGTAAGATCTCCACTTATTGTTCCAGTATGGTTCATTCCAGCCATAGAACCAGTCCAATCAACAGGCGTCTCCATTGCAATAGCAGCATCATAATCGCACATCATATCATTTACTGACATTTCTCCTTCAACTTCTTTTACTTTTTTTGGCGATTCGTCTCCACCGCAGGATGCTAAAAACATTCCTGACATTATAGTTGTGGCAAAAGCCCCTTCGCTGAGATAGAAGTTAAAATTGAAGAATGGTTAGAAAACAATATAGGAATCTATATTTAATTTCAACCCTTTAGATAGCTCTAGAACTCAAATGCATTTAAAATAGTCGAAAGTTTCCTGGCAAGTGGAGCACTTGTAAAAAGCCTTACATGCTGTTGAGCCAAACTGACTAATCAATTTGGTCTTTTCCGAATTACATTGTGGGCAATTCACTATTTTCGGCCCAGAAGCAAACAATACGCCTTTGTCATTCGTACCTTTTTGAGGAGGAGCTATTCCATATTTTCTTAGTTTTTCTCTTGCAACATCATTCATCCAATCGGTAGTCCAAGCTGGAGAAAAAACCATTTTTATTTCGGCATTTGCAAATCCATTAGATTCTAAAGCGGAGACAATGTCGTCTTCAATTTGTTTCATTGCAGGACAACCAGAATAGGTTGGCGTTATGGTTATAAGTGTTTTTTCAACAGAAGTTTCAACTTTTCTTATAACTCCTAATTCCACAACAGAAATTACAGGAATTTCAGGATCTGGAATAGTTTTGAGGATATCCCAGATTGCAATTTCATCTTTTTCTAAAGTGTTTTTTGGCATAGAACTTTACTCGCAATTAGAAAGGGAAAACACAAACAGGATATATTGAATAATTCTAACGCTTTCAAATCAAAAACATTAATTTGTTTTAAACTACCACTTTGCATCTGGATAGGCCCTTGGCAATGATTGAAACTCAGCCAGCATAGTTCCTAAATACTCACTATGTCTTCCACTTCTTCCTCCAGTTGCTTTCCAACCTTCTTCGGGTGCATCCAAGGTTGCTCGGTTAAACACTTCATTAATTGAATTGTTAAACGCATCCAAAATATTTGCAGTATCGGGAATAATCCCCAGATCAACTAAAGTCAAATCAACTTCATCTTTTTCAAATAGTTCGTGACGATAGCTCCAAATATCGTTCAACGCATCTTGTATTTTCCATTTCGATTCGTCCGTTCCATCTCCTAAACGAACAACCCATTCGCAGGAGTGCCGCATATGGTAGGTTGTTTCTTTAACAGATTTAGCAGCAAATGCAGCTAATTTCTCGTCTGGACTTTTACTCAATTCGGTAAACAAATGATAATAGAAAACAGAATAAATCATTTGCCTAGCCATAGTATTCCCAAAATGACCGTTAGGTTGTTCTGTTAATAATGCACTTTGAAACTCCATTTCAGGGCGTTTGTACGCATAATCATCTTCAGTTCTTCCAGTTCCTTCTAACTCGGCTGCATAAGAATATATAATTCTTGTTTGTCCAATTAAATCTAGGGAAATGTTTGTCATTGCAATATCTTCTTCTAGAAAAGGCCCTTTAGAACATAATTCGCCCAAACGATTCCCAACAATCAAAGCATCATCGCCAAGTCGTAAACAATATTTTATTAAAGCATCTTTAACTTCCATAGCTTAAATATTTTTAGCCCCTTCTGGCATTATATAATGTGTTGGTTGTCTGTAAATTTTATCGTTTGAAGGATCAAAAAAAGCGTGTGAATCTTCTGGACTAGAAGCCACGATAGAATCTGTGAGAGTTACCCATAAAGAAGTCCCCTCCATTCTTCGAGTGTACAAATCACGCGCATTTTGAAGTGCCATTTCGGCATCAGCCGCATGAACACTTCCCACATGCTTAAAAGGCAATCCCGTTTTACTTTGTACAAAAACTTCCCATTGAGAAAACTGATTATCTGAACTCATAATTTCTTCTTTCAACGTTAAGCTACTTTATTTTTTTTAGATTGTTTAGCTGCATAAACATTTGCCGCTTCCCGAACCCAAGAACCATCGTCATGCGCCTTTTGATGATGCGCTAAACGTTGTTTGCTACAAGGCCCATAGCCTTTAACTACACTCCAAAACTCATCCCAATCCATTTCACCGAAATCATAATGTCCCGTTTCTTCGTTCCATTTCAAATCTGGATCCGGTATCGTAAGTCCAATTAATTCAGCTTGTTGAACTGTTTTGTCAATAAATTTTTGACGAAGCTCATCATTGGTTTCTCTTTTTATTTTCCATTTAGTAGCATTGCCAGTATTAGGCGAGTCCGCGTCATGAGGTCCAAACATCATGATAGAAGGCCACCAAACCCTGTCCAAGGCATCTTGAGCCATTGCTTTTTGCTCTGGAGTTCCCGCAGCCATATCAGCCATTATCTCATAACCTTGACGTTGATGAAAACTTTCTTCCTTACAAATACGAACCATACCTCTACTGTATGGACCGTAAGAAGTACGTTGTAATGAAACTTGATTGACAATTGCAGCACCATCAACTAACCACCCAACTGCACCCATGTCTGCCCAATTTAGAGTTGGATAATTAAAAATGGAAGAATATTTCGCCTTACCGGCATGAAGTGCTTCAATTATTTCGTCGCGAGTTATTCCTAATGTTTCTGCGGCAGAGTATAAATAAAGTCCATGTCCTGCTTCGTCCTGAACTTTTGCAAGTAAGACAACTTTTGCTCTTAAACTAGGCGCTCTTGTAATGAAGTTCCCCTCAGGCTGCATTCCAATTATCTCAGAATGTGCATGTTGAGATATTTGACGAATAAGGTGCTTTCTATAGTCTTCTGGCATCCAATCCTTAGGCTCAATCTTTTCTTCTCTATCAATTTTGGCTTGAAATACTTCTAATTTTTTTTTATCTTCCATAAAATATCAACTTTATTTTGGGATTACAATTTTACAGAATTAAATACTTAGTTTATATGTTAACCCTAAGGTTTTTAGTTGAATTGAACAATTTTAATAAAAAAACCAATTACTACATACCAAAATACATAAAGATACAAAACCAAATACTATCTTTGCCAACTTAAAAATCGGGTATAAAAAAGTTCTATGTTCTACAACATCACAGTAAGCAAAATTGAGAAAACCACTGCTGATTCTATTGCAGTTTCTTTCCAAATTCCAGAAAGCATAAAAGACGTTTTTAAATACAAACAAGGTCAATACCTTGCTTTCAGAAAGTTTTTTGACGGTGGTGAAGTTCGGAGATCATACTCTCTTTGCAGCAGTCCGGTGACAGATAATGAATTACAAGTAGACATTAAAATTGTAGAAGGTGGCTTATTTTCTAATTGGGCAAACAAGGAATTAAAAGTTGGAGCTGTTTTAGAAAGCATGGCCCCTGCCGGAAATTTCTACACAGAATTATCAGCTGATCAAAAGAAAAAATATGTTTTAGTAGGTGCAGGTAGTGGAATTACGCCTCTGCTTTCTATCATTAAAACTACTTTGGCGGTTGAATTGGATTCGGAAGTTGTTTTAATTTATGGCAACAAAAATGAAGATTCAATTATCTTTAATGCCGAGCTTAATACATTAAAAGAACAATACGGCAAACGCTTTACTCGAATTGATATTCTAAGCAGAGTTGAAGGTAGAGACGAGCTTTTAAGTAATAGGATTGATGGGGACAAGTTTCAGGCTTTAAATTCTGTTTATAATTTAATAAATGCGAACGAATATTTTTTATGTGGACCCCTAACCATGATAAATGGGATTTCTGACTTACTTAAAAACAAAGGAATTGACAAGTCGAATATCCATTTCGAATTATTTGTAGCGCCAATAGCACCTGCCGTTAAATCTATAGATCCAAATGTAGAAATCACATCTAAGGTTACTGTAATAATGGACGACGAAGAGTTTTCTTTTGATTTGTCAAATAAAGGAAACACTATTCTGGATGCAGCTATGGATGCTGGTGTTGATGTACCTTTTTCTTGTAAAGGTGCAGTTTGTTGTACTTGTAAGGCTAAAGTCACAGAAGGTTCAGCACGCATGGAAATGAATTATGCACTAGGAGATGACGAGGTAGAAGAAGGATATATTTTAACTTGTCAATCACACCCCACTAGTGAAAAATGTGTGGTAGATTATGACGTAGTTTAAATAATTATTTTCACCAAATACCTTTAGTCTTTGATTTAAATTCAATTATCGACGATTCCTTTAATTCGATGTTTTCGATGTACCCAAATTCTCCAGTGGTAACTTTGATAATCGCCCATTTCATATTTGTTTTATTGACTATTTCATATATTAATAGCTTAGAATCTTTACCTGAAGGAATTTTGGAAAACTCAACTTTATCTTTAGCGTTTAATTTTTTTATTTCCTTGCCCGATAAAACAGATAAAATTAGCTCCCCACCAACTGGAAGGTTGAAATAGGCATTTTTCATTTTATTTTTTATGGATTGATTTAGACTTAATGACTTTTCAGGAAAAATAATTTCCGTTTGACCCCAAATAGTTACTACTGAAATGAGGTTTACCAAGAAAATAAAAATTGCTTTTTTCATACTATATAAATTTAATAAATGAAAAAAAAATAGAACCCACGCCTTTTTTAATAACTGTTAACGAAGGTAAATGAGTATTTAGTATAGAAGTTTTAGATGAATAGTACTAAGTATAATTATAAGTCTTACTCTCTTAAGACCCTAAATATAGAATTTTTTTCTTCTGATTTTATTTTCAAAAAATAAACTCCTGAAGGTAATTCTGGAATATCAATTCTTTTACATAACATAACTTACCTTTAATAGAAAGAGTGTCGGATGCTTCACAACCCTTTTGAGGAGTAGCTATTACCCAATATTTTCCACTATTGTTTATCACAATAGTTTGCGAAGTATCCCCAGAACTCCAAAGCCAACTATTGCACCATTTCCAAAAAATCATCTTCCGAAATCATTTGTACTTCTAACTTTTCCGCTTTTGCCAATTTTGAAGGTCCCATATTATCTCCTCGAAGCAAATAAGAAGTCTTTTTAGAAATAGACCCAACATTTTTTCCGCCGTTGTTTTCTATCATTTTCTTTAGCTCATCTCGGCTGTGTTTTTCAAAAACTCCTGAAATCACAAACGAAAGCCCTTTCAACTTATCTGTGGTATTCTTCAATTGTTCTTCCGATAATTCAAATTGAAGACCAACCGCTTTTAATTTATCAACTTCTTCTTTATTGCTTGGGTTTTCAAAAAACTGAATTATGCTTTCAGCAATCCTATCCCCTATTTCATCGACTTCAACTAACTGTTCAAAAGAAGCTTGCTGCAAGACTTCCATCGATTTATAGAATTTAGCTAATTTTTTAGCAACTGTTTCACCTACGTATCTAATTCCTATTGCAAAAAGTACTTTTTCAAATGGAATTTGAGTGGATGCCTTTACTCCTTCTAATAAATTTACAACACTTTTTTCTGCAAATCGATCCAATGAAATAAGCTCCGTATAGGTCAATTGGTACAAATCACTGCTTTTCGAAATCATTTTAGACTCCACTAGTGAACCAACAGTTTCAGCCCCCAAACCATCAATGTCCATGGATTTACGGGAAATAAAATGCTCTATCCGACCTTTTATTTGAGGAGGACAACCCAATTCATTGGGACAATAATGATGCGACTCTCCCTCTTTACGGATAAGTTCTGTGTTACAATCCGGACACTCTTTAATGTACTTTACTACTTCGGACCCTTCCTTTCTTTTAGATAAATCTACCCCAGTTATTTTTGGGATTATTTCGCCACCTTTTTCTACAAAAACCCAATCGTGGATATGCAAATCGAGCTTTTCAATTTGATCTGCATTGTACAATGACGCCCGCCTAACGGTAGTGCCTCCCAATAAAACAGGACCAAGGTTTGCTACTGGAGTAATTGCACCAGTTCGCCCTACTTGATAGGTTAATTCAATTAATTCGGTAAGTGCAGCTTCTGTTTTAAATTTATAACTTATAGCCCAACGAGGCGATTTAGCAGTAAACCCAAGTTCGTCTTGAATTCCGTAATCGTTTATTTTAATAACTACTCCATCAATTTCAAAAGGCAAATTCTTTCGCTCTGTATCCCAATAATTAATAAAGTCCATTATGCCTTCAATGCTCTCACATTTTTCAATGTACTTTATACTTTCCTTTGGAGTTTTTATTCCCCAGTTCCCCGCACCTTCTACACTTTTAAAATGAGAAGGAAACAGCTTGCTTTTTGTGTACACGCCATAAAGCATGCAATCTAATCCTCTACTTGCCACAATGGAAGAATCCTGCATTTTAATCGTTCCTGAAGCCGTATTTCTAGGGTTTTTAAAAAGTTCTTCGCCTACATCTTCTCTTTCCGAATTCAATTTTCGAAAAGCCTTCAAAGGGAAAAATATTTCTCCTCTAATTTCAAGTTCTTCCGGAAAATCTCCTTTTAGTTTTAAGGGGATGGTTTTAATCGTTCTCACGTTAGCTGTTACTTCTTCACCTTTACTTCCGTCACCACGAGTTACGGCTTGAAATAAGTTTCCGTTTTTGTATTTTATTCCAATAGCAACGCCGTCGTACTTCAATTCACATACGTATTCTATTTTTTGATCGGTTAGTTTTCTATTGCGCTCTTCCCACTCTTCCAGTTCTTCTTTAGAATAGGTGTTGGCCAAAGACATCATGGGAATATCGTGTACTATGGACTTGAATTTTTTGGTTATATCACCTCCAACCCTTTTCGTAGGCGAGTTGTCGTCCACAAAAAGTGGGTTTTCCAATTCTAGTTTTTGAAGTTCTTTCAATTTAATATCGAAATCGTAATCCGACATAATCGAATCGTTCAATACATAATATTGGCGATTAGCCGTTTGTAATTCGGCTCTTAGCTCCTGTATTTTTTGAAGAATATCTTGTGACACTTAATTGTTTTTAAATTGAATGAATAACAGGAGTTTAATGACAGCTAAATATAAGTCAAAAATAGAAAATCATATAACTTAAATTTCTAGTTAGAAATTTTATTCACTCAGTTATCACATATGTTTTTAAGCATTAATTATTAACTTAAAAAAAGACGGATAAAGACACAAAATCATCAAGCAATAACACAAATTCACGTTCAACAATAACCAAAAAAAACCCTGTTTTGAAGTTATCAAAACAAGGTTTTTCACTTTTTATTTTTATCTGACTATCCCGGAGTTGGAGCCATAGGCGAATCTTCTTTTACCGGAGCTGCATTAGCAGGCTTTGGCTGAATATTTCCCTTAATTCTAATCACTTTAGTAGGCTCATTAATAGCATTTGACTGAATAGTCACTGACTTATTAATAGGACCTAAACGACTTGAATCGTATTTTACTTTTATAGTAGCCGATTTACCTGGCGCTAAAGGCTCACGAGGCCAAACTGGAACAGTACAACCACAAGAACCTTTACAGTTCGAAATAATAAGTGGCTTATCTCCCGTATTAGTAAATTTAAACTCATAAACAGCAGGCTCACCCTGTACTAAAGTTCCATAATCATGAACTTCTTTTTCAAATTCAACTTTTGCTCCACTTTCAATGTTTAGTTGACTAAATCCAAGTCCTGCTATAAATACAAATGCTAAGGACAATACTGCGTTTTTCATCTTTTATTTAATTTTAAAGGTTAATAAGAGCAAATGTAGAGTAATTGTTTCTAGTTAAATTCATATTAACACTTCATTAACCCAAGTCAAAACACTTTTTAATTATGCTATAAGATTCATGGATTACATGCGGTCATATAATATTGAGGAGCTATTGAAATCTAGATTTAAAAGCCGCTGATTTTCTCTATTAAATTAGCTTTAATAACCTTTTTTTTTACCCTACTTTTGCCGTCCTAAACCGGGAAGATATCGGAAGAATACATTAAATTATTGCATGGAATTATCGAGTAAATTTTCACCAGAAAACGTAGAAGACAAATGGTACAAACACTGGATAGAACAAAAGTTTTTTAGCTCTACCCCAGATGAGCGAGAACCATACACGGTAGTTATTCCCCCACCAAATGTTACGGGTATTTTACACATGGGTCACATGCTTAATAATACCATACAAGATGTGTTGATTCGACACGCTCGAATGCAAGGTAAAAATGCCTGTTGGGTACCCGGTACAGATCACGCTTCTATTGCTACAGAAACCAAAGTGGTTCAAAAATTAGCAGAAGAAGGAATTAAAAAAGAAGAGATTGGTCGAGAAAAATTCTTGGAACATGCTTTTGAATGGAAGGATAAATATGGCGGAATAATCTTAGATCAGCTTAAAAAATTAGGGGCTTCATGCGATTGGGATCGAACCCGATTTACCATGGAACCTAGTTTAAATGAAGCGGTAAAAGAAATATTTGTAGACTTATATAATAAAAATCTAGTTTACCGTGGTGTTAGAATGGTAAATTGGGATCCTGAAGGATTAACTGCTGTATCTGATGAAGAAGTAAATCATACGGAAGAGAACTCCAAACTATATTATGTAAGCTACAAAATGGTAGGTTCTGATGAAAAAGTGACCATTGCCACTACTCGTCCAGAAACTATTTTGGCGGATGCCGCTGTTTGTGTAAATCCAAATGACGAACGATTTAAACATTTGCATGGCAAAAAAGTAATTATCCCTTTAGTAAATCGTGAAGTGCCTATTATCCTCGACAATTATGTTGATTTGGATTTTGGAACTGGGTGTTTGAAAGTAACTCCTGCTCATGATGAAAATGATTATAACCTAGGTCTAAAACATAAATTAGAGGTAATTGATATAATTGACGATCACGGGAAATTGAACGATAAAGCACAGTTTTTTATTGGAGAAGACCGTTTTGAAGCCCGAAAAAATATTATTTCTAAATTGGATGCAATGGGCCAATTAGAAAAAGTAGAAGAACTTCAGAATAAAGTTGGTCGAAGTGAAAGAACTAACGCCATTATAGAACCCAAACTGTCTACCCAATGGTTTGTGAAAATGGAAAAACTTGCTGAACCCGCATTAGCTGCAGTTTTAGATGGAGAAATAAATTTTCATCCCAAAAAGTTCGAAAACGTTTACCGTCATTGGTTGGGCAACGTTAAAGATTGGTGTATTTCTCGTCAATTGTGGTGGGGTCAACAAATACCAGCTTGGTATGCTCCTAATGGTGCTTTAGCAGTTGCAAATAATGCAGAAGAAGCATTAGAGATTCTAAAAAAAGAGAATGCGGAATTAACTCTTTCCGATTTAAAACAAGACGAAGATGTGGTGGATACTTGGTTTTCTTCTTGGTTGTGGCCTATTTCTGTTTTCGACGGATTTGAAAAAGACAGCAAAGATTTTGAATACTATTACCCTACTTCCACCTTAGTTACCGGGCACGATATTATTTTCTTTTGGGTTGCTAGAATGATAATGGCTGGACTTGAATTTAAAGGGAAAATACCATTTAAGGATGTCTACTTTACAGGAATGGTTCGCGACAAACAACGTCGAAAAATGTCCAAACAACTTGGGAATTCGCCTGATGCACTTAAACTTATTGAAGAATATGGGGCTGATGGAGTGCGAGTTGGGCTTTTGATGTCTTCTCCTGCTGGAGGAGATTTAATGTTTGACGATGCGTTGTGTACTCAAGGCAGAAACTTCTCCAATAAAATATGGAACTCTCTTCGCCTAATAAAAGGTTGGGAGGTAGCTAATATTGAACAACCTGCTCATTCTAAAATTGCAATAGAATGGTTCCAGTCTAAATTTAACAAAGACCTTATAGATATTGAAAAGCAATTTGGAGAGTTCAGGATTTCGGAGGCTCTAATGACCACTTATCGACTGGTTTGGGATAGTTTTTGTTCTTGGTATTTAGAAATTATTAAGCCAGCCTACCAAAAACCTATAGATAGAAAAACCTATGATTCTTCTATTAAAATAATGGAAGATTTGATGTCGATACTGCATCCGTTTATGCCGTTCCTAACTGAAGAAGTGTGGCATGCTTTGGCAGAAAGAAAAGATGAGGAATGTATCGTCGTAAACTCTTGGCCTAATGGCACAGCGGTTAATGAAAATACATTGACAGATTTTGAACAAGCCACAGAAATAATTACGGAACTTAGAACTTTCAGAAAAAAGCAAAACCTTGCGCAAAAAATCAGTTTGAATCTGAGTGTTAAACAAAATTCTGCTTGGAATAATGATTTTGATATTTTAGTAAGCAAGCTATGTAATATTGAAACCCTTAATTATGTTGAAGAAAAACTAGAAGGAGCTTACACGTTTATTGTAAAAAGTAACGAATATTTTATACCTCTAGAAGGAACTATTGATGTAGAAGCTGAACGCAAAAAACTAGAAGAAGAACTAAAATACACCAAAGGGTTTTTGATTGGTGTTTCTAAAAAGTTGAGTAATGAAAGGTTTGTTAGCAGTGCTCCTGAGAAAGTAGTTGCAATAGAAAAGAAAAAAATGGCCGATGCGGAAAGTAAAATTAAAGTAATCGAAGATCAACTTGCATCGTTAAAATAACCCCAAATAACTGTAATGGAAAATCAAAAAATAATAGAAAAAGCGAAGCTTTGGTTGCATTCTAGCTTCGATAAAAATACAAGAACGGAGGTTCAACGTTTAATTGATGAAAATGGGGATAATTTAGTAGAATCATTTCACAAAGATTTAGATTTTGGCACTGGTGGACTACGTGGTATTATGGGCGTAGGAAGCAACAGAGTAAATATTTACACTATTGGAATGGTGACCCAGGGTTTGGCAAATTATTTAAAAAAAGCATTTAAAGGCGAACCTATAAGTGTAGCTATTGCCCACGATTGCAGAAACAATTCAGACGTTTTTGCACGCAAAGTTGCAGAGATATTAGCCGCCAATGGTTTCGAAGCATATTTATTTGAATCCTTAAGACCAACACCTGAATTATCCTATGCGGTAAGAAAAAATAAATGCAAAGCAGGCATTGTAATTACCGCATCTCATAACCCAAAAGAGTACAATGGCTACAAAGTATATTGGGACGATGGCGCTCAATTAATACCTCCACATGACGCTAATGTGATTGCTGAAGTTCGAAAAATACAGAACCCAGGTGATGTAAAAACAGACTACCGCAGTTGGAATATAATTCCACTTGGAGTAGAAACCGACAGAAACTATTGGGAGAGTATTGTAAGCGTTGCAAGTGAGCAACACGATTCGGATTTAAAAATTGTGTATACACCACTCCATGGAACTGGAGTGATAGGAATTCCGCAAGTTTTAGATTTATTGGGGTACCAAAATGTTACTGTTTTAGCAGAACAAGAGAAACCTGATGGAGATTTTCCAACGGTAGTTTCTCCAAACCCAGAAGAAGCAGCTGCACTTAAAATGGCCATTGATAGAGCTTCTAAAATTGATGCAGACATTGTTTTGGGAACTGACCCAGATGCAGATAGAATTGGAATTGCTGTAAAAAATGAGCAAGGAAAATTTATACTCTTAAACGGAAATCAAACTGCATCGGTGTTGGTTCATTATATGCTGAGAAAATGGCAGAACGCAGGAATGTTAGATGGTAATCAATTTATCTGTAAAACAATTGTAACCAGCGAACTACTAAAAGAAATAGCTGATCATTATGAAGTTAAAACCTACGATACTCTTACCGGTTTTAAATGGATTGCTGACGTAATTCGTAGAAAAGAAGGTCGTGAGAAATTCATTGTAGGAGGTGAAGAAAGTTACGGTTATTTAATTGATGATTTTGTAAGAGATAAAGACGCAGTTTTATCTGCAGTAATTATTTGTGAAGCTGCGGCCGAAGCAAAAAAAGCAGGAAAGTCCTTCTATCAAGAATTATTGAGCATTTATAAGAACATAGCTTTTTACAAAGAAAGTTTGGTTTCTGTTACAAAAAAAGGAATTTCGGGTTCAGATGAAATTGCTGCTATGATGGATGGTTTTAGAAATACTCCTCCAAATGAAGTAGCTGGACAAAAGGTGGTGACAATACGTGACTATCAATTGCGAGAAGAGCGAAATTTGGCAACTGGTAAAATAACTGGAATTGAATTACCAAAATCAAACGTGATTCAAGTAGTTTTGGAAGATGGTAGTTTGTTCACCGCACGCCCAAGCGGAACAGAACCCAAAATTAAATTTTATATTAGCGTAAAAGGAGATAAACTAAGCTCGTTTAGTAATTTTAAAAAGGAAAATAGGGAGCTTGAAAATAAAATTGAGGCAATTAAAAAAGATTTGAATTTATAATTATTTGAAATGAGTAAATTTTTAAAAATATTTATTGGAGTAGCTATTATTTCAATTATTGCTGGAAGTTACGTAGTGTTTTATGCTAATTACAGCACAGGGTACCGAGTAGGAACCGTTATTAAAATGACCAAACGTGGTATAGTTTTTAAAACTTTTGAAGGGCAACTGCATACAGGAGGACTTTCTAGTGACGGTGGTTCCGATGGAGCTACGAGTATGTGGGATTTCAGTGTTAAAAAAGAAGCCGAAGATATTCGTCAACAAATTGAAAGCGCAGTAGACAACAACTCTAAAGTAAAACTATACTACGACGAAAAGTTTTACCAATGGGCATTTTTTGGCGATACAAAATACTTTGTAAATAAAGTAGAAGTTATTGAAGGGAAGAAATAGGGGTTTATCGATTTCTTCAAAATAAATTTAAATTATCGTTAACTAATAGAAACTTTGGGCTCCTCCCGAACAAGGAATTCTATTTAAAATTCCTGGCAAAAAAAGGTATCTTAGACAGAATTGCGCCAACAATGACAGCGTAGGTCAGGCCTAACATCATAAATCCCATTAGAGTAACCATTGCTTGTGTGCCAGGGTTAAAAACCATATCTAAATTAGAATGAAAACTGGTCATTTTTTGTTCTGTAAATGCACTAGGATCGATCTGAGATAATCTCTCATTTTTCTTATCATCAAAAAATGATGTATCAATTAACCGATAAAAAATATAGGTGTAAATGGAAACGAACAAGGAAAACAAAGCCCCCACCTGAGCACCTTGTTTAAACAATACACCGAATTTGCTTTCTGGATTACCCTTAAAAAACTCTTTAACAGCAAAAAAAATGGCGAGCAATAAAAACAAAAAGTAAAGTTGAGTAGAGACCGATAAATCCCAACCCATCATAAAAACCAACATACGACAGCCCATGCCAAATATGGCAAAGGCGATCGAAATTGTATATTTATTATCCATTCATGCTAATTAAAAACTCTTCATTAGAACGAGTTCCGTTCATTCTGCTTTTTAAGAATTCCATTGCTTCAACTGGGTTCATGTCCTGTAAATGTTTTTTCAATAACCAAACTCGTTGCATGGTAGCACTGTCGAGCAATAAGTCATCGCGACGTGTACTGGATGCAACCAAATCAATTGCTGGGTAAACTCTACGGTTAGATATTGCCCTATCCAATTGAAGTTCCATGTTACCTGTACCCTTAAATTCTTCAAATATTACTTCGTCCATTTTAGAACCAGTTTCTGTAAGAGCAGTTGCAATAATGGTAAGTGAACCACCATCTTCAATATTTCTTGCAGCACCGAAAAAGCGTTTTGGTTTGTGTAATGCATGAGCATCAATACCACCAGTAAGTACTTTTCCTGAACCTGGAGCAACAGTATTGTAAGCTCTAGCTAGTCTCGTTATAGAGTCTAACAAAATCACTACATCATGGCCACATTCTACCATTCTTTTGGCTTTTTCCAAAACAATGTTTGCCACTTTTACGTGTTTATCAGCTGGCTCATCAAAAGTACTTGCAACCACTTCGGCACGAACACTTCTTTTCATGTCCGTTACTTCTTCTGGTCGTTCATCAATTAATAAAACCAACAAGTAAACTTCAGGGTGATTAGCGGCAATTGCATTGGCTATATCCTTAAGAAGCATTGTTTTACCCGTTTTAGGTTGGGCAACAATTAAACCTCGTTGACCTTTTCCAATTGGTGTAAACAAATCAATACAGCGCGTCGAAATAGACTCGTTTGAATGACCTGTAAGCTTTAGTTTTTCATCCGGATGTAACGGTGTTAAAAACTGAAATGGTACTCTATCTCTAATCGCTGAAGAAGGAAGACCGTTAACACTATCTACTTTTATGAGTGGAAAGTATTTTTCACCTTCTCTAGGAGGACGAATAGCACCTTTTACACTATCCCCTGTTTTAAGACCAAATAATTTTATTTGACTTTGAGATACATATATATCATCTGGAGAAGCATGGTAATTATAATCACTGGATCTAAGGAAACCGTATCCGTCTAAAATTTCTAATACTCCATCAGCGACAACTAATTCACCAAAATCATATTGTTCAAATTTTTCAGATTCTCGTTTGGCTTCATTTCCGCTGTTTGGAGCAACATTTCCTTTATTCTGTTGGTTAGGATTTTGCTTTTGATTTGGGTTCTGGTTTTGGTTTGGATTCTGTTTGGTATTTTGTTTTTGCTGACTAGGGTTTTGTTTCTGATTTTGATTTGGATTCTGTTTGGTATTTTGTTGCGCTCCTTGTTTATTTTTTTGTGCTTGCTCTTCTTTTGCAAGTTTTAATTCTTCTTCGGTAGGCGGCACATAAGGTTTATAATCCGGGTTTTTTCTGACCTCTCTTTTAGCAGTATCGCTTGTTTTACTTTCAGTATTTGTTTCTTTTGATTCAACCTTAGAAAGCGGGTTTTTCGTAGCTGATTCAGCCACTTTTTCGATTTTTTTCTCTACTTTTAATCCAACTTCAGGTTTTTCTACATTTACTTGTGAACTTCCAAGTTTTTCAACGTTAGAATTAGAACGAGCACGTTTCTTTTTTGGTTTTTCCGCTTCTGGTGAAGCTTCTGGTTGTTCTGTTTTTTGAATTGCTTGCGCATCCAAAATTTGATAAATTAAATCTTGTTTCTTTTTTTCTGGTTTTGAAATTCCTACAGCTTTAGAAACTTCTTTGAGTTCATCGAGCTTTTTACTTTTAAGCCCTTCCATATCAAACATAAGTATACGTAATTAAAATGAGTTTATCGCAGAATTCTTAAATTCTAAAAATATGAGTAGAGGAATATGTTTTTTGAGAAATATTGTATTTTTTGGATAACCCTGCAGTTGCAATAAGGATTGGCTGCAATTATAAGCATTTTTTCATATTAACTTCATTTTACATTCAAAAAAATAGAATTATGCTTTGGTCTAAAGTCTAATCCTATTTTTGGCAAAAAAAATTAAATGAAAATATTTATCTCTGGTGCATCAGGTTTAGTTGGCGGAAACTGTTTCCATTACTTTAAAGAACAAGGTTGGAATGTCGTTGGTTCCCACTTTTCATTTCCTTTAGATTACACAGTGTCATTCGATACATTAAATTTGGATAAAGAAAACAACTTTGACTTAGAAGCATTTAGTCCCGATTATATATTGCACTGTGGAGCATTAACTTGGGTAGATTACTGTGAAGATCACGAGGATGAAAGTTATCAAAAAACTGTTCAATCTACTAAAAACTTGATTTCCATTGCTAAAAAAACTGGTGCTAAACTGGTATTTATATCCACCGATTATGTATTTGATGGAAATTATGGTCCTTATGATGAAGGACATTCTACAAATCCTATAAGTGTTTACGGTAAACATAAACTAGAAGGAGAAGAGCTAGTATTGGCATCTAATCCTGGAAATTTGAGTATTAGAATTACCAATGTTTATGGACGTGAAGCAAGAAATAAAAATTTTGTAATGCGTTTGATTGACAATATAAATAAAGGGGATACCATGGAATTAAAACTACCCTTTGACCAATATGCGACACCTGTAAACGCCTTAGATATAGCTCGTTCTCTGTATCATTTAATAGTAGACAATAAAAAAGGTGTTTATAACATTGCCAGTACGGATTATGCAAACCGAGTTCAATTGGCCCAAAAAATATTGGATTATTTTCCTTCTAAAAAAGTAAATATTATTCCAATTTCTACTAAAGAAATAAACCCACCAGCGGACCGACCATTGCAAGGCGGACTAAAAACCGGTAAATTTTTGAGTGAATATCCTGATTTTAAATTTAGCAATGTTGATGATTTTTTGAACGAAATTAAATCTGAATTGTAATATTCAAAAAGCTGACTTAAATTCGCGCGCTTAATATATTAGACCATTATTATGGAAAACATACATGTACCATACGGTTGTACCGTTCATGGAGAAGAAGAAATTGCTGCAGTAACTCACGTTTTGAGAACATCGACTCAAATGGGTAAACATGTGCGAAAAATGGAAGAACGAGTTGCGGCTTTGTTTGATAAAAAACATGGCATAATGGTAAACTCAGGGTCTTCAGCTTTGTACTTGGCTGTAGAAATTTTGAATTTACCAAAAGGTTCTGAAGTTATTACTCCTGCATTAACCTTTTCTACAACAGTAGCTCCACAAATTAAAAACGGACTTATTCCTGTTTTGGTTGATGTAGAACCAGGTACATTTTGTATTGATGCGGATAAGATTGAAGAACTAATTACAGATAAAACTTCAGCTTTAATTATACCTAATCTGATTGGAAATGTTCCGGACTGGAAAAAATTAAGCGCTCTTGCAAAAAAATACAATTTAAAAGTTATCGAAGATTCAGCCGATACACTGGGAGCTACAATTAATGGCGAAAGTTCAGGAAAACACTCGGATATATCTATTACAAGCTTTTATGGTTCTCACGTAATAAACTGTGCCGGAAACGGTGGAATGCTTTGTGTAAATTCAGATGAGCACAACGACAGAGCAAGGTTGCTTAGAAGTTGGGGACGTTCTTCTTCACTTTTTGTAGAGTCAGAAAAAATTGAAAATCGATTTGATGTTCAAGTTGACGGTATAGAATACGATTCGAAATTCGTATTTGAAGCTTTGGGTTATAATTTAGAACCTTCCGAAATGGGAGCTGCCTTTGGACTAGTTCAACTCGATAAACTTGATTTTAACATAAGCGAAAGAGAGAAAAATTACGATTTTATGATCAACTTCTTCAAAGAATATGAAGATTGGTTCATTTTACCAAATCAGTTTCCTAACTCCAAAACAGGATGGTTGGCTTTTGCCATTACCATAAAAGATAGTGCTCCTTTTAGCCGTAGAGAATTTCAAATTTTTATGGAAAAAAGAAACATTCAAACTCGAACTGTTTTTAGTGGAAATATTGCGAGACAGCCGTTGTTCAAAAATGTGGAATACAGAATATCGGAAAACGGTGCTCCAAACACAGATTTAGTAATGAGAGGCGGAATGCTAATGGCATGTCATCACGGGCTTACCGATGTTCAGCGAGAATATTTGGTAGCTAATGCCAAAGTATTTTTAGACGGTTTTAAATGATTTTAAAGAAGGCGCTATACCGCCTTAGTGCAAAAAGGTACTCGTGTTTATGTTATCCAAATGGATAATTGGGAGATAAAAGATTTTAAAGTTGATCTTGACCGAAATTTTGATCATAGACCTTTGTTAAAAGAATTTAAAAATAATCAACATAATGGATGGGAAGTATTAATTATCACGTCAAATAGAGAATTGCCTAGTCAACAATTAATGGCCATAATGAGAAAAAAAGAGAATAAAAGCTACTAACGTTTAGCTCCAATAAAAAGATAGTGTTTGTGCTAAATTTGGGAATAATGATATTTAAAAACAAAATACGACGTTTGGCCTCACTGATACCGTGCAGGGAAAAAGAGCGGTTTTATAACTTTGGAACAAAAGTTATAAATGAACAATGACTCAAGTTACCAAATCAGTAGTTCAAGAACTCACTTTTCCAAAAAGCTCCTCAAAGCAAATTCATAGCCTTGGAGTCCAAATCCTGAAATAACTCCCACACAATTTTTTGCCATTAAACTTGTATGACGAATCTGCTCATTTCTGGCATGCACATTAGAAATATGAACTTCTAAAACAGGAGTTGAAATAGCAGCCACCGCATCTGCAATAGCAACTGAAGTATGAGTATATCCGCCAGCATTAAAAATTATACCTTCTATTTTGTTTCTGTTTTCGTGTAATTTATTAATAAGTTCTCCCTCCACGTTACTTTGAAAGTATTCAATTTCCACTTTTGGAAACATGCTTTTTAAATCAAGCAAGTAGTCTTCAAAAGACTGATTACCATATATTTCAGGCTCTCTTTCACCCAAAAGATTCAAATTAGGTCCATTTAAAATAAGGATATTCATAGTAAAACGTTTATTAAAAACAAAACCAAAAGTAAAACATAATGAGCACTGGTCTTTCTTTGAATGGAAATTGCTTTTTACTTCTAATGATTAAGTCACATTGAAAACAAATTCATACATAAAGGGTTTTATCGCCTACTTACAATTGGAACGTTCTTTGGCTAAAAACTCTATTGAAGCCTACACGGCGGATGTAGACAAGCTATTTCAATACCTTCAAAACGAAGATTCTGGTAAAAGTTTTCTTAAAGTAGACCTCAACGATTTAAGAGATTTTCTAGCTTACATAAACAAAATTGGAGTCGGAGCACGAACGCAAGCCAGAATTATTAGTGGAATAAAAACTTTTTTCAAATACCTTTTGCTGGAAGATTTAATAACATCAGATCCTAGTGAATTATTGGAAGCACCGCGTTTGGGACGAAAACTACCAATTACACTAAGTATATCTGAAATAGATAAAATAGAAGAAGTAATTGATTTAAGCAAACCCGAAGGAACAAGGAACAAAGCAATAATAGAAACACTTTATAGCTGTGGTTTGAGAGTATCTGAATTGTGTGATTTAAAATTGAGCAACCTCTTTTTTAACGAACAATATATTCGTGTAATTGGAAAAGGAGATAAAGAAAGGCTTGTTCCCATTGGTTCCTCAGCAATTAAATACATTCAAATTTACACCAATGAAATTCGTAATCATTTGCAAATTCAAAAGGGAAATGAAGATATTATTTTCTTGAATCGAAGAGGCAGAAGGCTAACTCGAGTAATGATATTCACTATTGTAAAAAATTTGGTTGAAAAAGCTGGAATAGATAAGGTAGTAAGCCCGCATAGTTTTAGACACAGTTTTGCAACTCATTTAGTAGAAGGTGGAGCTGATCTTAGAGCCGTTCAAGAAATGCTAGGACATGAATCGATAACTACAACTGAAATATACACTCACCTAGACCGAGAATATTTACGAGATACCATCTTAACTTATCATCCGAGGGGGAAGGGGTAGAGTATTTCTTGTTGCCCATTAGTGTGAATAGAGTTTCTCGTTCTGAGTTCTCACGTAGGAAAATCAAACAAGAAACAAGTATTCATCTACCACCTCAAACAAATATTCAACCGAGTAAGAAAACTAGAAACATTTATTCAATTCACGATTCTACTTTCTTTTACATCTCATAACAATTCTTTTATTTCACCGTGCTAGATTTAGCTACTTTTGACTTCCGAAAATGCAATTCGTATATCCAAGCTTCCTCCTCGCGCTTTTAGCGATATCACTGCCAATTATCATTCATCTTTTCAATTTTAAAAAATTTAAAAAAGTTTATTTTACCAACCTTAAATTTTTAAAAAATGTAGACGAAGAAACTAAATCGAAATCGAGGTTAAAACATCTCTTAATATTATTTGCTCGAATTCTTTTTATAACTTTTCTAGTTCTTGCTTTTGCTCAACCATTTATTCCAGCGCTTA
>TARA_B110000037_G_scaffold222548_1_pt1 | contig 22292 bp, 17 predicted proteins | sample TARA_B110000037 | Tara Oceans TARA_B110000037 (sample SAMEA4397196) | marine metagenome | biome: Polar Biome; feature: [MIX] marine epipelagic wind mixed layer (ENVO:01000061); material: water (ENVO:00002006), including particulate matter (ENVO:01000060) such as... | depth 10-100 m
AGATACGACCTCAATTATCTGTATGGAACCTTATGTACCAGGATTAACTGTGACCAATTCCGTTAAATCGGCAGATTCAAAGAAAGACAATGCTTATGTGTACGGCGCGCCCTATTCTTTAGATTGGTTTGTGCAAGGTTCAATTCCAAAAGGGCGAGAGAGCTTTATTGTTAAAGCAAGTATCCCTGATCCGGAGTACATATCAGCCATTGAGTTCAACCAGGCCTTGACGGAGTCTGGAATACCAACTAAATACGCGCCAACAACAATGCGCGAATTGAATAAGGAAAAACCTTTTACAAAACCAGAATTGCATGTCATCCACACCCACTCCTCTCCCACAGTTGCTTCTATAATGAATCATGTGAACCAAAAAAGTGTGAATTTATTTGCAGAACATATTCTATGCGAAATATCCTATAAAAAATCAGGTTATGGAAGTACACATAATGGCGCCTTGTTCTGCATGAACTATTGGAGATCAAAAGTAGGAAGTGGACTTTTTATGACTGATGGAAGTGGGTTATCTCGCTCAAATGCCGTTTCGGCCAAGTTCTTAACCAACCTATTAACTTATATGCACAAAACAAAATCAGCCGATAAGTTTAGAGCGAGTTTGGCGTTAGCTGGTAAACGTGGAACAATGAGTGGAATGTGCAAAGAAACTGCAGCTGCAGGGCGTGTTTTTGGTAAAAGTGGTACAATGACGCGTTGTAAATCGTACGCCGGTTATGTGGACACCAAAACAGGAAAAATATTAGCTTATGCCATGATTATTAATAACCATTCGTGCAGCAATTCACAGGTGAGAAAGTATTTTGAATTTTTAATGGTTAAAATGGCGAATTACTAAAAACCTGAGTTCAGTAATTCACAATTTTCACAAAAATCACGAAAATGGTGAGATTTTGGATAAAAAATGCCCATTTTCATGTTTTTCCTTTCGGATGGATTTCATTTTACTTATACTTCGTTATGGATTTTCGAAGTGAATACTCCTTCATGTCTTCACTTAGTTTCGACGAAGTAAGACAAACCCATTCCTTGCCTAAGAAAACTGAAATGACCTATGAGCGAACGGAATAATAGAATTCAGGTTAAAAGTCGTTCTGAAAATCATCTATCACCTCGTCACTCCCAAAATCCGTGGTCTCTTCACTAGAAACTACTTTTGTTTTTCACCATGCATCATGCCATCCTTTGTTCTTACCTAAAAAAGAAAAGGGTTCAAAAGGCACCATTCTGCCAAATGTTCTTGCCAAACTTTGATTAAAAGTAATTTTCTCACCATTTTCATTCACGACTTTGGAGCCGGTTAAAAATTTACCCGGAGTAGCCCCAAATTATGTTTCAAAAATGGGATAATACATGAGTCGCGCGATTAATGCAACCAGGAGAAAACCCAGACTCATACTAGCATTGTATTGTATTTGATAAATATAGGAATCTGCAAAACAAATAACTATACCACTACAAATTCCTAAATATAAAAATGAATCTAAAAGATGATTTACAAATCGTGTTCCCTTAGGAACCTCTGCTAATTGGCTGTTATTTGGAGAAGGAATGCTATCGAACTCATCTTCAGGTTCTAAATTGGACCGAATAATAGTAAACGATACGTATGCCCAGGCAATATTAAATACTATTCCCAATGGTAGGGACAATAGTTGGCCAAAAGAAGTCGTCTCCTCTAATTACTGCTGAAATCATCCAAAGAATACCAATCAATTCTGAAATAAAAATTACTGAAAATGCAAAACGAATTAATCAATAAGACAATGGTGTTTTATTTTTCAAAGAAAAATATCCCGCGATCATAATTCCGCAAAACACAATAGGAAACAATGAATAACCAAGTCCGCCTAGAAAATAAAACCCTCCCAAATAATCAAGTGCAGCAAATTCGAAAGAAACAAAAGGTTTTACGGCCGTTATCCACGGAAATAATCCTCCCATAAGACCGTCATACTCAAAAGACATGTACATCATGAGAATAGGAACAAGTCCCAAAACCCCTCCTATCAGTGTAATTGGACCAATATTCTTTCTAATAAAAGCGTCGATATCCGTACGATTCATGGTGTTAATAATTTGTTTTTAGACGCGCAATTTAACAAATCGTTGAAAAATTCAATGTTCATTCTAACATTTTAACCTTAATAATTGACTCCCATATACGATTGATTCATGATCTTTTTTATTAAATTTAGACCAAAGAAATCTATATATGTCCAAGAATTTAAGTGAATTGTCCGGAAGAAAAGGACTTGAAACCAACTTATTTGAAGAATTAGGAATAGCATCAGGCCAAACAGGAACCCCTTCTGCGAAGGATTTAGAGCGAATTGCAGAGGAGTTTTTAGTTGGAAAATCAACCACCTATGGTGCGGTGACTTTCTATGACTTCATGAAGCCCGAAAACCAAAACAAAAAAGCGTATGTCTGCAACGGTACCGCTTGTTTGTGCAGTGGCAAACAAGATGCTGTTTCAGAATCACTCGAAAAACACTTTTCAGCAAACGAAATTGGGCACATTACCTGTTTAGGACGTTGCCATGAAAACGGGGCATTTCATTTAAGCGGAAAAAACTACTCTGCCAAGTCAGACGAAGAAATCGCTACAATTGTTCAAGATAATGGTATTTCAAATGATGATTATATAGCAGTTGCTAGCGGAGCAACCGTATTAACCAAACCTTTTGTTGGGTTTGATGCCTATTATGAATTGTTAAAAACCGTTCTTAAAGAAGATCCGACTAAAGCTTTAGAAGAAATTAAAACCTCAAACATAAGAGGAAGAGGTGGCGCAGGATTCCCTATGGGATTCAAACTAGAATCATGCCGCGGCGTTGAATCAGATCAAAAATTCATTATTTGCAATGCTGATGAAGGCGATCCGGGCGCATATTCAGATCGCTATCTATTAGAAAAACAGCCACACTCTGTGTTATTCGGAATGATGGTTGCAGGATATATTACAGGAGCTGATTATGGTATCTTATATATCAGAGCAGAGTATCCTGATTCAAGCGATATTATTCAAGAAGCTATTAATCAACTAAAAGCGAACGACCTTTTGGGAGAAAATATTTTAGGATCTGGCTTCAACTTTAATTTTAAAATTATAAGAGCGCAAGGGGCTTATATTTGTGGAGAGGAGACCGCATTAATCAATTCAATTGAAGGACAACGTCCAGAAGTTCGAACACGACCTCCCTACCCTACGCAACAAGGCCTATTCAATAAACCAACAATAGTGAACAACGTTGAAACCTTAGCGGCCGTTCACTATATTCTAGCAAACGGCGGTGAACATTATAAGAACATTGGTACTGCCAAATCGAGCGGAACAAAACTGGTTTGCCTAGATAGTTTTTTTAATAAACCAGGTATTTATGAGGTTGAAATGGGAACTCCGCTTTCTACATTAGTGAATGATTTGGGTGGTGGTTTTAAGGAACCCGTTAAAGCCATGCAAATTGGCGGCCCTTTAGGAGGCTTAGTTCCAACACATAAAATTGATTCGTTAACCATTGATTTTGAATCATTTGCAGCGGAAGGATTCTTATTAGGCCATGCCGGAGTAATAAGTGTTCCGGAAACCTTTCCACTGGTGAAGTTTATCGAGCATTTATTTGATTTTGCTTCCTTCGAGAGTTGTGGCAAATGTTTTCCATGTCGCCTTGGAACGAAGCGTGGCCATGAAATGTTTAAAAATGCAGCAAACGGTGAATCGAAAATTGATCGCGAACTATTAAACGACCTTTTACATACGCTGCAAGTTGGTTCATTGTGCGCACATGGTGGAGGAATTCCGTTACCGGTGCAAAATGCACTTATGTACTTTGATGAAGAACTTAAAGCCTTCTACAAAACCAATTAAAATTATTCAAACAATACTTAATTCTGTTCCCAAAACAACGCACACATGAAAATAGCCTATATAAACAACAACCCTTTTGAAATTGAAGAAGGTGAATCGATTTTAAATTTTTTAAAGCGACACCATTCTGAAAAGGTTCCGACACTTTGCGACGCGCCAAACCTTGAAGCCTTTGGCTCATGCCGGGTCTGTAGTGTAGATGTAGCTTTCGATCAGGACGGAAAGACGAAAGCAATGGCATCATGCCATACTCCTATTGGTGAGGGTCAATACATTTATCCAGAGTCAGATAATGTGCAACGTTTGCGTAAAAACATTATTGAGTTGGTGTTAACAGACCATCCATTGGATTGTTTGACTTGTGAGGTAAATGGAAATTGCGAACTGCAAGATGTTGCAGCTCAAGTTGGCATTAGGGAAGTGCGTTATGATGATGGCGACAACCATTTAGACAAAACAAAAGATTTGTCTCACCCCTATATGACATCAGATTTTTCAAAATGTATTAACTGCTATAGATGTGTACGCGCCTGTGACGAAGTACAAGGAGAATTTGTTTTAAGCATGGCAGGCAGAGGCTTTGACAGTCATATTGTAAAAGGTGTGAATGAAACATTTATGGACTCGGATTGTGTTAGCTGTGGTGCATGTGCACAGGCTTGTCCAACGAGTGCTATTTCTGATGTTTTCCAATCAAAATCAATAAAAACAGCAGAGGTTACTCGAACCGTGTGCACCTATTGCGGTGTAGGTTGTAATTTAGATGTATCGACAAGAAATGGAGAGATTTTATCGATCCAAGCACCATTTGATGCCCAAGCAAACGGAGGGCATACCTGCTTAAAAGGACGTTATGCTTTCAAATTCTACAACCATGCTGAGCGTTTACGTTCGCCAATGATTAAAAGAAGTAATGGCGAATTTGAAGAAGTTTCATGGGATGAAGCCTACACTTATATCACAGATGAATACAAACGTATTATTCGCGACCATGGTCCGAATGCAATTGCGGGAATTTCATCTGCAAGAACGCCGAATGAGGAAAATTACTTAATGCAAAAATTAATGCGTGCCATTGTAGGTACGAATAATATTGATTGTTGCGCAAGAGTATGCCACTCGCCTACTGCATTAGGAATGCAACGTGCCTTTGGTACTGGAGCGGCAACCAATTCAATTGAAGATTTAGAATTCACCGATTGCATCCTTGTAATTGGAGCAAATCCAACAGCGGCACATCCAGTGACCGGAGCAAAAATTAAACAAAAATTCATGAAAGGTGTCACCAGTATTGTGGTTGATCCTAGACGAATAGAATTGGCGAAATATGCTACATATCATCTCCAATTAAAACCGGGAACAAATGTCGCCTTATTAAACATGATGTTGTATTATATCATTACAGAAGGTTTGGCGGATCAAGACTTTATTGAAAGTAGATGTGAAGGCTACGAAGAAATGCGTGACGAGATTATGAAAATCGACATGGATGAAATGGCAGCAATCACAGGAGTTGATAAAGACTTGGTGAAAGAGGCAAGTATTGCCTATGCCAATTCAAAAGCCGCTATGGAATTTCATGGTTTAGGTGTAACGGAGCATTATCAAGGAACCTTTACCGTACAATTGATTGCTGATTTAGCCATGATTACCGGAAATATTGGTAAACCTGGTGCTGGAGTTAACCCTTTACGTGGACAGAATAACGTACAAGGTGCTGCAGATATGGGAGCACAGCCGCATCAAGGAGCAGGTTATATGGATGTCACTGACCCAGCAATGCACGAGAAATATAAATTATTTTATGGCTCTGACAAAGTACCTTCTGAAATCGGCTTAAAAATTCCAGAAATGTTTGATGCTGCCATTCAGGGAGATTTGAAATCATTATGGATTATTGGTGAGGATGTTGTTCAAACCGATCCAAATACAAATAAGGTCATAAAAGCAATGGATAATCTTGAAATGTTAGTTGTTCAAGAATTATTCATGACGGAAACAGCAAAACATGCTACCGTAATTTTACCAGGTGCTTCGTTTTTAGAAAAAGAAGGAACATTTACAAATGGTGAAAGAAGAATTCAACGTGTACAGAAAGTAGTTGAACCATTAGAAGGAACTAAACCCGACGGGCAAATTATCATTGACGTGATGAACCGCATGGGCTATAAACAAGCAGACTATACAGCTGCGGGAATGTTAGAAGAAATCTCACAAATTGTACCTTTCTTTAGAGGTGTAGTTTGGGATGAATTAGGAGACAATGGCAAACAATGGCCAGTTGCCGCTGACGGAACTGATACGCAATTATTGCATACAGAATCGTTCAAACGTGGAAAAGGAGCCTTCTCTTTCTTTCCTTATGTGGAGTCGCGTGAAACAGCTAAACACAGCGACGTATTCCCATACATTATTACGACCAATCGTGAATTAGAACATTATAATTGTGGTGCCATGACACGGAGAACAGGAAATGTTGATATTTTGACAAAAGATGTGCTACTAATCCACCCAGATGATGCCGCGGTAAATGGGATTGCACAAGGCGATATGGTTTGTGTTGAATCACCGCGTGGCAAGGTAGATATTGAAGCGGACATTACGGACGAAATGAAACCTGGAATTTTAAGTTCTACGTTCCACTTCCCAGAAGTAATGCTGAACATCATTACTTCAGATGAACATTGTACCGAGGCGCTTTGTCCAGAGTACAAAGTAGTTTCTTGTAGAATTAGAAAAAGTAAAAGGAAGTTTAAGGGGTTGGTGTAAGCACTCCATTCTTTAATGAATAATTATACAAAATCAGGTATTTTGGCGATTACCTGATTTTTTTTGAATTCAGTAATAGTGAAAAAGCGACTTAAAATAGCAGCAGTATACTTTGGCTTCATTATTGTCTCTATCAGTATTAGCGCAGTATTCTTTAAAATCGATACCAATTCTTATTGTTGTGAGTCATCAACTATTAAATGGAAGTTTAGAATTTACCAAGGTGAGTCCGACGACGAAACGGGCTATCATTTTATACTTGCAGAAAACACGGGCATTTTAGAATGCCTTGGCATTAAACCAATTCCCTACCCTTCAATTGTTTAATATGACATTGAAACATGACCATATCATAGATGAAATCAAAGCTGGAATCTTACAATTAAATAAATTGGGGAAGAAAAAAAACGGTCTTTTTGTCAATAGAACTAAACGTAGAGCGAAGCTAAACAGGGAGCAGCGTCAGTTACTCTTTGACCTTTTGGAGTTGGACGATCAGGAGTTTACAAACTTGTAGAATAGAAATTTAGACCTATTAAAGGCTCAGAATTTTATTTTCTCAGTTTCAAGTATAGGAGGTAATTTATTGAATGGGCATCCTTCAATATTGACTGGGGGAATTAACAAGATTGAGACAATTGTTCTGAAGCCGCCAAAATATTCAAGTTCATTTCTAAGTAAAAAATTTTATCCTGAATCATATGTCGGAAGGATTAATGCAACGGGGCAACTCAATTTAAAATCTGGTTCAACTGGAATCAATTTTTTTGGAAGCAGCCTTCCTACAAAGTTTGTTGGCTATATTGAATCAAACGGAGAAATTCAAATGCAGATTAAGAATAAAGAAAATGAAATATTTATCTCAGGTAGAATTTCAAAAATCACCTGCAATCCTTTTCGACAAGACAAAGCTCGTCAAGATGAATTTTTGAAGAATAAAGACAAAATGATGCATAAAGCCGCACAAAAATTGAGCGTTTTAGAGAAAGAGGTAGTATCTAAGTCTATCCTTAAACTAAAGATCCTCTAACACATGCAACACAGGATTCAAAACAGACTCACCCAAAAGCATTGATCGCTCTGAAGACCAGCCGTACATTGGATCAGGCAAATCGTCATTGTCTTTAAATGGCATTTCAATGGTAAATGAAAGGCAATTAAAACGTTCTGCAATGGCATTAGAACACACCGTCAAATTTGCTGTCCCAGGCTTATCAGCACCATAATTATATTCATCTTGAAAATCAGGACAAATATGCATCCAATGCTGCTTAAATTTATTTTCGACCGTCTTTAATCTGTCATTATAGCTAGGAATGCCCTCAGATGCTGCCACAAAATTATACGGTATCGTTTCATCTCCATGCACATCTAATAAAAGATCTACCCCAATTTCATCCATCTTTTTTAAACAGTGAAATACCTCCGGACTTCTTTCAAGACTCGGTGCCGCCCATTCCCTATTTAAATTGGCTCCTGCAGCATTTGATCTTAAATTCCCCGCTATTGATCCGTCAATGTTCATATTTGGTATGATATAAAAACACGTTTCTTCCAAAAGTTTTCGTGACACGGGGTCGCTTTCATCCAGCAAACGATCTACCATGCCCTCAATAAACCATTCTGCCATACTTTCACCGGGATGTTGCCTTGCAATTACCCATGTGACACTGCCGATCCCCTCATCTCCGATTACCAACATATCAATATCGCGCCCTTCAACCGTTTCGCCAATCACATCTACTCTGCACAGATCGGATACTTGCGCATTATGAACCATATTTTGATGCTTATCGTAAGAATATGGTGCAAAATATGCGAAATAAACACTGTTGTTTGATGGTAAATAATCAATCACCAACACACCATTCTCATATCGCGCAGGGACTCTAAACCATTCAATATTATCATAAGATGCACAGGCCTGATAATTCTCCCAACCTTCTGCATAAGAGGTTTCACCAGCGTTCAATATGGATATACTACATGCAGTATCCAAGGCGCCGGTTAATCGGAAATGAAACCACTGTAAGAAGTCGGAATTGGTATCTTTCCGGATATTTAGATTGATTTCTCCCTTGTCATTTACAGAGACAATTTCAATGTTTCCACTATCAAAGTTTGAGCTGATCTTCATTTTGGTAATTTTTAGTTGTGCCAAAATAACCATTAATCGGCTTTGAAAAAAGCAAGACGTTAAAAATTTAATCTTTGCTTTAAATTTTAATTTTTAACCACCTATTTCCGAGATTTCCGTATTTGAATGATTGAAAAAATATGTGCGAATATTGCCACAGGAGCCAAAAATACAGGAAGTAGTAAATAAGGTGCCTGTGAGAATTCGACTGTGATTCGTGGAGCAGATTCGCCCCAAACGCTTGGCGCATATAAGGAAGTAATGATAATAAAAATAATTATTGCTAACGTGAATAAGCCCAGAAAGTTAAAGAGCAATGCCACGTTTTCTGAAACGCATTTTTTTGTGTAAACGAAATAAGCCAAAATTGGAGAAATAATCCCGACAACAATTTCAAAATTATAACCTTCAAATGTTGCTTCTATCGGGAATACACCTTCTAAATACATCTCTAATATTGCTAACTCCACAATAATTCTAAAGCTTTGAAAGTAAATTACCTTTTGCTTAGGAATAGCATCTTAAATTTGACTCTTGCGATTTTTGATAAATATGAAACTGAAATAAGAAGTAAGGGTAAGAAAATCAGGAGTAGAAATTTTGGCGGCATCTCAAAACCCCATAAAAGACCAGATTCGCCAATCAAGCATAGGTAAATGGCACAAACTCCAAAAGTGGTTAGAAGCAGAACCAGGCGCTTTTTGACAAGTTTGAGGTTCATTCCCATTCGCAATAAGCCATTGCGATAGGTGAACGCAACAGCGATCATAACAAAAATATAAAGTACGGTATATGTAATTGGTGTTAGTAGCATATTAGGCGTGTGTAATTTGGTTTAATAAAATGGTCAGTGCTTCGTCACCGCGCTCAGTTAACAAGGCTTTTGATTCTTCCATGGCTTTGTCCCAAGCTGGAATAACAGCCTCTAAGAATGCTTTTCCTGCGTCCGTAATCTCAATTTTTTTTGAACTTTTTTTTACAATTAAAGTGCCATCAAATAAACGTTTCATGTTCCGGCTGATGGTTGATTTTTCTAGATATAATTGAGTTGCCAGTTCTTGCTGTGTCGCGCCTCCCTTTTTAGCAAGAATAAAAAGGATGCTCATTTGACTATTGGTGATATTGAATGTAAGGAGATATTTTCGGAATACACCCGAAATAATTCGATTGCACTTTAAAATGCGAGATGAAATGCATTGTCGCGGGTCGCAATTATCTAGACGTGGATAGTTGGTCATAGGTTAAAATTAAATAAATTAGTTGTATATACAACTTAATCCTAAATAAAAATTGTTTCACTTTCATAAAACCAGTACTAAAAAGGAATTAGTGACCTGATTTTTTCAATAACTCTGTAAATTTCTTTTTGAAACGGTTTAACCTTGGAACAGAAACCGCTTGAATATAACTTTAATTCGGATGCAAACGCTCATAATTTTGGTGATAATCCTCGCCCATCCAGAATTTATCAAAATCCATAATTTCACTTGCCACTTTAAATCCCTCTGCCGTTAAAGAAGCCACTTTTTGATCAATGATTTCTTTTTCGTTGGCATTACTATAGAAAATAATACTTCTGTATTGACTTCCTCTATCATTCCCTTGACCGTTCACTTGCTCAATATCTTGGCTACCGTAATAAACATCTACCAATTGTTTAAGGATACCTTCGTCGAGTCGTAAATCACTTCGATTGCTTCCGCAGGGCCAGTTGTTCCCGTATTGGATGCTTCATAAGTTGGATTATCAGTATGCCCGCCAGAATAGCCATTATACGCCTCTTCTACTCCTTCAACACTTTCGTAAATCGCCTCAACGCACCAAAAACAGCCACTTGCAAAATAAGCCCGTTGCATATTCTCAAAATTCTGTTTTTCTTCATTATCGATTCCATTCAGTTCATTAGAGGATTGACAAGCCAATAAAAGAATTGCCATTGTAAAAAGTGTAAAAATGGATAATAAAGTATTCTTAATCATTATATATTTATTTTTTATTTGGACGGTAGATCACTATAAAACTTAAAGCACTTCAATTCAAATGTACAACGCCATTCACAAAAAATATCTATCTTCACCTCAGAATATGAAATTTACCGAATTAGAATTGAAAGAGCAACTTCTTGAAGCACTTTCATACATGGGGTTTGAGAACGCAACCCCAATCCAAGAAAAAGCAATTCCATTTGTACTTGCCAATGAAGACTTAATCGCTTGCGCCCAGACAGGTACAGGAAAGACAGCTGCATTTGTTTTGCCTATACTCAACAAATTAGTTGGCAAACAAGATACAAATGTTGATACGTTAATAATTGTACCAACACGTGAGTTGGCCATTCAAATAGAACAACAAATACAAGGATTGTCCTACTTTCTTTCCGTTGGATCGAAAGCTGTATATGGTGGTGGAGATGGAAAAGATTGGGAGTTACAACGTAAAGCCTTGAAAGAAGGAACTGACATTATTGTAGCTACACCAGGAAAATTGATCTCACACTTAAAAATGGGATACGTCAATTTTAAACACGTTAAACATTTGGTTTTAGATGAAGCCGATCGCATGTTAGACATGGGATTCTTCGACGATTTAACCAAAATTATTTCCTACCTCCCAAAAAAGCATCAAACTTTAATGTTTAGTGCTACTATGCCAAGTAAAATAAAAACCTTGGCGCGAAAGATTTTAAATAATCCAAAGGAAATTACACTAGCAGTTTCTAAACCAGCCGCAGGAGTAAAACAATTTGTTTATTTAACCTACGACAACCAGAAACAACAAACACTGAAACATATTTTGGACGAAAAACCAGAATATGATAGTATTATCGTATTTACTTCAGCAAAAGCACGTGTATCAGAAATCAACCGTTATTTGAGAAAAGCCGGTTTTAAATCCAAAACCATATCCTCTAACCTTGATCAAAGTGCAAGAGAGGAAGTATTGCGCGAGTTTAGAGCTAAAAATGTACGCATCTTAGTTGCGACAGATGTCATGTCTCGCGGAATTGATATTAAAGAGATCAATATGGTGATTAACTATGATGTGCCGCATGACGCTGAGGATTATGTGCACAGAATAGGAAGAACTGCTCGAGCGAACTCTAAAGGAGAAGCTTTTACTCTAGTGAATCCTAAAGATTTCCATAAGCTTAGAAAAATTGAAAAATTAATTGAGGATTCAGTTCTAAAACTTGAATTGCCAGCAGCATTTGGTGATGCACCCGATTGGAATGCAAAATCTCCTTCTCATGGAGGAGGAAACAAATTCAAGGGCAAAAAGAAACCGATTCATCAAAAGAATAAGAAGAATTTCAAGCCGCGCAACAAACCCTCGACTTAGTTTTACTTTGTCATTTCAATCCAATTGGATTTAAGCCATATTTTTTGTCTATGGGAATGGTTTTTCGTGGACACCACCCCCCTAAACATCTTTTTTACAAGTGATTACAGCTAAAGGTAATAAGTTCGTTCTAGAAGGCTTGTAACTTTTTAACTGAACCGAATTATTTTGGTGTCCTACAATAGTGCTATTCTTTAATAATCGTTAACATTTAAATCAATATATCATTCGTATTTTAGGGACTTCATTAATAAAAAACTTATGCTTTTACGCTTTGATCTGTCTCTTACAGTCATTTTTATGTCACTTTTGGGATTCTCGCAACAAAACTCATATCAAGGATTGTTATGGGAAATTTCTGGAAATGGATTAAATACTCCGAGTTATCTATATGGTACCATGCACGTTTCAAACAAATTGGCATTTAATGTAAGCGACTCCTTTTATCTCTGTTTAAATCGCGTCAAAGGAATTGCACTAGAATCGTCCCCTGCAGATTGGATGGAAGACTATAGAGACATGGGAGCCTTTTCTGGTGGTAATTATTCTTACGACGGCTTTTATGAAAAAGCATTCAACATTGACGAGCCAAAAAATGATGTCACCTACGAACTCATGGAAAATAAGAATGGTTTAATGAACCAAATTCTTTACCGATTCAATCCTGGGAATGAAGATTATCAAGAGAACACGTTTTTAGACATGTTCATCTTCCAAGCCGGAGCAAAAAATAACAAACCCATTTATAGCCTAGAGACATTAGAGGAGGTAATTGACCTTTCTATATTGGCCATGACGCCAGATAAAGAAAAAGAGGAAGACAATAGTCGCAACAATTATCTAGAGTCAGACGGAGAACGCAAATATGTATTATTAGAAGAAGCTTATAGACGCGGAGACTTAAATCAAATAGATTCATTGAGTAAAGCCAACAACCCCACCACTGTTTATCATGACTATTTCATATTAGAGCGCAACAGAAACATGGTGAGAAGAATTGATTCTATTGTATCAAAAAACTCATTATTTATTGGAATTGGCGCCGCACATTTACCAGGTGAAGTTGGAGCAATTGAACTTTTGAGAGAACTCGGCTATAACGTCCGTGCAGTTAATCCAAAATCAAGTGGGAAGTCTCATAAAATGCGAAAGAAACTAGAAAGTCTTTACCGCCCAATTGATTTTCGACCGCATGTAACTGAAGACAAATTCATAAAAGTATCTGTTCCGGGAACTTTATATCAAATGCCTACAAGTAGCCGCGGAAAGATGGAGTATTTATGTCCAGAGCCTATTAATGGTGGATATTTTAGCATTGTCCGTATGTCCACCTATGGTGGGATTTTTGGCAAAAACCCTGACTATTACAAAGCTACTTTTGACAGTTTAATCTATATCGCAACACCGGGCGAGTTAATTAAGAAAGAAGACATTATGGTAAACGGTCATCAAGGTTATCGCATTTTAACGCAAACTAGTAAAAATGCCTATGTCAACTATAATGTATTCTTCACCCCTACCGAAATTATTGTTTTTAAAGGATTTGGAATTGGTGAATACATTCTAAAAAGTGATCCGAAACGATTTTTTAGTGAAATTCAATTGGGAAAGAATTCATCAGAATGGAACGACGTTGTGCCTATATATGGTGGTGCTAAATGGAAAATGAAGGGAATGGTGAGCGGTCAAGACATGATTGAAGGACTTGAAAACACTGAAGTTGAGCCTACTTACCAATCTTTCGATAACGAGAATGAAGACTACTATTTAGTAATGCGCTATACTTACAATGATCTTGATTTTATTGAAGAAGATTCCTTTGACTTAGCCTATTTAGGCGAATCTTTTGGTAAGAAGATGGGGTATGAATTAACTAGCACTACTTTTCATCCAGAAAGCGGATATAGCTATGTTTTACAGGACTTAAAAGCAGACGAAGATCATCAATTTCAAACACAAAACCTAAAACTAAAATTGGTGACGCAAGGCGGTTATTATTATCTTATGACAACCACTGCTAAAGAGGCAAATGCGAGCACTTTCTTCGATTCATTTGAATTTGATTCATTTGTAATCACGGATGAATTTGAAAAGTTTATTGACACCAACCTCTATTATACTGTAGAAACTATTATAGAAAAAGAACTTCCATCAATGCCTGGTCGCGGATCCGGTTACGGACAAAACAATGATGATGATGATGATGAAGACCGCAGTTATTTATCCTCAACAGGATCGAAATATCATACTTTGGGAAAAACAGGCGAAGGAATTTATGTCGGTTATGTGAAATTTCATGATTATTATGGCGCCGATTCAATTTCAGGATTTTGGGAGAATAGAACAGAATCACTCACGAAAGAACATGGTTTAAGAGTTTCTAGGCGTGTAGAAAAAGAAATTGATGGAGGTCTTACCCTTTCTTACATGCTGACTGACACAGGAAGCGCAAAAGGAATTATGACCCATTTTAGATTACACAATGGCGTTCAATATTTAATTCAATCATTGGTGGACACGGTTACAGGCCCTTCACCATACGTGCAGCGCTTCTTCGATACTTTTCAGCCTAAAGACACATTAATTGGTCGTGATTTATTTGAAGACAAAGCTGAACTGTTTTTTACCCATATTAATGGGGAAGACAGTTTAAATCGTGTAAATGCCATTAAATCAATAAATACAGTTGATTTTGAAGAAAAAGATGTTCCCGGAGTTGCGGCAACTTATTATAATTACGAATATGAAGAATATACCGAACAAGAATATCGCGAAGATTTGATTTTATCACTTGCTAATATTGAGGTTGAACCAGCGTATCAATTCTTATATGATGTTTATGATTCCAATAATTTCAATTCAGATCTTCAGTTTGTGGCCTTAAGATGCTTTTCATATACAGAAACTGAAGAAGCATATGCAGCAATAAAAAAGTTGCTCTTATCTAACCCTCCGTTCTCTGAAAAAGAGAGTAAGCTTAAATTCTTTGATTATTTATATGATTCATTAGAATTGGCAACAGATTATTATCCAGAGATGTATGAGATGGCGCAATATGCAGACTATCATCCTCATGTAATGGAGTTATTAGCAGATGGTTATTTGCAAGAAATCTATACGTTTGACAATTTCAAATCGGAAAAATCAGTTATTCTAAGAAATGCTAAAATCGAATTGAAACGAACTGTGGCGAATCAAAACGCTAGTAATACCAACAGTTATGGATATGGATATGGTCGCATCAATCAATATGACACTTACCATACCTTGTTTTTAGACTATTATACGTTAATGTGCGGTTTCCAGGTGAACGGCGATAAAGATGCGGATTCATTTTTCGAAGATATTTACCGTATTGATGATGAAAAATTCAAAGTTGAAGCAGAAATTATTCATGCAAAACTAGGAATGGATGTTGATACTTCTCAAATAAATGAAGTTTCAAGAGATGAGAAATATCGCGCATGGGTCTTTAACCGATTAGAGGATGAAGAATTGTTAGAATATCTAGATCCAGCAATTACGCAGCAAGATATTGCCTTCGCCCTACTTTACAATAATGGTTATGATGAGGAAGCAGATACAGTAGCATTTGTAAAAACGGTGACCATTGACAATGGAAAAGAGCAAGGAACCATCTACTTCTTTAAACGAAAGGAAGAAAACAAAAAGAACTGGATGATTGACTATGTCGGGCTAATGCCTTCTTATGAATCAGACTTTAGCAGCTATAAACATCAAACCAAAAAGGGCCTATCGTTTAAGACGGAGGACCAAATGGATGAAACAATCGAACATACCATTGAAATTTTCGAATTAAAACACCGCAAGCGTGTCGATTTAGATTCGTATGATTACGGTGGCTTGTTTGATGGGCCGTTTTAGATAGATCCTGTATTATATGAGCGGAAGACAAAACAGATGTTATTGACTCCAAAAACCAGTCATTGAATAATTGATTATGAAGGTATATTCTTTACGCACGGGATAGAGTTTAAAGTCTTTCGAAAACTCTTCATGGCAATACGCCCGAATTTTATAGATTCCACTCTCAACATTTGAACCAACACTCTCCAATTCAAAATCGGTGCTATTATATTTTTTCTCTATTGCCGCTCGGGCTTCTGCTAACGCTTTTTCTGAACCACTAAGTTCCGAATTCGTGCAAGTAAATTCAAAATAACCAATATATTTCTCCCAGACATAACCGCCATTATCTAAAACAAAAACGGTAGAATCTGCTCGCATTCCTTCTAGATAATCCACGGCCAAATCCTGCGCATAAAAAACGACGCGAATTGTTTCAATTGAATCAGTTTTACCATACAAATTGGCGATTTTATCTCGTTTAAGCTCATAACCAACCCCATCTACAATTATGCTCTCACATAAAATATTTAAAAATGAAGTGGATATGACTGAATCTCCTTTGGTCAGGTAAAGCTTATAATCATAACCACATCTCAATGCTGGTTTCGCCTTTAATTTCCAATTGAACTGGATTTGATTGAGCAAGGTAGTGTCCGTAATTGCGAAAGTACCTATACTGTCGGCTAAAGAATTTCGTTGAAAATCTGACCAGTAAGCGCCGAATAATTCATATTCTCCTGAGTTAAAATCATAATTATCATAGACGCGCAACGAATCTGGTTTATGAGCGGTTGTGTCGATTTCTAAATCCGGAACGGAGCGATAGCAGCTACTTAGCAGTAGTGCGAATAAACCTAGTGAGCAAATATGTTTAAATAGTTTTTGCAACTATCTTGAAATTTGAAAAATAAATTGAAAACAATGACTAAGCCGAAGGTATGTTTGTATAAAATTTTACAAATCTGCAGCAGCAGCAATCAACTCAGCTACGTCCAACACCTCTACTTCGTCCTCCTTATTAAAGTTTTTAACGCCGTCTGTCATCATTGTATTGCAGAAAGGACATCCTGTTGCAATTATATTTGGTTTAACCGTTAAAGCCTCCTCTGTGCGTTCTAAGTTAATCTCTTTATCTCCTTTTTCGGCTTCTTTGAACATTTGTGCGCCTCCAGCACCGCAGCATAAGCCCTTGGCCTTGCAGCGTTTCATCTCTACTAATTCTGCATCTAACTTCTGCAACAATTCACGAGGTGCCTCGTAAACATCATTCGCACGACCTAAATAACACGGATCGTGGAACGTGATTTTTTTGCCTTTAAATGCGCCACCTTCAACGGCCATTTTTCCAGACTTCAACAAATCTTGAATAAGTTGTGTGTGATGGATCACTTCATAGTTTCCACCTAATTCAGGATATTCATTTTTAAGTGTATTAAAGCAATGTGGGCAACCTGTAACGATTTTCTTCACCTCATAACCGTCCAATACTTGAATGTTCATCATAGCTTGCATTTGAAACAAAAACTCATTCCCAGCGCGTTTAGCAGGATCACCTGAACATGTCTCCTCGACTCCTAAAACAGCAAATTTCACATCACATTTGTTTAAAATTTTAACAATTGCTTTTGTAATCTTTTTGGCTCTATCATCAAAACTACCTGAACAACCTACCCAAAATAGCACGTCAGGTTTTTCGCCTGCTGCCATCATTTCTGCCATGGTTGGAACTATCAATTCACTCATTTTTTTATGATTATAATCCCGACTTACCGTCGAGTGTTATTTTTTAAATACTTGTATTGTCTTATCTGCTTCAACCAAATCGGTAAACTTGCCTTTATAGCGCGTTGCTTTCACAATGTGGTTGTCAATCCAATGGTAATTTCCACCACGCGGTTTTCCCATTACCATGCCTTGATATTTGAAACCGTGGTCGTTCAACCACTTCTCAGTTACTTCACGGTGCTCTTCTAATCGAGAAGTGAAGAAAGTAATAATATGGCCGTCGTCATACCATTTATTTAAGATGGTTAAAGCGTCAGGGTATATCTTGGCAGTTGCCATTCGTTCAGGTTCCTCGTTTGGAATATCGTCACAAATAGTTCCATCAATATCAATCAAATAATTTTTAACCCCTTCAGGCAGAATTGGAGATATTTTTTCTCCGTCGACAATTTTATCTTCCAAATTATGCTTCATCTTTCCAATTTAGTCGATCGGAAGGTGAAAATTGCCATGGAGCCTGGTTATTTTCAATATTTGTATTCATTGTTGCCAATTCTGAAGGCATTTTAGACTCTTCCATGACCAAATACCTTCTCAGGTCCATAATAATCTCTAAAGGATCAATATTGACAGGGCAAGCTTGAACGCAAGCGTTACAACTTGTGCATGCCCAAATCTCTTCTTCGGTGATATAATCTCCTAATAATGATTTCCCATCAGTCCACTTCTTCCCTTCTTTTCGGATGCCATTACCAATCTCCTCGGCTCTGTCCCGCACATCCATCATGATTTTACGCGGAGAGAGTTTTTTACCCGTCATGTTTGCTGGACACTCTGATGTACACCTTCCACACTCTGTGCACGTATAGGCGTTCAGAATATTAATCCAAGTTAAATCTTGAACGTCCTGCGCACCAAATTTCTGGGGTACAGGATTAGGGTCAACTTCTGGAACAGCATATGGATCTGCATTTGGATCCAACATCAACTTCACCTCATTCGTCACACTTTCCATATTGGTAAACTGACCTTTCGGCTTCAATTTTGTATAAAATGTGTTTGGGAATGCGAAGAAAATGTGTAAATGTTTGGAATACGGCAAATAAACAATAAAAGCAAATACAGTTAAAATATGTCCCCACCACCCAATGCGTTCAAACATATGCAAGGTATCTAATTCCATCCCTCCAAAAACAGATGTTCCATAAATAGAGCTTAAAACAAATCCATAGGATTCTCCACCTTCTTTCACATGCAGTGCTTCATCTGCCCCATTCATTGTAAAGATGCAAACCACTAAAATAAATTCTAAATAAAGAATGATATTACCATCTAACTTCGGCCATCCATTCATCTCACTCTTTTGAAAACGAGGTAGTTTGAGTAAATTTCTTCGTGATAAAAAGGCAAATGTTGCGACTAAGGCCAAAAGGGATAAAATTTCGATTAAACTGATGATGAACGTGTATAAGCCACCAAGGTAGGGTTGAAAAAAGCGTTCAGTTCCAGCAGAACCATCAATTATAATTTCGATTAGCTCAATTTGTGTAAAGATAAACGCAACATAAATGAACAAGTGCAAAACCGCAGCGATTGGACGCGCTGTCATTTTGGACTGACCAAGTGCTACCCGCGCCATGGTTTTCCAGCGTTCGCTCTTATTGTCAGAACGATCCTCATCTCTTCCAAGACGTATATTATTAATGATTTTTTTAACGTTGTATCCAAAAAAGACGCTCGATCCGACTAGAACAACTATAAAAACGATTTGACCAATGATTTCCATTCACAAATTAAATTAAGGGTTGAATGTATTTCCGACTAACTATCAAAATTTCTTTCAATCCGGGTGTTCATCAAGAATTTCCTTCAATTCTTTTTCTTCAGCAGGAGTCAATGGCAATCCTTGTTTTTTTCTTCCAAAAAGTGAAAAGTGAACAAAATTCTCTGGGTTGGCTTGCATTGCATTCAAGAGCTCCTGCAAGGCCTGATTGGTTTCAACCAATTCGGTATGCAAAATATCAGTTTGAATGAGCTGTCCCAAAGTACCGTCACCAGTATTGATTTCAGCTAGTAGTTCATTTAATCCAGCCAAAGTGTTTTTAGTTTCGTTAATTACTCCTTTGATGTCAGAAGAATCTGCAAGAGTTGCAGAAATTGACGCAATATTGTCTATTGTCTCAGATATTTCCTCAGATTTACTGGCCAAGTTATCAGTTACGGCGCTCACATCTTTTAAGATTTTAGTCACCATATCCGTTTCTTTTGTAATTAAAATACTTAGGTTGTCTGCCAAGTCAGCAAATGTCCCAATGGCATCACGTACTTCATATAAACTTTCGTCAATTGTATAAGCCGCCGAGGTGTCCCAGAACGCTCCAACTGAAAGAATAATCGCGTCAACCGATCCAATCAGCTCTTCCGTTTTCTTCTTTAATGGTAAAATTTGTTCGTTAATTTGTTGTTCTATTGATTGCTCAATACTACCAAACAATGTATCTCCAGATTCATAGAAACCATTCACGGCCATTTGATTCAACCTTAAGTCTAAAGCTTTAGTGCCCAATATGTCAGAACTAATCAACTCAATCTGGGATCCAGTTGGGATTTGAAGTTCCTTATTGTCAATTGTATAAGAAACTAGAATAGTATCAGGATAATCTGGATGTAAACCTACCGATTTAACTTGTCCAATTTTTAGACCATTTAATTGCACTTCATTTGAAACTTGAAGTCCTTGTGAATTACTAAACTTAGTGTAGTAAATCCGATCCTCGCCAAATAAAGAGCCGCCTTTTAAGAAGTTAACGCCCACAAAAAGAAGCAATAATCCTAGCACCACTAAAAGACCGACTTTAAATTCCTTTGATACTCTCATTTAACTAATTCTGTTTCTTATTATGGTTTCAACCCTTTTTTTACCTCCAATTGGAAATAGAATAATATACTGCTAAAATAATGGAAAATTTTCGATTGAAATTAATTTTCAGTCAATTTAATGGCTTTTTCAATGCTGATTCTTTCATTTCCTAAAAATGCCACAACAAAGGCATTTTCGAATCCTTTTTCTCGCATTTCCACCTTTAAGGTTTTCGCCGATTCTACATTATCAAACAAACCAACGGTATATTTGTGTAAATCATTGCTTTGATATGCCCAAACTGACATCCCTAAAAAGCGCGCATCTTCCACACCAACATTCTCAGCAGTTGTTGCGATTTGAACACGATACATAACCTTGGTAGTAGCGTTTGCCTCAGTATCTTCAGGTGTAACTCCATAATCAATGGGTTCGCTCTGTTCCAGTTGGGTAGATTGATCCGCAGATTCGTAATAGCGCTTATAATCTTCAAAAGCTGTAAAAATTGACCCTGCCATTTTATTTTGACTCACGGAATCGGTTAAAAACTTCTCTTCCCTTGAGTTGGTTAAAAAGCCTGTTTCAATTAAAACACTTGGCATTGTAGTTTTGTACAAGACTAAGAAGCCCGCTTGGCGCACTCCTCTATTTTCTCGCCCTAAATCCACAAACTGATCTTGAACGCGCGCAGCAAACTCAATACTGTGATCTAAAAACACACTTAATTGCAATTGACGTGCAATAATTGCGTCAGCAGATAATTTTTCATATCGCGTTTCACTGTCTGCTTCAAATTCAATTGCAGAATTTTCTCGTTCAGCAATTTTTCGCTGCGCATCTGTTCTATGTAATCCTAGCACATAAGTCTCTGCTCCAACGGCTTTTGCAGGCCCAGCATTTGCGTGAATACAAATGAATAAATCAGCCTTATTTCTATTAGCAATAGCCGCTCGCTCATCCAATTCAATAAAAACATCCGTTTTGCGCGTATAAACCACATTGATCTCTGGAAAAACTTTTTCAATAAAAGCCCCCACTTTCAACCCAATTGACAATGTCACCTCTTTCTCATTCGAGTGACTGCCGTGACAACCTGGATCTTGTCCACCATGCCCAGGATCAATAACTACTGTTTTAATACCGCGCATGGCATCTCCCACTTGAGCAAAACTCAGTGAAGAAATAAATACGCTTATGCACAATATAAACGCTTTCGAAATGTTATATGCTTTTGAGCTCATCTGACTTAAAAATTATAGATTTGTCAATTATTTATAATCTACATATCAAAGTTAAGACCAAAAATTGCGCAAAAACACAACCATATCTTTAGTTTTCAATTTATCATTGTTGATAATAGGCTTGCTAATGGCAGAATCTGCCCATGCTCAAAACAACGAATTATCAGGGTCTTACGCATCTGATGGGCTAGATGCCCCCGTATATTATAGTGCCATAGACTCTATGGTAATGGATGTAATTACGGAAGAAGTGACCTTATATGGACAAGGAGTTGTTGAATATACCGATACGAAATTAACTGCCGATCGAATCACAATTGACATTAAAACCAATGAAGTTACTGCAACCTACAGTTTAGATAGCCTTGGAAACCCTGTTGGTAAACCTGTTTTCACATCTTCGGGAGAGGAAGCTGCTTGCGAATACATGAAGTATAATTTCGAAACGAAAAAAGGTTTTGTAAA
>TARA_B110000037_G_C17128590_1_pt1 | contig 22257 bp, 21 predicted proteins | sample TARA_B110000037 | Tara Oceans TARA_B110000037 (sample SAMEA4397196) | marine metagenome | biome: Polar Biome; feature: [MIX] marine epipelagic wind mixed layer (ENVO:01000061); material: water (ENVO:00002006), including particulate matter (ENVO:01000060) such as... | depth 10-100 m
GAGTTCGGAATGGGATCGGGTATTACCCCTTCGCAATAATCACCGGCAGGGGAAGTTATACCCAATTAAAAATTATTGTAAACAAACTTTATTGATTAAATTTAACTTATTTACTATGTTTTTTAAGGAAAGTATCCACATAATCTTTCAGTTTTATTTTACCATAATTCTTATAAACCTTATTCGAAAGACTAATATTGGTAAGAGCTGAAGCATATCTTTCACCAGCTCTAGGGGGCAAATATTTAATTTTAGATTTAAATAATTTAGCAACCTGGTTAATTGTATATTTTTCCTTATTTGAAATACTGTAGTGTCTGCAAAGGTTATTTTTCCAAGCTAAGTAGCAAACATTAATAGTGTCATCAATATGAGTAAACCTTCTTGACTGATTGCCTGGCCTAACTACAGGAAGCGACTTATTTTTTTTATAATGATTTTCAAATATTCCTATTACTGTCGCCATTTTACCTAGAGATATTTGCCTAGGACCGTATACATTATAAAAATAGATTATCTCATATTTCATTTTAAACCATTTTTTTAGATTTTCTAGCATTTCTAAATTTTTTGATTTGGTAAATGCGTACGGAGATAAATTTTTATCTTTACCATTGTTACCAAGGGTTGCTGATGTGGCTGAATAAACTAATTTAATCTTATTTTCTAAGCAAAAATTGAATACGGCATGCGTGCCTATAGAATTAGATTCAATACATTCGTTCATTCTCAAAAAGCTTTGGTATATTCTTGAAAATTCTCCAAAATGAAAAATGGTTTTAATAGCTTTTTTTTTCTTACCTAATATTAAAGAAATGTTTTTAGTATTCCCGTTAATGTACTGAAGCCTCTTATCTTTTAAATGATTCTTAATTGATCCAGTGGAATAATTATCAATGCTTACTATTTTAAAGTTAGTCTTTTTTAATAATAAAGAGATCAAATTTGATCCAACAAATCCCCCACCGCCTGTAACAATTATAATGTTTTTCATTAGTGTTAATTGAATTATAAATTTATTTTTTAAACATAACTTATAATCTAATTAATAACTTTTGTAAAAATTTATTAATACAAAAATTAATAAAAATAAATAAATTACTTAATTTTATATTTAAATAATCTTAGATATAGGAATGAATAAACTGTAACGTTTAATAAAATTAATAAAATTTGAAAATTACTATGATAAATATCAATTGTTGCAACAGTAAAAATAATCAAATTATATACAATAATTAATATGCTTGTTAAATTATTAGATTTATTATTAGTCACTTTAAATCTTTTCTTAATAAACAAAAATAAAAGTTGATGAAAATGATTATTGTCAGGATATATAGGTGATCTTTTTAATTTGAGTTTTCTTATTATCGAAAATAAAGTTTCAAAAGCTGGATACCAAAGTAATAAAACAATGAAAAATGGTGAGATAATTGAATAATTTTCATAGATAGATAGCAAAAAAAAGCCAACCAAGAATGCAATAGAATAGGATCCAGAGTCACCAAGGTATAGTTGATTTAAAAAATTAAGAATTATTAAAAAAAATAATATAGTGATTAAAGATATTATCTGCACATCATCAATATAAATTTTTTCAAATAAACCTAATTTAAATATAATTATTAGTAAAATTGAATAATAACTTAATACCAAACCATTTAGGCCATCTATAAAATTTGTTCCGTTAACAAGTATCATTAAACAAAAGCTCGTAAAAATACAGCTCCAAAAAAAATTTTCTAATATAATGTCCAGTATGTACATTCTAGTTAGTTCAATATTTAATTCAGAGTAATAAGTAAAAATTAAAATTGAGAAAGCTTGTAAGAAAAATCGTTGTTTTGGTGAGGTTAATAATCTTATATCTGAAATAAAACCTAAAAAGAAAATTATAAAAAAAAATACTAGAAAAAAACTAAATTGATTGAAAAATAAATACATTGTAAAAAGAAAAAAATATAAACCACCAGAAAGCGGAATTTCTTTTTTTCCAATAAATTTTTGATGAATTTCTCCAGAATAATTTGGTATTAAAAAATTTTTTTTAACAATATAGTTTATTATTAATATGATTATTGGAAATATTAGAAATAAAAAGTTAGTCATTTATTTTTTTAAAAAATTAATGCTTAATCGAAAAAGATAATATAGAGATTTTATAGCACCAAATTTCATAAATTTATGATAAACGCTAAATCCATCGATTAATTTTCTTATTGATGATGATGATAATGAGTTTTTAGAATTTCTCCAACTAGAAAGAGTAATATCTAATCCTCTAAATACTGTGCCAATTTTAGAAATTTTGAGCCATAACACATAATCTTCTTTTGTTGTTATATTTGGGAATATTATATTTTCTTTTATTAAATCTTTTTTTAAAATTACTGTAGACAATCCAATATTACATGATTTTAACAAATTATTATAACTCATATCTTTAGCTATTCGTTTTGAAATAAATTTTCCCTCATCGTCAATAATATTATACGAAGTGTGTGATGCTGATATTTGATTGTTATTCATAAATTCTAATTGTAACTTTAGTTTATCCTCATGCCACATATCATCCGCATCTATAAAAGCGAGGTAATCACCTCTAGATTCACTTATAGCTTTATTTCTTGAATAACCAGCCCCTTGATTTTGTTGATTAATTAAGATTTTAATTTTATCAGATTTTATTTTTAATAACTCAATAAAGCTTAGATTATCTTTATTTTTCTCATCATAAACAATTATTATTTCATAATTTTTATAAGACTGTGATAAAATTGAATTAATAGTCTTCTCTATATATTTTTTTTTTCTATAAAAAGGTATAATAATGCTAACAAAATTCATAATTAACTATATCATTTTTTTTGGATAATTAACAAAATATGGCTCAAAATAAACTCATAATATTTATGCCATCAATTGAAGATGGTGGTGTAGAAAAAAATTTTTTTTTGATTTCAAATTATTTATCAAAAAAAATTGCAAAAGTTTCTGTTATTACTATCTCAAAAAAACATAAGAAAAGACTAAATAAGAATATTGAGCTTATAACAACAAAGGTCAAATGGTATGATAAAATTGGTAGAAGAAAAAAATTTTTCATAGCATTATTTTTATTATTACGAGAGATTATTAAGAACAAGAAAATTACAGTTCTTTGTTTTCAAGCAAATATCTATTGTACAATTTTATGTAAATTACTTTCTATTAAGATTATAATTAGATCTAACACTTCTTCCTCAGGATGGTCTAAAAATAGATTCAAAAAAATTTTTTATAAGAAAATACTCAATTTAGCAAATCATGTGGTTGTTAATAGTGTAGAATTTAAAAAGGAGCTATTAAATGAGTTCAATATAAAATCTAGCTGTATTTTTAATCCCCTAAACATGAATCAAATTAAGAAACTTTCAAGAGAAAGAATAAATTTTAATTTTTTTAATAAAAATAAACTCAATATAATTTGTGTAGCCAGATTAAATGAACAAAAAGATCATCTTTGTTTATTGAATGCTTTAAATATAATCAAAAATAAAATAGCATTTAAATTAGTTATTATGGGTGATGGAGTTGAAAGAGAACAGATTAAATCATTTATTAAAAATAATTCATTATCTAATAACATAAAGTTGATTAATTTTCAAAGAAATCCATTTCCTTATATGAGAAAATCTGATTTATTTATATTAACATCTAAATATGAAGGTCTTCCAAATGTACTGTTAGAAGCAATTGTTTTGGATAAATTTATTATTTCGAGTAATTGCCCAACTGGTCCATCAGAAATTTTAGACGAAGGAAAAGGTGGGCTACTTTTTAAAGTAGGAGATCATAATGCTCTTGCTAAAAAAATTCTTTACTATGCAGATAACAGTGAACAATGTAAAAGCAAAATTTCTCATGCAAAAAAAAGATTGAGTAGATTTGATTATTCTAAAAATTTATTAAAATATAATAATCTTTTAGTAAAATATTTATAATTTATTAAGCTTGAACAAAATAAATCTTAATTCTATTAAGGTTTCTTGGTAATATTTTTGAAATTTGTATTAACTTAAAGGTTTTTTTTAAATTACACAATATTTACTCAAATTTTTCTTTTTTTAAAAATTATACTAATTACATCCATTATGTTTGTTTTCTTATTTATCACTTTAAAAAAATTATTTATTTTTATATAATTTTTTCTATCATATTTCCCGTATTTGTTTTGATAAAAGTGTTTAATTCCATAATATCTTTGAAGAATTCGTGAAGAGTATTTTAAATTAAATATTAAAACAGTGGATAATAAAAATTTAATTATACAAATTGAATAACCAAATACTTTGTCTAAAGGCGTACCAATTTTTTCGATTAATAAGAGTCTATATTTATAATTATAATAAATGTTTTTTGCCCAATTTGTCCCTACAGTAGCAGATACAAAATGATATATTTTGTGACTTAAATCGATAACTAATGAGTTTTTTCCGTTTTTAAGTCGTTGAGACAACTCTATATCTTCCTCACCATAGAAAAAATCAGGATCAGATAAGCCAACTTTATTTAATCTATCAGCTCTCATTATTGAAGCGCAACCAACAATAGAGTCTGTTGGAACCAAACCTCTAAATTTTTTATTATCCTTGTGTCCTGGTGTATAGGCTGCACATTGTTTTTGTAATTTTAGATTATTACCAATTAAAGCACCTCTAAACCAAATTAAGTTTGGCTTTTGAGCAAACATTACTTTAGGGGTTAAAGCCATTATTTGTGAGTTATTTTCCAATATTTTTACCAGATTGTACAATAATTTTTTACTCAAAATCATATCATTATCTATTCTTGCAATATATTTAAAATCATTTTTTAAACAAAATTTATAACCAAAATTATGTCCTAAGCCACAACCATAGTTAATTCTATTTTTAATATAATAACATATCTTTTTATTAGAGGAGGCTAGTATCTTGTCACTAGTTTTATTAATTTGAAGTACCTTAATTTTATTTTGTTTTAACCATTTAAAAATTTCTTTTCGATATTTTAATTCAGAGTTGTTGTCTACTAAAATGACTTTAAAATTTATGTGTGTTTGTTTAAAAATAGAATCTAAACATTTGATAGTTTTATCAGAATTATTCCAAAACAAAACAACAACTGATAATAAAAAATTTTTTTGAAATATATTATTCATTTAATAATTTATACAATTTTTTATAGTGATTAAATATTGAAAAATTTTTCAATTGTTTCTTTGCATTAATTTTATAATCTTTTTTTTCAGCTTCACTTAAATTAATTATTAAATTAAATTTTTTAAAAAAATCACTTTTCGAATTGTTTTTAAATAAAAAACCATTTTTATTTCCAATGATTTCTTTAGGTCCACTTGAACAATCACTAGAAATTATTAATGCATTACAGGATATTGCTTCTACAATAACAAATCCAGGGTCTTCCCATAATGAGGAGAGAATAAACGCTTTACAATTTTTAAGGTACTTAAAAACGTTTTTTTGGTGACCCAACAAGAATATATTCTTTTGAGCTTTATTTTGTTTTATCAAATTTCTCATTTTAATTTCATCTTCACCTTCACCAATAATAACCAACTTTAATGAAGGATCGTCTAAAATTAATTTACTAAAACATTTGATTAAAAATAAAAAATTTTTTTGCTTAGTTAGTCGACCAATAGCTAAAAAATAATTTTTATCTTTAATTTCTAAATCATTGATTTGTTCTCTTTTTTTTTTATTAATTTCATTAATTTGAATGATAGGATCATTCATTAAAACAAACTTTTCTGTACATGAAAAATTCAAACTCTTAAAGTATTCAAGAGTTTCTGACGTTGGAAAGGAAATTTTATAAACTTTTTTTAATGCTATTTTCCAGAAAAAATATCTTATTAAATTCATTTTTGGTTTACCTGATATTCTTAAAATTAATTTAGTATCAAAATTAAATAATAAGTTCAAAAATAATGGAAGTGAAGTTACTAAATGTACTACTAAATAGTCTGGTCTGAATTTTATCAAATATTTTTTTAATGCAAGAAAAGAATACATAAAAATAATGATATATTTTATTCTACTTTTAATAAAACCTTCTGAAGAAAACTTAAATAAAAATTTTATATAATTTAAACTATGAATTTTTATTTTATTTGAATTAACTTTATTATTATTTTTCCATTCGCCAAAAACATCAATTATGATAGATTCAAATTCTCCATTAGAATATCTATTTAACGATATCGCAGAATTATAAACTGCCTTGATAGTAGCTACTTTACTAATAAATGGTGACCAGTAACTAACAATTTTTTTTTTATGCATTTGTAATATATCTAATAAAATTAAGGTTTTTTTTGAATTTTTTACATATTTAGATTTTCATCTTCATGTTAATTACTTATAATTAGTAAACAATTTTTTTTGAGGAAATTTTTTATACCATTTTATAGTTTTTTTAATGCCATCTTCTATTGATGTAAATTTTTTACAATTAATATAACTTAATAATTTTTTATTTGATCCATATGTAATATTCATTTCACCCTTTCTTTTTCTTAATAGATCTATTGCAAAATCCTTTTTTAGATACTTTTTTGTTAAAGTTAAAATATAATTTATTTCAATTGGTTTGGAAGCACATATGTTAAAAATTTGAATTTTGGAATTAGTTATTTTTGACAGTTGAAAAATAATTTTTACCAAGTCATAAATGTAAGTAAAATCTCTGAGATGTTTTCCATGATTATAAATTTGTAATGTTTTAGACTTATCTATCATTGATAGCATCTTTAATATAAGCATGTCTGGTCGTCCATATGGTCCATAAACAGTAAATGGTCTAATTATTTTAACTGAAATATTGGTATTTTTCATTTCAGTTTCTATTAATTTTTCACACTTAACTTTAGTTTTAGCATAATGATTTTTTGGCTTAAATTTAAAGTTTTCTTTTATTGGAAATTTTTTATGATCTCCATAAACTGAACTTGAAGATGCAAAAATAAAATTATTTGGCTCAAAAATTTTAAGGATTTTAATAAGAGATCGTGTTGCTAAAATATTATTATAACTATAGCTTTTTGGATTTTTGTATGAATAAACCACACCTGGTTGAGCAGCTAAATGAATCACATGAGTAATTTTATTATTTGTAAATATTTTTTTTAATTTATTTGAGTCAGTTAAATTAAATTTGTAAAAATCAAAATTTTTATATTTTTTTAAAATTGACAGTCTTTTTAATTTATAAGCTTGTGAGTAGTAAATATTTAAACTATCTATACCGATTACTTGCTTGTTATTTTTTAACAATAATTCACAAGTATTGAAACCTATAAAACCAGCACATCCTGTTACAAGATACATTTAAATTCCATCCAATATAATTTTTGCTCTCTTAATTAATGTAAACTTTTTACTTAAATTATGATTATTTTTCGAAACAATAAGTCTTTTTACTACATTATTTTTGATTTTATCTATTTCATTTTTCCAAGCATATGTATTCTCAAAATTATTTATAAATATTGCATTTTTCTTATTAATTACTTCTTTTAAAACCGTTATATTAGAGGCAATAATAATTTTTCCTGATGCTAAATAATCAAACAATTTTAATGGAGAGGTAAATTTAATAATATCACCAACATCACCAGTTGCCGTAGCTTTGGACATATAAGGCATCAATAAAATATCCATTTTGGTTAAATATGCCGATATATTTTTGTATGGAATATACCCTCTTAAATACAGATTATTTATATTATTTTTTAAATTTTTATATTTATTTAAATTACCAAATAAATAATACTCATTATCTCTATCTATCTTAGATAGATTTATAAATGTTTCAGCTCCTCTTGATTTATAAACAGAGCCAAAATAGCCTATTTTTAGTTTCTTGTTTCTATTGAAATTAAAATTTACTTTTAAAGATGATCCACTTGGACTAACTAGAATTTTTTTTTTATCTAAATTATAATTTATATAAAAATATTTCTTTATACTTTTGGTGATTGCAACCATCTTTAAAATTTTTTTTGAATTTAAGAAACCTGTTTTTTTAGTAATAAATTGTACAATTCTACTTTCAATTTCCATACTATGATGTAATTCCAAAATATGTTTTTTATTTAAAATTACTAAAAGAAAACTTGTAAAAAAATTTCTTGTAATAAAAATATCAGGTTTATCTTTTAGACTTGATAATATTGATGAAACTGAAAAAAAATAGTATTTTATGCCAAGTGGAAATTTTTTATATTTATTAAGTATTCTGATATTAAATCTATTTTTAACATTATAATAGTTAAAGATGCTTTCTTTCAATTTACTGGCTCCTGGGCAAACAAGAGTTACTTGATGTTTCAAACAGCTAAATGCTTCACACATCTTAACAGTTTGTAATGAACTGGCGATGCTTCCTGGAAATGAGTTATTTGATAAATAAAAAATTTTCATTAAAAATTATGCTTTCTTAAAAAAATTTGTAAATTTATCACATTCCATATTTGATATGGATCATGATAAGTATTTTGATGCTTTTCTAAATGTTTATTACACTCAGATAAATCTAAAATATCTGACGAATCATAATAATCTTTACTTAGAATTTCTTTTGCAAAGTTGTATAATTCATTTCTTAATAAGCTTGAAAATGGAGTGTTAAATCCTAACTTAGTTAATGATATATTTTTACTTACTTTTAATTCATTTCTAAATGTTTTTTGTAATAAATGTTTATATTTCATAAAAGGTCCATATTTTAGATGATCGTCTGTCATTAGGTAGTTTTCAATAATATTTTGGTCTAAGAACGGAACTCTTAACTCAACAGAAGAATTAGCATATATCTTATCATTTCTGAGCAAAACATCATTTTGTACCCAAGTATCCAAATCATGAAACATAACAGAAGAAAGCTTGCAGTTATCATTTAAACTAACGCTATGATTAAGTGTATTGTTTAAATCATGAGTATTAAATAGCCTAAAATTTTTATATATTTTTTTTTGATTTTTGAACAAGTTTTGTTCTCCAAATGATAAAAATAACTCCTTAGAATTTTTTAAAAAAAATCTATTAATATTTTTATTTTTAAATTTAAAATTAAATTTTTTAAGTGGATTAATGTTGTTTAATAAATTAATTTTATAAATAGATTTATATCTATCATAACCAGTAAAGACTTCGTCCCCACCATCTCCTGAAAATAAAACTTTCTCATCTACATTTTTACTTAAAATGTAGTTTGCTATTGAATTTGTATTGCCGACTGGTTCTTCAACAATATCAACAATTTTATCAGCTGTTTCAATAAAATCTAATGGTTTAACACCTATTGGATTGAAATTAATATTGTTTTCTTTAGCTGTAAGTTTTGCAATTTCAAAATCTTTAGAAAATTTTTTAGATCCTTCAAAAAAAACAGAGTATGTATTAAAATTATTATTTTTGTTTTTTAATAACTGAGAAAATATCAAATTTGAATCAATTCCACCAGATAATGAAAGAGCAACAGGAACGTCTGAAATAAATTGATTGGAGAAAGTACTAGTGATCTGATCCTTGAGGTCAGTAATATTTCCTTCTTTAAAATTAAATTTTAAAAATTTATTTTTTTTTATAGTTTTATTTTCAAAAGTTATTAGCTCACCTGGCAAGATTTTAAATATACCTTTAAAATAAGTCTCAGTTAAATCATTTCTATTAAAATTAGAATATGATTGTATTGCTTCTAAATTTAAATTTTTTTGGCTAACAGATAGTAATAATGGTTTTATTAATGACGAAAAATAAAATTTTTTTTTATTTTCATTAAAATAATAATAAAGAGGTTTAACACCCAAAACATCTCTTATTAAATAAAGTTTTTTTTTTAACTTATCATAAATTGATATAGCAAAAATGCCTGATAATTTTTTAAATGACTCAGCACCATATTCTTTGAAAAGCTTTATAATCACCTCTGTATCTGATGTAGTTTTGAAAGTATGACCTTTTTGTTCTAGCAACTTTTTAAGATCTAGGTGATTATAAATTTCACCATTGAAAGAAATGATCAAGTTTTCAAAACAAAACGGTTGATTAGCTCTTGAGTTCGTGTCAACTATCGCTAAACGATTGTGTGATATAGAGTACTCTGGAAGTATAGAGTATCCAGTAAAATCAGGACCCCTCGTGTCTGTGATTTTTGTCATTTTATTTAGTAATTCTTTATCTTGAAAATTAAAACCGTTTATACCGCACATTCTAAACCTTATTTTTTTTGTTTATGAATCTTACACTTGTGGAAAATAAATTTTTTATTATATCTGAAATAAAATATTTAATTTTTTCTTTGTTGGTTGGTTTATTTTTAAAATGATTAATAATTAAATTTAAGAATGATAAATTTTCAAATCCATTCAATCTAAAAAATTTAATTAAACTTTTATTATTAAAACAATTAACATGCTCTAATGGTTGTACGGGTCCCTTTTCTATTTTATATGACGTATTATTTTTAATCTCAGAACTGCCGTTGGGGACGCCCACATTAATAAGGCCGCCATTTAAGCTGATTTTTTTGATTAACTGAATATTATCCTGAAGGTCGGTCAAATGCTCAAGTACTTGCTCTAATCTTATAAAATGAAAAAAATTGTCATAATTTTTTATTGTGTTTTCATCTAGTACTGTAAAGCCATTCTTAATTAAATGTGTTTTTCTAGATGGAGAAATTTCAAAAGCATACAAATTAGCCTTATTTCTATCAATAACATCTAACCATGTCCCCCAACCTGCACCAAAATCTAAAATATTTAATTTTTTAACATTGAAATAATTATAAATTAATTCAAATTCTGTTTTAAATCTTTGTTTTCTTTTTTGAATAATATCTATACTTTTTTGATAACTAACTTTTTTATCAATTATTTCCTCGTAAAGTAGAAAAGAAAATTCACCATCAGGTTCAACTCGTTGCCAAATAAAATTGCAGTCTTCACACTTATAGAGCTCAAACTTTTCATGTTTTACATAATCTAATAATAAATTATAGTTTATATGACCATAAAAATTACTAAAAAAATTGACAAAATTTTTATCAGAATAATTTTCTGAATAAATTTTTTTACCCTTAGTGTCACAAATTTTACAATTTTCATAAAATACAAAATCTACCATTGCAAATGATCGCTTAGATTTTTTTCAATGTATTTTAAATCCTTTTTACCTAAATTTTCTTTAGCTTTTAGCATATTATTTTTTGTAAATTTAAAATCAAATTTAGTAACATTTTGAGGTTTAAGCTTTAAAAATTTTTCTAACTTTTTTTTTTCTTTTTCAAAGTTACTTACAAAATTTTCAAATTGTATTTCTATTATGTTGTGATTATTTTTTTTACTTATAGGCTCTCTTTTTTTTAATATTTCTCGATACCATATAACAAACTTTTTTACATCATAACCTGGGTAGGCATAAGACATCCTTGATTTCATACTGTAATAAATGCTTCTAGGATCTCTCGTGACAATAATGATTTTTTGATTATTAAAATATTTAAAAGTTACTTCTGGTTTCCAATAATTTGTTGCTTGATCTAAAATTATATTCTTTCTTGAAATATTATTTATATTATTTTTAAAAATTTTAATTAAATATTTTTTCGTTTCTAAAAAAAATTTTTTATTATCTACAGGTATGCTCATTTTATAAAGGCCATGTTCGTGATTTTTATATCCTAAGAATTTCTTTTTTAGATAAAAAATTACTTTGTCAGTAGTTTTTAAAGATATACTTTTAAATTGAGGAATTCCTTTGTATGATAATTTTTTAATTTCACTTAAATATTGTACACTTAATTTATAAAATTTTTTTCCATAAATTAATTTATTAGTTTTTGGTGATTTTAAATTTTTTAAAAAAAAACAATACTTTTTAAATTGATGAAATGCTTCCGAGGAATTATTTAATGAAAAATTTTCAATCAGTTTAAGGTGCAAGTTTTCTAACCCATATGGGTCTGTTATTAGTCTAAACTCCTCTCCCTGAAATGGAGAAACAAAATCGTTTCTACATAAGAGGTAATCATGTATAGCTCCACCTCCACTGTTTCCAGCAGTCACTACTATAACTACATTATTTTTAAAGGACACTAATTTTATTATTCATTATTTTAATATTAATAATTATATTCGCTTTTAATCTTTTGATAAATAATTTTTTTTGATAACTTTTAAATCAGTTTTATTATCTAGTTCAAACCAATAATTACTTACAGAAAGAGTGTTAATTTTGATTTTATATTTTTTGATACAGATATTTAAGAAATGAGTAAATTGTAAATTTTTTTTTAGTTCAGAGGGAAAACTCTTATAAATTTTAATAAGTCTCTTTGAAGTATTTTTTTTTAATTTAATTAAACCCATAAACTGACCTTGAATCTCTGAATATTTTTTTGGTTTATTGCCAATTTCTTTGAGAACTTTATCACTATCTATTTTAAAAGTTTCTAAATCACTCAATGGATCTTTATACCTTAATTCCCAGTCTCTTTTCCAATTTCTGTTTGATGGTATAACGAATTGGGATTTATCTTTAATCAATTCATTAATAATTTTACTGTCATAAAGTATGTCTCCATAGCATATAATACAGTCATGTTTGCTTAACCACGAATTAGCTTTAAACAATGAATATACCATATTAGTACTTGTCCATTTTATGTTATTAAATAGTTTTATTTTTAATTTTTTAAACATTTCTCTTTTGTAACCAACGACAGCTGCTATATTTTTAATGCCATTTTTTTTAAGACCTTCTATCTGATAGTCTATCATCTTTTTATTTTTAATTTTGAGAAAGCTCTTTGGTTTATTTTTGGTTAAGTTGTTTAATCTTGAGCCTCTACCAGCTGCTAATATTATTGCTCTCATATTATTTAAAGAGTTTTTTTATTTTTAAACAGTCTTCTTTGTCATAAAATTTTTCTCTTTCAGGATGCCACATACAAGCTTCCCAATTCATTTTATTATCTCTAAATGCCTCAATACTTCTGTCTTTGGCTCTATATATTACTTCAAAATTATTAGTTACATTCATAATTGACCAATTATGAAAACTATTAACTAATTTTTTATTTTTATTTTTTTCATTAAAAATTTCATGTCTTGTAGCAACATGACCTTTAATCTTTTTTAATTTTATATGATAATAATTAGCCATCATTTGCATTCCTCTACAAATACCAAGTGCAGGGATTTTTTTTTGTTGAGAAATATCTAGAAGACATTTTTCAAGTAAATCTCTAGAGCGATATTCATTAATATCATTACCCCCACTTAATACGATTCCATGAATCTTTGACATATTAAATAAATCATAAATAAATTTTTTTAACTTTTTTTCAGATATGTTTAAGTTTGGTATGGGAATTAAAATAAAGTTATTTTTATAAAAAAAATTTACAAGTTGTTGATCTAGAGCATCTCTATATATTTTAGTTTTTTTATCAAAAATAACTCTCTGTGATACTAATAATTTTTTCATACCTTAGTTTACTCTAATTAGACTAATTATTTTATATTCAGGATAATTTAATATTTTTTCTTTAGACATTTTTTCAATAAATCATATTTTTGCTTATAATAAAAATTTTAAATAAATTTAATATATGTGCTTTTTTTTTTTATTTACCAAATTCAAAATTTTATTATAATTTTTTAAAAAATCATTTCTGGATTTATTATTTTTTAAATATAGGTCACAACCGCTAGGTTTTTTAAATGGAAGATCAATCCCAACAACATTGGTTATCTTTTTTTGTAAAATCAACTTATATAAATTTTTGTAATCTCTTTGTGCTAAAATTTTTTTTGTTGTTTCAATATAAATTTCTATATAATTTTTAATATTTTTTCTGCACCATTTTCTAAAGCTAAATGTGGTGATATTTGCAGAGATTACAACATTAATTTTTTGGTCTGACAGGTATTTAACTAGTGCTGTTAATCTTTGAGCATTGGTATTTCTATCTTTTAAGGTATATTTAATATCATTTTTAAATATTGACCGAAATTTATCGCCATCAAAATAAATAGTGGATGGATTTTCTTTTTTAAAACTATTATAAAAATATTTTCCTAAAGTTGTTTTACCTGTACCAGAAATTCCTGTTATCCAAATCACCATATTAATTATTTTATATTAGAACAATTAAAATATGTTATCAAATTTTACAGATGTAAAGTGGAGATCTTTTAATTATTTGAAAATATCCTAACTTATCAATTTCTTCTTTAACAATAGCTCTATATTCGTCATAAAAACTATCTTTTAAAACTATGTTCCTCGGCTCAACTCCAGAAGCAACATAATCCATTAGTATGTCTAAATCAGTTACTTTTAATTTTTCCTCTTCAATTATCTTATTAAACTTAAAGTGTTTAGGAAGCATTAAGTCTGCAATTTCTTCTGTAAATGTATCTATGATTCTGTCTGTAGGAAAATTTTTATCTAACGATCTACCAATTTCATAAACATTTAACATGTGTTTTTCACTATTAGTTGTAATGCTTATAAATGAATCTTTATCACCATTAAGACAATTTTTTAAATTTGATAATGCAGTGTCTTTATCTTCTGAATGATAGACTGCATTATGACATAAAATTATATCAAATTGATTTTTATACTTTTCTAATTTTTCTATATCTGCTTGTTCAAAATTTATTTTGTAAAAGTTATTATCTTTTAAATTTTGTTTTGACTTCTCTAACATTGAATCTGAAAAATCAGTAACTGTTAGATCAATTTGTAAATCATTTAATTTTGCTATATTTTGCTTCCAAAATATACCTGTACCAGCTGCAATATCTAAAATTTTAATTGGTTTCTTGGTAAATTTATTTATATCGAGTTTATCAAATATCCACTCATGAAATGATTGTTTGTTTTCTGTAAATTGATGAATTTTAATTCTTGCTTCCAAATAATTGGTTGTTTTATATTGTTTTTCTTTAAGGTATGATTTGTTAATTTCTTCAGCCATAATTTAAGTTAATATTTAAGGTTAATGATTATTTATATATAGTAAATTTTATCAATATTATCAACATCTCTTATAAAATTTTGATCTTTTACATTTGCATCAAATGGTAAAATATACAAATCTGGCATAGACATTTTCTTCCATTCATTAAAACCAAAAGTTTTTTTGAAATAAAATTTTAAAATTATGCCCAAAAGATTACCGTGTGTTACTAAAATCATATCATGCGAACCAGAATTAAAATCACTCATTATTTTATCTAAATCTGGTTTAATTTTTAAAAAATGTTTTTTTTGTGAATTATGACCCTCTATACAAAAATTTTCATCATCCCACATTTTTTTTATAATCTCATGCTTTGAAAATTCATCAGATTTTCCGTGGTCTATCTCTTCTAAAAAAGAACTTGTTGATATTTTAATATCATTATTAAATTCTAAAAGAGCTTCTATACTTTCGGTGGCTCTTTGGAATGGACTAGAGTAAACTCTTACTTCCTTTGATAATAGATTATTGAGTTTTTTTCCTAAAGATTTAGATTGAATAACTCCATCTTCATCCAGCTTTCTTTCTCTATCTACGCCACCCATTTCTGCTTTACAATGTCTAATAAAAATTATTTTTTTTGTATTTGTCATTATAGATAATCTCTTTATTATTTTTTTATTAGTTAAACTATTTCTGATTAAAAATTTTAATCTTTGTACATATGATTTTTTGAATTATCAATAGTTGTTTTCAATTCTTTTTATAAATTTCAAATACACCAGGTAAAATTTCTACTATATTTAATTTATTTACACCAATGCTTTTGTTTAAAATTTCAATTTTCTCAATAATTTCATCTCTATTTATTTCTGGAGCTTTTTGATTTATCAATTTTTGTAAATCATTATTTATGCTAAAATACTCTTTAAATTTATAAACTAATTTCTTTAATTTTTTTTTAAAAATTATATCAAAAGTTATTTCTTTATTTTTTAGTTTATTTTCTATTTTCAATGTTTGTAAATATTTGATTATAATTTCACTTGAATTTTTTTTATCAAAATTTTCGATATTTTTTTTAAAAAGATCTTTATATTTTTTTGAAGAAGCTTTTAAATTATTGGTTTTTATATTATTAATTAATAAATATAATTTAGATTTATTGTATATATTTAAACTTGATGCTTTAATAAGTTTAAACTCAACAAGTTTATTGCTGTAGGGTAAAAAATTCACACTTTTTTTACTCATTAAATAAGATTCGAGTAAAGTAGTGCAGTTACAACTTATCATCAAATCTGAGGCCATAATCCAAGAACAGGTACTCTGATCATCATAAATAACTTTTATATTTGAATATTTTTGTACTTTTTTTTTCCAATTATTGTGATCTTCTCCTGGATGAGGACGAATAATAAAATTTATATTTTCAAATTTTTCGTTTAAGAATTTTATTAAATTTTGAAAATGTATAAAATTTTTTTTTTGATGTAATAATAGTTGTTTGCCCAAAAAAGACAGATTTGGCCCTGTATAATCAGCATGTTTTAACATTTGAGAATGAGAATTAACATTTTTTCTTTTAAAAAAATTGAATACTGGAAAAAATGTAGTTATTAGAATAAATTTTCCATGTTCCTTTTTAATTTTGCTTGCTTCATTTTTATAGATATCATTAAAAGAACTTTTTAAAATATCTACCTTAGGATGACCAGTTACTTTTAATTTTTTTTTTTGATCTGGATAAAGATTTAACAAATCTTTTAATTGATTTTTTCCCCAACAAAAAAAGTAGTCTAATTCCTTTAAATTATTTATAAAAATTCTATTAATCAATTTCTCTTTATGAATGTAGTGACTTCCTTCTATATCTAAACAAACCACTCTATGACCTTGTTTTTTAAGATTTTGAATAAACTGCAAATTTTTTTTCCCTATACTTTTCATCAAATAAATGCCTTCCCTTAAATAATTTATTGAGGAATTTAAATTTTGTTTAGTTGATATAACTATTGAAAAATTATGTTTTGAGGCAAAAATTGAAAATAACAAAAGTGAGTCCAGTTCCCTTTTTTTAATTTCAACTGGAATATATATTCTTTTTTTTTTCATTTAATCGTAAAGCTTGATGAAAATTTTTGTTGAAATCTAAAAGCTGAAAGTATTTGAAATAAACCAAAACTGGTGTGATTCTTAGTTTTTATAAAATTATTATAACTTTTAACTATATTTTTTTGATTAAAAAAATAACTATTTTTAAATTCTGACGAATTAAAAGTATCAAAAATAAACTCTTTTAATTCATTTTTTAACCATTCTCTTTGTGGATCTACAATTGATTTTTTAGATTTTGTAAAAAATTTAGAAAATCCTTGATCCTTGAACATTTCTTTTAGAATGTATCTATTGGTTTTATTTTTGTATTTAAAATTATTTGGTAAATTAAAAGAAAACTTTGCTAAGTGATGATCTAGAAAAGGAACTCTATTTTCTATTCCAGAATTCATTGAAAGCTTATCAGTATATTTTAAACTTCTCGGAAGATTAACATATTTAATATCATTATATTGTGATTTTTGCATAAAATTTAAATTTTCTGAAAATTTATCTTTTGTATAATAATTTTCATTTATAAAATCATCTAGAAATTCATTATTAAAGTTTTTAAGATCTACAAAAGGCACACTATCTTTAGTTGATCCAGACTGATAAGTAATCGTCATAATAAAGTCTAAAATTTTTTGTTTATTTTTTTTTTTGATTAAGTTTCCAAGATATTCATAGAACTCTTTTAAATTTTTTGTTTTAACCTGATCGAGTAAATAATTTAAATGGTTATATTGATACCCTCCTAAGATTTCATCTCCACCACCACCTTCTACTGTTACGTTAAAACCATCATTTTTTATTTTTTTTAATATTTTTCTTACTCCACATAACCTTATTGAGGTAAAGGGTGACTCTAGTTCAAAGGATATAGCATCAAAATCTTTTAAAACATCTTTTGGCTCTACCCATTCAGTAAAATTTTTAATTCCAAGTTTATTTGCCAAAATTTTACAATTTGCAGATTCGCCATATTTTTCATTTCCTGCGAAATCATACGTATAAGTATCTAGTTGATATTCTAATTTTCTATTCATCAAAATTGCAAGGGATGTACTGTCCGTTCCTCCACTAAACATTAGGCTAATTTTTTTGTCTGATACCAGGTGATCATCTAAAGAGTTTAAAAATAAATTTTGAAATTTTGTTTTTGCTTGTGAAAAATTTTCTAAACACATTTTACCTTCAATATTCCAATATTTTTTATTTACAGATTTATTTCTATCTACTGTTTGAAAAGTAGCTGGATTTAAAGAATTTATATTTTTAAAAAAACTTTTGTTTTGGTGGTCCATTTGCTGTTTGAAGAAGAAATCTGCGAAAGCTTCTTTGTTAAATTCATTTTCATTACTATCATAAGATAAAATAGGTTTAATTTCAGATGAAATAAGCAAATAATCCTTATTTTTTGAAAAATAAAGAGGCTTTATCCCAAATCTATCTCTCGCAATAAAGCAATTTTTTTTTTTAAAATTATAAATAACCAAACTAAACATCCCCTCTACTTTTTCTAAAAAGCTTGGTCCCATTTTTTCATATAAATTTAGTAAAACTTCGGTATCGCTAGAACCTTTAATGTAATCTTGATTAAGAAAACTTCTTAAATATTTTGCATTATATATTTCGCCGTTAAATACGATTATATTCTCTTTTGAATGACTTAGCATTGGTTGTCGACCTTTATTTGATAAATCTATTATTTTAAGTCGATAAAATAACATTTTTATGTCCTGATTATAAAAGGAATGCTTATCATCAGGTCCTCTATGGGAAATATAATTTCCTGACTTGACGAATTTTTTTTGATTAAATTTACTCTTATTATTTAATGGATAATATACAAAAAAACCACACATTTATTATATCTGTTTAATTTCTTTCAAAAACTATATGGTGAATACTGCTAAATAATTCATCTGAATTTAAATTTGGATAATTTTTATTTACAATCTTCCAAAAATTATTAATTTCATTAGTAAATTTTGTAATCTTTTTAACATATGGTGGTGTTTCAACTTTAATACACTTTAAAGAAAATCCATATTTGCTCATCATTTGAGTCATTTCACTTACAGAATTTCTAGGATAAGATAAATTTGAAAAAAAATCATTTATCATTTTTTTTGATCTCGTTTTGTGAAACTTTTCAGCATATTTTTTATATTCTTTATCATTTAATAAAACATGACCCCAAGGAATTGCAGTAGAAGCATATCTATGAGGGCCTAAATATGAAAAAAAGGACCTATGTTTAAAATATACAATTGTATTTTTTTTAGATACTAAACTTAAATTCTCAAAGACTTTTTTCCAATTAGGTATATGCTCAATAGCCTTACAATAAATTAAATCAAATTTTTTATTTAATTTTTTTAGATCATGAGCTCCATAAGGTTTAAAATTATAGTTTTTTAATTTTGAATAATTTATTTTTCCTAATTTATGATCTTGGGGTATAAAAGTTTCTTTTTCAGCTTTTTCATGACAGTATTTTTTATATAAAGTATAACTAATCTTTTTTCTATTAAAATTTTTAACATATCTAATAAAAGAATTAAAATTTTCTTCCGTATTGTTCGGTTGATGATTGCTTGCATTTTCATTTGACTGAAAAGGATCTGCGCCAGTTGCTGATTTTAAATTTGTAATACATAATAATGCTTTGGGTAAAAATGCATTTCCTGTACCGATGTCCAAAAAATTTTTATTTTTGAAATCTATATCTAGGGATTTAAACATGTCTAATAGCTGATGAATTTGCATAAGCTTACTGGTCAAGTAAGTATCAGACATATTATTTTCTGGAGGAGACTCCCAATATCTAGTATTGATATTTGTTGATGTTAAAAATGGTTTTAAATATTTTTTTTCGTCTACTGGTAAAATATTTTTTGAGTTTGTGACGAATTTTTTCATTTCACTATTTTATTGCTAAAAAACCCTCAAAACATAGAAATTTAAATACTGTAGTAATATCTTTAAATCCTGATCTTTTTAACATCAGTATATTTGCATTTGAAGTATATGGATCTAAAACTCCTTTTAAGCTTCTTGATTTAGCTAGGATTTCATTAGAGGAATATCCTTGGTCCATTTTATAATCATTGTACAGTTGTGTGACAATATCTTGGAATCTAGCATCAGGAGCTCTAACTTTTTCAAAAAATAAAAAACCTCCACCCCAATTCAAAGAATTAAAAATTTTATCAAACACTTTCTGCCTAGTGGATGGATGAAGAAATTGAATAGTATAATAAGATGTTATGAAAGAAGCTTTTTTAAGTTTTAATTTTTCAATTTTTTTATTCAATATTTTTACATTTTTAAATTGAATATTATTTTTCTTGGCTATTTTGCACATATCTTTTATTTCATCTATTCCAAAAAAATTTATTTTTCTATTCTTATTTCTAAGGTTCAATGATTTCAAGAATGTTCCGGTAGAACATCCTATGTCATACACATTGCAAGGTTTGGATAAAAAAAAGTCTGATATATTTAATCCAAGATTATGAGACCAGTTATATAGTGGTACTGATTTACTAATATGATTATCAAAATTTTTTGCTGTTTCTCCTGAAAATTTCCAATCAGCATTTTTAGTTTTGATATTATCTCCAGCTTTTATTCTTTTTTTCATAAATTTATTTTTTACTTTTTAAAAGAGTGATTGAGTCTATAATTTCTCTTATTTGAGATAATTCATTAAAATTCATGCTGCAGGTATGTGCTTGTTGTGTTGCAACATTAAGATTTTTATAATTTGAAAAATGCTTTTCTAAAATTTTTGCACCCCTAGAAGCAGCAAAAAGACATGCTGCAATTCCTATTGTATGATCGCTAAATCCATCAAAAAAAGAATTTTTAAAATCTGGCATGTCTATATCTGTCAACTCAGTAGGATATTTTGAAACACAGTATAAATATTTAATATTATCTTTTTTATAAGGTATGCCTTGAGAGACGTCATACATGCCCAAAGAAATAATGGTTTCTTTGTTAGTTGATATTATTTTTTCACACAATTTTTTGTCTTCACTTAATGTTCTACTTGCAATTTTATAAAGTGGAAAATCTAGTTGTTCACACCAGTCGAGCTTTTCTTCATCAAATATTGATGCTGTTAATTTAATTCCATGATTATCAGAAAAAGATTTAATTTCTTTTAACTCTGTTTTTGATATTTCCAAATATTCTCTATCTAAATTGTTGAATAATTTTTTACTACTATATAGTTGGACTTTAACATAATCAGCGCCTCCTAGTTTTGATTGTAAAATTACTCTTTTTAATTCATCTATACTTCCTAAAAATTGTGGATGAATTTCTGCAATTATTCTAATGTTTCTTTGAAATTTATTTGTTTGCATGGCTTTTTGTCTTTTCAGTTTTTTTTAAATCATTCAAAAAATGTATATCAGAAGTATTTGTAACAACAAATCCACAATGAGTACTTAAGCCATCAAAAAACACCTGTTTCTGTTTTAATACTCTGATCGTTCCGTTTTGATTGAAATTTTCATCTGTAGATATTACTTCATTTAAATTAAATCTTACTAATTTTTCTACACATTTATCAATATCAAATGTTTTAACATCTGGAGAATTGGCCTGTAAACTGACGACAAGTGTAGGTTTGGTTTTTTTCATTATTAATTTTGTAGCATGGGCAATAGCTTTCATTTTTTCTGTCTTATCATCTGATAAATTTATTGGTCTCAATATAGTTTTAACTTTTAGTGAACTTGAATAGTTCAAGATTTTTTTACTATCTGAAGTAACATAAATTGATTTAACATATTTTGATTTTTTTGCTGCTTTGATAGGCCAATAAATCATGGGCTTACCCCAAATTTTATACATGTTTTTGTTTGGAAGTCTTTTTGAACCTTCCCTTGCAGGAATTACTACAATAATATTTTTGGTTAAATCTCTTTCTCTTTTACTAAACTCTCTAAAATTTTTTGATAAAGTTATCTTATCAATTTTTTTTCTAAAAGTTGTTGAATAATTTTTTTGTTTTGTCTTGTTCGATCCATGCATTCTATATCTATAAAGTGGAAAATTAAGATAATAGGATAGTAGATTTGGGTTTAAATTAATTCTTGATCTTAGCTCTTC